>NPIE01004554.1_pt1 | contig 65459 bp, 69 predicted proteins | sample 8637661 | NCBI WGS metagenome assembly NPIE01 (sample SAMN07420842, study PRJNA396082) | bioreactor metagenome | isolation source: sample BA12 brine-fed electro-methanogenic bioreactor BA | place: Japan: Kochi | collected 2016-12-09 | reverse complement strand
GCTAAACGAATTTACTTCACTAGCCGACGAGGGAGTATCTTTTAAACTCAAAGCAGAGAACTACATCTTGAAAGCAGAGAAAGATATTAGGTGGAAGAGGCAAGAAGAAGAGAGAAGAGCTCAAGAAGAAAGAGCTAAAAAAGAAGAACAAGAAAGATTAGAAAAGGAAGCAGAAATAGCTAGGCAACGCCAGCTACAAGAACAACAAAGAGCCGAGCTTAATTCCATTTTAACTGAAGGTATTTTTCTCTACGAATCAGGTAAACTCGAAGAAAGTATTGTATCTTTTAAAAATGTATTGTCTAGGCTAAACGAATTTACTTCACTAGCCGACGAGGGAGTATCTTTTAAACTCAAAGCAGAGAACTACATCTTGAAAGCAGAGAAAGATATCAGATGGAGGAAACAAGAAGAAGAGAGGGAGCGCATTCAAGAGGCGGAAGAATTAAGAAGACAAAAAGAATTAGAAGAACAAAGAGCAATAGAAGAAGCAAGAAGAGCTCAAGAAGAAAGAGAAAGAGAGCTTGTTAGTGAATTTGAGCAATGCGATACATTATATCAAAACGGAGACTTGGATAGTTGTATAAAAGGGTTTCAACAACTGATGAATAAGCTAGATAAGAATCACCCAATATATTTAAAAGCTGAAAACCAAATATCAAAGATAAAACAAGATGCAGAAAGGCGGGAGATTGAAAGAAAAGCCAAAGAGGAAGCTAAAAAAGAAATTGAATATGAGTTTGAAAGAAAAGCCAAAGAAGAACTTGTTCGTCAAGAGTTAAATAAGATAATAGATGATTCGGTTAATCTATTCAATCAAGGCAAATTTGAAGAGAGCTTAGCTGGTTTTAATAGTGTTTTAAACAAATTAGAAAAGATTAATCAAAACCCAGACATATTTGTATCTTTGTCTAAAGATAAAGGAATTTCTCTTAAACTTAAAACAGAAAACTATATCATTAAGGCAGAGAAAGAACTTAGATGGAGAAAACAAGAAGAAGAGAAAAAACAAAGAGTTGAAGTTGAAGCCAAGAAGAAACAAGAGGAAGAAAAACAAGCCAGAGAAGAAGCAATGAAGAAAATGGAAGCCGAGAGAGTCGCCAAAGAAAAAGCCGAGGCCGAAGCTAAGAAGAAAGCTCAAGAAGAGTTGGAGGCCCAGAAAAAGAAAGAATTAGAAATTAAAAATCTTTTTAATAATGCGGTATCTTTGTATAATCATCAAAAGATAGAAGAAAGCATAATTGGTTTTAAAAAGGTAATGGAGAAAGATCCTAAGCCCGAAAAAAAAGCTGGACTATTCTCTGCTAAGACATTATACGAACAAGCCGAAGAGTATCTTAAAAAATCCGAAGAAGCTCTTAAGATAAAACAAAAGAAAGAAGCAGAAGAAATAAAGAAAAAGAAAGAATTAGAAATTAACAATCTTTTCAAAAATGCAGTTTCTATGTATAATAGTCATAAGCTAGAAGAAAGTGCGATTGCATTTAAGGAAGTATTAACTAAAGCTACCAAACCTGAAAAGAAAGCTGGATTCTTCTCTGCTAAATCAGTATACGAACAAGCCGAAGATTACTTGAAAAAGATAGAGCAACAAAAAAAAGAAGCCGAAGCTAAGAAGAGAGCCCAAGAAGAACAAGAAGCCAAGAGAAAGGATGCTATAGCTAAAGCTCAACAAGAGAGGCCACAAGTTGATAAAAATAAAGAATTAGAAATTAACAATCTTTTCAAAAATGCAGCTTCTATGTATAATAGTCATAAGCTAGAAGAAAGTGCGATTGCATTTAAGGAAGTATTAACTAAAGCTACCAAACCTGAAAAGAAAGCTGGATTCTTCTCTGCTAAATCAGTATACGAACAAGCCGAAGATTACTTGAAAAAGATAGAGCAACAAAAAAAAGAAGCCGAAGCTAAGAAGAGAGCCCAAGAAGAACAAGAAGCCAAGAGAAGAGAAGTTATTGCTAAAAAAGAGATTGAGGTTAAGGAAGAACAAAAAGAGCCAGAGAATAAACAATCAGACAAAAAAATAGTTGAAACAAAAGAAGAGGAGAAACCAAAGGAAGTGGATATCTCTGACTTAGACCTTAAATTTTAAATTAAATGTCAATAGAAGAAACAATTAAAAAAGCTAGAGAAAGGGGTGCTGGAGATGATTTAATATTAAAGAAGATAATTGAATCAAATCCAGAAAAGAAAGCTTTGTTAGAGCAGGCCCAGAAAAGAGGTGCTAACCCAACCCAGATTATAAACGAGATTATTAAGCAAAGCAAAGAGACTAAAAAAGAAAAGCCCAACGAGGGCTGGAAGTTACAGCTGGCTAAAATTAGACAATCTCAAGTTGTAAGCGATCTTTTAGATGTTACTAAGCAACCAGTCGTTGGTATAGATGTAAGCGATCACTCAATAGAGGTGATGCAGCTAAACAGACAAGGCAAGATTGTCTCTTATGGTAGATCCATATTACCAGAAGGTATTGTGGAAGATGGGGATATCAAAAACCAAAAGGAATTGATAAGCATCTTAAATAAAACCCTAAAAGAAACAAAACCATTTCCTTTGATTGCCGAAGAGATCAAAGAGCTAAAGGCGATTATTAGCTTACCAGAGAGTAAAACATACATATATCATTTTCAAATAGATGCGAAAGAAAACTTTTATAACGCACTAACTAAGAAGATAGAAACAACAATACCTTTACCTTTAAAGAAAATATCTTGGGATTTCTTAAAGATTACTAATCAAGAAAAAGAGGGTGAGATAGATGTAATTTGCGTTGCGGTGGATAAAGATATTGTTGATAACTATATTTATTTTTTAAGAGCAGCCAATATTACTCCGGTTGCCTTAGATGTTGAGTCTTTTGCCACTGGACGAGGGTTATTAAGAAAAGTTTACGATCCTATTGCTGAAGAAAATAAGAATAAGAAAAGTGTATTTAAAAAGAAAAAAGAAACCGTTAAAAAAGACGAGATAGAGGATACGATGATTTTAGATATTGGAGCAAAGAGCACCATTATATCTGTATATGATAGTGCTGGTGCGATATGTTTCGCTGTTTCTGTGCCTGTAGCTGGTTTTAATTTTACACAAAAAATTGCTGATAGTTTGAATATAGCTAAAGATAAAGCTGAAGAAATAAAGGTAAGGGATGGTTTTAAGAGCCAAACACAGTTCTACTCGGTAATTGAAAAAGAAGCCGTAAGGATAGTGAACGAAGCTAAAGAAGCAGAGTCTTTTTACAAGAAAGAATTCAAGAAGGATATTAAAAGGATTATTCTAGCTGGAGGCTCGGCACTGTTGCCAGAAATTGATTTGTTTTTCCAAAAGTTCTTTGGGAATAAAGTTGAAATTGGTAATCCTTTAACTAAAATCAAAGATACAAGTGATCTTGATGATACTAAAGGAGTAATATATTCTAATGTTATTGGTCTTGCCCTGAGGGGGGGTGTAGAGGACCCAGTAAGAGATGGAATAAACCTTTTGCCATCTGAAGTAAAGGCAAAAGAGATTAAAACTCAACAAGGTAAGCAAAAATCTGTTTTGATGGCTTCGTTAATTGTAGCTCTATCAGGTATATTTCTTTTATCGTTATCAATACTTTATCTTGTGCTTTTGCCTGTCCCTGCACCAATGGTCCCATTAAAACACAGAGTAATGACTCAGTTTTATTTAGAAAAAGATAAAGAAGAGTTGTTGGTTAAGATAAGAGAAGAGTTTATTGAAAGTGGCATAAACATCTATGCTTTGCCGGGAGAGAGGAGCGAAGTTTTATATGTTGCAACGGTAGAAGATGAAATAGAATTGTTGCAAAAAATTGATATTTGGTATAAACTCAAGGTAGCAGGTTTTGAGGGTTGGGCAAGCGAAGAACACATAAAAGTTGTTAATATTAATGAGCCAGAGAAAGAGTCAGAGGAAGATTTATTATTAGAAGAAACTATTATAGAATAATATGGATAAATTACCGGGATATTTAACATCATTAATGATAGCATTTGCTGGGCTTGGATTTTTTGTATTTTCTCTATGGTATGTAGTTAATTTTCCTGTGCCATATTCCATGCAACCGTTAAAACAAAGAATTGTTGTTATGTTTCAAATAGAACAAGCTAAATTAGATATGAAAGACTTTGTAGTTATTGCGGGCGATGAAGTTTACGGTTATACTGAACCTAGTTACGAATCGGAAGAGATCGGATTGATTGAAGCTGGAGAATACGAATTAGTGGGGGGCGTTGATGGATGGTCCCAAATTATTTTAGATGACGATTTATTAGTATGGGTTAGTCAAGATTTCATAAAGGTCGGCAATTAATTTATTTTTAAAAAATATGAAGAACAATAAAAAAGGTTTTACATTAATTGAGTTGCTTATCGTTATCGGTATTATAGCAATTCTTGCAGCTGCAATTATTATTGCAATTAATCCTGGTAGACAATTTGAACAAGCTAGAAATGCAACACGATGGAGTAACATGAATAGTATTGCCAACGCAGTTTATTCTTATGTTATATCAAACGGTGGAGTTTATCCAGATTGTATTCAAACATATAACACTGCAACGACAGTATCTGCTTGTGAGACAGATTTAGTAACAGGAGGTCATATTGGAGGAATTCCAGTAGATCCATCTTCTGGAGCGAGCTATATGATTCAATTTGATAACAGCCAAATGAGTAGAATAAAAATTTATTCTACTGCTACAGAGGCAACCGGTGTTATAGTTATTCAATAATTACGATTTAGTACCCAATACTTGAATCCGCTTTTAAGCGGATTCTTGTTTTTTTCCCCTCATTTGCTATAATATCAAATATGAAAGAAGATAAATTTCCATCAGAATTACGCTTAGACAAAGCATCGGGCAATTGGGTTGTTATCGCTACAGGTAGAGCTAAGAGACCCGAGTCTTTTAAGAAGGCAAAGGATAGTAAACTAAAATCACTAAAGAAGGATTGCTTCTTTTGCAATATTGAGACTCAAGAAAAGCCCTTGCTTGTATACTATAAAGGCAAAGAGGTTGAGGGTATTAAAAAATGGACCACAGTTGTTATTCCTAATAAATTTCCAGCATTTGTTCGTTCTAGTAAGCTTAATAGGAAAAAGAAAGGTGAGTTTTTTGAAACAATGAATGCGGTTGGTGCTCACGAGGTTGTTGTTACTAAGAATCATAATAAATCTTTGGGGCAGTTGTCCTTACTAGAAGTAAAAGAAGTTATTGATGTTTATGCTGATAGGTATAATGCACTAATTAAAGAAGATAATATAAATTATGTCGCCATATTCCATAATCATGGCCCTGAGGCAGGAGCATCTATGAGTCATCCTCATTCTCAAATAGCGGGTATACCGCTGATAGATTATGATCTAAAGAAAGCATTAGCTAAATCTAAGAAGTATAAAAAAGATGGGGATTGTATTTATTGCAAAATGAATGATTGGGAGATAAAAGAGAAAGAGAGAATCGTTTATCAAAACAAACATTTTATGGCTATTTGTCCTTTTGCATCTAAGGTTGCATTTCAAGTAATCATTTCTCCTAAAAAGCATCTGTCGCATTTCGAAAATATTACTGAAGCAGAAAAAGAAAGCTTGGCCGATATCTTCCGCGTTGTTTTAAAGAAGCTATACAAATCCTTAGGAGACCCAGCTTATAATTTTTATCTTCACTCGGCTCCATCGGACAATGCCGATCATTCATATTATCATTGGCATTGGACAATATTACCCAAAACATCTATTTGGGCTGGTTTTGAGCTTGGAGTTGGAATAGAAATATCTACAATTGAGCCAGAAGAAGCCGCTAAATATCTTAGAAACCAAAAAGTATGAAAAAGAAACTAATAGTTGCTAATTGGAAGATGAATCCGCCAACACTAAAGCAAGCGGAAGCTATTATTAGAAGGTATAGGGATGTTTCTAATTTAGTTGTTTGTCCGCCATCTATATTTTTAGGAAAGATTAAATTAAATAATGCTAAACTTGGAGCTCAGAATTGTTCTTGGGTAGACAGCGGATCGTTAACTGGAGAGATTTCGCCAAAGATGATTAAGAGTCTCGGTTGTAAGTATGTTATTTTGGGTCATTTTGAAAGAAGAAGTATGTTTGGCGAAGATAGCAAGACAATTAATCTTAAACTAAAAGCTGCTCTAAAAAACAACCTTAATGTAATTTTATGCGTTGGCGAAGACAAGCTGGATGATAGTTATTTAATTAAACAAATCAAAGAATCTACCAAGGGTGTTGGCAGGGATTTAAGTAAAGTTATTATTGCCTATGAGCCATTCTGGGCTATTGGTAGCGGTAAGGCTTGTAGCCCAATAATAGCTGAGGATAGGAGGGTTGTAATAAAAGGAGTTGTTAATTCTAAGGTTTTATATGGTGGTAGTGTTAATCAAGATAATTATTCAGATTATTCTAACTTTGATGGTCTTTTGGTGGGAGGATTATCTCTTAAGCCAGAGTTTAATAGTATTATATGAATTCAAAAGAAATCAGAAATAAATTTATAACTTTTTATAACCAAAAGGAACACAAAACAATTCCTTCGGTTTCTTTAATACCAGAAAATGACTCTACGCTACTTTTTGTTAATTCGGGTATGTTTCCTCTAACTCAATATCTCTCAGGCGAAAAGCATCCTTTGGGTGGTAGATTAGTCAATTACCAAAGGTCTTTTAGGACCGATGATATTAATGATATTGGTGACAAGCGTCATACAACATTTTTTGAAATGTTAGGCAATTGGTCTTTGGGAGATTATTTTAAAGAAGAGCAACTCAATTGGTGGTTTGATTTTATTATTAACGAAATTGGTCTAGATCCTAACAAATTATATCAAACAGTATATTTGGGTAATGATTCTATTCCAAAAGATAACGAATCAATAGAGATTTTGAAAAAGATATATACCAAACACGGCATTGATGCTTATGAGGGCAAGGAAATGTTAAGCGGTTCTCCTAAAGAAGAAATTGATTTCTCAAAGTTTAAAATATTTAGTTATCGGGATAAAAATTGGTGGCAAAGAGGCGATGCAGTAGGGGAATTGGGAGGCCCAGACTCAGAAACATTTTATGATACTGGAAAAGAACATGATAGTTCTTATGGAGAGTTTTGTCATCCTAATTGTGATTGTGGTAGATTTATAGAAATTGGTAACTCTGTTTTTATGCAATATATTAAAACAGAAGATGGATGGAAAGAGTTAAAGAACAAGAATGTTGATTTTGGTGGAGGATTAGAGCGATTAGCTATGGTTTCTGTGGGTGCAAGTAGTATCTTTGAAACCGATTTGTTTTTGCCAATAATATCTAAAATAGAAGAACTCTCTGGAAAAAAGTATTCTGAAAATGTAGTTTCTTTTGAGATTATAGCAGATCATATTAAGGCAAGTTGTTTTGTTTTGGGCGATGTAAGGGGAGTTCCACCTAGTAACAAACAACAAGGATATTTTGTAAGGAGATTAATAAGGCGAGCTATTGTTTACGGAAGAAATATTGGCATAGAATCTTTTAGTGTTGATTTGGTTAAAGAGGTGATTAATATTTACAAAGAATATTACCCCGAATTAATAGATAACTATGACTTTGTAGTTAGTGAGATCCAAAAAGAAGAAGATAAGTTTAGGAGAACCCTAGATAAAGGATTAAAGGAGTTTAACAAAATAGAGAGCGATGTTATTTCTGGCAAAGACGCCTTTAATTTATACCAAACGTATGGTTTTCCGATAGAAATTACCGAAGAGCTTGCACAAGAAAGTGGCAAAAAAGTTGATATGGATAGCTTTAACTTAGAAATGGATAAGCACAAAGGATTATCACAAACAGCATCCTCTGGGATGTTTAAGGGCGGATTGGCTGATAGCGATGACTTAACTACCAAACTTCATACAGCTACCCATATTTTACTATACTCCTTAAGAAATATTTTAGGCGATAGTATAACTCAAAGAGGAAGCAATATCACCAAAGAAAGATTAAGATTTGATTTTTCTTTTGAGAGAAAATTAACTGATGAAGAAATTTTAGAAGTAGAAAAAATGGTTAATAGAATAATAGCTGACGATTTAGAGGTTACCAAAGAAGAGATGTCCTTAGACGATGCTCTAAAATCAGGAGCCCTAGCTTTCTTTGGAGAAAGATACCCCGATTTGGTTACGGTTTACTCTATTAGTGGTTTGTCTAGAGAAATATGTCGAGGACCTCACGCTAAGAGAACATCGGAATTAGGGAGTTTTAGGATTACCAAACAAGAGTCTTCGGGAGAGGGGATTAGAAGAATTAAGGCAGTTTTAGAATAGACCCTTTTATTTTTAATTTTTATATATTATAATCAAATTATGACAAAAAAAATATACGATATATTTCCGCCAAGCAAAAGAAGAGATAGTGTAGTGGGTGCTATCAAGCCCAGTTTTCGTCCCATAAAGAGTAAGAAGGTTGGCGTTGTCTTTGGATTAAGCTTTTTAATTATTTTGGGTTTTGTATACTTTTCAACATTCAAATTCGAAATTAATATTTGGCCCGAAACCGAACAGCTTAGCTACAACGAAAATGTTAAGTTGTCTACAGAATATCTTCATGTAGACGACGATGTTATTCCTGCCAAGGTTTTTACTGTTAACAAAGAAGAAAAAAGAAACTTTCTTTCGTCTGGTAAATCAGTAGAAGAAAAGAAAGCCGAAGGCACCCTGAAAGTATATAATGAATATTCTACTAACAATCAAACATTAATAGCCGAGACAAGGTTTGTTTCAGCCGATGGCAAGCTTTTTAGATCAACAGAAAGGATTGTTGTCCCTGGCAAAAGTGGGGATACCCCCGGCGTAGCGGAAGTTTTAGTTCGTGCAGTTGAAGCTGGAGTAGATTACAATATTGAGAAGAAAACTAATTTCTCAATACCGGGACTTCAGGGAACTGCAATGTTTGGTAGTATTTATGCAGAAAACGAAACACCAATAAAGGGTGGTTTTACAGGGGAAGCTCCTAAAATAGTAGAAGATGATGTTGTTGGTGCTAAAGAAATATTATTCGATGCACTAGTTGAGGAAGCTAAAACAGAAGTAAAGAACAGTTACCCCGAATATTCTTTTAGCGAAGATCTAACAGACATTATCATTATTGAAGAATCAGTTGAGCCAGAAGTGGGGGAGAACTACGAAGACTTTGATTATTATATGAAGCTAGAAGTAAGTTTTCTTGGTTTTAAAGTTGAAGATATGAATAAGTTTTTAACTAGATCTTTCTTAGCTCAAGTTAGCGACGAAGAAGATGTAATTGATGTAATGTTTTCTCCTAAAAATATATGGCAAGATAGCTTAGACTATAACTATACCCTAGATTCAAAAGCAATATCTTCTGGCGAAGCCAATATCTTAATAGACGCCTCTGCTTTATCCTATTCTCCAATAAGACAAGATTTGTTAAAGAGTGAGATTGCTGGTATGAGCTTAGATCAAGCAGAGATAATACTTAGAGATTATCAAAACATAGAAAAGATTTCTATATACACCAGACCATCTTGGATGAGAAAAGTTCCTACTTCAGACAAAATATCTATCGAAATTAATTTCGAAGACTAGTATTGAGGGGGAAAATTGGTTAATCTTTTGTTTTATGATACAATCTAGTTATGAATGTTTTAGCTAAAAAAAGAAATTTAGGTCAATTTTTTACTACAAACTCAGATTATATTTTGCAAGGCTTTTCTGGTTTCGTAAAAGGTAAAGAAATTACTGATCCTTTCGCGGGAAATCAAGATTTATTAAATTGGGCCAAGAATAACAAGTGTAAAAATGTTATTGGTTTTGATTGTGATAGGAAATATGTAGATAATCAAAATGTCTTTTTGAATGATTCCATAAACCACCCTAAAGATTATAGGTTTGTTTGTACTAATCCACCATATTTGCACAAAAACAAGGCCACAAAAAAGATTAAAGATAGGTTTTTCTCTAATGGGTTTTGCAAATTTGAAGATCTGTATCAGATTTCAATTTTTTCAATTTTAAACTGCGAAGAGGGTATAATGATTGTGCCATTAAATTTCTTATGTTCTGAAAACTCAAAAAGAATTAGAGAAATGTTTTTTGCAAAATTTGAAATTATTGGATTAAATATTTTTAGAGAGCAGGTTTTTGGTGATACAACTTATAATGTAATATCTTTCTATTTCAAAAAGAAACAAGAAAACTCTGAAAAAAACATTATCAATGCAACAACTTATCCCGAGAACAAGAAAATAGAATTGGTTCTTGAGAAAAAGTATGGTTGGCAGTTTGGAGGAAACTTTATTTCTAAAATAAAAAGAACTAAAAATGAGTTGGGGATTTTTAGGCTTACTGAAAATCATTTAGAGCTTGGTGATTGTGTAATAGATGTTGCGTTACAAAACATTAAAGAAAAAAGAACTTTTAGGGTGGGGAGTGATAACAAGGAATTAGTTCAAAAAAATATATTACTCTTAAGGGCCATAGACAGCAAGAATGGTAAAAAGATTCAACTAGAAGATATTAGGCAATATGAGATATTGGCACTGGTTGGCAAAGATAGCTCACGAAATATGGCTCACTTAGTTTTTAAAAAAGAAATATCTATTGATGAACAATTAAGCCTTATTGAGAGATTTAATAGGGAGTTATCAGTTAACAGGGAAAGATATTTTTCATTCTTTTTGACAAACTTCAGAGATAATAATCGTAAGAGGATTTCTTTTGACTTAGCTTACAAGCTTATAAATTTTATATACCATGAAGAAAATTCAAAACAACCTTCATTATTTTGAAATATCAAGAAACAATCAAGAAAAATTACTTGATGATTTCTATATCTTTGATGAAAAGCACCCTGATTTAAATAAATATATTGAAAATACACAAGAAGTAAAGAATATATTAATTACCATAAAAACACTTCAAGACAAAAAAGAGAAGCCAAAGATAATCAATAAGTATTTCGTAGAGTTATCTGAAATAATTAATAAATATTCTAATTGCTCTGAGTTTGCCTGCTTTGTAAATGCTTGCGATAGTACTATAGATGGTGTAAAAGAAGAAACAAAACTACTAAAAGAAATAACCAAAAGATATTTTGCAAAGAGAACAATTAAAGATATAGTTCCAGAAGAATGGGTTCAGGCAATACTAGATACAAATTCATCAAGAAAGAAGGGAAGGTGTGGCGAGGATAAGTTAATTCATATTCTCAAGAAGCATAACTTCAAAGAGGTTATTAGTTGGCAGAATTTCTTAGAATCAAATTTTTGTGTAGCTAGATTTTCTAAAAAGTTTAATTTAAAAGATGTTCGTAAAAATATAAAAGTTAAGATAAAAGCAAAAAAGCAGGGCAAAAAACTTGATTTAGTAATAAAAGCAAAAAATAAAATTCTAATTTGCGAAGCAAAGCATCTCAACACTTCAGGGGGTGGGCAAGACAAGCAAATCTCAGAATTAATAGAGATTTTAAGCTTGTCAGAAAAAAACGAAACATCTTACATTTCTTTTTTAGATGGAAAATACTCTAATGTGCTATTGAGCGATGTTGGAGGTGGTGATAAAATAGCCATACAAAGACAAGAAATAATGAAATTTCTTAAAAAGAATCCTAATAATTATTGGGTTAATAGTGCTGGGTTTGAGAATTTAATTTATGATTTAAAGCTTCGACAGTAGGAAAGTGTTGGTTGCGATTATTAAGAATCTAAGCTCCCTAAATTAATAACTATTTTTTATATTTATGCTATAATGAATCTATGGAATACAAGCAAATAATGCCATGGTATAAGTTAAGCTATCTGAATTATCCTTTTAAGTTAAAAGAATCTGATCACTATACTTTTCATTTTCCCGAAGAAATTGAGAAAGATATTGAAGATATTATCAACGCAAAAGAAAAACATTATGCCAAGGCGGTTTCTTTTATTGGGGTGGATAATAAGCGAAAGATTGACTATTACATATATACATCAATAAAAGAAAAATCATTATTAATGGGAGATGATAGTCCGGGCAATGCAATTTGGGAAAAACTAGATAACGGTATATCTAAAAAGTTTGAAATTCACGTTGTTTACAATGAAAAATGTAAGTTCATTGGAGAACACGAAGACACACATTTATTGTCTTTACCATGGGGGCTGTCTATTTATTTGTTTTGCGAAGGATTAGCCCAATACATGGAATGTAGTTTTTTAGGTAAAAGCTTAGATGTAGCTTCTAAAGAATTAATTAAAAACAAGAGAAATTACTCAATTAGTTTTCTTTGCGATAATAGTAATTGGGATAATATAGATTCGGTTGTTGTTTACCCTCAAGTAGGCTCATTTATTAAATTTCTTATAGCCTGCTACGGTAAAGATAGGTTTAGGCAAGTTTACCAAAGCACCTCTAGGAATAATAGTATAGATAAGAATTTATTTGAAATAAATAAAGTTTACGGAAAAAGCATTAATAATCTAGAAGAAGAGTGGATTAGAAGTTTTTTTAAATAATTCTTTTCTTGCTTTTTGCATTGATTAAGGCGCTTAGCGCCTTGATCATAGAGCTCGTGGATTGGACTTTGTTTTTGACTTTCATTTTCGTGAAACCCAAAAAGTCAGATTTTAAAAGCAAAGGAATTATAATTTGAAAAATATTTTAGGATTTATAGAAGACTAGGGCAATGTGGACGCATACAACCCCTTGACTTAACTTAAACTTTTTGGTATTGTCCACTTGTTAGTGGTTTGGTACTCTACCTTTTAAAAGGGTGGTTTAAAAAATGGATCAAAAAAAAGGAGTTATACAAAAAACGGGAGTCATAGTAGAGGCATTGCCCAATGCTCATTTCAAGGTTAAATTAGATGAGGGTGGGGAAGTAATGGCTCACTTGGCTGGAAAGATGAGAATGTTTCGTATTAGAGTAATGCTAGGAGATAAGGTTACGCTAGAAATGAGCTCTCCAACCGATACCCGAGGAAGAATTGTTTACAGAAAAAAATAATAATTAAATGAAAGTAAGGTCGTCTGTTAAAAAAATTTGTAAAGACTGTAAAGCCGTTAGAAGAAAGGGCCGTATTCATATTATTTGCCCCGCGAATCAAAAGCACAAACAGCGACAAGGATAATTATGCCAAGAATAGCAGGAATAAACATACCAGAAAGTAAGAGAGTTGAGATTTCGCTCACATATGTTTTTGGGATTGGACCTTTTTTAAGTAAGAAGATACTAAATCAAGCTGGCATTGATAAAGACAAGAAAACATCAGAGTTGACTTCTGAAGAGGTTCAAAAGCTGAAAGAAATTATTGAAAAAGAATACAAGGTAGAGGGTGATTTAAGAAAAGATAGAATGTTAAACGTTAAACGTTTAAAAGAAATTAGTTGTTGGAGAGGATTAAGGCATATGAAGGGTCTTCCAGTTCGTGGACAGAGAACTAAAACTAACAACAGAACAGTAAGAGGTAATGTTAAAAAGACTGTTGGTTCTGGAAGAAAGGGTGCTCCAGCTCCTAAATAATTAGAAATATGGCAAAAAAGCAAACTATACAAAAAGCTGAAGGAGAAGTAAAGAAAGAAGTTAAGCCTAAGGTAAGGGGTATTAAAGAGGCCAGTGTTTACATTACTTGCACTTACAACAATACTGTAATAACCTTAGCCAATCAGAATGGAGATGTTTTAGGTTGGTCCACTTCGGGTAATCTTGGCTTTAAGGGTAGCAAGAAGGCAACACCTTTTGCGGCCTCTAAAGTAGCCGATGCCATTACTCAAAAAGCTCAAAAGTTAGGTATAGATAAAGTAAGGATATATGTTAAGGGAGTTGGTGGCGGTAGAGATTCTGCAATTAGATCTTTGGTTAATAAAGGTTTAGATGTTTCTTTAATTAAAGACGTTACTCCAATTCCTCATAACGGTTGTCGAGCTAAGAAACCAAGAAGAATATAATAATATGATAGGTCCAAAATGTAAAATTTGTAGAAGATTAGGTGTTAAGCTTTTTTTGAAAGGGGAGCGTTGTTTTGGTCAGAAATGTGAGATTATCAAAAGAAATTATCCTCCAGGAATAAGATCAAAAAAGAGAGGTGGTAAGATATCTGAATACGGAAAAGGATTAATGGAAAAGCAAAAAGCTAAAAATTGGTACAACTTAAGTGAGTCTCAGTTTGCTAGCTATGTTAATAATATTTTATCTGGTGGTTCTAAGGATTCTAATCTTAGCACCGGAGATCAATTAATGAGAAGATTAGAAAGTAGATTTGATAATGTTGTATTTCGTCTTGGTTTTGCCGCATCTCATTCTGAAGCAAGGCAGATGGTTAATCATGGGCATTTTACAGTTAACGGTAAGAAGGTTGACATTCCTTCTTATGAATTAATTGAGGGGGATGAAATTGAAGTAAAGAAAGAATCTAGAGAAATGCCAAAATTCCAAGAACTTAAAAAAACACTAAAGGGTTTTACTGCTCCACTTTGGCTTACGCTAGACAAAGATAACCTTAAAGGAAAGGTTGTTAAGCTTCCTACAGCCGAAGAGGCTAACATTCCGATAGAAACATCTCTAATCTTTGAGTTTTATTCTAAATAATAAAAATAAAAATATGATTCTATTACCTGCAAAGCCAAAAGTTATAAACCAAGATAAAAACAAAGCTACCTTTGAAATAGAAGGTCTTTATCCTGGCTATGGTGTTACTCTAGGAAATAGTTTAAGAAGAGTTTTGTTCTCTTCTATCGTGGGAGCGTCAGTGACCCAAGTTAAAATAGATGGAGTAAGCCATGAGTTTACTACTAAAGACGGGGTCTTAGAAGATATTATTACTATTGTTTTAAACCTTAAGAAATTAAGATTTAAGATGCATAACGATGAATCTCAGAGAATTATTCTTAGCGTAAAAGGGGAAAAGGAGGTAACCGGAGCTGATTTTAAGATGCCTACTCAAGTAGAGCTAATTAATCCCGAACAACATATTGCTACTTTAACTGATAAGAAAGCAGAATTAACAATGGAAATATTAGTAGAAAGAGGTTTGGGCTATACTGTTGCTGATCAACAAAAAAGAGAAAAGCTAGAAGTTGGTCAAATATCAGTAGATGCCACATTTACACCAATGAGAAGTGTTAACTTTAGGGTAGAGAATATGAGAGTTGGAAAGAGAACTGATTTTGATAAGTTATTCTTAGAAGTTGAAACCGATGGAACGATAGAACCTACTGAAGCATTTAATATGGCTGCTAAAATATTATCTAATCAGTTTCTTGCCCTGTTAGGCGAGATATCAAACGATGTTCCCGAAGAAGTAGAAGTTGTTGCTGAAGAGTCGGTTAAGGTTGAAGAAAAAACAGAAGATGTTTTAAAGATGAAAATAGAAGATTTAGGTGTTGGTTCAAGAACAATAAACAGTCTTACTTCCGCTAAGATAAAAACGGTTGCTGGTCTTGTTAAAAAGAGTAAGGAAGCACTATTAGAAATAGATGGTATGGGTAACAAGGGAGTAGACGAGATTGTATCTGCATTAGAAAAATTAGGATTGGAGCTTAAATAATTATGAGAAAAAAAGTAAAAGGAAGAATATTATCTAGAGAAAAAGGCCAAAGAGACGCCCTTCTTAATTCTTTAGCCAGAGGTATTGTTTTGAATGGTAAAATTAAAACTACCGAGGCAAAAGCAAAAGAAGTTTCACGATTTTTTGATAAACAAATTACAATTGCCAAAGGTCAGGATCTTCATGCTAGAAGAAACTTAATGAAAAATTTCTCACCAGATGTTGCCAAAAAGATGGTAGAAGAATTAGCAGTAAAATACAAGGATAGGTCTGGTGGTTATACTAGAATTACTAAAGTAGGTCCAAGAAAGACCGATGGGGCCAAAATGGCTTTTATAGAATTAGTTTAATACGACTATGGAAAGAGAAACATACAATATAGACGGTAAGGGTAAATCTTTAGGAAGACTAGCAACTGAAATTGCAACTCTTTTAAGAGGTAAAAATAGAGTTGATTTTATGCCTAATAAAGATGCTGGTGGTTTTGTCGTGGTTGAAAACTCTAATCAAATTAAGATTACAGGTAGAAAAATGGATCAGAAGACATATTATCGTCACAGCGGATACCCCGGAGGATTAAAGGGCGAATTAATGAAAGATTTGGAAATTAGAAAACCAGGCACAGTATTACGCAATGCAGTAATGGGGATGTTGCCTAAAAACAAATTGAGAGCATTAATGATTAAAAGGTTAACTATTAAATAAATGGCTGAAGAAAAAAAGACAATTAAAAAGGAAGAAGTAAAAGAGCCCGAAGTTGTCGAGGTAAAAGGATATATTGAAACTATTGGAAGAAGAAAGACATCGGTTGCTCGAGTTCGAATGTATACCAAAGGAGACAAAGGGATAACAGTTAATGATAAATCATTTGACAAATACTTTACTACTAAAATTCTTCAAGAAATTTGTATTTCTCCACTAAAAAGAATGAATTGTGATGATAAGTTTATGGTATCGGTTAAAGTTCATGGTGGTGGAGTTAACTCTCAAGCCGAAGCAGTAAGGCACGGAATTTCTCGAGCATTGGTAGAATTCAACGAAGAATTTAGAAAAAGACTAAGAAGGGCAGGATTCTTAACTAGAGATCCAAGACAAAGAGAAAGAAAGAAGTTTGGTCTCAAGAGAGCTAGAAGAGCTCCTCAATGGAAGAAGAGATAGTTTGCTTACGAGTATCCTGCTACCTAGTAGCAGGATATTTAACATAATTTATGACTCAAAAAACAAGAAACATTCTTTTTACTGTTACTACTTTGCTTTTTTTAATCTTTGCACCAACAGTAGTTTTCTATTCTCAAGGATATCGATTTGATTTCGATAATTTTGAAATTGTCCAAACTGGAGCTTTTTATTTCTATGTTATACCTCGCGAAGCTAAAATATCAATTACTAAAAAAGATCAATTGGTGATTGAAAAAGAAACGAGTTTCTTTTTTGGAACATCATATATTGAGAATTTAATTCCTCAAAAATACAGAGTTGTCGTGAGTAAAGATGGTTATCATTCTTGGGAGAAGAATCTCGATATTAATCCTAAGAAAGTAACTGAGGCTAATAACATTATGTTATTACCAAAAGATTTAGGACTTGTTGTTATTGAAGAAAACGTTTTAGATTTTTCTAACGGTGTAGTTACACTAGATGACTCAACTTACAGTATTAGTGGAGACATAGAAGAGTTGCCTGAAGAAAGTATTATTGATGAAGATGTGTTAGCTTATATGATTAGTGGCAAAGAAGTAATTACTCTTACTAAAGATGGTTTTATTAAAAAGGGTAGTGGGGTAATGAAGATGAAGCCATTAGAAATAGTAGAGGGGGTAGAATACAAACTATATTATTTAAACAGTATAGTGGTCAGGGCTGATGACGACTTCTATTTCCTTAATAAAGATTTAGAATACGAATTACTGTTTAGTTCACCCAACGATCCCATACTATCGCCCGATAAAAACAAACTAGCTTATTTTAATAGTAACGAGATTAAGGTTTTATTCTTAAGCGATTTGGAGCAAGTATTTCTTACTAGAGTCTCTAAAAAGATTAAAGACCTTTATTGGCTAAATTCACATTATTTAATTTTCAATGTTTCGGGAGAAATTAAAAGTATTGAGATTGATAATAGAGATAAGGTCAATACTGTAGATTTAGAATATATTGACCACGAAAGCATATATTTCAATCAAAAAAACAAAAAACTATACATTTTAAGTAATAATCAGTTGATGGAATCAAGGAAAATGGTGCCTTAGGCTACCTCTTGCCAACTTCCTAAATCTGTTATATGATAGTGTTATGCCTGAAAAGTTTGTAATTAATGGTGGAAAACCACTAAAAGGAGAAATAGAAGTAAGGGGTTCCAAGAATGCGGCAACTCCGATTTTGGCTGCAACACTTTTGACAGATCAACCTTGTATTATTGATAACATTCCATTGATTGAAGATGTTTTTAAAATGATAGAGCTTCTTCAAGATTTGGGTGCAGAGGTTGAATGGTTGAGTGAAAGAAAGATAAAAGTTCAAGCAAAAGAAATAACTTCTAATATCACAAACAAATCTTTGGTTACAAAGATGCGCTCTTCGGTTTTAATTATTGGTCCATTGTTAGCTAGACTTAATATGGCAGAGATTAACAAGCCGGGGGGATGTATTATCGGAGCTAGACCAATAGATGTTCACTTGAATGCTTTTAGAGATCTCGGCGTTACTATTGAACAATCAGACGAATTGTATTATTTGAAAGCCAAAGACGGTATAAAAGGTGGCCATATTATTTTAGATGAGTTCTCGGTAACGGCAACAGAAAATGTAATGATGGCGGTAGCTTTATGCCCCAACAAAACAACAATTGATTTAGCAGCTTGTGAACCTCATATTCAAGACCTTGCATTGTTTTTAAAGAAGATGGGAGTTCAAATTAAAGGAGAGGGAACTCATACAATTGAATTAATTGGAAATAAAGAGCTAAAAGGAGTGGAACATACAATCCAATATGACTATGTTGAATCGGGAACATATATTTTAATGACTGCCACTGTTGGTGGTTCTGTTATTGTTAAAAATACACCAGTAGACTATTTGCACTTGTTAATAAAAAATCTTAAGTCCTTTGGGGTTGATATTAAAATTATTGATAGTAAAACAGTATTAGTCAATGGTTCCTCTAATATGAAGATGGCTTCTATTCAAGCCCTTCCTTATCCAGGCATTCCAACTGACTTACAATCTATGTTTGGGGTTTTGGCTACTCAGACAATAGACTCTACTTTAATTCATGATCCAATGTATGAAGGAAGATTAAAGTATTTAGAAGAACTAAATAAGATGGGGGCGAGGATTATTGTATGTGACCCTCATAGGGCAATTATTGGTGGGCCAACTCAGTTATACGGAACCGATTTAAGAACATTTGATCTGCGTGCTGGAGCTGCTTTAATATCTGCAGGTTTGGCGGCTCAAGGAATAACCACAATTCATAATATGGAGCAGATTGATCGTGGTTATGAAAAAATAGAAGAAAGATTGCAAGGTATTGGGGGGGACATTAAAAGAATAACTTTAGAATCATAAATATGTTTGTAAGAAAAATTGGAATAGATTTAGGAACATGCAACTCACTAGCTTTTGTGCCGGGAAAAGGTGTTGTTATTAACGAGCCATCTGTTGTGGCTGTTTCTGTTTTAGAAAACAAGGTTATGGCTGTTGGTGCTGAGGCCAAAAAAATGATTGGCCGAACTCCTGATACTATAAAAGTATATCGTCCACTAAGAGATGGGGTTATTGCCGAGTATAAGATTACCGAGGCAATGCTTCGCTATTTTATTGAGAAGAGTTTGGGGCGTTGGAGTTTTTTCAAACCCGATTTAGTTGTTGGTGTTCCTGCTGGCATTACATCAACAGAGAAGAGAGCAGTAATTGAAGCGGGCACTCTGGCTGGTGCTAAAAATGTTTACTTAACTAAAGAGCCAGTTTTGGCTGCTATTGGAGCTGGTATACCAATTAACTCTTGCTCAGGTCATATGATTGTTGATATCGGTGGGGGAACTTCAGAGGTGGCAGTATTATCCCTAGGTGGTATTGTAACATATTACTCTCTAAGAACAGCTGGAGATAAACTTGACGAGTCTATAGTAGAGTATATAAAAAAGAAGTATAAGTTGGCTATTGGAATTCAAACTGCCGAGGATATTAAAATTAAGATAGGCACTGCAGTTCCAATAAAAGAAGAAATGACTATGAATGTAAGGGGACGAGATCTTATCTTGGGTTTGCCAAGAAATATTGATGTTAGCTCTAATGAGGTTGCCGAGGCAATGGAGGGGACGCTAGACGAAATGATTAAAGCTATTCGCCAGGTTTTGCGAGATACACCGCCCGAGCTCTCAGCTGATATTATGGATAAAGGTATGGTTGTTGCTGGTGGTGGAGCACTATTAAGAGAAATAGATGTTTTGATTTCTGAGAGCACAGGAGTTCCTTGTTTTATTGCCGAAGATCCACTTGTTTGCGTCGCCAAGGGAACTAGCGAGGTATTGGATCACATTGATGCCTATAAGAGAAGTATAATGATTAAGAAATAATTATGGTTGTCGGACACAGCCAACAAAGGCAAGTATTATCAAACATGATTAAGTCGGGAAAAGTTCCCCACGCGATGCTTTTTGAGGGATTATCTGGTCTTGGGAAAAAAACGGTAGCCCTAGATTTTGCAAGTCAATTACTTACTAGCCCCAATCTAAATCATCCCGACTTATTAATTGTTGAGCCCGAAGATGGGGAAATTAAAATAGGTCAAATTCGTTCTTTGATTGAAAGATTTTCGATGAAGCCATACTCTGCACAGTATAAAGTTGTTATTATCAACGATGCTCATTTAATGAATGATTTTGCTCAGAATTCTATTTTAAAAATACTAGAAGAGCCAACTGGAGATTCAGTTCTTATTCTTGTAACTGATCATAGCGATTCTCTACTAAATACTGTTCGCTCTAGAATGTCTAAGATAAAATTCTTTCCAGTAAGCTTTAGTGAAGTAAAAAAGCATTTGACATATCTTGATTGTCAAGATAAAGTTGCAGAGGAGATTGCCCTTTTTTCTTTTGGAAGACCAGGGCTTGCAATAGATTTTAAAAATGATTATTCTAAAATATCGTTGAGACGAGAAAAGATCAAAGAGCTAATGGTTTTAATTTCACCCAAAACACCTGTCTTTAAAAAGTTTCAATATATTAAAGAAATAGAAGAGCCCCAAGATTTATTAGAAATATGGTTAAGCTATTTTCGAGCTCTTATGATCAAGTCTGTTAACGGAGAAAAAACTAGCTATTCAATTTCTAAAATAAGTGAAGTATTGGTAGCGTTAGAAAACGCAATTTGCTTAATAGCAAGAACAAATACTAATAAGAAAATAGTCTTAGAAACATTAATTATTAAAATGTAAAATATGGATATTAAAGATATTATTAAAAAAACAAGAATTGATTTTGATAAAGTAATTGATTTTTACGAAAAAGACATTTCTAGCATTAGAACTGGTCGAGTATCTGCTTCTTTGGTGGAAAATATTATGGTCGATTCTTATGGGACCAAGATGCCCCTTAAGCAGGTTGCCTCAATAAACATATCGGGTCCTAGAGCGATAAGTATCCAGCCATGGGACAAAACACTAAATCAAGTAATAGAAAAGGCCATTTCTCAGTCTGATCTTGGAGTTAACCCTTCAACCGATCAAGATTCTATTAATATATTTTTACCACCACTAACAGAGGAGTTTAGGACTAATCTTGTTAAAATCTTAAATGAAAAGAGCGAGGATGCTAGGGTTTCACTAAGAAAGGTTCGCGAAGAATATTGGAAAGAGATCCAAGATGGTTTTAAAGACGGATTAATTAGAGAAGATGATAAGTTCAAAGGAAAAGATGATCTTCAAAAAACAGTCGACGAATATAATCAGAAAATAGAAAATATTTCTGATAGAAAGAAAAAAGAAATAATGGAAAACTAAAATGCTATTATATATCATCATCTCAATTGCTAGTTTAGTCTTATTGGTGGCTTTGCACGAGCTAGGGCATTTTTTAGTAGCCAAGTATTACAATGTAAGAGTTGAAGAGTTTGGTATCGGAATTCCACCTAGAATTTGTGCTAAGAAAATAGGGGAGACCGAATACTCTTTAAATCTTCTACCAATTGGTGCCTTTGTGAATATGTACGGAGAACAAAAAGTAGCTGACGGAGAAAGAAGCTTTAGTCAAAAGCCAATATATCAAAGAGCCTTAATACTTTTAGGCGGAGTTGTTGCTTTTTGGATAGTAGCCTTTTTATTGCTAACCCTTATGGCGATGATTGGTATGCCTCAAGCAATTATAGACAGTGTTGAATCTCCAAATGCCAAAGTTATGATTACTGGTGTAGAAAAAGATTATCCGGCATCAGTTGCTGGTCTTGGATCGGGAGATATTATTTTAAGTATGGAATCAGCCACAGAAAAGATTGATGTATCTAGAAGATATGAAGCAAGTAACTTTTTATCCAATTATGCAGGAGAACCTATTACGCTAACTATTGAGAGAGGCAAAAAACAAGAAGAGGTCGTTGTGCAATCTTTGGCAGAGGACGGAGTAGTTGGATTTTTCTTAGCCAGAGTAGAAACAGTAAAATATCCTTGGTACGAAGCACCAATATATGGGGCAACAATGACTGGTAAGATAACATTTAATGTAGTCAAAATATTAGGCACTAGCGCTAAAAATGCTGTGTTTCGAGAAGAATTACCCGCGGGAGTTCAAGTAGCTGGTCCAGTTGGTATTGTTAAAGATTTTTTTGTTGGTGCGCTTGATCGAGGAATAATTGATTATTTGCAAGTAATGGTTATGGTCTCTATTTCTTTAGCGATATTTAATTTGATACCAATACCAGCCCTAGATGGTGGTCGGTTATTATTCTTGCTTATTGAAAAGATTAAGGGTTCCCCAGTTAGCGAAAAGATAGAGCAAAGTCTTGTTGCAGGATCTTTTATTGTTTTACTTTGTCTTTTTGTAATCGTTACATTTTACGATATATTCCGATAATTTAATTACAAATATGTTTAAAAACAAATTTTTATCTGATAGCTTGAATAAATTTTCTACCGATATTGCTATAGACCTAGGAACAGCTAATTCTTTAGTTTATGTGCGAGGCCGTGGTATTATAATCTCTGAACCTTCGGTAGTTGCGGTAAATCAAAAAACGGGTCAGATTTTATCAATTGGTGAAGAAGCCAAAAGAATGGTTGGAAAAACCCCAGCCCATATTGTGGCGACTAGGCCTTTGGTTTCTGGAGTTGTTTCTGACTTTGAAGTAACCGAACAAATGCTTCGCTATTTTATTGATAAAGCATATCAAAGAAAATTTCCTTTTAGCTTTAGACCAAGATTAATAGTTGGTATCCCTGTTGGTGTAACTGAGGTAGAGAGGAAGGCAGTTCAAGACGCAGGTATAAGTGCCGGAGCTAGCGTTGTTTATCTTATTGAGGAGCCAATGGCTTCAGCTATTGGAGCACGCTTACCAGTCCAAGATGCCGGTGGTAATTTCGTTGTAGATATCGGTGGAGGAACTACCGAGGTTGCGGTAATATCTTTAGGAGGTATTGTGGTTGCTAAAAGTTTAAGAGTTGCTGGAGACAGACTTAACGAAGATATTATTAAATTTGCTCAAGAGGAGTACAAGCTATTAATTGGAGAAAGAACTGCAGAAAATGTTAAGATTAATATTGGGTCGGCTTATCCGCTTAAAGATAAATTAGAGATGCCGATTAGAGGTAGAAATTTGGTAAGTGGGTTGCCCGAAGAGATAATTATTAATGACAAAAATGCCAGGAAAGCGATGGAAAAATCGGTAAAAGAAATTGTTTCAACTATAAAAATGATTGTTGAAGAAACACCACCCGAACTTTTAGCTGATATTATGAATAAAGGAATATTTCTTATGGGTGGTGGAAGTTTATTAAAGGGATTAGACACATTAATTACGCAAGAAACAAAAATTAAAACAACTATTGTGGACGATCCTTTAACTGCTGTTGCTCGTGGCGCAGGTTTCGTATTGGAAAACATAGACGAACTTCAAGAAGTATTGGTTGACACTGATACGATTGAAACTCCAAGATAATGATTAAAAAACTTTCTAATTTAGTAAGAATAAGCTTTGATCCAAAAGAGGAGGAAGATTTAAGAAAAGATATCGCTATCGTTTTAGATTATGTAGATGATTTAAAGGAAGCTAATATTTCCCATAAACAACAAGATTATTTTCAAAGCGATTTGAGTAGTGTTTTTAGAGACGATGTCGCAATTGATTTTGATGATAAAGATTTAATTATTAATTCTTTTAATAATAAAGAGGGCAGATTCTTAAAAGTAAAACCAATTCTTTAAATATATGGATTATTCGTTAATGACAATTAAAGAACTTTCTAGTGGATTATACGATGGTAAATTTTCTTCAGTAGAGCTTACCGATTTTTTCTTAAACAAAGAAGATTCTTGCTCGGCATATATTTCAAAGAATAAAGAGCTTGCATTAGATCAAGCTAAAATAGCAGACGAGCGTATTAAGAATGGAGAAAGAGGGGACTTGATTGGAATTCCTATAGCAATAAAAGATAATATTATGATCAAGGGGGTAAAATGCACCTCGGCATCTTTGGCTCTAAAAGACTATACTCCGCCATACGACGCCAGTGTTATTAAAAAGCTAAAAGAATCTGGAGCTGTATTTTTAGGTAAAACCAATTTAGATGAGTTTGCTATGGGTTCTTCTACTGAGAGTTCTTTCTTTGGAGCCACTCTAAATCCAATTGATAAGACAAGAGTTCCTGGGGGTTCTTCGGGTGGTTCAGCGGCCGCAGTAGCTTCGGGCACAACTACAGTGGCGCTAGGTTCTGATACGGGTGGCTCTATAAGGCAACCAGCGGCCTTCTGTGGCGTTGTTGGGCTTAAACCCACTTATGGTGCAGTTTCTCGTTATGGGCTCGCGGCCATGGCTTCTTCACTAGATCAAATTGGAGTAATATCTAAGAATGTTGAAGATGCTGAAATTGTTTTCAAAAATATTTCGGGGCGGGACAATTTAGACTCTACTTCGGCTGATTATTCATTTAAAGAATGTAATGTCGAAGTTTCCAAATTAAAAGTTGGTATCCCAAAAGAGTATTTTATTGATGGTATCGATCTGAATATGAAAAAAGAAATTGATAAAAGCATTGACGAGTTGCGTAATTTTGGAGTTGAGGTTGTGGATATTTCTCTGCCCCACACCAAATATGCTCTTTCTACATATTATATTATTACATCATCCGAAGTATCTTCTAATATGGGTAAGTATGATGGATTGAGATATGGTTTCTCCGACGATAGTGCTAAAGATCTTATAGATAGCTATTTTCAAAACCGAGGTAAGGGTTTTGGTAAGGAAGTAAAAAGAAGAATTATTCTAGGAACTCACACGCTCTCTGCTGGATATAAAGATGCATATTACAAGAAAGCTCTCGAGGTCCGTCATCTTATTCGTCAGGATTTTATAGATGCATTTAAAAAAGTTGATTTAATAATTGCTCCAGTGTCTCCGTCTTTTCCATTTAAAATAGGGGAAAAGACGACAGATCCATTAGAGATGTATCTTTTAGATATATTTACTGTTACGATAAACTTAGCAGGACTTCCAGCATTGTCTATGCCTTGTAAAAAACTTGATAATCTTCCAGTAGGAATACAAGTAATAGGTAAGCATTTTGACGAAGCTAAAATATTATCAGCCGGTAAACAATTTGAAAAAATATGGAATATTTAATAGATCCATCTTTAATACCTTATCCTTATCTATATATTTATCTAGGAGCGAGAGTTCTTTTTATTGGATTGTCGGTATTCTTTGTTTTTATAATATTCTACTCTTTGGCAACAACTAGTTGGGTTCGTTTTAGATTTTGGGAAGATATTGTTGAGTTTGTAATGTTTAAACCCTATGGTAGCAACAAATACGCTAAAGAATGGAAAAAGATTTTAAAGAAGATTGATACTGGGATTGAGTCGGAATACAAGCTTGCTGTCATTGAAGCAGATGCACTATTAGATGATATGCTTAAGTTTATGGGTTATACTGAAGAAACAACCGAAGAAAAAGTAGAGAGATTAACATCAATTGATATTGCTAATATCAACGAATTAAGAGAAGTTAGAAAAACCAGAAATTCTATAATCCAAGAGCCAGATTTTAAACTTACCGAAGATAATGTGAGAGAGGTGCTTAAAGTTTACGAAACATCTTTTAAGAGTTTAGGTTTTTTGTAGAGTATTTTTTAATCCAGTAATAAGTATGAAAATAAGATTGTCTTAAGGATCCTAGATTAAGGAGCTAAGCTCCTTAATTAACCGAAGTATAGGTTAAGGAGGTCGGATTAAGGCGCTAAGCCCCTTAATTAAGCGAAGTATAGGTTAAGGAGGTCGGATTAAGGAGCTAAGCTCCTTAATCTAAATCTACTATACAAGACTAAAGCTTGACAAAAAAATTAAATAATAATAAAATACAATCAATTAATAAAATAACTAACAAGCATATGAAAAACATACATAGAGGTTTCACCTTAATAGAACTACTCATAGTAATAGGTATCATAGCCATACTAGCCTCTGCTATCATCATAGCAATAAACCCAGGTCAACAATTTGCCCAAGCCAGAGATGCCACTAGACAAGGACATATCAACTCAATCAACAAAGCCATCCTCTCATATATGATATCTCACTATGGTGACCTCTCAGGACTTAACCTCCCATCTACACCAACCGAGATATGTGGAGTAATTAACCCATCGAGCAATGAATGTGATAATCTAGTAGACCTAACACCACTCATAGAGGGTGGACATCTCTCAGCTGTACCCACAGACCCCAGTGGAGGAGTATTAACTAATGGAACAGGTTATCGTATCTTCACCTATGGTAGTGACCCAGCTATACACGCATCAAACTCAGAAACACGAACTATCCAAGCAGGTAACTGGTCATTCACTGACACTAGAGACGGTAACACTTACAAGACCGTATTAATCGGAGACCAGTTGTGGATGGCGGAGAACCTCAAATACTTACCAAGCGTAGTAGGTTCAGCTACAGGTGGTACAGATCCATACTACTATGTATATGGTTATCAAGGAACATCAGTATCCGAAGCTAAAGCTACAGACAACTACAATAACCACGGTGTATTATACAACTACCCTGCAGCTATGATCTCTTGTCCCACTGGTTGGCACTTGCCAACCGATACTCAATGGAACACCCTAGAACAGTATGTTGTAAGTGTCATCAATAGTTCAAATACTCAATATCCTTGTTCCACTTCAGAAGCTGGTTGGAGAAGGTGTGCTGATGATACCGGAACAGATGTTGGAGCCAATGGTGCAGGTCAAGCCCTAAAACAATTAGGCATCGGCTCGGGAGTTGGTTTAGGCACAGACTTAGTAGGTTTTACTGGTAAACTTTCTGGGTACCGTTCCACAGCTCCCGATTTCCGCTACTTTGGCGCGTACGGTGTCTGGTGGTCGTCTACTCCGTCTAGTGGCAATGCTTGGTATCGGCACTTGTACTCGAGCTACTCCACCGTCCGCCGCTACGCTTACAATCGAGGCCTCGGGTTGTCTGTCCGCTGTCTCCGGGACTAAAATAATGGCTTCCACCATGGATAACACACAACAGTAATTTCTTAAGGCGCTTAGCGCCTTAATCATAACATCCAAAAAAGAATCAAACAATATGATGACAAGGTGGAAGCTTGAATCTTTAAACTTTAAAATCGTGGAAAATTCGTATTGCAGTGAATAATGAAAAACAATGCAATACAATACTTCTGTTTGAGACCCTTGAGGGCTCAAACAAAATTTTTAGCAGAATTGAAAAAGGGGAAAATGGGGTCAGGAGCGATTAATTTAGATTAAGGAGCTTAGCTCCTTAATGGAATCTTGTATTGGAAAGCGGGGGGCATTTCATGCTATCGTTGCGTTGGATAAGACTAAGTCTTGACCTGAGTTAAAAAATATACTAGTATGTAGTTATATAGCGGGGTGGTGGAGTAGTACCATGTGAGGCCCATAACCTTAAGGCGCCGGTGCAATTCCGGCCCCCGCAACATGTTTGCCGGCGTAGCTCAGCTGGTTAGAGCGACAGATTCATAAGCTGTAGGTCGGAGGTTCGAGTCCTCCCGCCGGCATATCTTTATTTTTTGCGGGCGTGGCTTAGCCAGGTTAAAGCGCTACCTTGTCACGGTAGAGATCGTGGGTTCGAATCCCATCGCCCGCGCCAAAAGAGAAAACAAGAGGAAAAATACCTCTTGTTTTTTAATATAAATTAAGCTAGAATAGAAGAGTAAATTAATTAATTCAAATGGCAAAAAAAGAATATACTTCAAAAGACATTTTTGTTTTGGAAGGTTTGGATCCTGTAAGAAAAAGGCCTGGTATGTATATTGGTTCTACTGGACCAGAAGGGCTACATCATTTAATATGGGAGTGTACCGATAACTCTTTAGATGAAGCTATCGGAGGGTATGCGAAGAATATAGAGATTACGCTTTTACCTGATAATATTGTAAGTGTGGCAGATGATGGTAGAGGAATACCAATAGATGTTCATGCTCAAACCAAAAAGTCTGCCCTAGAAACAGTTATGACAACGCTTCATGCTGGTGGAAAGTTTGGAGGAGATGCGTATCAGGTGTCTGGCGGACTTCATGGAGTAGGGGTGTCGGTTGTCTGTGCTCTTTCTACATGGATGCGAGCCGATGTTTATCGTGATGGTTATAAATACTATCAAGAATATTCTAAGGGTAAGGTCAAGACAAAGCTTATTAAAGACGGTAAGACAAACAAAAGAGGAACAGTAATTACTTTTCAGGCCGATCCAGAAATATTTAAAGAAATATCTTTTAGTACTAAAAAAATATTGTCTCATCTAAGACAACAATCATATTTAACTAAGGCTATTGCTGTTAGTTTTTTCGATTTTAGAGATCCCAAAGACAAAAAAGGTTATTTTTTCTATTTTGAAGGAGGGTTATTGTCTTATGTCAAACACTTAACTAGAGGTTCAATTAAAAGACACCAAAACGTATTTTATTGCACGGGAGTTAAAGACGAAATAGCGGTAGAAGCCTCTTTTGTCTATACTGAAGAATACGAATCTTACGAAGAAAGTTTTGCTAATAATATTATTACTAAAGAAGGAGGAAGTCACTTAACAGGATTTAGATCTGCATTGACTAGAACACTAAACGATTACGCCAAGAAGAACGGAATATTAAAAAATACCGATGATAATCTTGGCGGAGAAGATATTAGAGAGGGACTCACTGCAGTGGTATCGGTTAAAATTAGAGAACCTCAATTTGAAGGACAAACCAAAGCGAAGCTAGGTAATCCTGAGGTTAAGCCAGCCGTTGAGGCTGTTGTGGCTGAATATTTAGCCGACTTTTTAGAAAGAAATCCTCAAGATGCTAAGATTATTATTGAAAAATGTCTCCTTTCTTCTAAAGCTAGAAAAGCAGCTAAAGCAGCCAGAGAAACAGTATTGAGAAAGGGTGTCTTAGAGGGGTTGTCTTTACCGGGCAAACTAGCAGATTGTTCTTCTAGAAAGCCAGAAGAATCAGAGTTGTATATTGTAGAGGGGGAGTCTGCAGGAGGTTCTTGTAAGGGTGCTCGAGACAGAAGGTTTCAGGCCATTCTTCCATTAAGAGGTAAAGTTTTAAATGTTGAGCGAGCTCGTTTGGACAAGATACTAGCATCAAAAGAAATAAAAGCTTTAATTATTGCTCTTGGAACCGCAATTGCCGAGGACTTTAATATTGAGAAACTTAGATATCAAAGAATTATTATCATGGCCGATGCCGATTCTGATGGAAATCATATTAAGACACTAATTCTTACTTTGTTTTATAGATATTTTAAGGCATTAATAGAGGCGGGTTATGTTTATGTCGCCCAACCTCCTTTGTATAAAATACAAGCTGGCAAAAGAGTAGAGTATGCTTATTTAGAAGATGAAAAACAAGAAATTTTAGATTCTATGAGCAAGGAAAAGACAAATATTTCAATACAGAGGTATAAGGGTCTGGGTGAAATGAATCCAGAGCAATTATGGGAGACAACCATGAACCCGGAGAATAGAATTCTTTTGCAAGTTAAAATAGATGATGCTCAAGAAGCCGATAGAGTTTTTGATGTTTTAATGGGTGACGATGTTTTGCCTCGTAAAAAGTTTATTCAAAGCAGAGCCAAGAGCGCTAGAAATTTAGATATTTAAGGTTGACAAAAGAGCTTTGTTTAGCTATTATACAAAACATGATTATAAACAACATAGGAACATTCTTTAGAGAAGTTAGACAAGAAACAGCCAAAGTGACTTGGCCTACTTCAAACTATGCTATAAAATATGGTTTAATTGTTATTGTTGCCTCTATAATAACAGCAATAATGCTTGGAGGATTTGATTATATATTCACTACTCTTTTTAGAAACTTTATTCTTTAAATATGTCCAAACAACAATTTTCACAAGAAAAAAGATGGTACGTCATTCATACTTATTCTGGATATGAGGAAGCGGTAGCTAAAAACTTACGTCAAAGAGCTGAATCTTTAGGTATGGAAGATAAGATTTTTAGTGTTATCGTTCCTAAAGAGAAGAAAGTTAAGATTAAGAATGGCAAAAGAAAATCTGTTGAAGAAAAGATATATCCAGGTTATGTTTTAGTAGAAATGATAGTTACCGATGATTCTTGGTATGTGGTTCGAAACACGCCAAATGTTACTGGTTTTGTTGGTGCGGGAACAACTCCACTTCCACTATCTTTTGAAGAAGTTGATTTATTAAAAAAGAGAATGGGTGCTGAGGTTCCAAGATTTAAGATAGATGTTATAGTAGGCGATGCAGTTAAAATAGTGGATGGACCTTTTAAAGATTTCGATGGACGAGTTTCTGAAATTGATTCTGAAAGGGGCAAGATAAAAGTTTTGGTTAATATGTTTGGTAGGGATACTCCGGTAGAATTGGACTCTCTACAGATTAATAAGATATAATATTATGGCTAAAAAAATTAAAGCAGTTGTAAAATTACAAATAGCAGCCGGTAAAGCAACACCAGCTCCTCCAGTTGGGCCTTCTTTGGCACCACATGGATTAAATATCGCAGAGTTTTGTCAAAAGTTTAACGATCAGAGTAAAGATAAGGCTGGATTTACTGTGCCAGTAGAGGTTACTATATTTGAAGATAGAACTTATGCTTTCAAAATGAAGCAACCTCCAGCATCGGAGCTTTTAAAGAAAGTTGCAGGAATAGAAAAGGGTGCTAAAACTCCTAACAAGCAAAAGGTAGCTACAATTACTAAAGATCAACTAAAAGAGGTTACAGAAAAAAAGATGGTTGATCTCAACGCTAACGATATTGATGCGGCTATGAGAACGATAGAGGGGACTGCGAAAAATATGGGAATAGAAATAAAAAAATAATTTGATGAAAAGAATCTCAATAGATGAGTATTTTTTAAAAATTGCTCTCGTTGTTGCTGAGAGATCTACCTGCGTCAGACATCATGTCGGCGCAGTTGCTGTAAAAGACAAGCACATATTAGCAACAGGATATAATGGGGCAGCATCAGGTCTTAAAGATTGTCTTGAACTCGGATGTTTAAGAGATCAAAATGGTATACCTTCTGGAACTAAGCACGAAATATGTCGAGCTATTCATGCAGAGCAAAATGTAATAATTCAAAGCTCTCTTCATGGTATTTCTTTAGCCGGAGCTACCGTTTATTGCACTCACACTCCCTGTATCATTTGTGCCAAAATGTTAGTTAATTCAAAGATTAATAGGTATGTAACTTTTAGTAATTATGCCGATGATTCTTTTATCGAATTATTTAAAGAAGCAGGTGTTCAAGTTGATATTTTAGATAAACCTAATCAAGATATAACATTTTTAGGATAATGAAACCAGGAAAATTTATAGTCATAGAGGGTGTTGATGGCTCGGGAAAAGCTACTCAGGTTAAGCTATTAACAGATAAATTAATTTCCAAAGGATTGAAGGTTAAGAAAATAGATTTTCCCAGATATGGAGAAAAATCAGCTGGATCAATAGAAGAGTATTTGGCTGGTAATTATGGTAGTGCTAACGAGGTTGGACCATACAGAGCATCTATTTTTTATGCAGTTGACCGTTATGCCTCATCTTTTCAAATTAAAAAATGGATCGACGAAGGAAATATTGTGATTGCCGATCGCTATATCGCTTCTAATATCGGTCATCAGGGAGGTAAAATTAAGAGCAAAGCTAAAAGAGAGGAGTATTTAAAATGGTTATATAATTTAGAGTATGGAATATTTAAAATACCAAAACCAGATTTAACAATTATTCTTAAAGTTTCTGTGGATTTTTCTTACAAGCTTTCTAAGAATAAAAGTCAAAAGAAAAAAGCGGTTAGTTTTTTAGGGAAAAAGAAAGATATCCATGAGAATGATAAAGAGCATTTGAAAAATAGTCTTAATGCTTACATCGAATTAACCAAAGCATACCCCCGAGATTTTAAGTTTATAGACTGTATGGTGGGGGATAATATTTTAAGTCCCGAAGATATTAATCAAAAAATATTAAAAATAATAAAGATATGACAATAAAAAAAATAGCAAGCACAATAGATCATACTGATATTAGGTCCGAGGCAACAACTAAAGATATTAAAGAGAGATGTTTGGAGGCCAAGCTTTATGGTTTTCATGGGGTTTGTGTTAATCCTAAATTTGTTTCTCTGGTCGCCAAAGAATTAAAAGGGACTTCAGTCAAAACAGTTGTTTTAATTGATCCGCATATGGGGTTATCTGCTCATGCTAAGAGATTAGCGATGTGCAAAAAGGCTAAAAAAGATGGAGCTGACGAGTTAGATATTGTCTTAAATGTTATTGATGTTAAATATGACCGATATGACAAGGTTTTAAAAGATTTAAAGCCTCTTTGTAAAATATTACCAACTAAGGTAATAATTGGTTCGGGGTTTTTAACCGACGATGAGATTATTAAAGTTTCCAAGGTTGTTAAAGAATCTGGTGCTTTTTGTATCAAAACTGCAACTTCTAAGGACCCGTTAGAGAATAGAGAAATGGACGAAAAGATTATTCATTTGAAATTGATGAAGAAGCATTCAGGTTTAGTTGTTAAGGCCTCGGGTAATATTAAAACAGTGGAAGATGTTAAGAAAGCCCTAAAGGCGGGGGCTAGTATCGTCGGAACTAGCTCTGGAGTTAAAATAATGAAAGGTTTGAAATAATGAAATACGAAACTGTCATTGGTCTTGAAGTTCATGTAGAGCTTAACACAGATTCTAAAATGTTTTGCTCTTGTAAAAACGAATCTGATAACAAGACACCTAATATTAATATTTGTCCAGTATGTTCTGGTCACCCCGGAACTTTACCGGTGGCTAATAAAAAAGCGATCGAGAAGACTATTAGGGTTGGTCTTGCTCTTGGTTGTCAAATTCCAGAGTATTCTAAATTTGATAGAAAAAACTATTTTTACCCCGACTTACCAAAAGCTTATCAGATTAGCCAAAACGAAAACCCTTTTTGTCTAGGAGGTTCTCTTAATGTTGATGGGCGAGATATTAAAATAACTAGAATTCATCTTGAAGAGGATGCGGGCAAATTGGTTCATTCGTCCGATTCTGATAGTTCTTTGGTTGATTTTAATAGATCCGGCGTTCCTTTAATGGAGCTTGTTACGGAACCAGTTATTAAATCTGCCAAGGAAGCAACTCGCTTTGCTCAAGAGTTGCGTTTGATTTTAAAGTATTTGAATGTTTCTAATGTTGACTTGGAAAAAGGAGAAATGAGAGCTGATGCCAATATTTCGTTATCTTCAGCCCCAGGCAAACTAGACGGTGTAAGAGTAGAAATTAAGAATCTAAACTCTTTTAGGTCAATAGAGAGAGCGTTGGAGTATGAAATAAAAAGACAGCAAGAGTTAATTGATGGTGGGGGAGTTGTTGTTCAAGAAACTAGGGGTTGGGATGATAATAAACAAATAACTATTGGACAAAGAAGCAAGGAGCAGTCTCATGATTATCGCTATTTTCCCGACCCCGATTTGCCTCCAGTTTATATCAAAGACAGCGGTATTGATTTACAAAGAATAAAATCATCTATTGTTGAGTTGCCTCAACAAAGACGATCCCGTTTTCAAGAAGAGTATAGCCTTTCTGATAAAGAAACAGAGTTTTTAGTAACAGATAAGGAATTAGGAGATTATTACGAAAAAGTAGTAAGTGAGCTTAGAAATTGGATTAAAGAGACAGACATAACTCTTAGTGTTGATGATGTTATGCCAAAACTATCAAGACTGGCTGCAAATTATCTTTTGACTGATTTTCAGTCTTTACGCACCGGAGACGAGCTTCCAATTGATCCCGAGAACTTTGCCGAGTTTGTTTGTTTAATTTACAAAGACAAAATGTCTAGTAAGGTTGCGAAAGAGGTCTTAAAAGAGATGTTTAATACTGGTGGTGACCCATCTCAGATCATTAAAGACAAAGGGCTCACAGAGCTTGAAGATGAGTCTGAAATTGAGTTAATGATAGAGATGGTCATTAAAGAAAATCCTAAAGCAGTTGAAGATTATAGGCAAGGCAAGGAAGCGTCTTTTAAGTTTTTAATTGGTGGGATAATGGCTAAAACTAAGGGCCGAGCTAATCCAAAAGTAATAGAAAAGATACTTAAAGAGAAATTAATTTAGGAAATTTTTTATTAATTTTTCTGCCTCATTCTTATTTTTAATCCAGTATATATTTTTTTCTTTTTTTAGCCAAGAGTTTTGACTCTTGGCTAATTTAATTGAACTCTGCAAGATTCCATCAATCATATTTTGTTTTGATATTCTGTTTTGTAAGTAAATTGCAATCCATTTGTATTCTAGTCCAAAGTTTTCTATTCTTTGCCACGAGAGGCCACCAATTCTCAGTCTTTTAACTTCTTTAATCATTCCAATCTTAATTCTTTTATCAATTCTTTTTTTGATTAAAAACTCTAAGTTATCCTTTTTAATTGCTAACTCTAAGCAATCGTATTTTGGATCTTCTTTAAGAGGAGCTGAGGGGGCAACTTCAATTGCTCTTATTAATCTCCTAGGATTATTTTTATCAATATTTTTCGCTCTTAATGGGTCTAAGTTTTTAAGTATCTTGTATAACTCTTCGTTACTTTTTTTATTTAACTTACTTCTTAACTTATAGTCTGGTTTTGTGCTAGGCATAACTAGTCCTTTGGTAATGGTGTTGATGTAGAAGTTGCTTCCTCCACAAATAATAGGGAGTTTACTCTTTTTTAAAATTTGATTAATTATTTGATCTGCTTTTTTCTGATATTGTCCAGCGCTAAAATTTCTTTTTGGACTAGCAATGCTTAGTAGGTGGTGGGGGACACCCTTCATTTCTTTTTTAGTAATTTTGCCACTACCAATATCCATGCCGATATATACTTGTCTAGAATCGGCAGAAACTACCTCACCATTAAATTTTTGAGCTAGTGTGACCGCTAAATCGCTTTTTCCAGAAGCAGTTGCTCCTAAAATAGCTATTATTTTATCTTTCCTTCTAGTCCCCATATTAAAGCTTTTGTTATTTCTACATCAACAAAAGAATTATCGCTGGCACCCTCAACTTTTATTGTTTTATATTCTCTTGTTTTTCCAATAGAGTTCTTGTTTGTTAATACTCTAGTGTTTTGCCCAACTAGTTGCTTGTTTCTTTTTAGAGATATTTTTTTAAGCAAATCATTTAATTCGTTGTATCTCTTTGTCTTTTCCTCAAACGATATTTGATTATCCATCTTTGATGCTAGAGTTCCTGGTCTTGGAGAGTACTTTGAAATATATGCCATATCAAATTCAATCTCTTTAAATAGTTTCAATGTATTTTTGAAAGCATTTTTTGTTTCTCCGGGAAATCCAACAATTACATCGGTTGACAAGCAAACATTAGGAATTTCTTTTTTAATCTTTAGTGCCAACTTCTTGTATTCTTCTATGGTGTATTTTCGGTTCATCTTTTTAAGTATTTCATTGTCTCCCGATTGAACCGCCAAATTAATATATTCGGTAACTTTTGGTAATTCTTTTACGCTTTTAATTAATTCGCGACTCATATCTTTTGGATGAGAGCTCAAAAATCTTATCCAAAAATCTCCCGGAATAGAGTTAATGTTTTTTAGCAATTTTGGAAAATCATATTTATATGAATTTACATTTTGTCCCAAAAGCCAAATTTCTTTTGCTCCATTTTTAATAAAAGATTTTGTTTCTTTGATAACTTCTTCTTGAGGTCTAGAGTATTCTCGTCCCCGAGTATAGGGGACAACGCAATAACTACAGAAATTATTGCACCCCGTCATTATTGGAACAAGGCAAGAGTGAGTGATTTTTGTCTTGAGGCAGTCTTCTTTTTTAACAATCTTAGCGTATTTGGCGAATTTATCACGATCCGAATCTAGTAAACAACCAGTAACTATTACTTTTTTATATTTTTTTGCTTGAGCAAAGGCTCGATCCACAGCTGATTGTCTTATTGAACAGATATTAATTATTACAAGATCTGGATTTTCGCTCGCTACATAGCCCTTATCTTTTAATTTTTTTTCAATTCTTTCGCTGTCAGAATAGTTGGCCAAACATCCATAAGTTATAATTTTATACTTTTTCATTAGAGTCTTTCTTTCTTTTCTTGGAGAAAATATCTCCATTGTTCAATAAATTCAACAAATATAGATAAAGGCATATCTATTAGTGCGTTAAATACAGCGGATATAATATTGTATCTTTTCCATCTTAGAGTAAGCCATTTACCCAAGAGAATAATTGGTAGGGCTAATAAGTCGGTGATTGTTGCAATAAAACCATCTTTTTGGTCTACCATATGTAGTTCTTTTGCTCGTTCCCTTATTTTAGTTCCTGCGAAAGCAATAAGGGATAGGAATATTATAAACACAATGTATGAGAAGAGAGGGAAGTTAATTAAGCTTAAAGACCAGTAAAGAGCACTCATGCTTAAGATAAAGCTTACAGCGTATATTAAAGATATAAAGAAATTGAATATTGGTCCTCGTTTTTTAAATCTTTTAATTTCATAGATTTCTTTTTTCTCATCATTGTAGGATATTTTAATTGTCTCCATTATTACTCTTTCTAGGTTTCCTTTTGGTGGTTGGTCTATTGCTAAGACTAGTATTGCCATTAGTGCTGTTGGGACAAAAATATCAACGATGTAGGCAGTATTAGAAAATTGACCGAAGTATTTAGCTACAGGCATTTCTATTAATAGAAGGGACGCTATATTAGTAATGAATATTGATAGGGTAGAATAGAATCCGGCTCGGACCATACGAGACTGCATATTAGTTAATCTCTTTTCATAGTATTTTTTGATAAGAGACTCTAAGAGGGCTGGGTTAGCGATCTTATTTTCTGCTTCAAACGGATTTTCTAATATAATGTCATTTAATATTAAATAGGGAGTATTGTATTTATTGCAAAGTTGACCAATTTTTCCTTTAAGTGGATGATCTAGATCATAGTCAATATCTTTTTTTATTTTAATTATATCTAGAGAGATTACCTTTAATTCCTCGTCTGATAATTCTGACCAATTGGGGTTTTTGTATTTTATAAGATGGTATCCAATTATTGAGTCGTCTAAATCGAAAAGGGCTCGTTGAATATTAATAAATATTTGGATATTTTTTTCTTCTTCGGTTATTCCTTCTTTTATTATTAGATCTTTGCTTAAGAAGGTAGACGCCTTCATTTTATTATACATAAAATCCATCAAAGCTTTTTCTTTAATGGATGGCGTAAGGGCTTCTTCTATTTCGCAAGATAGGATTGACGATAGCCATTGGATGAGTTGAACATTTTCTGAATGTTTTCCAATAATATATATGTATTTGTTAATTATTGTTTGAATTTTTGCTATTTTAGATTCTTCTATCTTATCGTTAGGAAAGTGGCCAGACCTTATTAGTTCTAATACTAACGACTCGGCATCCACTTTTATTTCTTCTTTTACTCCAATTTTAGGAATAATTCTTTTCCTAACAGATCTTTCAATCACACCTATTTTAATTAGGTGTTCTTCTTTCCAGTCTATAATGCCTCTTATCTTTTCATAAAAGGCAGCAACCTTAGAAGCGACTTCGTCGACATGAATCGTAGAAACTCCTTCTTTCTTTTGGAGTGATTCTTGCCATTTTTGGTATCCCAAGATTAAATCTTTTGTTTCTTTTGATATTTGTGTCATTTTTTTATATTTCTAAAATTTCTTCTACTTGATCAGATATTATTTTTGGAACTCCGTCTTTGTGGTCTACTTTACCAGCGATAAATACTATTTTATTTTCTTCTAGTATGCTTTGATATTTTTCTAGTGTCGTGGGAAAAACAACAACCTCTATCTTCCCAGTTAAATCTTCTAGGGTAATAAACATCATTGGTTTTCCGCTTTTGGTTAAGATCTTTTTAATTCCAGATATTATTCCACCTAGTCTTATTCTTTGTCCTGATATTGCTCTTTGAGCGACAATTACAGCTGTTGTGTTTTTTCTCAATAACTCTCGCATATCTTCTAGTGGGTGGCTAGTTACAAAAAGACCCAATAGTTCTTTTTCCCATTTTAAGCGGTCGCTCTTAGAAGTAGGGAGAGCATCTTTAAGATGTATTTCTTCGTGTTTAAAACTTGTATTGTCAAAAAGGTTTTTTTGTCCATTAGAGTCGTTTTTGGTTTTCTCTCTAATATGACTTAAAATATCATCCATATTTTCCAGTATCTTATTCCTTTCTATTATACTATCAAAAACTCCAGCTTTTGTCATGCTTTCTAGCGACTTTTTATTAATGTTTCCTTCTTGTATGCGAGATATGAAATCATTAAGTGATTTAAAAGGACCATTGGCTTTTCTTTCAGCAACAATGTTTTCGGTTATTCCTAATCCTACATTTTTAATAGCAGATAGGCCAAATCTAATTTGGTTTTTTTGAGGGACAACGCTAAAGAAAACATAACTTTCGTTAATATCAGGTGGTAAAACTTCTATCTTCATTCTTTTACACTCTTCAATTAGGAAAGATATTCTTTCAATATCTTTTCTTTCTGATGCTAGAAGCGATGCCATAAACTCGCAAGGGTAGTGAGTTTTTAGCCAGGCGGTCTGATAAGCTATCGTGGCATATCCTGCTGAATGGCTTTTATTAAATCCATAACTAGCAAAAGGAGTAATCCAATCCCATATTTGTTGAGCTACCTTGTCTTCAACACCATTCTTAATACACCCATCAATAAACTTGTCTTTTTGTTCGTCTAGAAGTGATTTAATCTTTTTGCCCATCGCTTTTCTTAATATGTCTGCTTCTGACAAAGAGAACCCAGCAAGGTCTTGAGCCATTTTCATTACTTGTTCTTGGTATAGGGGAATAGAGTAAGTGCTTTCTAGTATCGGTTTTAATTTAGGGTGGATATATTCTGGAGCTTTCTGTTTGTTTTTTCTAGCAATATAATCAGGTATAAGCTCCATTGGTCCAGGACGATAAAGTGCTACCATGGCAATAATATCTTCAAATTCGGTTGGTTTTAATTGTTTCAAATATCTTTGCATACCACCAGATTCTAGCTGAAATACCCCAATTGTTTCTCCCTTTTGTAGTAATTGATAAGTCTTTTTATCATCTAGTGGTAGTGAGCTGATGTCTATGTTTTTCTTGTATATGGCATATATCTTAGAAAGAGTGTCTTCTATGGTGGTTAGGTTTTTGAGTCCTAAGAAATCCATTTTAAGCATTCCCAGTGCTTCAACCGATGTCATTTCGTATTGCGTGACCGTACTTCCTTCGTTATTAGTTGAGTGTTGGAGTGGTATTATTTCGTCTAGCGGATCTTTAGATATTACAACTCCACATGCATGAGTTGAGGCATGTCTAGCAACCCCTTCTAGTTTCTTGGCAACATCAATTAAATCTTTTGCTTTGGTATCGGTGTTATATAATTGTCTAAACTCAGGTATTTTTTCTAGAGTTTCTTCTAGCGATAATCCCATAGGAATCATTTTAGCTATTTGGTCACAATAATTGTAAGGGTATTGCAAGGCTCTTCCAGTGTCTCTTATAACAGCACGAGAGGCCATAGTTCCAAATGTAATAATTTGTGCTACACGATCGCTACCATATTTTTCCGAAACATAATATATTACTTCGTCTCTTCTTCTGTCGGCAAAATCAATATCAATATCAGGCATTGATATTCTCTCTGGATTTAGAAATCTTTCAAATAGTAAATCGTAGTCTAGGGGATTGATGTCGGTAATTCCTAGGCAATAAGAAACTAGCGACCCTCCGGCTGAGCCTCTCCCTGGACCAACAACAATACCATTTCCTTTTGCCCAATTAATAAGATCTTGGACAATAAGAAAGTAAGAGGCAAACCCTGTTTTTTCAATAACGCTAAGCTCGTAATCAATTCTTTCTTGATAGTTGTAGTTGCTACATTTCTCTTCGGCACCTTTTAGTGTTAGCTCCCTTAAGTATTTTTCAGCAGTTTTTTCTTCAGGTAGTGCAAATTCAGGCAATTTAATTTTTCCAAATTCAAATTCAAAATTACAAGCATCTTTAATTTTTTGAGTATTTTCTATAGCCTCAGGCGTTTTTTTGAAACTTTCAGCCATTTCTTTTGGGCTTCTAACAGACAAATCACATTCTTGCATATTAAGCCTTTCGGGGTCATCTATTTTTGCTCCTGTATTAATTAACACCAATACATCTTGAGCGTGGGCATCTTCTTTGTTTAGGTAGTGGCAATCGTTAGTTGCCACTAGAGGAATACCAGTATTTTTTGATATTTGGATAAGTCCTTGATTGGCTTTTGCTTGATCTGGTATTTTTTCATGATCTTGCATTTCTAAGTAGAAATTTCCTTTGCCTAATATCTTTTCGTATTCTAGAGCAGTCTTCTCTGCCTCCTCTATATTATTGTTAATAACAAGTTGGGGTATTTTTCCTTGGACGCAAGCAGATAATCCAATAAGGCCATCGGAATATTGTCTTAGAGTATTTTCGTCTATTCGTGGTTTGTAATAGAAACCTTCTAAGTGAGCGATAGTTACCATCTTGACTAGATTTTTATAGCCCGTTTCGTTTTTAGCTAAAAGTATTAGGTGGTGTCTCTTATCATCAATACCAGGCCTTTTATTATGAAGACTATCAGGGGCAACATAGAATTCACAACCAATAATTGGTTTAACACCTGCCTTTTTTGCTTTTTGGGCAAACTCAACTGCACCATACAATACACCGTGATCGGTTATCGCTACCGAGTCCATCCCTAAACTCTTTATATGTTCTAGTAAATCATCTATTTTGGATAATCCATCTAATAGGGAGTAGTGAGAGTGCACATGAAGGTGAGTAAATTTAGTCATTAGTATTTTTTAGAAAAAAGAAACAAACTTCTCTTTGCATTTAAGTCCTTCAAATAAGGTTTCTCCTTTGATATAGCTTTCTTTTAGAATAAGAGCTTCTTTAATTTCTCCATCAGCAAGATTAAGAAATCCCCATATATTAATTTTGTTTAAATCGGCTAGACCAGTAATATTACAACTTTCCATATCTAGGGATCCTTGTATTTCAGCATTTTGTAAATAAATATCTCCATTAATTATTCCACTAGAAGTAACCATTCCTATTATCTTTAATCCTTTTAGATTAGTATTTCCCTTAACTTTTATCTTATTCAACCCTAAAAATCCTTGGATGTGGGCCTTTTCCATAACAAATTGACCATCAATTTCTCCCTTGACCATATTAAGGGAGTTTTTAACTACGACTCTTGTGGCTAAGAAATCTCCAGCTATCTTGATTTCTCCAAAGTAAGTTGTGTTATTGATAACCGCACCATTAAGAATAATGTTTCCATGAATAATAGTTTTTCCCATATACACACTTCCTAAAAAAACAGTATTGGTAAAATTCAACCCACATCTTATTTCTCTTTCCGACAAGTTCATTTCTTGAATTGTCATATTTGAGAAATCGGCAAGCGTGTTTTCCGATTCGGCAATTTTAATTATCTGGTCAATTTCTTTTTGAGAAATAATAGATTGATATGTTTCTTGCATAATGGTATTATATAATAATATTTGAAAAAAAGAAAGACATGGATTTTAACTGTATTGTTGGTTTAGACGAAGTAGGAAGAGGTCCTTTATCGGGACCAGTTGTTGCTACAGCTGTTCATATTACTGACTTCAGTGTTTTAAAAGATATGAAGTTTGGAGACTCTAAAAGTATGAGCGCTAGAAGAAGAGAAGAATTGTTTGATTTTTTTAAATCAAGAAAAGAAATTAAGTGGGGGGTTGGCAAGGTCTCTAATAATATAATTGATAAGATAAATATATTAGAGGCAACTAAACTAGCCATGAGAAAAGCGCTAGACGATTTAGATGTTAAGCCTGATTTGGTAATTATTGATGGTAATTTTAAGATTGGGATTGATACTTTAGAATTGCCAGTTATTAAAGGCGACGAAAGAATTGTTTCTTGTAGGGTTGCAAGTATTATTGCTAAAGTTATTCGAGACAGGTTAATGGATCAATATGATTTAAAATATCCCAAATACGGATTTAGAAGAAATAAGGGCTATGGAACCAAAGAGCACATACTAGCTATTGAGAAGTATGGTTATTCTAAAATACACAGAAAGAGTTTTAGAGTTAATTTTACTTCATAAGTTCAAACACATTCTGGACTTTGTGTAAATTATTCTCAATTAAGGCGCTAAGCCCCTTTTCCAATTAAGGAGGTTAGATTAAGGAGCTTAGCTCCTTAATCAAGCGAAGTATGTGGCAAATTAGGGGAATATTCTTAGCTATAAGTTTTTCTAGTAGGAGTATGGTTTTATGTTCGTTGCGTTGGACAAGACTTTAGCTTGACTTTGTACTCAATATTGAGTACAATTGTACTCAAAAGATTGATTGTTGATTTTTAGCTTGCAAAATTATACTTGCTATGGTATATTATCGTCAGTTAAAACAAGAAATAAAAATATGGCTGTACCAAAAAAACGTCATACCAAAGGTAGACGAAATAACAGAAGGATGCACATCTTTTTAGAAAAGACTGGTTTTGTTTCATGTCCTAAGTGTGGCAAAGAAACATTACCTCATACTGCTTGTAAAAATTGCGGCTATTACAAGGGCAGAGAAGTGATAGACGTTCTTAAAAAGCTTGATAAAAAGGAAAGAAAGCAGAAAGAAAAAGAGATGCAGAATAGTCCAAGCGCAAAGTAGTTTTTTTGACAATTTATTGTAATTTTTAAAAATCATGGCTTCTAGGCATTTGTCACGATCAATTGTTCTCCAATCTTTTTATGAGTGGGATTTTTTCGGTAAAAGAGTGGGGGACCTAAATAGTATCGTAGAGAGAAACATCGATGAATTTGCTCCAGGACTCAAAGAAAAAGAATTTGTTTTCTCTTTAGTTAAAGGGATTATGGACAATATTGAAAAAATAGATGATATTATTAAGATAGCTGCTCCTGAGTGGCCAATAGAGCAAGTAGCAATTGTAGACAGAAATGTTTTACGAATCGGGCTTTTTGAGCTTTTATTTGGAGATAAAGAAGAGGTTCCACCAAAAGTTGCCATAAACGAATCTATAGAACTAGCTAAAAGCTTTGGAGGAGAAAGCTCAGGAAGGTTTGTTAACGGAGTTTTAGGAACCGTCTTTCGTGAAATGAAAGAAGAAATAGAGAATAGATAATACCATGAACGATTTTTCTTTACTTGAGAATAATATTGGAATAGTTTTCAAAAACAAAGACTTGCTTTTGCAGGCCTTTTGTCATCGTTCATATATCAACGAAAACCCTGATTTTTTACTAGGTCACAACGAAAGAATGGAATTTTTGGGTGATGCGATTCTTGAGTTAACTGTAACCGAATACTTATACAAGAATTATCCCGATAAGACAGAAGGCGACCTTACAAGTTTAAGGGCAGCATTAGTTAATACCAAAATTCTTTCTGAAACTTCTGAAGAATTAGGATTTAATGATTTTATCCTTTTGTCAAAGGGTGAAAACCGAGAGGTTGGTAAATCAAAACAGTCGATATTAGCCAATACATTTGAATCTTTAGTTGGAGCGATATATCTTGACCAAGGATATAATTCTTGCAACGAATTTATTAACAATAATTTGATAACAAAACTTCCCAATATTATCAAGTTTGGCCTTGATAAGGATAATAAATCAAGACTTCAAGAAGAAGCTCAAAGAATATTGGGAATTACTCCAACATACAGTGTTTTGGCGGAAGAAGGCCCCGATCACAGAAAAAACTTTACGGTGGGAGTTTTTTTGGGAGACAATCTTATCGCTCGAGGTAATGGTTTTTCTAAACAAGCTGGCGAAGAAGATGCAGCTAGGGAAGCATTAAAGGTTAAGGGATGGCCTTGTAAAGATTGCAATTAATTTATAATTAAGTTAGTATAAAAATATGTTAACAATCAGATTATTTAGAGTAGGTAGAAAAAGACAGCCCGCTTATAAAATAGTGGTTACTGAGAAAAAGAATGCTCCAGCAAGGGGTCGTTTTGTCGAGGAAGTTGGTTTTTATGATCCAACAACAAAGCAAAGAAATATTAACTCAGAAAGAGTTAAATATTGGCTTGGAAATGGAGTTCAGGTTTCCGATACTGTTTTCAATATGTTTGTAGATGAGAAGATAGTAGATGGTCCTAAAAGACCAAAACATAGTGTTTCTAAAAAAGAACAACCAGTAGAAGAAGAAAAGAAAGAAGAAACTAAATCTGAAGAGAGGCCAGTAGAAGAAAGTGCTTCAGTAGACGAGCCAACAGAGGAAATTGAAACTGCTCCAGTAGAGGAAGAAAAGAAAGAGGAGGTTCCAACTGAAGAACCAGTAGAGGTTGAAATCGTAGAACAACCAGTAGAGGAAACTGCTCCAGCAGAAAAGGAAGAGGAAGCTCCAGTTGAAGAACAACCAGTGGAAGTTGAAACTGTTCCAGTAGAGGAGGAAAAGAAAGAGTAGTTTGACTTTTTCCTTTTTGAAATATATAAATATAGTATTACGGTCAGTGATTTTACTGTAATTATCAGTAAGATTCAAAGGTCGGACTACCGAGGTTAAGAAGAATAAAAAACAGAATTAAATATTATGCCTATTGCAGACCAGGAATTCTTAGAATATGTTGTTAAGGCTTTAGTTGATCATCCAGAAGATGTTCAAGTTGAAAGAAAGGTAGACGAAATGGGAGTTTTGCTCTCTTTGAGAATTAATTCGAAAGATATGGGTCAAGTTATTGGTCGAGCTGGAGCTACAGCAAAATCAATTAGAAACTTGATTAGGATTATTGGTTTAAAGAACCAAGCAAGAGTTAATTTAAAAATAGAAGAGCCAGAGGGAGGCAGAAGAGTAGAAGAGGCAAGACCATCGTCAGCTACTAATTTAGACGATTTAAACCTCTAGGGGGTATTACTTAAAATTAAAAATTGTGCTATCTTGTAGATAGCACAATTTTTTTATGATTAATTTCGAAGTAATTACTCTTTTTCCTGAGTTCTTTGCCCCTTATAAAAAAAGTGGCATTTTGAAAAATGCTTGCGATGATAAATTAATAGATATTAATATCCACAATTTAAGAGATTTTACAACCGATAAAAGAAAGACCGTAGACGATAAGCCATTTGGTGGTGGGGTAGGGATGGTAATGATGATTGAACCAATATTTAAAGCAGTTGAATCAATTAAGAAAGGAAAATCTAGGGTTATCCTTTTTACTCCTCGAGGGAAGAAGTATGATCAAAAGACCGCCCATCGCTTGTCTAAAACTGATCAAATTATTATGATATGCGGTAGGTATGAGGGAGTTGATGAAAGGGTAGCTAAACATATTGCGGATGAAGAGATATCAATAGGTGATTATGTTCTAATGGGTGGGGAAATTCCAGCTATGGTGGTAATAGAGTCGGTTTCTCGTCTTGTTCCTATGGTTGTTGGTACAGATGACTTTTTGAAAAAAAGAACCAAAAGTGTTAGTGCTATTGAGTACCCGCAGTTTACTAGGCCGGCAGTTTACGGGAAATGGGCCGTTCCTAGTGTTTTGTTATCTGGAGATCATAAAAGAATAGAAGAGTGGAGAGATAAGAATAAAAAAATACTATGAAAAATTCTTTTTATTTACTATCACCAAGAGAAACTCTAAACGATATTAAATCAGATGAGTCTGGATTGTCCGAGAGTGAGGCTAAAAGTCGTTTAGATGATTATGGTTTCAATGAAATAACAGAAAAAGAAAGTAGTCGTCCAATATACATATTTTTAAAGCAATTTGATAGTGTTCTGATATATATTTTAATAGTTGCCGCTGTTATCGGGTGGTTTTACGGCAAAACGATAGATGTTTATGTAATTCTTTTTGTTATTCTTATCAATTCAATTGTTGGATTTATTCAAGAGTATCGTGCCGAGAAAGCAATTCAGTCTCTTAAGAAAATAATTGTTCCAACTGCTAAAGTTTATCGTAGTGGAGTAATGTTCAAAATCGATGCCAAGTATTTAGTTCCTGGTGACGTTATCTTTTTAGAGGAGGGTGATAAAATACCCGTTGATGCTAGAATAATTGATTGTAGAAATTTTAAAACGGTAGAATCTGCTTTGACGGGGGAGTCAACTCCAATAACAAAGGATAGTTTAAAGATTAAAAAAGAGGTTACGATTGCCGACAGGAATAATATGGTTTGGATGGGTACGTTTGTTGTTGCTGGCCATGCACGAGCGGTGGTCGTCGCTTCTGGAAACGAAACTACTTTTGGAACAATTGCCAAAGATATTGGCAACATTCAAAGACGAAGGAGCCCTTTTGAGCTAAAGGTAGACTTATTGGCTAAGCAAATGGCAGTCATTGCTGTTGTCGGAACATTTCTAATATTCATTGTTGGCTATGTTTACAAAGGGATAGAGTTTGAAGAGATATTATTTTTCACAATAGCTTCTTTGGTTTCTGGTATCCCTGAAGGATTACCTGCAATTTTAATTATTGTTTTAGCTATTGGCGCTCGTAGAATGGCTAGTAGAAATGCAATTATGAGGCGATTGCCCTCCACTGAAACTTTGGGAGTATCTACCGTGATATGTACTGATAAAACGGGAACATTAACTCAAAACACAATGAATGTCAGGAGTATTATTTTATCAGACAATACAATTGATGTTACTGGTAATGGTTGGGATTCAATAGGTGATTTTGTTTTAAGCGAGACTAAGATTTCTCCGTTAGAGCATACTTCTTTAGCTAAACTATTGCACATATCTTGCTTGTGTAATAACGCTAGACTTTTTAAAGAAGAAGGTGGTGAGTATAGGGTAATTGGAGATCCTACAGAAGCTGCTCTGGTTGTTTTATCTCAAAAATCAGGACTGAATAAAGATATTTTAGAAGAAAAGAAAATAGAAGACGAATCTTTTAGTTCAGAATTGAGATATCGGGCATCTCTAATTTCTAGAAAAGATAACTTAGAGCTTTATATCGTTGGTTCCCCCGAGGTTTTATTAGATAAAGCCAAATATTTTTTAGATGATAAGGGAGAGCATATTTTGACTGGGACTAAGAAGAAAGAATTTTTATCTAAAACAAATCGTCTTACATCTAGATCCATGAGAACGATAGCTCTAGGGTATAGAAGTGTTAAAAAAAATCAGAAAACTATATCTGATGATTTGGTTTCTGATATCGTTTTTGTGGGGGTTGTGGGAATTATTGACCCCCCAAGACCCGAGGCAAGAGAATCTGTTTTAAAAGCCAAGCAAGCTGGTATTCGAGTTATAATGACTACTGGAGATCATAAAGGAACTGGTCTTGCAATAGCTAAAGAGGTTGGAATAATAGACGAAAAAGATAACGATGCACTTACCGAATCTGAACTTTTGTGTATGTCTCAAGACCAATTTTCTAGAGCTATAAAGCGAGTCAATGTTTTCGCTCGCCTTACTCCTAATATGAAGCTTAGAATCGCCGAAGAGCTACAGAGTCAAGGTCACATTGTTGCTATGACTGGAGACGGGGTCAACGATGCACCGGCTCTTAAAAAAGCAGATATTGGTATTGCTATGGGTATTAGCGGAACCGATGTTGCCCGAGAAGCTAGCGAGATTATACTTACCGACGATAACTTTAGATCCATTGTTAGTGCTATTGAAGAGGGGAGAATAGTATTTAATAATACTCGGCAAGCTAGTAGCTTCTTGGTTACCACCAACTTTGCCGAAGCGGTTACATTAATTAGTTCTCTTATTCTTTTTACTCAACTACCTCTTTTACCTACGCAGATTTTATGGCTCAATCTAGTAACAGATGGTTTTGCTGGTTTGGCCTTAGCGGCTGAGCCAGGACATGGAGATGTCCTAAAAGATCCTCCTAAAAAGAAAACAGAAAACATATTATCTAGAGAGACGATACCTTTTGTTTTGATAATGGTCTTTGTAATGGCCGTGCTTACTTTAGGGTTCTTTGGTTATCACTTGTCTATTGACCAAGACATCGAAAAGGCCCGCACCGCTGCCTTTGCAACGATGGCTTTTACTCAGTTATTTAATGTCTTAAACATGCGCTCCATGAGAAGATCAATCTTTAAGATTGGATTATTCTCTAACCCCTATGTTGTTTGGGCATTAATCTTATCGGTCGGATTGCAATTACTCGCAATGTATTTTCTGTATCCAGTGTTTCATTTGGTTCATCTCAACCTATTTGAATTAGCTTTAATTATCATTGGCTCGTCGTTTGTTCTTTGGATGGGGGAATTGTATAAATATTTAAGATACAAGGATTTGAGGTAGTGTATTGAAAAATTAATGTTTTATGGTAGTATAAAATCCGTTGTTGCTACTTATTGACAATGTTGGGTAGATGGCGGAGCGGTCAATCGCACCAGACTGTAAATCTGGCGCCTTCGGGCTACGGGGGTTCAAATCCCTCTCTACCCACACTATTGCCGAGATAGCTCAGCGGTAGAGCACTTCCATGGTAAGGAAGGGGTCCCGGGTTCAAGTCCCGGTCTCGGCTCAGTATTAAAAATATGGCTACAAAATCAAAAAAGAAAGCATATGTTAAGCTTCAATGTAGTGCCTGTAAGAGAGTTAACTATTCAGTTAAGAAATCCAAGGGTCAGGACATTGAAAAAAAGCTTGAATTGAGCAAGTTTTGTTCTTGGTGCAGAGGCCACAAGCCACACAAAGAAACTAAGAAATAGTTTGCTTAATTTAGAAGAATAAGATTTCAAATTCCATCTTGAATTTGATTTTGATTTGGGTCCGTAGTTAAATGGCATAATTTTGCTCTCCAAAAGCAAAGTTCTCTGTTCGAATCAGGGCGGACCCGCATGGAGGTAAGAAAAGATTTAAAGTTTTTGCGTCAGAAGTCAGAACCTGTCTTAGAAATAGATGGGAGTATTCGGGATTTAGTTGATCAAATGGTAGATGTAATTGATTTGGAGCGTGGAGCGGGTTTGGCTGCCCCTCAAGTTGGTGTTTTAAAAAGATTGGTTCTTGTAAGGTTTGAAGATAACGAAATAGTTCCTTTTATTAATCCAATTATTCTTGAAAGGGGATCCGAAAAAGATATTGTTGAGGAAGGTTGTCTTAGTCTTCCAGATCAATTAGTTAATGTTAAAAGACCAACCTATGTGCGAGTTAGATTTTTAGACATTGAAGGAAATACTATTGAGTGCGATCTAGAGGGCCTAGAGGCTAGAATCATACAACACGAGATAGATCACTTAAACGGCACATTGATTATTGATTATATTTCTTTAGTCGATAAAATTAAGAAGATTTTTAACTAATGCATTTTATTAAATACATTTTCTTTTTTTCAATATTAATAATTAGTATTTCTCTTCTCTTTGGTTTTTATTCTTCAAAAGAACATAATGGCGATGTTCTTTTTGTTGTTTCGCCTGGTGAAGGAGTAAAGAATATTGGATTAAAGCTATACCAAGAAGATCTAATCTGGCACCACTACTTTTTTAATATTTATGCTTTTGTTTCGGGCAAGGGGAGTCAGCTTAAAGCTGGTCATTATCTTATTAAAGATCCAGTGACGGTTGTTGATATGGTTAATTTGCTTTATTCGGGCAATGTGGTTGATCAAAAGATTACTATTATTGAGGGTTGGAATAAAAATGATATTGCTGGATATTTATCTCAAACAATAGATAACTTTGATAAAGACAACTTTTTATCTTTAGTTAATAGTCAGAACCTAGAAGGTTATCTTTTTCCAGATACCTATAACATTCCTTATAGTTATTCTGAAAAAGAGATTATCAAGATAATGATTGATAACTTTAATAGCAAGATTACTGAAGAAATGAGAAGCGATATGACTGATAAAAGTCTCTTTGAGATTATTACAATGGCATCAATTATTGAGAAAGAAGTTAGAAGCTCTGAAGATATGGCATTAGTTTCGGGGATTTTATGGAAAAGAATTGAGTATGGAACGCCACTTCAATCTTGCGCTACGATAGTATATATCACTGGCAAAAAGAGTGTTCAAGTTTCTACCGAAGAAACAAAGATAGAGTCTCCCTATAACACATATATTAATCGTGGATTGCCAATTGGACCAATATCTAATCCGGGCCTTAGTAGTATTAAGGCGGCGATATATCCTAAAGATAGTGATTATTTCTTTTATCTATCTAAGTCCGATGGCGAAACTGTTTTTAGTAAAACTTTTGACGAGCATATACAAGCTAAGAATAAATATTTAAAATGAAAAAAATACTATTTGTAATTGCCTATAACAATTTTAAAGATGAGGAGTATTTTATTCCCAAAGAAGTCTTTGAGAATAATGGTTTTAGTGTTACTACAGCTAGTAATGCTAAAGGAATAGCGCTAGGTGTTAGTGGGGGAGAAGTAGAAATCAATCATTTAGTTAGCGAAGTTAATATGAACGATTTCGATGCTTTGGTTTTTGCTGGTGGATCTGGATGTTTGGGTAATCTAGATAATGATATTTCATATAATCTGATTAATAAGGCAAAGATAATAGGAGCAATATGCATATCTCCTATAATACTAGCCAAAGCGGGGATTTTGAAAAATAAGAGGGCAACTGTTTGGTCATCTAATATGGACAAAAGTCCAATTAAGACATTGTCTGAAAACGGAGCAATATTTGAAGATAAGGATGTTGTGGTTGACGGTAATATCATTACCGCCAATGGATCCGATGTAGTAGAAGAGTTTGGAGTGGAGGTTGTTAATCTCTTGACTAAAAAGTAAAAAGTTGATATTGTTCAATTACCGCAGACAAGAGGTGTATAAATCCTCTCGAGGTATAATCTTAAAAGGTCGTCCTTTTGCCTGCGTGTATTTACGTAGTTTTTTATTACACAAAATATGCCTTTAACCAAAGAAAAAAAACAAGAGATAGTTAAAGATTTAGATGGTAAGATCAAGAAACAAAAAGCAATGGTTTTTGTAAACTTCAAAGGTCTTAAAATGGATGAAATATCCGAATTAAGAGGCGAGCTTAGAAAGAGCGATGCCGGGTTTACGGTTTTTAAGAAGACATTAATGAATGTTGCTTTTAAAAACAACGAAATTGATATTGATGCCAAGAGTCTTAAAGAAGAAGTTGGTGTTGTTTTTGGTTTTTCTGATCCAGTTTCCCCGGCTAAGATTGCATACAATTTCTCTAAAGAAAATCCAAACCTTAAAATAGTGAGTGGGTTTATGGATGGCAGTGCAATATCTGAAGAGCAAGTATTAGCATTAGCTAAGCTTCCTACAAGGGAAGAACTTTTGGCTCAATTGGTTGGAACAATCCAAGCTCCAATTTCTGGTTTTGCCACTGTATTGGAGGGAAATATTAAAGGTTTAATTTACACACTTAAACAAGTTAAATCCTAAGAAATAAGATTTGGCTTTTAAAAAAATGTCAGAAGAAATAAAGAAAGATGAGGAAGTTCAAGTTCCTGAAAAATTTGCTAAAATCGTAGACGAGATCGCTAACATGTCAGTTTTAGATCTTTCAGAGCTTGTAAAGGTTTTAGAGAAAAAGTTTGGAGTTTCTGCATCTATGCCTATGGCTGTTGCCGCCGCTCCTGTAGCTGGTGATGCTGGTGCAGGCGCCGAAGAAAAGAGCTCATTTAATGTTGAGCTTAGCGCTATCGGAGACAAAAAGATTGAGGTAATTAAAGTAGTAAGAGATGTTACCGGAAAAGGCCTTAAAGAAGCTAAAGATTTAGTTGACGAGGCAGCAGGTTCACCTCAAATTGTTTCTGAGGGACTCGGTAAAGAAGATGCCGAAGAAATGAAGAAGAAGTTTGAAGCAGCTGGTGCTACAATTACACTTAAATAGTTGTTTCGTAAACAGTATTTTCGTTTAAGATATATAGTTTGTTGTTAGATATTTGGATGTGTTTCAGGTTGTTAAATTTTTCGCTCCAAATTTGTTTAACTAATTTTCCGTCTTTATCTGCTACAATAATTCTATTATTTAGCGAATCTAAGGCAAAAATATAATCGGTTTGCGCAGAAGTTAAAATCTGAATAAAGTTTTTAGAGCTTGGGAATATGTTTAAATTAATATCTGCCTTATGTTCGCCAAGATAATATTTAGATATTTTATTCTCTTGATCTAAAATCCAAATATGGCCATCGACTGACATTGAAATAATGTCGGTCGATTGTTTTAATGGAGATTTTAGCCAATTGGTATAATTATTAAAATCGTATTTTATTATCTCTTTATTGTTAGTGAAGTATATATTATTTAGATAGGGGGTTGGGTTATTGGGAGTTTCTATTTCAAGTTGTTTTAGTTCTGTGATTTTATCATCCTTTAGCTCTAATAATTTGTTTGGCTTAGAGAATAAAAGAATTCTGTTTTGAAACTCAAACACTGAATCTATTGGAAAACTAGATTCATATTTTTTACTAGATATTACTAAGTTGTTGTTATAGCCGTATTTGTTTAAAAGTATTTTAGATACATTTTCTTTAAAATCTTTTGATTTGCTAATATCATTAATCCTATATATCTTAGCCATAGAATCAATTATTTCTTGAATTTCTGTGGCAGTTTCGTCGTCCGCTTCATTATACAATTCAGCTAATAGAGGAAGAGATTCTTCTTTGGTTATATCAATTTGAGCTAGCTTTTCTTCTACAGTTAGTTCTTTAACTATTTCTTTTTCTTCTTTATCAAAAACAAAAGATCCTACTAATAGTATCAATCCTAGAGCAATTAGTGGCTTTAAGAGATTTTTGAGATCTTCGTTAATCCCAATCTTTGGAGTTTTCTTTGTTTTTTTATCAACAAATCTTTTAATGCTATAGTATAGTTCTTTGATCGAAAAATCTATTTCTATCTCTTCCATTAATGTATTTTTTTTCTTAGGGCTATCTTTACTATCTAGGAGGAAGAAGGTTCCAGATGATTTACTTAAATCTTTTTTAATAGGTTCTATTATTTCGTTTACAATTTTTTGATCTAAGAAAGGTAGTTTAGTTATTTCTTCTAATACCTTCTTTCTTTCTATTATTTTGTTTAATTCTTCTGATATAATGCACAACCTGTCGCCATAGACCATTCTGCCAGAAATTATACTTCCAAAAAAGCTAGAGTCCCTTTTGTTTTTATTATTTAATTCTGAATAACTCTCATATTTTAAAAGATAAACCTTTGATTTACCCATTTTAGCTAAATGGATCTCTTGTTTGTATTGAGAAACTATTACAAGGTTTAAATTGCCCATCCAGCCAATATTGTCTCTAGCTATTTCAATTTTAAAGTAGTCGTTTATTTTAACTAAACATTCTTGAAGTGCTTTTTCGTGACTCTCTGGTTCATTAAGAGCGTATTCATCTTTTATCATTCTAATGATATTGGCTAAGAATTTTTCATTTCCGGGAATGATTCTTTTTTGATCACCAATAATATATAGGTTGCGTTCGCTTGATTCAAACTCTTGAAAAAGGTTCTCAATCTTCTTGGTTTTTACTTTGGGATTAAATTGAAATTCAAATATTTGCATAATGAGGTATTATAGTACTTTTTAAAATATTGTGCAATCCTTCTTTTTATTATATAAGGATATCGAGGAGTCCATAGCTCAGGGGCAGAGCGTTCGGTTCACATCCGAAAGGTCGATGGTTCAAATCCATCTGGACTCACCCTTTACAAAAACGATCTTATATGGCATTCTATTGCCAGCACTTTTACAATTTGGTGCGGGGAATGTTTATGGACATTGTGATTATTACTGACGAAGCGGGAAACATTGTAAAAATGGTTTCCAATGAACCGATTGTTGGAAAACATCTTTCGGATATTATTCCGGAGGGCGATCTCGCGATGGCCTTAGAGGTTGTTGCAAGAGTTGTTCGCGCTCAACAATCAGAACTTGTTGAGTATGAGTTAAATGGAGAAATCTTTGATATAAGAGTTTTTCCATCGGAGTCGGAGGTGATCATCTCTGTTAAAGATATAACAGAGAAGAAGAGGCTTGGAAAGGCTCTTAGGTCTGCTAATGAAAAGTTGCAGATTCTATCCCAAATCACTCGCCATGATATTTTGAATTATATTATGGCAGCCAATGGGTATCTTCATTTTATAAGAGAAGATACCTTTGACGAGACTTCTTTAAGGTATCTTAAAGAAGTCTCTAGATCAATCTCTGGAATTCAGGAGATTGTGGAATTCACTCGGGCTTATGACGATTTAGGTAAGGACCTGTCATGGGTTTCTCTTGAGAGCACTATATTAAATCTTCGTGGAAATATACGATATGATTGTCGCAACATAGAAATATATGCCGACCCCATGATCAGTAGGTTTTTTATAACTTACTGGATAACAGTAGAAGGCATGGCCTTGCTACTAAGGTCTGCATTAAATGCAAAGAGTCCGATCAAGGCCTTATCATAACTTGGTTGGATGACGGATCGGGAGTTCCCGATATTGATAAAGAAAGGATTTTTCATAAAGGTTTCGGCAAGAACACCGGGCTTGGCCTTTTCCTCTGCAAGGAGATTCTATCAATAACAGGGGTCTCTATTAGGGAAGTAGGTGAGCATGGTAAAGGAGCTATGTTTGAAATCCTTGTTCCAAAAGATAAATACAAAATAAAGGAGGGTAATTTTTAAACCCTCTTGTTTTTTTATAATACAATTGATATTATTAAAGTATGAATATTAGTGATTACATAATTATAATTATTGTTGCAGTTGTTGTTATCTGGTTATTTTTGTATCAATTTCCTGGGTTATAAAAAGACCGCCTTTTGGCGGTCTTTTAATTATTCTTCAGTGATGTCTTCGAGGTCGTCTTCTATCTCTTCTATATCGTCAATATCATCATCTAGTAAATCATCGTCCATGTCATTTTCTACTAAATCTTCTTCTATTTCATCTAACTCGTCTTCGTCTTGTGCCACAAGTGGCATAATTGTTTTTTCAATAACCATATTTTTATTATTTTAAAAAAGGTAGTTTTCGACCTTTTATCTTTACAAGAGCCATTATAAGAAAGATGATTTTCTTGTCAATACCCTTAAAATAAGTATAATGATTTTAAGTATATGAAATCAAAAAGTATAATCATAAATTGGTTTGAATGGTATTTAGTTGATGCCCCTTTTTTCATAATTAAAACCTTTAAAGATATTCTTGTTTTTAACTTTAATTTCTTTTCTATTGGATTTCTTTTTAAAACAATGTTTTGCTATTGGCATAATTATAATTGGTTTCACGAAAGAAGCTCAGGTCCATTGAATTATATCAATATTTTATTTGGTAATTTTGTCTCTCGGGTTTTGGGTGGGTTTGTCAGGTTTTTAACAATTATTATTGGAGTGGTTTCTGGTTTTAGTTTGTTTCTCTTGGGTGGCTTAGTAATCGTGGCATGGATTCTAATTCCTTTTATTATGATATTATCTTTTATTTTAGGAATATGGCAATAAAAGAACAATTTAATTTGGTTAATTCTTCGATATACAACGCGGTAAAAATGAATCGCTTTGTTGTCTTTAGAAAGGCACGATTATTAAAGACAATATCTTTACTTCTTTTCTTGATATTTCTTTTCTACTTTTTAATTGTTGATGATAATTTCGTTTCTTTAATATTTTTATCTTTCTCTTTGTTTTTGTTGTTTTTCCAAATTGAATATTTTTTTAATGTAAAATTAAAATATCCAAAAATAGTAGATAGCGGTAATATTGCCGAGCTATTTAGCTTTGATGTTGCTAGATCATTTTCTACTAATACCTGCCAGTTTCTCTACAACTTACTAGAGGACAGTGATTTTGTTTTTGTCTTTTCAAGATTAGGTATTGATATTAGAGAGGTGCGAGCATTATTAAAGACAACCAAAGATAACGACGATATCTGGAAACTACTAGAGGGTTCTCTAAACGAATCTAAGAATAGAGGGGGAGTGAAAATTAAAAAAAATGATGTTTTGGTTTTTGCCTCAGAAAATCATTTTATACTTAAAGAAGTTTTTAAGAATTATGATATTGATTCCGAAGATGTGCGCAATGTTTTCAATTGGATATATAGGATGCGTAAGAGGGCTGAGAATCAAAGCAAGTTTTGGAAATGGGAAAACTTAGTCAAAAAAGGATCTTTAGCTAAGGATTGGGCATCAGGTTATACGATAATGCTTGATAAGTTTTCTATCAATTGGACCGATTATTTTAAAAGAAATGGCTTTCCTGATATTATTGGTCACGCGAAACAAATAGAAGAAACTGAGAGAATTTTAGCTAAAGGAGGGATTAATAATGTTTTATTAGTTGGTGATGCTGGGGTGGGGAGGGTTTGTATAATGCGCGCACTAGCTAAAAAGAGTTTTTATGCTGAGAGCTTGGTTGGCCTTAATCATAAAAGAGTGGTTGAGCTAGATTTGCCATTTTTAATAGCTAAAGTAGAAAATGGTGAAGAATTAGAAAATGTCCTAGATCATATATTCCAAGAAGTCGTTAATTCTAATAACACAATATTGTTTATCAACGATATTCATAATTTTTTATCTGGAGAATCAAAGCCGGGTAAGGTTGATGTCTCTGGTGTATTAGCAAGCTATCTTCCTTTTGATAGTTTTCCTATTGTTGGCGTTACCGATTACAAAGGGTATCGAACTATTAGTAATAATTCTTCGGTTGGATCGTATTTTGAAAAAGTAGATGTGCCCGAGTTATCTCAAAAAGATACAATAATGTTTTTACAAAGACAATCTATTAATATGGAGTTTAAGTATAAAAAGATTATATCTTATCAAGCCATTAAAGAGATTGTTATTTGTTCAGATAGATATATTCCCGAAGAGCCATTTCCTAAAAAAGCCCTAGATTTACTTGACGAGGCGATGATGTATATTAGTCAAATTAATGAAAAGACTCTTTTGCCTGAGCATATTCGGAAAATAGTTTCTCGTAAAATGAATATTCCAGTTGGGGCGATGGATACTCAAGAAAAGGATATTTTAGTTAATCTCGAATCGTTGATTCATCAAAGGCTCATCAATCAAGACAGTGCTGTTAAAGAAATATCTTCAGCTCTTAGAAGGTCTCGTTCTGATATTTCTTCACACGACAAACCAATCGGATCATTTCTTTTTATTGGCCCCACCGGAGTTGGTAAAACTCAAACCGCCAAAGCTTTAGCCGAGGTTTACTTTAAAGATGTGAGAAATATGATTCGTATTGATATGTCTGAATTTCAGACACTTAATGATATTGAGAGGTTGATAGGATCTACTAAAAGTGAAGGATTGCTCACTAGCCAAGTCAAACAAAAACCGTTTTCTTTAATATTATTAGATGAATTAGAGAAAGCCCATAAAGATATTTTAAATTTGTTTTTGCAGGTATTAGACGAGGGTAGTATTACTGATGGTATGGGGCAAAGAGTTGATTTTAAAAATTGCATTATCATTGCAACCAGTAATGCTGGAAGTAATTTAATATTAGAGCGTGCGAAAGATAATGTTAGTTCCGAGTCTTTAAAGTTAGAGCTTTTAAATTATTTCTTTAAAGAATCAATATTTAAGCCCGAATTTATCAATCGTTTTAGTTCAGTTGTTCTTTTTGAGCCATTAAGCAAAGAGCATCTTTTAGATATTACTCAGTTAATACTTGAAAGAATTAAAAAGAATTTATCAGACAAGGGAATTGATTTCAAAATTACCAACGAATTAAAACAAGAAATTGTTAATATTGGCTATAATCCTTCTTTTGGAGCGAGAGAAATTAATAGGGTTGTTCAAGATAAGGTAGAAAACGCTCTAGCGGATGGCCTAATATCGGGTAAGATTAAAAAGGGTAGTGTCGTCAAGATTAGCATACCAAACTTTATTATTGAAAATTAAAATTTATAATTAAAAAAATATGAAATTTGAAGTCATTAACAATCAGAAAAGTGAAGGAAGGAAATTGCGCTTACAAAAAGAATTAGATAATTTTATTGAAAATATGAGATTACTTTCTATGAAGTCAAGCAATTTAATCGCTTTAATTATTAATAAGAACGAAAGAAAAATTGATAAATAATAAATATATGGAAAACAGAGAATTTGTTCAAAGAGATGTGATAGATCTTTTATCAGAGGGAAGGCGAGTCGCGGAAAATATTAGAGATCAGATTAGTTTAGATTTAGAAAAAGCAAAATCACTAAATGCTGAAAGTGAGATCATTAAGCAAATAGAAGAATTGCAACAAGTAGCACAACAAGAAGAAGTTGCATTTAATGGGCGATTAGAAAAATTAGAGTCACCTTATGTTATATCTCAAGATTTAAAAAAGACCCTTAATGTTGCTAGGTTTCTCGAAAAGCCACTTCTTCTTGAAGGTGAGCCAGGAACAGGGAAAACATCTTTGGCTTATGCTTTGGCTGGACATGAGAATTTACCAATTATTCATGCCCAGTGTAAAAGCTCTACAAACGCTCAAGATCTTCTCTATACTTTTGATGTTGTCCAACGTCTTCAAGATGGACAGCTTGGCAAGGATATAGCCGACCTTAACAAGTATGTGAAGTTTGGTCCACTTGGCAGGGCATTTTCTAGTCAAGAGCAAGTAATTGTTTTAATTGATGAAGTAGATAAAGCTAAAAGAGACTTTTCTAACGATCTTTTGCATGAACTTGACAAAATGTCATTTTTTGTAAACGAAACAGGAGAAGAGGTTATAGCAAAACATAGACCAATAGTAATTGTAACTTCTAATCATGAACGTGATTTACCCGAGCCAATGTTGCGCCGTTGTATATATAGCTATATAGAGTTTCCAAGTCCTGAGCAGATGATCGAGATTATTAAAGTACATGTTCCCAGTGTTAGTGAAAAACTAATACAAAGTGCAATAGATAAGTTTTATGAGATTCGTGATAATGACCAATTAGAAAAGAAGCCATCAACTTCAGAGATGTTGGACTGGATTAAAGTTTTGCAAAAATTTAATATTGACACAATTGGAACAGACATTCCCTTTGTAGAAACGCTTTTAAAAAGCAAGGATGATATTGATAAAGTTTATAATATGAGATTTGAAGTTTCTCGAGATCTTAATCAATCGGGAATGCCTCCCAAAATTATCGCAGCACTAGAGGGCAAAAAGGTGGTGCGTCTCAAGAAAAATCAGTATAGTGGCTGTATAGATTCGTCAATTTACACATTGCTTGCTAATAATAACTATACTTTTGACACAGGTGATGGTTATAGAGATCGTAATTTTGAAATTTATGCAGATGGTGTACAAAAAGTAGATGATTATGTTTTTATTATGGAAGATATTTTTCTCTATAACCAGCTAAAAGATCGTGGTTTGCTTGCTTCGGAGTTTGTTGTTGATGACAGGCAAGTTGCTTATACCCAAATTAAAACGGGTAATAAATTCTATGTAGAGGGGATAGATGAAAATGGTGTAACTGTATACAGAACCAAAGAAGGCAAGGTAATTTACGAGAACTCTTTTAAGAATCAAGAAGGCGAAGATGGTTATGGGGAATCAATATAAGCTAACTATAAATCTATGAGAGAGAGGGGTTCAGAGAACAAAAGGTCTGTAGAATCTAGAGAGGGTGAAAACCCTTTTCAAGAATTTCTATACCAATTACGAAAAGAGGAATTAAAAGTTTCAACTAGTGAATGGATTGACTTGCAAAAGATATTAGCTGAAGGAATGGTGCAAAATATTAATGACCTGTATGTCATATCTCGCAGTGTGCTAGTAAAAGATATGGCCAATTACTCTAAATTTGATAAAGTTTTTAGTGAGGTTTTCTTTAATATTGATTTTTTAGAAGAAGAGGAAGAAAATCTATCTACTGAAATTGTTGACCCCGGTTTTACAGAATTACATCATGGTGGTGATGATGTTCATAAAGCAATTGAAGATTCTCAATCTTCGGGTCATGAGGGCGGAGGCATTCCAGATACAGAAAGCCAAGAGCCTTCTGAGTCTCAAAATGGAGATGGTGGTCAAGGAGTAATTAGGGATGCTAGTGTTGGCTACTCTGCTTATGATCGTTTAATAGAGCGAAGATACCGAGAATATGACAAGGATCAAATTTTAAACTATGATCAGATTGGACGCGCACTATCTAGTCTTACTGCAATTATTCAAGAATCAACAGATGGCCCTACAGGGAAGCTTGATATAGATGCAACAGTTAAAAGTATTGCTCAAAATGCTGGAATTCCCGAACTAGTTTGGCATAGTGAAACTGAAAAGAAGCCAAAAGTAATTTTGATGTTTGATGTTGGGGGTAGCACAGATACTTTTCGTCCCATTATGGAGAAGCTATTCGCTGCTGCTCAAGATTACCTTGACGATGTAGAAGTATACTATTTCCACAATGCAATTTATGGAGAAGTTTGGCCTCAAAAAGATGGTAATTACGGAAAGAATTTCATTTCATTAAAAGAAATTCTGAATAAAGATGATGATAGCAAGATTATTATTATTGGAGACGCTTGGATGGCCGAAAGCGAACTTTATGATGATTATACTGATAAGAATGGGCGTTATTTCTCATCAGGGCTTAGTTCTTTTAATAAGATTAGAGAAAGGTTTGATAATGTTATTTGGATTAATCCAATCAACAAGGATGATCGTGCTAAGCCAAACCTAGATAGATCGGGGACAATAGCAGAGCTTAGTTCAGTTTTTAATATGTACGACATGACTCTTAATGGGATAGAGAATGCCATTAAAGAGCTCATGAGAGAGTAGTATTGACTTTTCTTTTAATGATTGTATAATAACGGTATGATTGAAAGAGTAAAAAACTTAATTTTTCCTTGCAAGGAAAATGATTATAGGCCGTTAATAATAAGCGGTTCTTTTTTCTCTTATCTTCTACTAGCATTACTTACAATTAATCTTATTGGAATCTTCTTGTTCGTATCAGCTCCTAAGTTTTCTTTTTTTGCTGATGTGAGTAGGGGAGTATTAGTTCAATTAACTAATCAAGAAAGGGTTGATCATGGATTACCACCTTTAGTAGAAAGCGAGAAGTTAAATCAAGTAGCTTACTTAAAAGCACAAGATATGATTAATAATGAGTATTTTTCTCATTGGAGTCCTAGTGGTGTTTCGCCATGGCATTGGTTTAGAGTATCGGGATATAATTATTCTTGTGCTGGAGAAAATTTAGCAACTGGGTTCTTGGATTCTTCTGATGTTCATCGTTCTTGGGTTTTGTCTCCAAGTCACCGAGAGAATATCTTGTCTAATAACTATACCGAGATTGGAATTGCTGTTGTTTCGGGTAACTTTTATGGTGCAGAAACATATTTTGCAGTTCAAGCTTTTGGTGCTCCAGCTAGTGATCCTATAGTCGAGGTGGCGGAGATGCAAGAAGTCGTTTTAGTTGAAGAACCAAAGACTTACCCTTTTGTTTTGGGCGACTACGATACGGGAGTATATATATCTAGTGAAGATTTAAATATTATTGAAGTTGAGCCAACCTTAGCTGGGGCTTTGATGACGAGCTATAGTGAGATGGCTCATCGGGCAAGTCTTTTCTCGGTATTGTTCGTTGGGTTTATCATTACCACTAATATATTTGTAAGGTTTGATACTCAAAACAAAGATTTGATATTCAAAGGATTTAAGTTTTTTGTTTTATTCACCATTATTCACTATTTTAATTATTCAGTAATACTCAATAATGTAATTGAGTCGCCTTGGATTGGTTGATTATGAAAATATTTAATTCAAGAAGTAGCACCTTAGCAAAGATATTTCTTTTGTTATTTGCTACTAATATTATTATCCTTAACTGGGAAGATATTTCTTGGTTTTTTAATCGTAACTATGCGATTAAGGGGATAGAGAGTATTATTAAAGAAAAAGAAGAGATTATATACTATGATAAAGAGAATGGCATTGAAATTGATACTATTGGAATTACAGCACCACTAATCATACCTGAAAGCGAAAAGGATAGTGCGATATATGATGCACTAAAAAGGGGAGTTTCTCATTTCCCAGGATCTGCTTTGCCTGGTCAAGGTGGGCAAGTAATTATTCTAGGACACTCAGCTCCACCGGGCTGGCCAAACATTGATTATGATTGGGTTTTTAGTAAAGCCGAACACCTTGAGCCAGGAGATGAGATTAAAATATATTTTGATAGCCGACTATATACTTATGAAATTACTGATAGTGTAATTTTAGAAGTAGGGCAAGATGTTCCTAAGTATGACTCTGGAGAAGAAGAGATTATTCTTTTAAGTTGTTGGCCTCCGGGAAAGAATATTAAAAGACTTGGTGTTCGTGGGGTTTTGAAGTGAAACCCTTTACATTTGCTCTAAAAAAGTATAAAAGGGGTTATGAAGCTGAAGTGGTATGACTACTTGGCCATTGCCATTATGGTAGTGGCAACGATTTGTTGCTACTATATACAAATAGTAGCATGAACAAAAAGGGGAGAATGCAATGCATCTCCCCATTAACTTTATATTTTTCTTTTTTATCCAACATTACTTATTTTATTGCAAGGGGCTTGACAAAAAAATATAGTTTGGTATAGTGGGGACAATCTCAGCTCGCGAAAGACTTGTTCTTTAAAAAGCGAGCTGGGGAGGAATGGTTATGGAAGAAGGAGCATCGGCTCCCCAGGCGCCCCCGCAGGGTATCCTGGAGAGATACTGGAAGATTCTTCTGATCATTGCCGCAGTGGCAGTGGTTGGAGGCATCATCCTCCTCGGCACCTTTGGTGCTGTAGGAGGGGATGACCGGGACCAGATCCCGGTCATTATAGAGCAGCAACCCCCACGTAGCTGGGGCGAATTGGTCTCCTATATGGAGGCCGACGAGACCTTCGAGGTCTTCGTCACTGAGGCATTTTGCTTGAGCGAGGCTGATGTTAAATACGTCCTCGTTCCATCGAATCCCGTATGGGTATATCCGCAGGGATACTCTATGGCGGGTGGAGAAGTTCTTGGAGTTTTAACTCCAAGACCAACTAGCTGGAGTAAAGTGAACCAAGTTATGAGTTCGGATAGAGTATTCGCAACTTATTTTACTTGGTTGACTGGAATCGGTCAGGAAGAGCTAACTTCCTACCTCGAGCTTGAAGCTCAAGGTTGGGAAGTAACTTGGACTTTCCCCTCGGGGAAGGTTGAGCTAGCTCCCCGCAACAGGGGAACTTACCTCCTGGGCACACAGGAAACAACTCCTATTTGCCCAGCCCAGCCAGCCCCGGCACCCACTCCAGCACCCGCACCCGCACCAGCCCCGGGTCCGGCACCCGCCCCTGGGATAACCGACATCAAGTCGGTGAGCCCAGGTACGGCAACGGTCTGGGCTCCAACACCCTTCAAGGTCCACTGGGAGGACCAGAATGGTGCCAGGTGGGGAGACTTCTTTGAAGTCACCTCGGGAGATCCGGTCTCCGGAGAGACTGTTATGGTCTTCCCCGGAACCACAGGTGGCCCTGTGCGGCCCGTCCTGACCATCCCCACAGGCACCGTTTACGGGGAATGGGTTGGATAGTTCTTTGAATAAAAGGGAATCAGTGTTGGTTAAACCTGATTCCCATATTTTTAAAGATTTTAATTATTAATTGAAGTTTTTAAAGATAAAAAGATGATGAATTTAATTAAAAATAAATTAGTATTTTTAAGCGCAACAATGTTTTTCTTTCTTGCGTTTTTTGCTCTTGCTAATAGCGCTTACGCTATTAGTGGTAGTATTGACTGTGGTCCTAAAACTGATAATTCTATTCAAATTAATTACCAATACTTTGATGCATCTGACAATGTTGAGCTTTTTAGAGGTAATTATAAAATAGCTGATCTTGGATGGGGGACTAATAGTGGTAGTTATGTTGACAAAGGATTGAATTCAAACTTTATATATATTTACAATCTAGTAGTAGGGGGGTTAACGATAGACACAATTAAATGCACTGCTAGTGCAACTGGTGGTGATACCTGTAATTCTCCCGTTGCTACTACATATAGTGCGGAGTCTATTACATCTAAATCAGCGCTATTAAATGGTGATGTTGAAACTTATGGTGAGTATACTCAGTTTTGGTTTGAATACGGAACATCTCAAGACAACCTTAATAACTCTACTAAAAAAGAAAAAGTCTATTCTGGGACAAGCATCAGTCAAGATATTAGCTTTTTGTCTAAAGATACGCTGTACTATTTTAGAGCTGTAGCTCAAGGCAATTGTGGCACAAGTTATGGTCAAATATTTAGCTTTAATACTAATAGATACGATGATGTTCGTGGAACTCTTAAGTGCCGAGACTTTACTAGCGATAGTATAAGAGTTGATTATGATTTTAGTGAGGGAAACAATGTTTCATTATTTAGAGGAAATAATTTGATCAAGAACTGGGGAGTTTCTAGCGAAGCTGGTGTTTTTGAGGATATTAATTTAAGCAGTGGAAGTCATAAATATTATCTTAGAAACGGAGTCCATAATGGATCGCAATTAATAGCTTCGGTAACTTGTAGCACAAAGGATTATCAATACACAGCCGAAGACTCTCTCACAATCCAGAAATGGGTAAGAAGTGTAGATAAGAACACCGAGTGGCTAGACTCTGTCACTGTAGCTCCGGGAGAACTAATAGCTTTCTATATTCGTGTCAAATCAGATGGATATATGGATAATGTAATCGTTAGAGATATTTTACCAAACGGACTTGTGTACGCTGGAGGACTCACTGTTGATGATGTCGTTACTAATGGAGACATAACACAAGGAATTAATATCGGTAATGTTTCCAAAGGACAAAGCAGAGTAGTAGTATTCAATGCTCAAGTAGCTGGAGAACAACAATTTGGAATTGGATCAACTAATATAATTAACACAGCGTTTGCATCTAGTGGATCTAAATCAGTAAACGATACTGCCAAGGTGTTTGTAACAAGAGGTGTTGTTGCTGGAGTAGCAACACATATTGTAACTGGTATAACTAATAACAAGCTCATTGACTTTGTAATCTTACCATTACTTGCAACTCTCTTAATCTTTACACTATTTAGAAAGCACATATCTATTCTAGTAGAATGGTTAGAAAGAAAAAGAGAAGATGTTCTTGATTCTAGAGCTAGAAGAAAGCTAGAGAGAATAAGAAAAGATCTAATTTAACAATATGGAGAAGTTAAATTACAATAGCATACTGTTTTTGTTAGCGATAGCGATTTTCTCTTTTGCGTTTTTTGCTAATGGAGACACAACTTATGCCGCTAGTGGATCAATCAGCTGTGGTTCAACTTCTAATTCTTCAATTCAGCTAAACTACAATTATTCTAACACAACATC
>NPIE01001570.1_pt1 | contig 65625 bp, 64 predicted proteins | sample 8637661 | NCBI WGS metagenome assembly NPIE01 (sample SAMN07420842, study PRJNA396082) | bioreactor metagenome | isolation source: sample BA12 brine-fed electro-methanogenic bioreactor BA | place: Japan: Kochi | collected 2016-12-09 | reverse complement strand
CTATATTCTGCTGTCAATGTGCGTTGTGCCCCCCTTGTTCAAGGGGCGAAGGATATGATAGCGAGCCTTGCCTCCTGTGTCAACACCTACAAATAGACTGACTATTCGGTGAAAAACGCCATGTTGTATTCATAGGCTTACATTATACTGTGAAATGTTCCGAAAACCGCCCAAAACCAAAGGCATGCCACAGTTATGCTGAAAAAAGACAGGTTTTCCTTTGTCTTCTCACCGCACTGAATAAATCGTATTATGTATCCACAAAATGTCACGGAGTTTTTTATTCTTCCTCGTCAACGTCGAGTTCAAGGATACCCTCTTCAAGGTCCATTCCGCTGCCTCCGGAGGGAAGCCCCGTTTCTTCATCCTCGTCCTCTTCCGGTGCAAGGATCAGGCCAAGTCCCTGGGCCACCTTGTTTTTTACTTCTTTTGCCAACTCCTGCATCAGCTCGGGGTGTTCTTTCAGATAGGAAGCGACATTGTCCTTGCCCTGCCCAAGGGTCTCCCCCTTGTAGGCGAGCCAGGAGCCCTTGCGAACGATCACATCGTAATCCAGAGCCATATCAAGGACGGCCATTTCCTCAGGGACACCTCTACCGTAAATGAGCGTCGTATGGGCCGTTCGGAAGGGTGGTGCCTGTTTGTTCTTCACGACCTTGATCCACAGCTCGTGACCCAGGTTTTCATCCCCCCTGGTGACGCTTTTTCCTCTTTTCACCTCGACCCTGACGGAACTGTAGAACTTGAGGGCTCTGCCTCCCGTCGTCGTCTCCTGCGGTCCGCCGTACCCCATGGTCGAAATCTTTGCCCTGAGCTGGTTGATGAAAACGACGATGCATTTGCTCTTTGAAATCGAGGAGGTGAGGCGTCTGAGAGCGTAAGACATCAGCCGCGCCTGAAGGCCCACCTGGCTGTCCCCGATTTTCCCGTCGATTTCCGCCTGGGGGGTCAGCGCCGCCACGGAGTCGACAACGATCACATCCACGGCACTGCTCCTGACAAGGGTTTCAAGAATATACAGCGCCTGCTCTCCGCTGTCGGGCTGAGCGAGGTAGAGCGAATCGATCTTGACTCCCATGGAATGGGCCAGGCGCGGATCGAGTGCGTGTTCCGCATCGATGAAGGCCGCGATGCCTCCCGCTTTCTGGGCTTCGGCTATCGCATGAAGGGCAAGGGTTGTCTTGCCGCTTCCCTCAGGACCAAAAATTTCGATGATCCTGCCTCGCGGGTATCCACCGATGCCAAGGGCGATGTCAAGGGGGAGGACGCCGCTCGGGATCACGTCCACAACCTCGTTGGTCCCTTCCCCGAGTCGCATGATCGCCCCGTCGCCGAACTTGCTCTTTATGTCCGACATTGCCTGCTCGAGGACATCTTCCCTCGTCATTGAATTTTTTCGCTTCGCCATTTATTCACCCACCTCCGTGGTATTGAGCAGATATCGAGCAAGTGGCGTGTAGACCGGCCCCTCAGGGTACAATTCACTTCGCATGAGAGTGACATAGCGAACGGTCCACTGGCCCTGCCCGGCATTCCCGTCGTTGAGCTCTCTCATCAACTGGACTGGAAGTTCGGAAGGCGTCTTGATCCTGGCGATGGTGACATGGGGATGGAAGGGACGCTTCTCCCGCTCCAGCCCCGCGGCGCCACCGGCTTTCTCGACAACCTCAAAAAGCCTGAAAAGCTGGTCTTCATCCTGTCCAAGTCCTACCCAGAGGACTCTTGGCTGTCGCCATCCCGGGAAGGCTCCAACGCCTGACAGCTCGAGCTCGAAGGGCGGGATCTTTGCCGCCGAAAACGCCTGTTCCAGGGCCGCCTGGAGCTTTATGAGACGCTTCGGCTCGATCTCGCCGCAAAACTTCAGGGTAACGTGGAGGGCACCATCATCTACCCAGCGGAGTCTCGGGGCAAGCGACCGCAAACGGCTCAGCCAGGCCCCCAGGATTTTCCGGACGCCCGGCTCGATTTCTACGCAAACAAAACAACGTACCCTCTCATCCATGGATCAGGTCCTCCCAAGCTCTCTCCAGAGCTTCTCAAGGCCGAAGGCGACGGTCCACCTTCTGACGCTGGTCCTGTCGCCGTGGAACCTCTTTGTCCACGTGTAAAGACCGCTCAGGGACCTCACGGCGAAACACACCGTCCCGACAGGTTTCCCCGGCGTGGCGCCTCCGGGACCTGCAATCCCGGTTGCGGAAAGACTGTAGGGTGCACCAAAGATTTGCGCCGCACCCTCTGCCATCGCCCCGGCACATTCCTCACTCACGGCCCCGTATTCATCAAGAACACTGCGGGGCACCGCGAGCAGCGATATTTTCGCCTCATTGTCGTAGCATACGGCGCTTCCGGCAAAAACGGACGAAACACCGGGAATTTCCGTGAGCGCCGCCCCTATCAGTCCGCCGGAACAGGATTCAGCCAAGGCTATCTTCGTTTTGAGCCTCGACGCCTCGAGATACACCGCCTCGGCGAGCGAAGCGGCCCCGGATGGGAGAATATCCCCAGGAACCAGGGCGCGAATCCTTGCCGCCGCAGCGTCGACCGCTGAAGGGAAACCGAAGATGGAAAGGGTCACACAATTCGGAGACGGCAAGATCGAAATGGACAGGGAATCATCTTCAAGAACCGGCTCAATCCTGGTTTTCAGCCTGCTCTCGGGCCAGCCGGCAACCCGGATCACCCGTTGGATTCTTCCACTTGTGGCAAGTCGGGACAACAGCTCCTTTTCGGCCAGGGCCCTAAATTCCCAGGGAACACCCGGGAAGGCGTAGATTTCCGTCCCGTCCATCTCCGCTTTGATCGCCAAGGCGGATCCCTGGGGATTGTAAAGTGCCTCCGCAGAAGCGGGAACCATGGCCTGCTTGTTCGCCGATTCTTCCAAGACGCAGCGTATATCCCCATGGTATCGGGACAACACGCTCCCGTAAACATCGTCTCTTCTGACCAGGGGGCTGCCCAAAAGGCGTGAAAGGGCCTCCCTGGTCCTGTCATCATGTGTCGGTCCAAGTCCGCCGGAAAGGACAAGCACATCCGTTTTCCCGATCCAGGAACCGATGACATCGATGAGGACTTCCTCGTTATCTGGAACGATCTGTATCGAGAGGATCCTCCATCCAAGGGTCGTCAGTTGTGACGCAAGCCAGGCACAGTTTCCCTCCCGGCCGTTTCCCGAGAGCATTTCGTCCCCTACAGCAATGAGTACCGCTTCATGAGCCACGGGCAACACCTGCTTTTTCTACTGAAAGATTCGTTCATAAACGGCCGCCATGCCTCCTGCAAGGAAAAGCCACTCCACGGCGCGGACAATCACATTGGCATACAGGCCGGCCACAACATCATCAGCCATGATCCCGAGACCGTCCGGCAGCTTCTCCGCCGTGTTCACCGGAAAAGGCTTGATAATATCAAATACCCTGAACAAAAAAAGGGCGGGTAGACCAAGTCCCGGAGAAAGGCCGGTCACGGCGATCCATGTCCCGATGACTTCGTCGATGACAACCTCCGAAGGGTCCTCCCTGTGTTTCCCGATTGCGTACCGGCCCGTTGTGAAAACACCCAGGACGCCAAGAAGCCCGGCCATCCAGAGCGGAACAGGGTACAAAAGATATACGGCAAAGGCCGCCGCCGATGCGACGGTACCCGGCATATTCGTCAGAAACCCCAGTCCAAGGCAGGTGCTGTAATGTCTGTAGAAGGCCTCAGGATTCATCGCAGGCCGTCTTCCCTTCAAGGTCGTGCTCGTAACTTTCCGTTATATCCACTTCGACGAAGGTCCCGGGGACGCACCGGGAACCGTTTTTGATCTCGACGATTCCGTCAACCTCCGGGGCATCCCGGAAGGATCGACCCCGCGCCGCCCCTTGCGGTCCTCCGTCAACCCCCTCAACCAGGACCCGAAGCCTTCGTCCCACGAAGCGACGCTGCCTTTTCCATGATATTTCCTCCTGCGCCTCCAGGAGTTCTTCCGCCCTTTTCCGCCTCACCTCTTCGGGAACGGAAGGAGAAAGCAGCACTGCCGCCGTCCCCTCTTCTTCGGAATAAGGGAACACACCGACCCTGTCGAGTTCAAGGTCTTCAAGAAAATCCACCAGTTTCAGGAACTGTTTTTCCGTTTCCCCCGGAAAACCCGTGATGATAGTGGTCCTGAGAGCGAAATCCTCGTCGGCGGCACGGGCCCATTCAAAGGGCTTCCTGATTTCATCCTCCGAAACCTGTCCCCTGTTCATGGCCTCAAGGATCCCTCCGTCCACATGCTGGACCGGGATGTCCAGGTAATTCAGGATAACGGGGCTTTTCGCGATGGTCTCAACCAGTCTTTTTGTCACCCGCGCCGGGTGCAGGTAAAGAAGACGTATCCAGATATCCCGTCCCGAAAGAGCCTCCTCAAGGCGCGGTAAAAGTTCCCTCAGTGCAGGCTTTCCATACCTGTCCATGCCCCAGGCGGTCAGGTCCTGGCCGACAAGGCAGATTTCCCTGGCCCCTGAGTCGGCGAGCCTGATCGCATCTTGAAGAATATCCCTTTCACTGCGGCTTTTCAGGCCTCCCCTGATTGAAGGGATTGTGCAGTAACTGCACCTGTTGTCACAACCTTCTGAGATTTTCAGATATCGTGACCAGGGAGAATCACCGGGGAGCAGGGCATTCCCCGCCTTTTGAGGTACCCCTCCAAGAGATTGAACGACCTTTTCGGCCTCGTCGGCTCCCGCCCAGAAATCGACGGACGAAAATTCCCTTTTGAGAGCCTCTCCGTAGCGGCTCACCAGGCATCCAATGACGCCGATTTTCTCAAGATTCCCGATTTTCTTGAGGTGTTCCAGATCAAAAACCGCATCGAGGCTTTCTTCGACGGCCGGGACAATGAAACCGCAGGTGTTCACCAACCCGATTTCGGCCTGCTGAACATCTTCGACAATCTCTATCCCTGTAGCTTCCAGCATGCCGGCAAGCCGTTCGCTGTCCACCTGGTTTTTTGCACACCCGAGTGTAAGGAGAAAAACTTTCATGGGAAGCTATAACCTGTTTCTCGACCCATCGGGAAGATATTCCAGGGTCACGACCTCTCCATTGCCTCCGACGCTCCCGAGAGACTTTCCATTCCACGAATGGGTGACAGCACCCGCATTTCCATAGCGTATTCTCGTGACGGAATCGACGGTAATCTCTTTCACGTCTCCATTCCGGAGGGTCCCCTGATATGTGATGTCACCGTCTTTCGTCACCCTGATCCAGCAAGGCGCCGAGGCCCGGATGACCAGATTAGCCTCGTCGACGGTCTCCGCTTCGGGAGAGGCTGCAGGTTCCCGGCCACCGGGCAGCCAGGTCATCTCAGAATCCAAAGAAACGGGCTCCGTGGCCCCGTCGGGGGAACTGACCGCTGCGAGATCAGGTCCTTTCGTTTCCTCGTCTTCGTGGACCGCTTCTTCCGCTTTTTTTGTCCCTTCCGCCACCTTCGTCGCGACAGGTTCAGCCTCCTCGAATTCATCTTCCGAATGCACAACCGGTCCCGTTACAGGGGGGGCATCCCTCTGCAAGGCCAGTTCCTCCCGCTGCCCCCATATGATGAAAAGCGAAACGCCGATGATGGCAAAGAGAATCCCGTAGAGCCACCATCTTGAAGTCTTCTGGAATCCTTTTTGGGGTGGCATGTAATTAACGAGCGATTCGGTCTGGACTGTTTCGGCATCGGTTTTCATGATGTTTTCGAATTCTGGGTAGAGATCCTCGGCGTCGACGCATGCGAGGTAGTTCTTGATGAATCCCTTGGTAAAGACCAGCCCCGGCAGTTTGTCGATATCTCCCGCTTCTATTGCTTCGAGGAACCTTTTGTGGATTTTCGTTGCCCGGGAAATCTCCTCAAGCGACCGGCCTGTCGCCTCTCGCCTCTGCCTTGCCTGTTCACAAAGATCCGCAAGGGTTTTTTCTCGGTCTTTCAATCGCGAATCGCCTCCAATGCGCGCTTTTTCAGCGCCTTCACCATGTCCGCAGGGTGTTTTGAACCGAAGACGGCGCTTCCCGCAACGAGAATGTCTGTCCCGGCGCAGACTGCATCCGGAACGGTGTCAGGGCCCAGGCCCCCGTCCATTTCGATGAGATAGGCAAGATTCCCGGCAACTCTCCATCTCGCGAGGGACCTGGTTTTTTCCAGTGTTTCCGGGATAAACGCCTGTCCACCGAAACCCGGATTGACAGACATGACGAGAACAAGCTCCACCATGTGCAGGACAGGTTTCAGCCATTCCACGGGAGTCCCGGGATTTAGAGTGACCCCCGGCCTGCAGCCTTCGTTTCTGATCATCTCCAGAGCCCTGTGCAGGTGATGGGTTGCTTCCACGTGAATCGTGACATAGTCGGCCCCTGCCGATGCAAAGGCTCCAATGAATCTCTCCGGAGATTCGACCATGAGGTGGACGTCCAGGACGGCGCCGGCCCAGGTACTGCGCAGGGAACGGACCAGTTCCGGCCCATAGGAAAGGTTCGGCACGAAACGGCCGTCCATGATATCCAGATGAAGCCAGTCCGTTTCTCCTTTCAAAGACTCAATGGCCTCACCGATCGCCAGCGGGGGGGCGGAAAGCAATGATGGTGCGATGACAGGACCTTTCAAGCATGTCATCTGTATCGGTCCTGCCATACGAATTCACCGCCGAGGTAAATCGTGACGGCGGCCTCTCCCGCATAGGGAGCATCGAGAACGATATACTCCCCGCTTCGTGCTTGCCTGTCCAACAAGGTCCGCGTCCCGTTGTCGTCAATGATCTCGACACGAACAGTCATGGGGCGCGCAAGCGGAGGAACCTGGTAACGGATCTTCGCCGTCTTGGTCTGTTCATTCGGCTGGGGTTTCCGGGGTTGCTTGCTCTCCTCCGGTTTTTGTGCCTCACCGGTCTCTTGCGGCCCTTGAGCTTCCTGATCCCGAGCGGGCTTCGTCCCTGGCCGGATTTGCTCCGGCGGTTGCGACTTCAGCAATTTGTCCAGCGGGGATGGTGCCGGTGCCGGTCTTCCGTTGGAAGGTTCCTCGTCCGGCGTCGATATAACCTCCCCGCCCTGCGTTTCGGTTTCCTTCTTTTGTCCTTCCGCCTGTTCCATCGCCTCTTCGGGTTCTTCCGGTTTCTTCGACGTCGCCACCACAAGCGTTACCGGCTGCCCCTCGGGCAACGTCTTCCCCGGTCTCGGCTCCGTGTCCATCACCATTCCCGGAGGTGTCATCAGTGTATATTCGTATTTCACCCCGCCAACCCGCAGACCGCTCTGGCCGATGATCTGGCGGGCCACGTTCTCGCTCCGGTCCAGCACGTTCGGGACAGGGATCCGTCCGTCGACGCGCGGAGCGCCGAGGCTCACAAGAAGATCGATCCGTCTGTTTTCGGGCACCATGGCGGGAGCGGCGGGGTTCTGCGCGATAATCACTCCGGGAGGTCTCGCGTCGCTGTGGATGCGCACCACGTCGCCGATTTCAAACCCCTTTTCGTCCAGGTGGGAAACGGATTGTCCGTATTCCATACCCCTGACGTCGGGTACGGGCCGCCGTTTGCCTCCCTTGCTCACTTTCAGGACGATAACCTTTCCCTTCTTGATGGTTGTCCCCGTTTCGGGCCACTGGGAAACGACCGTGCCGGAGGGGAGAAGGGATTCGACTTCATCGATCCGAACGAGCAGACCCATCTTTTCCGTCACCGAAACGGCGTCAACCACGTTCATGCCCTCCAGACCGGGCACCGCCACGTCCCGGAAACCGAAGAAAATGGAATAAAAGGCAAACACTCCGGAACCGACAATGACCAGCAGGGTTATCAGGAGGGTGACGCGGAACATTTTTTTCATTGTTTTGTCCTCCTAGTCGCGCTTCATCAAAACCGTGAGGAAAAAGCCGTCATACCAGGGAAGTGTGGGCCAGAGATAATATCCCCAGGGTCTTCCCCGATGAACATTATGATAGTTGCTGGGAAGTGGCATTTCAACAACATTGGGTCTGCCGCCGATGGTCTCGGCCACCACTCTCTCGTTTTCGTCGCGCAGGATGCTGCAGGTGGAATAAACGACGACGCCACCGGAGACCACAAGATCGAGAGCCCTGGAAAGGAGCTTCCCCTGCAGGGAGACAAGTTCCTTCAGTCTTTCAGGTTTCTGTCTGAGTTTCGCATCGGGATGGCGCGCCCACGTCCCGCTACCCGAGCATGGTGCGTCGACAAAGACCAGACGCGGGGGGCTTTGCGGTTCAAGGTCGAGTGCGTCGCCCTTTTTGAAGAGAACCTTTTCACCATCGAGGCCGAGGCGGTTCAGTTCGCGTTTTGCCGCTTCCAGGCGGAAAGATGAAAGTTCCCAGGCCTCAAGCTGGATTCCCGGAATGTTCTGCACGATCTGCCCGGTCTTGACGCCTCTTCCGCAGCACATCTCAAGGAAGGGCCCGGACTCGTAAAAGGCGGAAACGATTTCGCCAACGATCATGGAGGACTCAGTCTGGGGCGTCACACGGCCTTCGCGGAAGCCGGCCAATCCAGGCGGAAAGGCGGAAGAGGCCATTCGCACGGATTTGCCCAGGTGCGGCGAAGGCCATGCGTAAAAACCTGCTTCTGCGAGATTTTCCGCCACTTTTACTCCGTCGACGCCCGGTGAAAGCCGAAGCGCCATGAAGGTTTTCATGGCCATGAGACGAAGCAGTCTTCGAGCTTCATCCCTGCCCCAGTTATCGGAAAGGTAGGCACCGATCCATCCGGGGACCCCTCCATAGAGGCTCTGGTCACGCAGTGAGCGGCTTTCCGAAATCCGGTCTACAGCCTGCTTGCCCCGCTCCACCGCTTTCCGGAGCACGGCGTTCACCATTCCGGCCTCCTTGGGAGAGCCCTTCTTTTTGACAGACTCTACCAGGGCGCTGACAAGCACCTGGGGAGCAAAATTGCGCAATTCGACGAGCCCAGCAATTCCAAGCACAAGAGCGTCGCCGGCAAAAGGGGACACAGCACCGAGGGGCTTGCCGGAAAAACGAACGGCAAGGCTTTTCCACAGCGGGGCCCGGCGAAGTCCCGCATATACGAGTGACGTCGCCAGGGTCCTCTCGGTTTGGGGGAGGCTTTCGGTCCTTTTCCGGATTGCCTCGCTGGCAAAGGCTCCTTTCATGACGTCACGCCAGATATACAGAGCGGCTTCTATACCCCTCATGGATGTATGACCTCCACTTTCGGCGGTTCCCCGCGAACCCTGGTCCGAATAAAAATTTCCCCCGGCACCGCGACCCGCATGCCCAATGTCCTCGCCCACCTGTTTCTATGTTCGATCCCCACGATTTCAACCCTTTCGAGGTCGGTGGCCGTGGTGAGATACATCTGGGCGTAACGCCCCGCCAAGGGGCCCAGAAACCATGAAGCCGCCAGAGCGAGAATCACCGTCAATATGCTGAGCGATCCCGTAAGAAAAAGGAACAGGATGAACAACACCGACATCAGAGTGTTGACGGCAACAATGGTGGTTCCACACCTTTCGTGGAGGGCCAGTCGCCTTTCGCCCCTTTTGAGCCTCGTCAGGGCTTCAAGGGCTGCACCGAGGGCGAGTTCGCCCGAAACAGGGCCATTCACGGTGAATCCGTCTTCCGCCGCCAGCCCGGACATCATGGGTATCCCGTACTTTTCCTCGATGACGTTGATCGTACCATGCTCAAGGGCATGGTTCCTTCGAACCCGTTTGTTTGAAAGAACCCTGAAGAGCTCTTTCGGACCGATGACCAGCCATACAAGGGAATGGGCCGCAAAACCCAGCGGCACCAGCAGGACCAGGAAGACAAAAAGCCCGAGCAAGAACAATCCGAGCCAGGGCATCACGAAAAGCAATATCAGTGCAACAAGAAGCAACGGCATAAACGAAAGTCCCTCCCCGGAATCAGGACGATATCATGTCAAAGAAACAGGGTGGCACATGCCACCCTGTCATCGAAAGAGTGCCTTTACGATAAGCTTTTCCGAACAACATGAAGGTCAATCGTTTCTCATCCCGCGCAAAACGAGGAGTCGTACCAGCTGGGCTGCCGCCACGACCGTGGCTGCGACGTACGTCAGCGCCGCGGCGTTGAGAACCGCCCTCGCACCATTCATCTCGTCTGCCGCAAGGATTCCTTTGTTGTCAAGGATCCTCAGCGCTCTCCCGCTCGCGTTGTATTCCACTGGAAGCGTCACCAGGTGGAACAACAGAACTCCGAGGAAAAAGAGGATCCCCACGTCCATCAGCAGGGGCGTCCCGAAAAGGAAGCCGATGAAAAAAAGCGGGAAGGCCAATCCCGATCCCAGGCTTACTACCGGAACGATGGAGTTCCGAAGTTTCAGTGGAGCATATGCCCCAGCGTCCTGAAGGGCGTGCCCGGCCTCGTGGGCAGCGACTCCGATGGCCGCGATACTGGGACTGCTGTAGACTGTTTCGGAAAGGCGAAGCGTCTTTGACTTCGGGTCATAATGATCCGTCAGGGACCCGGCGATCCTCTCCACGGGAATGTTTCGCAACCCGTTTTCGTCGAGGATCCTCCGCGCCACATCCTTTGCGTTCAGCCCGTTTCTTGCGGCAATCCGGCTGTACCGGTCATAGGTCCCCTTGACCTTCAATTGCGCCCATCCGGCAAGGATCAGCGCCGGAATCAGAAGAAGGAAAGTGGGATCGAAAAAGAAGGGATACACCATCCCTTCACCTCCTGTTCCGATTTCGTGGGCTTACCCCGAGAAGGGGAAAGCCTCTCTTCTCGAGGACATTTTACACGATCGACCGAGGAAAATCAATATTGGTCAAACCCTCCCGTAAAACCCGGCTATTGCCTTGACAACGCGCTCCTGCTCCTCTGCCAGAAGTTCAGGAAACATGGGAAGAGCCAGTGTCTCAAGTGCAAGGGCTTCGGAAACGGGGAAATCACCCGGCCCGTAACCCAAAAAGGCAAAACATTGCTGCAGATGAAGAGGCCTCGGGTAGTAGACCCGGGTGGCAATCCCGTTTTCTTTCAAAAATGCCTGCAGATCGTCCCGTTTCTCGCAGCGGACGACATACTGGTGCCAGGTGTGGTGATTCCCTTCCTCCTCCACGGGCGGTGTTACCACATCTTCCAGGTTCATCTCGGCAAAAAGGAGCCTGTAGCGCTCCGCGACCCTGCGCCGTTCACCGATCCATGTCTCCAGGTGGCGAAGCCGGACCCTGAGGACGGCCGCCTGCAATGCGTCAAGACGGCTGTTGATTCCCACTTCCTCATGCATGTACTGCTCACCCGCACCGTGAATCCGAAGCCTTGCAAGACGCCCGGCGAGTTCCGCCGACGAGGTGGCCACGAGTCCGCCGTCCCCATAGGCACCAAGGTTTTTCGTCGGGAAAAAGGAAAAACAGCCCATGATTCCCGCCGTTCCCGCTTTCATGGGAAAACCTTCGACGAAACGCACGGCTCCTATTGCCTGGGCCGCATCCTCCACGATGTCGATATTCCTTTTTTTTGCAACAGGGACAATCTCTTCAACACGGGCCATCTGCCCGAAAAGGTGAACCGGAAGAATCACCTTCGTTCTTTCAGTTACCGCTTTCTCAATCTCAACGGGGGAAATGTTATAGGTCTCGGGATCCACGTCGGCGAAGACCGGGCGTGCTCCAAGCCTTGTAATGCAGCTGGCTGTTGCAAAAAAAGAGTAAGGTGTGGTCACAACCTCGTCCCCGGCTTGCAAGTCAAGAGCCATGAGCGCCAACAAAAGGGCGTCGGAACCTGAAGCGCATCCCGTTGCGAAGGGCACCCCAAGGTATTCCGAAATCTCGTCTTCGAACTGCTTTACCTCCGGGCCAAGGATGAAGTGCTGGCTTTCGAGGACCCGGTCGATTTCTTTTCTGATTTCCTCGCGGATCCGCTGGTAGTTGCGTTTCAGGTCAAAGGACGGTAAAGGCGTGCCCCATGTCATGGCGATCCTCCTCAGGATTGCATTGTCTTCCACAATATTGTCACACAGGATCCGGCAGCAGTGACAAAAAACGGACGGGGAATTTACCCCGCCCGGAAATATCCACTTATCTTTTTCTTTTTGGCGAAAGGGAAATTACTTCTCCGGCTCCTTAAGATCGCGGAGGCTTCTTTGGAGGTGGTCGCGCATCAGAGTCACCGCCGTGTCCGCATCCTTTTCTCTCAGGGATTTGAGAATGGCCTTGTGCTGGGTGATGCTCGGGTTTTCATCAATGTGATAAAAGGGATCGTAGAAAACGATATAGGCGTTCGTTCTTGCCAGGATATTCTCGATATATTCCGAAAGAACCCTGTTGCCGCTCGCGTCTGCTATAACCTTGTGGAAGGTCTCGTTTACTTCGAGGTAAAGTTCGAGGTTTTTCTCCTTAAAGGCCCTTTCCTCTTCGAGAATCGCATCCTCGAGCCGACGGAGGTTTCTTTCGCTGATCCTCCCCGCGGCGAGGCGGGTTGCCAGACATTCAAGCTCCTCACGAACCAGATAGGTGTCATCCATTTCTCTTTTCGTCGGTGAAGCAAGCCGGGCGCCGCTGTTGGGAATAATGAGGACAAGACCCTCGCTTGCAAGCCTCCGGAGAGCTTCTCTTACAGGTGTCCTGCTGACTCCCATCTGCACGGCGATGTTCACCTCGGGCAATCTCTGTCCCGGTTTGAGCTGTTTTGTGATGATTTTATGCCGCAGCTCCTGATAAACGTAGTCCGCGGAGGTTGTATAGAGTCTCGGCTCCATGATCATCGGTACGTCCTCCTCTCCTGCTTCACTTTCCCATGATCGAAAAACAATACACTCATGTACACATTTCAAAAGGATTTGATTTCAAATTATATTATCACAATCCATACATGCACACAACCAGTCGCCCCGTGGCCGGAAATGGCCTATACTGTCCACGGTCCTGGCGACTCAGAACCCACGTTCCGCGACAAGGAGGATTTCATGAGGTTTTTGATAATGATTTTGTGCCTGGCCACATTGGTCCTTTACGGGCATGCCATTGCCGGCCTCTGGGGGTATTTCGTCGGCAAACCGGGGGCGCCAGCCATTTTGAGGGGGTTGCTGGGGGGGACGGCCACCGGCGCCCTGGCAGTCTTTCTCTGGCACCGGTACATGGTGGAAGGACTATTCGGCGGGCAGTCCCGCGAATCGGCAAACACTGAATCAGACAAGACCTGATCCCGGGAAAAGGGGCCTTCCCGTTTCCTGAAGTCCCTCCTGGAGGAATTTTTCGGCAGTCCTTCGGATCTCTTTCTGTTCATGGCGACCCGTCCGGGCACACTCTTTTGCGGGGCGGTCGCAGAGGAAACACCGCCTCGGCGGTAAACCAAGGACCGAACGCGACAACGCTCCACCCGGAAGGAGGACATCCACATCCAGGACGGCACCCCAGGGCGCTTTTTCCTCAAGGGACAGTGCTTCTTCCTTGACCGTCTCCGGCCGCACCTCACGGATCCCGAGAAAAAACGCGGGGCCAACCCCGTTTTCAAGCACCCAGACAGAGAGCACCCGCCCTCCATCGTCGCAAACCCTTCCGGCCAGGCGAAGCCCGACCGCTTCTACCAGTGTTCGTGATCCCGGCAACACCTTCGGATAGCCCGGAAGATTCAAGGAGACCTGCACCACAAAAGCGGCGGAGCCGAGAATATGTCTTTGGAGCCTGGCCCTTCCATCGCGTCCGGAAAGGACCCTTTCAAGTGCTTTCATGTAAGGTCCCTCCACGTGTCGACGAGCCGGGCCGCCGCTTTTGTGATGAGAGGGGAGCCGAGACGGCTGACAGAGAGCCGGACCGCGTGAGTTTCAGAGCGGGTGACCGAGAAAGCCCTGCCGCAGGCCACCTCGACACCGGCATGTTTCGCCGCTTCCGCAAGTTTTTGATCCTGGGCTCCCGGCAGCGTGACCCAAAGGTAAATCCCCCCCTGGGGAACCTCGAAAAGCAGCTCCGGCAAAGATCCTTCAAATTTTCGGGCAAGCTGCCGCATTCGCACCGCCATGGCCGCTCTCGCCTTTTCGAGACAGGTTTCAAGATCCCCTTCCTGGAGAAAGGCCGCTACCAGAAGCTGGACAAGTGACGATACAGCCCCGGCGGAACGGGAAAGCGCATCATGAAAATCGGCCAGGACCTCGTCGGGGACAAGGGCGTATCCCTGCCTGATGCCGGGGAAAAGGAGCTGGCTGAAGGAGCCGAGGTAAATGACCTTTTCCGCGGACTCGAGAGCCCTCAACGCCGGGACTGAATGGTCTCCGTACCTGAGTTCCCCGTATGCATCGTCCTCGATAATCCAGAAGCCACGTCTTTCCGCAACCTCGAGGATCGCTTTTCTTCCTTCGTGGGAGATCGTCCTTCCCGTGGGGTTCTGGAAGCTGGGGACAAGATACAGGACATCTGCCCGACCCATCCGCCGACAGGTTTCGAGCATTCCGTTCACATCGAGGGGGACCGTCCGGAGCACAAGACCGGCGTTTTCCGACATGGAAAGGGCGTCTGGGTACGTGAGCTCTTCCACCCAGACTCTCTTGACGCCGCGTGAAGCAAGGGTCTGGAAAGAAAGGAACAGCCCCTGCTGGACACCGCTGGTGACGAGGACGTTCTCCCACCGGGCGGGGATGCCCCGAGTTGCCGCATGCCTGACAAGGGCGCGACGCAATGCCGGGAACCCCGGTAAAGGCGCTCCTTCAAGAACGGCGTGACCGTGCCGGCTGAAGACCTGTTTGCTGAGGGAGGAAAGCATTTCCCATGGGATGAGGTCCGCTGAAGGGAGCCCGGAAGCCATGTCGGCAAGAGGGTGCCCGTCCCCCTCGGAAACGGGGTGAAGGCCGAATCTCGAGGTCACGAACGTCCCACGCCTGCCGCTTCTGCGGATATATCCTTCCTCTTCCAGCAGGTCGTAGGCCAAGGTGGCCGTCGTTCGGCTGATCCCGAGCTTCGAAGCCAGTTCCCTGGTACCCGGCAGCCTGGAGTCATCTGCGAGGGCGCCGCTTTCGATCATTCGCTCCAGATGTGTCTTTATCTGGCGGTACAGTGGAATCGCAGAACGGCGTTCCAGGGGAATTTCAAGCACAAGGTGCACCACCTTTTCTTTGGTGATGCCAATATCATACCCGCTCTTTCCGACATGTTCGAAGTCTTCAGGAAAAACTGCGCAAAAAGGACAACAGCTTTCCCATTTCCTCCTCCCGTCCCACGCTCACCCGGAGCCAACCTTCCGATTCTCCCGAGTCGGAGAAAACCGGTTCCGGATCCTTGAGATGCAGACCCCTCAGCAAAGCCGTTTCAATCACCGACCCCGTTTTCCGGTTCCCCTTCAGGAGGACGAAATTGCCGCCGCTTGGATAGGCCCTCCATCCGGGGATCCTGTTGACATCCTCCACGAACCGGTCTCTCGTGTATGAGATGGATGCAACGCGACGTTCCATCCATTTTCTGTATTTGAGGGCCAACAGGGCCGCTTCCTGGGAAAAAACGTTGACATTGAAAGGCGGCTTGACGCTGTCAAGCCGCTTTCGGGTCGCCCCGGCACATATGGCATACCCTACCCGGAGCCCCGCCAGTCCCCAGGCTTTCGAGAAGGTCCTTAAAACCACAAGGTTTTCGGGCAACGAGCCACCACTGAAAGAATCCAGTATCGAATTCCCGCAAAATTCCGCGTAGGCTTCATCGACGACAACGACTCCGGCGGCCAGCTTGACAACCTTTGCTACCAGGTCACCGGGAAGGACTTTCCCCGTGGGGTTGTTCGGGCTGTCCAGCAGGACAAGTGCCGGAGGATTGGCCGAAAGGGCGTCCAGAAGCTTTTCACCGGGCAGGTGAATTTCTCTTTCACAGGGCACCAGGGAGACGCTCTTTTGCCTGGCGCCATATGTCCGGCAAAGCACGCCATATTGCGAAAAACACGGTTTCAGGGTGAGAACGACCGCTCCCGGATTCGTAAAGGCCGAAAAGAGCATTTGGAGAATTTCGTCGCCGCCGTTCCCGACGGTGATGTTTTCATCAAAGAGGCCGAGATCATCGGCGAGAGCAGCCCGCAGACGCCTGTTTTCGGGATCGGGATAACGGTTGAAAGCCAGTTCGGGGAGACGTTGCCTGAGTTCTTCCTTGAAAGCCGGTGACACGTCGTAGGGGTTCTCGTTTTTGTCGAGCCAGGACGCTTCAGAAGCTGCCGAGGCTTTTTCGGAAACTCGGTTCAAGGGCATTATGTTCACCCTCCTGCTGTAGCATTATGATAAAGTGATGTTTGCGCGCACGAAACGGAGTTTATCACTCCCGCAGAGATCCTGTCAATGGCATTTTCGCTTTCACCGGGGTCTTTACAAGCCAATCGATTGTGTGCTATTATCCCGGTCATGTGACTGTCATGTTACTTCTTTAGCTTGGCGCATTCCCCGGAGGTCCCCATGAGCACTTCGTTGAAAAAATCTGTAAAACAACTTGCTCCATCCTGCATGAACCCGACCGAAAGACAGCCGTCATGACCAGGATCCCGAGAGGCTGCAAAAATTACGGCGGTCCCCTGGCAACGGCGATGGAACGTTCCCGGGAAATATTCTTTGATTCCTTCACGTCGTGGGGCTACAGCGTTTTTGCACCGTCCAGGGTGCAGCTTCTGTCGATTTACTGGGACCGCCTCCCCACTGCGGTCAGGGACCGGATCATTCCTATGTCGACCCCTTTCGGGGAACAGGGTTGTCTGTGCCCCGACCTCACGCTGTCGGCGGTCTCCCACCTTTCCGCTCACCACGCTCCCGAGGAACGGCCCCTCAGGATCTGTTACGCCGGGCAGATTTTCCGCATGCCGACTCCCCCCGAAACGGACATCGAGCGGTACCAGGCAGGGGCGGAGCTTCTGGGCTGGGAAGGGCACGGCGCGGATGTGGAAATGCTTTCTTTGATGGTGAACACCCTTGACCGTTTGCACCAGGAAGATGCCATCGTCGTGCTGGGCGACGTAAATATCATCGAGTACCTGCTCCGGAGCGTGGAGCCCTCTATCGCAGCGGCGCTGGGCGAAGCCCTTTTGGCCGGCTCCCTCTCTGACTATTTTTCTATCCTGGAAAGCCGCAGGGTCCCGGAACCTTCTCTTTCACACCTTTCGATTCTTCCCACTCTCAAGGGGGATATCCGCGTTCTGGACGAGGCAGCCAGGAAACTCCCCGGCGATACCCCGCTTTCGGATCTCAGGCAGATTTCGACGGAGTTGCGTCTCCTGGGGTTTGAAGACCGGATCCGTTTCGATCTTTCACTTCTGAGGAGGCTCGGCTACTACAGCGGACCTGTTTTCGAAATCTACAGCCCCCGGTGCGGGAAGGCCCTCGGAGGCGGGGGGCGCTATGACAGGCTTTTGAACCTCTACGGAATCGTGGGGCAGGCGGTGGGATTCGGACTCGACCTGGAGCTTGTGACATCCTCGGCTTCCCGTGGTGAAACACCGCATCAACAAACGGTCATGGCCTGGACGGGTGAGATGGACCCCGCAAAAGCCCTCTCTGCAGCGGAATCCATGAGAAAACAGGGTCTGGCTGTGGAACTCAGCTGGACACCCAGCAGAAAAGCCTCTGTGGCACTCGCCCGACGGCGCAAATATCGATGGTGGACGGACCTGTCCCGCGAAACTGTTTTCGATCTGGCGGAAAACACCTCCCTGGCAAAAAACATTTGGCTGGAGGCACGAAAAAAATGCTGACCATCGCTCTCCCGACGGGAAGGATGCTTGACATCTGCCGCAAAATCCTGAAAAAACTCGGGCTTCCCTGCGAAAATCTCGAACACAGGGGGCGGTCCCTTGTGGTGGACGAGACCAAAACCCGGTACCTCCTTGCGAAGCCGATGGACCTTCCCGCCTATGTCCACTACGGAGCCGCTGATATCGCCTTTGCAGGAAGCGACGTCATCCAGGAAAGAGGCGGCGAACTGGTCGAAATCGCCGACACCGGCGAGGGTCTCTGCCGGCTCGCAGTGGCCGGGCCCGTAGAGTTGGCGGAACGTTTTATGGGTCATGAAAGCGGCCTTATGGGGCTGCGCATCGCAACCAAGTACCCCGTCATCACCAATGCCTATTTCGCTTCCCGCGGCGTCCAGCCCGAGATCATCACTCTGCACGGCTCCATAGAACTCGCACCCCTTCTAGGATTGAGCGATTGTATCCTTGACATCGTCCAGACGGGGAACACATTGAAAGCGAATCGGCTTCGCGTCCTGGAAGACGTGGCCCCCGTTTCTCTTCGGATCGTCGCGAACCGAAAAAGCGCTCAGACGAAATGGGATCAGCTCGCCAGGATTCTTTTCAGGATCAGACAAATGAAAGGTGGTCATTTCGATGAACACGCCCTTTCGGCGAAAGACGACTGAAACAGACATCTTTCTGACGCTTTCTGCCCGCGGAAAAATCCGCATCGAAACGCCTTCACCGTTTCTTTCCCACATGCTGGAGCAACTGATCCACCATGCCGGATGGGGCATAGATTTGTACGCCGAGGGTGACACGTCTATCGACGCCCATCACCTGACGGAGGATACGGGCATCCTTTTGGGTCAGGCCCTGTTGTCCCTGCGCGAGGCCAAGCCGATAAAACGGTACGGGTGGGCCATCATCCCCATGGACGGGTCCTGTGTCCTTTTTTCCGTTGATGCCGGAGGGAGGGGCGGCTGCTTTTTTGAAGGCGGCTTCCCCTCGCCGAGATGCGGGGATTTCGAAATGGAACTGGTTCCCGAGTTTTTTCGCGCCCTCGCAAGGGAAGGCAGAATGACGCTGCACATCCGGATCCTGGCGGCGGACAATTCCCATCATGCCGCTGAAGCCGTCTTCAAGGCCGCGGGAATCGCCCTTTCCCAGGCTTTTGAGAAAAGCGTACGGGATTCCAGTACCAAGGGGATATGGACATGATCGGCGTTGTTTCCTACGGTGCCGGCAACATCGGGAACATCCTCCGGGCGCTGACATTTCTGGGACATGAAGCATCCCTTTTACGGACCCCCGATGGTCTTTCAGAAACTTGTAACATGCTGGTTCTGCCCGGTGTCGGGGCCTTTCCCCCGGCCATTACCGCGCTGAAACGGACGGGCTGGCACATCGCTCTGCGCCAATGGGCCCAATCGGGACGACCCGTTCTGGGTATCTGCCTGGGCATGCAGCTTTTGTGCGAGGCAAGCCTCGAAGACGGTTTTCATGAAGGCCTGGGCCTGATCGCCGGGACCGTGGATCGACTTGAAGGGGCTTTGCGGCTTCCTCACATCGGGTGGAACACCGTCTCATGGGAGAATTTGCCTGATCGCTTCATAGATCTCCCGCGGGGCAGGTTTTATTATTTTGTTCACAGTTATGGCCTGCCTCCAGGACCAGATACGATCGGCGTGTCTCAAACCGGGAACGCCGTTTTTTCGGCGGCCGTCGCCAGGGATTCCGTCACGGGGTTCCAGTTCCACCCCGAAAGAAGCGGACCCGAAGGGCTCCTGCTGCTGGGCGGTATGATCAGGTTACTGGAGGCGGCACGGTGAATATCTACCCGGCTATAGACCTGTATGGGGAAAAAGTTGTGCGGCTCGCCAGAGGCGACTACACCAGGATGACTGAATACGGGGATGACCCCCTTGAATGGGGTCGCTTCTTTCGGGACAGCCGGGTCGAGTGGCTTCATGTCATCGACCTTGAGGGAGCACAAGCCGGAAAGCCCCTGCACCTGGCGGTCCTCGAGAAACTTGCCGGTCTTGGCCTGCGCATCCAGTACGGAGGCGGCATCAGGAATTTGGAAAACATCAGGAATGTCCTCGAATCGGGTGCTTCGAGGGTGCTGATCGGGAGCCTCCTCCTGGAAAGGGAACGCTGCCCCGCAGAACTGTTTTCACGCTTCGGGCACTCCGTTACCCCGGCTGTAGACATCCGGAACGGGCGGGTCGCCCTCAAGGGATGGACCAGCCTGAGCGACACCGGTGCGGAAGCCTTCACCAGTATGCTGGTCGAGGAAGGATTTTCCACATTTCTTTTTACATCCATCGAAAAGGACGGCACTCTCGAGGGACCTGACCTTGCATTGTACTCCGCGATGAGAAACCGGTTTCCCGGGATACGGATCATTGCCGCCGGAGGTATTTCCTCACTTGAGGATATCCTTTCTCTGAAACAGGCGGGGGTCAACGGAGCCGTCATCGGCAAATCGCTCTACGAAGGACGGATCAACCTGGAAGAAACGCTGGAGGTTCTCAAAAAATGCTGACGAAACGAATCATTCCCTGCCTGGATGTGGAAAACGGCCGCGTCGTCAAGGGAATCCGGTTCAGAAACCTCTCCGACGCGGGGGACCCCGCCACGCTGGCGGCAGCCTACATGGACGAAGGGGCCGACGAACTGGTTTTTCTGGACATTTCCGCTTCGTCACAACGTCGCAGGACCATGCATGAGTGGGTCAAAGGGACGGCTGAAAGGCTTTTCATACCCTTCACCGTCGGGGGAGGCATCTCTTCCGTGGAGGAAGCCAGGGAAATCGTCGAATTGGGCGCAGACAAGGTCTCCCTCAACACGGCGGCTGTCCGGGACCCCGGCCTCATCACTGAATGCGCACGACTCCTCGGTCGCCAGGCCATCGTGGTTGCCATCGATGCGGCACGACGGGGTCCGGACGAATGGGAGGTCTTCATCCAGGGCGGCAGTACGACCACAGGGCTTGAAGCCGTTCAGTGGGCAAGGGAAGTAGAAAGGGCATGCTGCGGAGAAATACTGCTCACGTCCATTGACCGCGACGGGACCAGGGGCGGGTATGACCTTGATCTCATCGAGGCTGTCGCTTCAAGCGTCGGGGTTCCCGTCATCGCCTCGGGCGGGGCCGGCGAAGCCGTTCATCTTGCCGAGGCCTTCGCTCACGGCGCGGATGCCGCCCTGGCCGCTTCAATTTTTCATTACGGACACCTGCGCATCGGCCCCCTGAAAGACTTCCTGGAATCCGAGGGATTCCCGATACGAAAGGAAAGATACTGATGACAGCGCAACTGGACGATATCGTCTTCAACGAGGCCGGGCTGGTCCCTGTGATCGTACAGAATGCCTCCACGGGGATGGTCCTCATGATGGCCTGGGCGAACCGCCGTGCCCTGGAACTTTCTCTGGAAAGGGGCGTCATGGTTTTCTGGAGCCGGTCCCGCAAGAAAATCTGGGAAAAGGGTGAAACCAGCGGCAACAGGCTGTATCTGCGGGAACTCCGCCTCGACTGTGACGGTGACACTCTTCTTGCCCTCGTTGACCCGTCAGGACCGGCATGCCACACGGGAAACCGGTCCTGCTTTCACCGAATCGCCGGGACCCTCAAGACGGGAAGCATCGCCTTTTTCGACACCCTGGTTGCGACGATTTCCTCAAGGTCCGGGGCGGCTTTAAACACCAGCTACACCGCCCGCCTCCTGGCGGAAGGAAGAGAACGGATCGGCCAGAAGATCGGGGAGGAAGGCGTTGAAACGGCTATCGCGACAGCCGTCGGCGATGGTGGAAAAATCCGTTACGAGATGGCCGACCTTCTGTATCACTGCCTCGTGGCGCTGCAGGCCTCCGGCCTCACCCCGGCAGACATATGGAAAGAACTGGAAAGCCGTCACGCAGAGGGCCAATGACCCGCAGGGCCCTGATCTTTGATGTCGACGGAGTGCTGGTGGATACGGATCGATCCTTCCCCAACGTGGTCGTAACGGCCATCCAGTGGTGGAGCCGGTTCAGGCTCGGTATGGAAATCGACGCGCAGCCTTTCACCAGGGCACTTTACGACATCACCAAAAACCACGGATCCTTCAACGACGATTACACCATCGCCTGGACTTTCCTCTCCCGCGTCGCGGCACTGGGCAAAAGGTGCCTGTCGGAATGCAGTCTCAGCCCCGGACACTGGAGACGGATCATCAGTGACTGCAAAACCGCAGACCCCGTCCCCTGGGTCGTGGAAACCTACGGAAAGCAGATCCCCCTGAAAGATCTTCGTGACCTTTGTGACGAAATCTATTTCGGCGAGGGGACACTGGAAAGCGCCCGTGGAAGGAAACCTTCCCGTATCATGATGCGCGGACTCTGGAATCTTGAAAAACCCTTTTTAAATGTTCACTGGACGTCCCTGGGGCACCCTGTAGGCATATACACGGGAAGGAACCGTGCCGAACTCTCCCTTGCGCTCTCGCTCCTCGGCTGGGAAGACCTGCCCGCCGAAAACTGCGTCACCCTTGATGACGGGGTTGCCAAGCCTTCTCCCGAAGGCTTCAGAAAGCTCGAAAAAGCCCTTGGATTCGATGAGGTCCTTTATTTCGGCGACACCGAAAGCGACAGGCTGGCTTTCTCCGGGTACGGCAAGGGCCGTTTCATTCCCATCGGGCATCTTTTCGGACAAGGCGAATATGTCGCTTTCAGTCTCCCCGAAGCCCTGAAACGGGAACTCCCCCACCTGCGACAAATCCTCTGAAAGAGAGGCCGGCCCTTACCACTGGGCCTTTTCGATAAGGGTGGCGAGATCTTCCGCCAGCCGTTCATAGCCGGCGGCGTTGGGATGAATGAGGTCACTCTTGAGTGACGGGTCCAAAAGGATTCGGCGCAGTGATAGCCCTTCGTACAAAGACCCCGTCTCATGGGCGGCCTCTTCGTAAAACGGGGGCACCGCCATGGAAAGACCTGGCTCAGGAACACCGACGATGACCAGATCGGCGGCGGTTTTTTTGACGGCCCGGGCCATCTTTTGGAAGTTTTTCGACGTCTTTTCGAGAGGCAATCCCCGAATCAGATCGTTTCCCCCGTGACAGAGGATGACCAGAGTCGGCCTGTGTTTTTCCAGAAGCCCGGGCAGGCGCCTGAGCCCCTCTTCCGACACCTCGCCCGGGACTCCGGCATTGACCACGGGAACACCGAGTCGTTCTTCCAGGCGATCCGGGAAAGACTCCCCTGCGGCGGCTCCCGTACCGTAAGTGATGCTGTCTCCGAATGCAAGGATCAGGCTGTGGCTTGCAAGCGGCGCGATACTGGCAGCTGACGCCAACGCTGGCAAGAGGAGGCTGGCAAAAAGAAGGGCGATTCCTGAGTATTTTGCCATATCATCCGCCCCCGGCTTTCAGGTGGACGCCTTTTTCAGTGGCGTCCTCCGTGTTTTTTCAGATGATCCAGTACCGGACGGGCCTCATCCGAACCGAGATAGTCCCAGGTCTCATCCGGGACGAGGCGCCTGACGCCTTCCCAGTCATCTTTTCTGACGAGGTCCCTGACCGTCGAGGCTGAGACAATGGTCCCATCCTTGAGCCGCAGGCGTTCGATCTCCAGGAGTTCAACACCCCGGGGCGGAAGAATATCTTTCATGGCGACATTGTAGGACCCCGTCACGGGGCAGTAGGGTTCCGTCCCGACGAACCGCCTCTCGATGCCCAGTTCCGGAACAAAGAGCTCGGCAAACATGGTGACATCCAGGTGGGCCTGCACGGATGCCACTTTCTGTGCCGAAGACCCCTTCATGAAATAGGACGGGAAGGTCGCCGGAGACACGGCGTAGTCGCCGCTGCGCAGGACTGTCACGTTGGACAGGTGTCTGGTCCCTTTTTTGACGAGATCAAAACGGTGTCGGAACGGAAAGGACGAAAGGTCCGCCTCAACGACAATTACGTAGAGGTGGCCGCTGTTTTGCGAGGCCTTCTCGATGAGGTACCGGTGTCCAAGGGTGAAGGGGTTGCAGTTGACGACCACGGCACCTATGGGTCTTTGCCCCCCGGAGTCGGCTTTCAGACCTGACAGGTAACTCCTGAAGTCATCGATCCCGGGATGTCCCATCTCCAGCACCGCCGCCTCTTCTGCATACCGTGCAAGTTCCCTGAAACCCATTGATTTGAACCGGGAGGCTGCATCGGGGCGGGTAAAAACAAAAAGATGGGTCATTCCCTCAGAGCGCGCATGTTCGACGAGACGGGTCGCCATGGTGCCGGAGAGGCCGGCTTCCTGCCATTCGGGATCAATGGCGAACATTTTCAGGACCTTCCCTTTCAGGCTACCCGCTCCAACAATCCTGCCTTCCTGATCCTCCACAAGGACGGCGGCGTCAGGAACCTCTTCGAAGACGAGACCGTTTTTTTCGACAAACTGCTTGATCCTGGCCGATTCCTGTCGGCCGACGGGCGACAGGAGACGGACATCGAAGCCAAACATACTTGTCACACACCTCCACAAATTTCAGGAACCGTCATCTCCGACGCAACACCCGCTTCAGGACCTTTCCGATGCTCGAACGCGGAAGCTCGCTGACAAACTCCACAAGCCTCGGGACCTTGTAGTGTGCAAGACGGTCCCTGCAGAAGGAAAGGATCTCGCGAACCTGGATCTGCTTTTCCGGATCCAAAACCACATAGGCTTTGACGATTTCTCCGCTGACATGGTGGGGAACTCCCACAACGGCGGATTCCCGCACTTCAGGGATTTCCTGCAGTACGGCTTCGACTTCCGTGGGGTAGACATTGAAGCCGCCGACGATGATGATATCCGTTTCCCTGTCGAGAATGGCCAGGTACCCGTCTTCATCCAGGCGCACCACATCACCGGTATTAAACCAGCCGTCTTTTACCCTCTCCGCCGTCTGTCCGGGATCCCTGAAATACCCTTTGAATACGGAAGGTCCCCGGAGCCACAATGTTCCCTCATTTCCGGGAGGCAGGACGTTTCCCCCGGCACCGCGGACTTCCACGTCGTAGCCCTCAAGGATCGTCCCGGCCGTTCCGAGTTTCCTTGACGCATAATTCGGGTTCACGGACACGACGGGGGATGTCTCCGTCAAGCCGTATCCCTCGAGCACGCCGACTCCGAGCAGTTTTTCGGCCCGGTCGTCAACTCTTTTGGGAAACCGGTCCCCCCCGGATATGAGGATCCTCAGTGTCGCCGGAGCGGCGGCCCCTCTTGCAATGGCGCCCAAAAGCAGGGTGATCATGGTTGGTACGGCGACAATAACGGAGACCTCCGCCGTCCGTATGGCTCCGAGCGTCGTCTCCGCAGGCATGAAAGTTGGAAGGATCACCTGGGAAAAACCGCCCAAAAGGGGCAACAGGCCGCTTGTGGTAAACCCCAGGGCGTGGAAGTTGGGCAAAACATTCAGGAAGGTATCTCCTTCTTTAAGGTCCGTAAAGTGTTCCACCGACCGGTCCACATTGTCAATCAAATTGGCGTGGCTCACGGGCACGGCTTTCGGTTTTCCCGTCGTCCCTGACGTGTAAAAAAGAACCGCCGTTTCGGGATCCGATCGGGAAGCGGACAGGACGGAAAAAGCCGGGGGTGGCCCTTCAAGAGGGGTCGTTACCGCCGGGATCCCGGACCGCGACAGCTCTTTCGCAACCTCTTCCATCCCCTGGGGTAGCAAAACACCGCAGGCTTCGGCATGCATGAGGTTCGCCGCGATAGCCGCCTTGCCGGCCTGAAGGTTGAGCGGGACCAGTGTTCCCCCCAGTTTCCACGCGGCAATCATCAGGGCGAGGAAAACCGGGGAATTCGGCAGGAGAACGGCAAGCCGGCTTCCTTCCTGGAACCCCGCATCCTGAAGGACTTCCTCACATTTGCCGACAAGGTCCGAAAGGACCCTCCGAGACCACCAGGTCCCCCGCCACCAGAATGATTTTTCCCCGTTGCATCGGGCACACTGCTCGAGAATCCGGTTTTCCAGGCGCATCGTCAAGGCAAGATCCCCCCGCTTTTTCAAAAAATCAAGCTTCCGCCCAGGGAACCACCGGACAGGGGCGGATGAAATCCCCGGCATGAACAAGTCGTGCGTCTATTGTACATTATGAATTTCCCGAATTATTTGCAGGCTGCAGGACAAGTCCCAAAAAGGCCAGCCATGCCGACGCCACGGGCAAAAGTTCCTCCGGGACGTCATATCGAGGGTGATGAAGCCCAAGTTCAGAACCTGTTCCCAGGAGCATGAAACAGGCAGGGACCTCCAGGGAATAAAAGGAAAAATCTTCCCCTGAGAGTATCGGACGCGGCATTTCGGCCACGAGATCCTCCCCGAAAAAGGCCCGTCCCAGTGCAAAGACATCTTCCGTGACTTCGTCGTCGTTGACCAGGCTCGGGTAATTCCTGGTGTATTCCACGCTGGCAATCGCCCTGTGCCCCCGTGCAATGAGGGGGACCATCTCCTCGAGCCGGTTCTGCAGATAGTCCCTGATCTCCCCGGAAAAAGTCCGCAGCGTCCCCCATAGATGGGCAGACTGGGGGATGATGTTGTACGCTTCCCCCGCTTCTATCTGACCGAATGAAATAACCGCCGTTTCCATGGGATCCATCTCCCGGGTCAGGAGGCTTTGGACAGCGAGCAGGATATGAGCGGCGACGATAGTAGGATCCACGCCCAGGTGCGGTGAGGCGGCATGCCCCCCCGAACCCTTGATGACGACGTGTATGCGGTCCGAAAGGGCCGTCAGGGTTTTCTTTTTCGTTTTCAACTGACCATAGGGGGTCATGGGCCAGAAATGCAATCCCACCATCCGTCCCACATGATAGGAGCCGAGCAGCCCTCCCTCAATGATCTTTCTCGCACCGCCTTTGCCTTCTTCTGCGGGCTGGAATAAAAAAATCACGGGCCGGTCGATTTCATCGGCCCGCGCTGAAAGAATCCTCGCCGCCCCCAGGAGGGACGCCATGTGGGAATCGTGTCCGCAGGCATGCATGAGCCCGGGGAAACAGGACGCAAAAGGCAGGTCTGTTTCTTCCTGCACAGCAAGGGCGTCCATGTCGGCTCTCAGGACAAGGGCCGGTCTGTCGATGTCGTTTCTGAGGATGCCTATGACGGACGTCGGTGTGCCAAGTCCCCGAACAACCTCCATGGACGGCATGGAATCGAGGGCCGCGGCAACCCGTGAAGCCGTGATGTTTTCCTCGTAGGCAAGTTCCGGGAACTGGTGAAACTCCCTTCTCCATGCGACGATCTCGTCCAGGAGGGCTTCGGCGTCGCCGGTCAGGGCGTCCCGCAAATATCCAAGTGCCGATGGGTTTTGCTCCATCATCGTTTCTCCTTCCGGCTGGGAAGACAGCCCCGCTGATGCTCGGGAAGTTGTGTTCCGTACGGGGGAATCAATCGTGAAGCGCAATTATCTGTGTTAGTGTATCATACATGAGGACGTATGAATCCTTTTCCAGAATCCATGAAGGGGGATCTTCCATGTCCGCACCCTGGGTCGAGATCAGGAACCTTTCGGAACACGAAGGCCGCGAGGTTGCCATCAAGGGCTGGATGTACAACAAACGGAGTTCCGGGAAAATCCACTTTCTGCAGCTTCGTGACGGGACGGGGTTCGTCCAGGCTGTCATGGCCAGAACCGACGTTCCCGAGGAAACGTTCCTGGAAGCGAAAGGCCTCTGGCTGGAGGCCTGCATTGAAGTGACCGGTGTCGTCAAGAGTGACGAGAGGGCCCCGTCGGGCTACGAGCTGAACGTCACGGGCCTGAGGGTATTTCACAACCCGCAGCAGGAGTACCCCATCGGGAAAAAGGAGCACGGCATCGACTTTCTGCTTGACAATAGGCACTTGTGGCTGAGAAGCCAGCGCCAGCGAGCCGTCATGAAGATCAGGGACCAGGTGGTCTGGGCGGCGAGAGAATACCTTCACGGACAAGGATTTCTCCTCGCCGACAGCCCGATCCTTACGGGATCCATCGGCGAAGGCGCTTCAGGACTCTTCGAGGTTCCATATTTCGATGAAGGGACGGCCTACCTGGCCCAGACGGGGCAGTTGTACGCCGAGGCGGCGGCCGCCGCCTTCGGAAAGGTCTATACCTTCGGCCCCACCTTCAGGGCGGAGAAATCCAAAACCCGGCGCCACCTGACGGAATTCTGGATGATTGAACCCGAAGTGGCCTTTTATGATCACGAAGACAACATGAAACTCCAGGAAAACCTGATCTCGGCCATCGTGGAAAGCGTCCTCGAAAACTGCCAGGCTGAGCTCGGGGCGCTGGAAAGGGATACAAAACCGTTGGAGAACGCCCGCGCCCCCTTTCACAGGATCACCTATGACGAAGCCGTCAAAATCCTCCAGGATCTTGGCAGCACCATAGAGTACGGAACAGACTTCGGCGGAGATGACGAGACAGTCCTCACGCAGCAGTTCGACAAGCCCGTCTTCGTCGAGTGCTATCCGAAAAAGGTCAAGGCCTTCTACATGAAACAGCATCCCGTAAGGGACGATCTCGTTCTCTGCGACGACCTGCTGGCGCCGGAGGGTTACGGCGAAATCATCGGCGGGTCCCAGAGGGAAGACGATTACGGCCTCCTCCTTTCCAGGATCCGTGAGGAAGGACTGCCGGAGGAGTCCTACGAATGGTACCTCGATTTGAGGCGTTACGGAACCTTCATCCACAGCGGGTTCGGCCTGGGAATCGAACGCCTCGTCAGTTGGGTCTGCGGCCTTCACCATATCAGGGAAGCCATCCCCTTCCCCAGAACCATCTACCGGCTCAATCCCTGACTTTCAATGAGAGCGCGTGAAAAAGCCCCGCACAAACGTGCGGGGCTTTTTCACGTCCTTGTTCTATCGCTGACTTCGACTTCTCTAGAAACCCTGTTCGACCATAGCTTTCGAAACCCGGAGGAATCCTGCGATATTGGCACCCACCACGTAATTTCCGGGGGAACCGAATTCGGCCGCGGCGTCCACGCAGTTTTTGTGGATATCTTTCATGATTCCCTGCAGGCGCTGGTCGACTTCTTCCCGCGTCCAGAAAAGTTTCAGGCTGTTCTGGGACATCTCGAGTCCGGATGTGGCCACGCCGCCAGCATTGGCCGCCTTGCCGGGAGCCAGGGTGACACCCTTTTCAAGCAAGTATTCCGTAGCGTCGAGACTCGTCGGCATGTTTGCCCCTTCGGAAACGATGCGGCAGCCATTTTCCACAAGCGCCTTGGCGTCATCAAGCTCGAGCTCGTTCTGGGTCGCACAGGGGAGGGCGATGTCCGTTTTCGTGAGTCCCCAGGGCCGCTTGCCTTCATAGTACTTCGCCGTCGGGAATTTCTCCACGTATTCGCTGATACGGCCGCGTTTGACGTTTTTGAGTTCCATGATGAAGTTCCACTTCTCTTCGTTGATCCCGTCTTCATCGATGATGGTTCCACCCGAATCGGACATGGAGATGACAGTGGCCCCCATCTCACGCGCCTTCTGGGCCGCATATTGGGCCACATTGCCCGAGCCGGAAATCATGACCCTTTTGCCACCGATGGAATCTTCCCTGGTCTTGAGCATTTCTTCGGTGAAGTATACAGCACCGTATCCGGTGGCTTCCGGCCTGATGAGGCTTCCTCCCCAGCCGACGGTCTTTCCGGTCAGCACACCACCGTCATGCAGGTTGGTAATCTTTTTGTATTGCCCGAGGAGGAAACCGATCTCCCGGGCGCCCACGCCAATGTCACCGGCGGGAACATCGATATCGGAACCAAGATGACGGTAAAGCTCCGTCATATAAGCCTGGCAGAAGCGCCGTATCTCGTCTTCCGATTTATTCTTCGGGTTGAAGTTGCTGCCGCCCTTGCCGGCACCCATGGGAAGTCCCGTCAGTGAATTTTTGAATATCTGTTCGAAAGCGAGGAATTTCAGAATGCTGAGCACAACGCTCGGATGGAAGCGAAGACCACCCTTGTAAGGACCGAGGGCGCTGTTCATTTGGACCCGGTAGCCATAGTCAACATCGATGTCTCCGTTGTCCCGCTGCCAGGTAACCCTGAACACCACGGTTCTTTCAGGAACAATGATCCGTTCGAGTATCCTGTACTTCCTGTACTTCGGATCGCTTTCCACCACAGGTCTGACGGCATTCACGAATTCCGTCACGGCCTGGATGAATTCCGTCTGCCACGGCCACTTTTTTTTGACATGCTTGTCAAGTACTTCATCCACCCAACTCAACAGCAATCCCTCCTGTAAAAATTTTTCTCGCCTTCAGCTCTTTTCCGGGGGTTTTGAGCGGACGAAATTGCAACCGCCAAATCCACCGCAACACCGATACAAGTTTATGTGAAAAGAGTATCTTGTCAAGACCGGGCGACATGCGACAAGGGGCAGGAACCGCTGACCCTGCCCCTTGTCTTGAAAACGCTTTTTGGACTCCTAGACTGCACAGCCGCCTCTGGGCAAATCATCAGTAACGGCTTCCAGGTAGGTGCTCCACAAAAAACCCCTGTGTTCGACACGAACCACGCCATTCGGGAAGGAAAGTTCCTCCGGTACCCATATGGTGATTTCCCCATCCTGCAACTTCACATACCCGCTTTCTGCAGGCGGCCTCCCGCTCTCGACGAGAGCGGCGGTCCTGGCTCCTCAACCGGAGCCGAGTCTTCTGATGATGACAAAACCCTCTTTCCCGTCTTTTTCCAGTTTTTCACGGGCCTTGTCGGAAATCTGCAGTTTCAGGTCTTTCATATTCAACCCTCCAAGGGAATGATTTTTGTTTTACACGGTTGATTATACCCTATGACCGTATAAATTCCAACCCCTTTCGGAAAGAATGCCAAGAAAATCTTCGGGCGGAACGGCCGTGAAAGTTTTTCCCGCCAAATGCTCCAGGGGTGAGGGCGTTTCCTTCGGAAAGGAAATCCGCCTGGCATGCAGCAATGGTCTCCTGACGCCGGAGGGTTTCAGCTCGGCATTTGTCTTTCTGTCACCATATTTGAGGTCCCCCACCAGGGGGTGTCCTGCTTGCGCCATGTGAACCCGTGCCTGGTGCGGCCTTCCCGTCACAAGCTCCAGCGAGACCAGCGACAGTCGTCCGTCCGTCTCCAGCCGCGAAAAACGGGTTTCGGAATACCTTCCGCCCCTGTCCACGGCGGAAACGAGGTTTCGGGAGGTGTCTTTTTCCAACTTCCCCCTGATGACCCCTTCCTTTTCCGTCTGCCCTGCCACAACGGCAAGGTAGAACTTCCGCATCCTGTTTTCCCTCCACATCTCGTGGAGCGCCCTCAATGCCGGGCCCGTAAGGGCCACGACCAGGACTCCGGAAGTGTTCCTGTCGAGCCGGTGAGCCGCCGTCGGGAGGAAGGTCCGGTCTTTCCACTCGAGGGTCCCCGTGACACGCCCCACGGCTGAATCATCGCCCTCTTCCACAGGCTGCGTGAGAAGGTTCCAGGGTTTGTTGGCCACGCACACCTCGCCGTCGGCATAGACAATGTCTATTGTCGGGGGCCGGCCGTTCTCCTGAACGGCGACCCGCCCCTTTTCCCTGACCGCATCATCCCACGGGACGGTCACCGTCTGGCCCTCCGTCACCCGGTCATCAAAGGCTGCGGGTTTCCCGTCGAGGCGGACGCGTTTCTTCCGGAAAAATTTCATCATCGCCCCCAGCGGAAGATCGGGCCATCTGCTTTTCAAAACCTTGTCGAGGCGCCTTCCATCCTGGTGTCTGTCGATCTTGAAAGCCTGTCCCATGTCATTGACCTCTTTCTCTCTCGTTCTGGTGATTCGGCCTTTTCCAGAAGCGCCTCTGCGCTGATGAATGATATTCCGACACCTCAGGTTTGCCGCCGGGACTCTCCTGAGCTGTCTGCCAACAGTACATGACGAAATCCAGCTCATCGGCGGAAGAAACGATTATTGCCTCCGGCGTGGCGGGAAGGACCGGCGAGCCATACTCGCGCCTTCCATGGTGGCTGATGAGGATGTGTCCGATGGCAAGCGCTGTGGCGTCGTCGAGTTCGTACTCCTCGGCTAGTTTGATGAACCGGGCATATCCCAGGGGGATATGGTCAATGACCGTACCCGGAACGGTCACCGAGGGAAACGGGTCCAGCGAGTAGGCGTCAAGCTTGCCGATATCGTGCAGAAGCCCTCCTGCAGTGACAATATCCATATCGACGCCGTATCCGCCCGCATTGTAGGCCGCAGCCACAGCTCTGGCCGCTCGGGTCACGACGAGGGTGTGTTCCAAAAGACCATGGACGTAGGCGTGATGGTGGGAAACGGCGGCAGGGGCTTTTTGAAACATTTGCCAGAAGGGTCCGTCAAAAACCTTTCGGAGGAAATTCCCCACCGGTTGCCCGCAACCTCCGATCATCTCCCGGAGTTCCCGTTCCATGTCTTCGAGAGGAACCGGCGACCGTTCAAGAAACATCGACAAAGGATACTTTTCCTCGTCGAGAAGGTAGATTTCATTGAACTGGTACTGGGACCTACCCTTGAACTCCGTCACAGTTCCAAAGACACCGACAGGGCTGTTCAGAAGATCCTGCTGGACATCTAGCTTCTCGGGTTCGACACGGGTTTTCTGCCCGTCTCTCGCATCCCACCATTTGGCATCGCTCCACACCTTGGCCTCGAGGGGTCCCTCTGAATCCATGATGGCCATCTCCCAAAAGAGACGGCGGTTCTTGTCGAACCTTGCCTTGACGGAGACGATGGCCGCCGTCGTCTTGAAATTCTTCCCCGGGGGTAGCCCCCTGATATCCAGGGTCGTCAGCGCCTTGTCTTCACTCACTGCAAAACCTCCGGTCCCGGTCATGCCCCGTATTTCGCGAGGCGGCGGGCATGGGCGAGCATAAGCCCCATGAGTTTCCACGCCGGCATGATTCCGAGGCTTCCCCGGGCACATGCCCTTTCACCGAAAGCCTCGCTGCCGTCCGGCCGGACGAAGGAGCTTTTCAGAAGCAGCGGCGACGGATGCCACGAATGGGAGGCAAGTTCAGCCGGCGTGCTGTGGTCCCCCGTGACTGCGATCACCTCCGGGCGGAGTTCGAGCAAGTCGGGCAGCATCCGGTCGACGTGCTCGATGACATCAACCTTGGCGTCAAAATCCCCGTCTTCCCCCCTGCTGTCGGTATACTTGACATGGACGAAAAAGTAATCGAAGGCGTCCCACTGGGCCTTTACGATTTCCACCAGGTCAGCAAGATCCCGGGCCGGCTCGGCCACATCCATTCCCACGAGGCTCGCAAGGCCCCTGTACATCGGGTAGGAAGCGACCGCCAGGGGATGAATTCCGTAGAGATCTTTCATCCGGGGGATATCGGGAACACCGGAGAAGCCACGGAGCAGGCAGCCGTTTGCCTTGTCTTCTCCCGACAGAACCTTCCGGATTTCACGGATAAGGGCATTGACGGTTTTGGCCGTTTTTCGCCCGTCTGGCGCCGTGGCTTCGGCCCACTTCATCGGCTTGCCTTCGACCTGGGGATCAGCATCCGAAACATTTTCAGACAGATCTTCCCCTGAAAGGACAACGACGAACCGGTGTTCGAGTCCCGGGTAAAAACGGACATTGATGCCGTTGACCTCGGAGATTGAACGGGACAGCTTTTCGACGATTTCGCCGCTTGTTTCCGTATCAATGCGGCCCGCCCGCCTGTCTGAGATGATGTCCCGCCCGTTCCAGGTGGCGAAATTGCCTCGCGCGCAAATTTCGCCTTTTTTCACCTCGGCTCCGATACCAAGGGCTTCAAGGATCCCCCGACCTATGGAAAAATCCAGGGGGTCATAGCCAAACAGGCCGAGATGGCCGGGTCCGCTTCCGGGCGTGATGCCCGTGTCCACGATCTCGAGAAGCCCCGTCTCCCCGGATGCGGCAAGTTCGTCGAGGTTCGGCGTCCAGGCCTTCTCGAGCTCCGTTTGGCCCTCGATCCCCGGCAGACCGCCGAGACCGTCCATGACCAGCAGGACCATCTTTGTCTGGTTTTCCACCGCAAGCGACTTGAGTACGTCCAGCCGCGACATTGTCATCTGCATACACCTCCTGAAAAGCTAACCTTGTCGGGACTTTCTTTGTTTGAACATACACCCCGAAGTCTCGTCTTGTCCACCTCGCCGTCACAGTGAAACCTGCACTTCGCGCCTGTAGGGGGTATCCGACCAGGAGATGTCGCCGAGCAGAAAAAGGGATGCATCAACCCCGTTCAACCTGACGCCGGTAACCGAAGCGTTGGCCAGATCGAACCGCCGGAATCCCGAAAGAGGAAGTCCCATCCATGCACACAAAAGGACCTTGATCACCGCGTCATGGCTCACGACGGCGACAGGGTCGAGACCGCAGGAAAAAAGATCTTCCATAGCCCTCAGGGCCCGTGTCTGAACATCTTCCAGTGACTCGCCCCCGGGCATGACAACTTGCTGGGGGCGCTCCTTCCAGAGTCTGAAAAGGTACGGCCATTGTTGTGCCACAAGATCCGCCTCCAGGCCTTCCCATTTCCCGTGCCGGATTTCGCTCAGCCCCTCGTGCAAACGGACGTCCAGTCCTTTTTTGGAGGCCAGAAGGGCGGCCGTCTCCCTTGCTCTCGAAAGGGGGCTCGACCAGACCGCGGTAAAGGGCACAGGCGCCAATCTTTCAGCCATTGCCTCGGCCTGGGCCCGCCCAGTCTCATCCAGGGGAATGTCACGCCCCCCCTGAAAAAGCCCCCTGGCGTTCCATTCGGTCCGGCCGTGACGGATCAGGAACAGGCGCATTCCTAAAGCCCCTCCTCAAGCCTGACCGACTCCGCCCAAAGCAGATCGCCCACGGACCTGAGGCGCCCCAGAAGGACAGGCTGGACACCGGAATCCACTTTGAGGACCCCCAAAGCCAGTCCGCTGCCGTTTTTACGCCCCAGCGCGAAACTGGCGATATTGATGCCGAGTTCCCCGAGCACCGATCCCACCTTCCCGATCACTCCCGGCCTGTCGTGGTTCTGGAAGACAATCAGGCTGCCGTCGGGAATGCAATCGATCCAGTACCCGTTGATGTTGACGATCCGGTGTTTTCCCTCTTCCGTGACAGTCGCCGTGACCTGCACAGACCGGCCTTCTCCGGCGAGTTCCAGCTCAATGGAATTACGGTAGGTCGAAGACGGCCCTTTGCCCTCCTCGACCATCAGACCCCGTTCCGAAGCCATCAGGGGAGCCGACATGTAGCTCGTTTCCGGTCCGTGCCGAACCTCGAGGACGCCCTTGAGGGCAGCTACGGCGTAGGCTGAATATCTGCAGGGGTTTTCAAAACAGATGATATTTTCATTATCAAAGAGATCGCCCCTTCTGTTCAGGGTCATACGCTCCGGAGCCGCTTCGAGAATGGACCCGGCAAAAGCGCCTATCTTCCTCGAGAGTGCCAGGAACTTTCTTTTCGCCGGTGAAAGCCGGTGTTCCATGAAGGGGAGATTGACAGCGTGTTCGTACGGTTCGCCCTTCAGGGCTGCAAGGAGGTTCGAAGCAGCAATTTCCGAAACCGCTGACTGGGCTTCCCTGGTATTGGCGCCGATGTGGGGTGTCAACACAACCCGGTCACGCAGGTCTTCCGCAAAGAGGGGGTGATTTTCCGGAGGTTCCGAAGAAAAGACATCGAAGCCCGCTCCCGCCAGGCGCCCCTCGCGGAGCACTTCTGCACAGGCAAGTTCGTCAACGAGACGCCCCCTGGCACAATTGATGAGTATCGCCCCCTGCTTGAAAGCCCTCAACATCCGCTCGTCGATCATGAGTCTTGTCTCGTCCGTCATGGGCGTGTGAAGGGTGACAACGTCGGCTAGAGCCAAGGCACCGGGCAGATCCGGTACCAGAGAGACGCCGAGGTCATCGGCCCTTTTCGTCGGGACGTAAGGATCGAAAGCCGTAACGTTCATACCGAAAGCTTTTGCCCGGGCCGCCACACGGCTTCCGATTCTGCCCAGACCTACAATAAGCAGATTTTTCGCTGCCAGCTGCATTCCGACAAAGTTTTTCCTCTCCCACCGACCGCTGAAAACCGATTGATGGGCCTGGGGAAGCTTCCTGCAGACAGCCAGCATGACGGCCAGAGTATGCTCAGTTGCCGCAAGGGTATTCCCTGTCGGCGCGTTGATGACGACAATACCCCGCCTGCTTGCTTCAGTGAGATCAATGTTGTCCACGCCGACTCCCGCCCGTGCCACGGCTTTAAGGTGTTTCCCTGCGGCCAGGACTTCCCCGTCCAGCGGCGTCCCGCTCCTGGTGATCAATCCATGGACATCGGCCACGGCTTCCAGGAGATCTTTCCGTGACATGCCCATCCGCTGTCTCAAAGTGACGGAAGGGTCCGAGGAAAGAATTTTCAGACCTGCCTCGTGGACGGGTTCAGTGACAAGGATTTCCCACATCATGCTTCCTCCTTCTCGAATTCTTCCAGGCATTTCCCGAAATCAGGTTCTTCCACAGGAATGTGCGCCCTTTTGCAGGCAAGCCAGAAAGAACCCAGCAAGAGGCAGGCTTCAGGCCACCCTTCACCCGAAAAATGCCCGATCCTGAGAATGCGTCCCTTCAGTGCGCCCTGGCCCCCGGCCGTTTCGATTCCGCAATCGCGCAAATTCTCCCGGATCTCTTCCGCCCGCCCTCCGGCCATCTCCACCGCCGTGACGCCAGGAGAACGGTACGCCTGGTCGTTCACGAAAAGCCTCAGGCCCATGCTCCGGAAACCTCGGGCCAAGGTCCGCGCAAAACCTTTGGCATCGCTGAACCGTTTTTCGTATCCGGCCCTGGCCATGCCGTCGAGAGCGGCATCCAGGGCCCGGACAATGGAAACCGGCGGCGTATAGGGAACAGAGGGTTCTTCCTTTTCCAGCCCTGCAAGCAATGCACCGAGATCAAAGAAAACCGTCGGCACCGTCCTCCGAGCGCCCAGCGCATTCCGTGCGCGGCTTGAAACCCAGAGGAGCCCCAGTCCCGGCGGTGCCCCCAGCCCCTTTTGGGAACATGAGGCGATGGCATCGATGCCCCATTTTTCGGGGTAAAAAGGGACCGCGCCGAGTGAACTCACGGCATCCACCAGGATGAGAGGCCTTTGCCCGGGCAGGGCACTACAGATCTCTTCAATCGGGTTGAGCACGCCCGTGGATGTTTCATTGTGGGTCAGAAGGAGGACATCGGCATCAGGGAAACTCCGACAGGCTTTCGCCACCTCTTCAGGAAGACAGGCATGACCTGGTTCGATGTTGAAAGGAACCACCCCCGCGCCGCGCCTTCGAGCGATTTCGCGGAAACGGTCCCCGAAGATCCCGCAAGAGAAGGAAAGAACCTTGCTTCCAGGTTCGATAAGGTTCACCGCAAGCGCTTCCAGGGCGGCAGTGCCGGATCCAGGAATAAATGGGACGGGATCGCTCGTTCGCAGAAGATCCCGCAACCTGTTCTGGAGCCTCAAAAGCAATGCGGGGAATTCCCTGTCCCTGTGGCTTGTGACCGGCTCCACCATGGCTGCCTGCACTCCTGCAGCAAGAGGAACCGGTCCGGGTGTAAAAAGATATTTCTTCATGACGATGAAACCTCCTCTCAATAAAAAAAGAGGGGCCGGATATTGATCCGGTCCCCTCGGAATCGTTTCTGTTTCAAGAGTGGTTGCTTTTTACGTCAGGGGCGCCTGGGAGCCGGACTCCATATGGACATCTCCTCTTGCGGAGAAACCGCAAGAGCCGGATCCAGAGCCGGACATTCCGCTTGCAGGGAAAAACGCTTTGCTGAACATAATCATCCTGTTGCGCCGCCTTTTGAAAACGTTTCGCCCTGTATACCACGGGAAGCTCCTGCGGTCAAGCAGAAAGAAACCAACGGAAACAGCATGCGCGCAAAACAGGGAGTTCGGCGGATGCCGAAAACCAGGAGTTGCTATACTATAGAAACAAATAACCGCATCTGAAAGGGGGAAGGCCCCGTGAAAAGAACAAATGTCTTTTTGCCGGCGCTCATTTTCCTCTTCACCCTGTTCGTCGCCACGGCCGATGCTGGACTCAACAAAAACGTCGTCCCCCGCGTCTGGGCAAAACTGACATCCACAGCGGGCATCTCGAATGCGGGCCCCGTCCAACTGGAGGAAGACGAAACGCCAAACGCCTGGGTTTCCTTCCAGGGCAGCACCTACTCTGTTCACGCCACCACCGGCCTTCTTGACACCCTCGGCACGGAAGACGCGCTTGCCGGCGTGCTGGCCCATGAAATCGGCCATATAAAAAGCGGCCATTACAACGAGACAGTAGGACGTGGTCTCCTGTGGTATCTCCTTTTCAGGGCCGTCAAGGACGAGGGAGACCTTGCCCGCGGCGCTTTCGGGGTCGGGATGGCCCTGGCGGAAGCAGGGTTCAGCCGCGAACAGGAGATCGAGGCCGACATTTACGGAATAAAACTGGCTTCAAAGGCAGGATTCGATCCCTGGGGCCTCTACAATTCCATGCTGCGGATGAAACAGGCCGGTTTCAAGACATCACCGAGCGGATTCAATTCCCATCCGCCGACGGACCGCCGTCTCACGCGGGTCAGGCAGGAAACAGAGGCCGTCACTGCCACGCGAAAATAACGGCGCCTTTCACAAAAAGACGAAAGTCCCGTGGAAGAAGGCCGTCGTTTACGGTTCCGTCACAAAAAAACAATGAGGAGAGAACAAGAGGAGAGAACAAGACGAGCTGGACAATTTTGGAGGGATGCATCTTGAGTTCGTTTCTGGACCCCCTGTACAGTGAGGCAACCCGCAATTCGAAGCCTTCACCAATTCGGGAAATACTTCATGTCATCCGTCAGCCGGGGATGATTTCCTTTGCCGGCGGAATGCCTGACCCGGAAATTTTCCCCGTTCGGCAGTTCAAGGAGGCATCGGGCATTTTCGACCGCGAAGGCAAGGACGTCCTCCAGTACGGGACTACGGAAGGCTACCAGCCCCTGAAGGAGTTTCTCTGCGAATGGACGGCACCAAGAATGGGCCGATCCCCCGACCCGAAGGAAATGCTCATCACCACCGGCTCGACACAGATCGTGGATCTTTTGTGCTGGGCTTTGATAGACAAGGGAGACTGCGTTATCTGCGAGGAACCGACATTCCTGGGAGCAACGCTGACGATGCACAACCACGGTGCAAAGTTCCTGACCGTACCCTGCGACGAACAGGGAATGAAGGTTGAGCTCCTGCCTGGAATCATCGAAAAGGCCAAAAAACAGGGCAAAAAGATCAAATTCATCTACACCATCGTCAACTTTCACAACCCCCTGGGGTGCGACCTCTCGGTGGAACGCAGGAAAAGGCTCCTCGAAATCGCCCGGGAGCACAATCTCGTCATCCTCGAAGACGATCCCTACGGATACGTCCGGTTTGACGGAGAAGACCCGCCGACGATTTACTCCATGGACACGTCGGGCAGAGTCCTTTTCGCCTGCAGCTTCTCGAAGATCCTCGCACCGGGAACGCGTGTCGCGTGGTGTGTCGGCGACTCCGAACTGATCCGGAAAATGACGGTCTTCAAACAGGGAGTGGACGTCTGCACCAGCGTGGTGGCGCAGGCCATGGTCTACGAATACTGTCGGCTCGGGCACCTCGATGCCTTTCTCCCAAAAATCATCGAACACTACCACAGGAAACGGGACGCCATGGAAGAAGCTTTCCAGACTTATCTCCCTCAGGACCAGATCAGGTACCAGACGCCAAAGGGCGGGTTCTTCTACTGGCTTGAAACGCCCAACATCCCGGCAAAGGAGCTTTTCGACAAGGCCATAGAGAAGAAAGTGGCCTTCGTTCTTGGAGAACCATTCTATCCAAACGGTGGTGGCGAGCACAATTTCCGGATGTGTTTCACCTTTGCGTCACCAGAACAGACGGAAGAAGGCATTTCCCGGCTGGGAGACGCCATCCGGGAGCTTGCCTGACCGAGCTGTCACGGCACGCCCGCTTCTTAAGGGCGAAAGCGGGGGAACCGGATTCGACGGTTCTCCCGCTTTTCATCGAACCGGAGCTTTTGGGAAAACGGCGTTTTTTCGTGTCTGGCAGGAGAAGCAGCAGGCCGGGAGGCTTGAAATGGATCGGGACATCATTGCAGCGATCTCCACCGCCTGGGGCGAGGCGGGAATAGGAGTCGTAAAGGTCTCGGGAAAAGGTTCACGCAACCTTGTGAACGGGATTTTCCGTGGCGCAAGATCACTTTTGCAGACCCCTCCCCGGCACATGAGCTACGGCCGACTCGTCGATGGCTTCGGGGAAGCCATCGACGAGGTCCTTGTGGTGTGGTTCATGCCTCCGAAAAGCTACACCGGGGAGGAAGTCACCGAAATTCATTGCCATGGAGGCTCCCTCGTCGCCAAAAGGTGCCTTGAGGAGGTCCTTTCGGCAGGCGCCAGGATGGCCGATCCCGGCGAATTCACCCGGCGGGCCTTTCTGAACGGGCGGATCGATCTCGCCCAGGCCGAATCGGTCATAGGCATCATACGGGCCAGAAGCGCGGAAGCCCTCAAGGCGGCAACGAGAAGCCTTTCCGGGGAATTCTCGAACCGCGTGAAGGAAATTTACGAAAAGATCATGAACCTGAGCGTCCTCGTCGAAGCCGACCTCGATTTCCCTGAAGAAGACATCCCTTTTCTGGATAACTCCGAAGCGGTGGAAAGACTCCAGCAAATCGGCGCAGACCTTTCGAAGCTTATCGTACGTGCCAGAACGGGCAATCTCCTGCGAGAGGGAATCCGTATCGCTCTGGTGGGCCGCCCGAACGTGGGAAAGTCCTCCCTGCTGAATGCGTTCCTCTCCGAGGCAAGGGCCATCGTCACCTCGATCCCGGGAACAACCCGGGATGTCATCGAGGAAGTGCTCACCCATCGGGGGGTTCCCCTCCGTCTTGTCGACACCGCCGGAATCCGTCGCCCTTCCGACGAAGCGGAAGCCATCGGCGTCGAACGCGCCCGCGCAGCCCTGCTCGAGGCCGATGTCAGGATATGGGTCATCGACGGGAACGAACCTCTTCGTGGCGAAGACAGGGAAATCGCTTCACATCTCGCCGGCAAGCCCCATATCGTCGCCGTGAACAAGGCGGACCTCCCACTGGAGGTTTCCAGCGATGATATCCACGACCTTTTGCCTGGAAGCACCGTCAGGATCATTTCCGCCGAGACGGGATCAGGCGTTGAAGATTTGAAGGATGACATGGTCCGGCTTTTTGCGGGTGGTGGCACCCTTGACGAGGGGCTGAACACCACGGCGCGGCAGCTGGAGGAACTTCGTCTTGCCGGGCAGGCTATAGGCCACGCTCTTGAAGCTTTCGCCGGTGCCCTGGGAGAGGATGCCGCCGCCGCTGGACTCTCGGACGCCAGAAAATGCTTGGAGCGGATTCTCGGTATTTCCGCCGACGATTCGCTGCTCGATGCGGTGTTCGCCAGTTTCTGTATCGGCAAGTAATGTGGACGCCGTACACGCCAAAAAGGAGGTGAAAAAATGCCGATTCTTCAGATTCACCTTATCGAGGGACGGGACAAGGCGAAAAAGGAAAAACTCGTGCAAAACGTCACCCAGGCCGTCTGTGAGAGCCTCGATGTAAAACCCGATCAGGTGAGGATAATCCTGTCGGAAATGGCCAGGGAAAACTACGCAACGGCGGGAATACTCTTTTCCGAGAAGTAACCTGTCACTCTCTCCAGCGCCGGTGCATCCAGAGCCATTGCTCGGGAGCCCGGCGTATCATTTTCTCCAGAGCCCTGTTGCAGTTGACCGTCATCTCCCGGATCTTCTCGTCACGGGATCCCGCATCCGGGATTTCAATGGGCTGTTGGGCTTCAAAGACATACCTGAAGGGCCCCAGCCGGTATGCGGCAATAGGAATGAGCGGCGCCCCGGAAAGCAGTGAATAGGCCGCAGGACCTGATGCCGTGCTGCAGGCACGACCAAAAAAGGGGACATCGATTCCCATGCCTCCCCAGTGCTGGTCTCCCGCGATTCCGACAAAACGGCCCTGTTTCAGCCTCTTGAGGGGCTCCCTCAACGCATCTTTTTCGATGGTTCCCATGCCCATGACATGCCGATAGGTCTGTAGCAGATTCCTCAGTTCGGAATTTTCAGGCTCTCGAACCATTGCGTCAATGGGGTAGCCCGAAAAGGCCAGCCACCCGCCCAGAAGTTCCCAGTTCCCGAAGTGGCCGAACAAAAGAAGGGCACCCCTTTTTCCCGCCGCGGCTTCTTCCAGAAACTCTTTGCCCTCGGTCCTGACGAACCACCTGAGCACCGATGGTGGATCGTTGAGTGTGGCAAGATATTCCACAAGAATCCAGGCATAATGCCGATACACCCTGCGAAGCATTCTTTTTCTCTTCGAGGGAGTCCATTCCGGAAAGGCGAGGCTCATGTTCCGGAGGGCTACGCCCTTGCGGGGAGCGTAAGCCGCAAGAAGAAGGAAAAGCGCTTCGGCTGCAGACCTGGCCCGGATTCCAGGGGCCGTAATCCGCCGGAGGCCTTCAAGAACCCTGCATTGCCACGCCAGGGCGGGTCACCCCCTTCATCCCGTAAATGCTTCCGGCCGCCTTTTCCTGCATCATCACAAGCGTCACGAACGGGGCCGTTCGGCGATGTGGAAACGTTTTTTCCCCAGCCTGAAGAAAAGGAATTTTCCTTCAAGGTAGTCTTCCGGGGCCAGTGATGCGTCCTCGGATTCGACTTTCCTGCCGTTCAGCATCACCCCGCCGCCGCGGATCAGGCGTCGGGCCTCACCTTTGCTCCTGCAGGCTTCACTTGCGACGAGGGCTTCCACTACGTCTGCGGGATCGGATTCAAGGCACCCGGAGGGGACCTCTTCCCGTAGCACGGGGATCATCTCGCTGTCCAGTTCCGAAGGGTCAAAGGCGCTTCCGAACAGGATCTCACTCGCCCGCTTGGCCCTGATGGCCGCCTTCTTCCCGTGTACTGCCGACGTGACCTCCCAGGCAAGCACCCGTTGGGCTTCACGCCTCGAGGGCGCTTTTTTGTGGCTTTCCGCGAGGGTGGCGATCTTCGGCAGCGGCAGGAAGGTGAAAAGTCTCAAGAATTTTTCCACATCCCTGTCATCGGCGTTGATCCAGAACTGGTAGAACTTGTAGGGTGAGGTCCGTTCCGGCGATAGCCACACCGTTCCCTCTTCGGTCTTCCCGAACTTCTGGCCCGTAGCGGTCAGAAGCAGTGGATAGGTGACCCCGAAGGCCTGTCCTGCTGTCTTTTTCCTGATGAGGTCAATGCCGGCGATGATGTTTCCCTGCTGGTCGTTGCCGCCCATCTGCAGCTTGCAGCCGATTTCCTCGAAGAGATGATAGAAATCGTAGGCCTGAAGGAGCATGTAGGAAAACTCCGTATAGGAAATGGATTTTTCCGGATCTTCGAGCCGGCTTCTGACGTATTCACGGCCGATCATGTAATTCACCGAAAAATGTTTTCCCGTGTCCCTCAGAAAATCGATGAGCGACAGCTTGCCGAGCCAGTCATAATTGTTGATGATCATTGCCGAATTGGCTCCGCAGTCGAAATCGAGGAACTGCTTGAACTGCTCCTTCACGGTTTCCATGTTTTTCTCGACCTGCTCCAGGGTCAACAGGTTCCGTTCCTTGCTTTTTCCCGAAGGGTCGCCGATGAGGCCCGTCCCGCCCCCGGCAATAGCTATCGGACGGTGTCCCATCCGTTGCATCCAGGAAAGCCCCATGATCGGGATAAGGTGCCCCACATGCAGGCTGTCGGCGGTAGGGTCGAATCCGACGTATCCGGTGACCATTTCTTCGTTGAATAAGGCGGCCAGTTCATCACGGCTGCTGCACCACTCGACGTTGCCTCTTTCTTCGAGAACGGAAAGGGCGTTTTCAGGCATTTCCTGTACCTCCCTGCACTTCTTTTAAAGGATACGATCCTTTGAAAACAGGTTTTTTATCTCTATTCCCTTATTGTCCGCTATCCGGTACCTGTTGCCACCGGATGCGGCCCTTTCTGTAATCTTCCATGACCATCAGGACCCTGCCGAACTTCCGCAGTTTTTCCGCTGCAAGGGCGATATCTTCCAGATCCTCTCCTCCGGAAAGCCCGACACGCTGAGCCAAAGAGCCAGCCCTTGCGACATTTTCCAGCGCATCGGCCACCTTCGGAAAATCAAGATACATCCAGGCGAGAGCTGATCCGGGCAATTCAACGACATCCCGTACCGGTACCCGTTTCTTCAGACCGGATTCTTCCATGGCCCCCAAAATGGCAAGGTCTTCCGATGCCGCTCCGACGACGGTCCACGGGACAGCAAGCGTCCCGCCTGTCTCGAATCCCGGAAGGGGTTTCGGGGTCAACGAAAGCCGCATCCAGTGTCTGTCCCACAAAGCTTCGACAAGTTTTTCGCCTGTCTTCCCTCTTCCCGGCAGTTCAACCAGGAATCCGGGGAGATTCACCACGAGGAAGCGGCTCTGTCCCCCAAAAGCCAGAAACAGGGGGCCCTCGAGAATTTTTTGCAAAAGCCCCTTGTCGACACCGAGGGTTTCCGCCGCCCGGGGAAGTTTCGAGGTGATTTCCGGCATTTTCGCAAATCCCGCGGGGAGGTTGCAACCAGTCGCCGCTATGAGCGGATCAGGAAGAACGAACGTTTCAGACCAGCCGTACCCGGCAAGGCTTTCCCTGATTTTCTCTGGGATCCATCCCTCTATTCCCGAAAGGGCCCAGGCCAGAAGACCATCATTGCCGTTTTTCCGCCATGCCGCCTCGAGTCTGACGGGATCATCGCCGACATCCTTCCCCTGCATTGAGGAGGATGCAGCCAGGACCCCTCCGTCGTCGAAGAAGAGATGACCCGGCCAGTCGGTCTCCACCGTCCAGCGGACATTCAGCCTTTTCCCTGGGTCCTCCAGGGCATTCCGCATCCTGCCGATGCCGCCTTCCCGCAACGAGAGCAGCACCAGGCGGTCCAACGTCTCAATGTACATTTTCGGGGCTCCGGCCGCAAGATTCAGGCGATAAATGTTTTTTTCACCTGTTCTTTCAAGGGAAACCTCGGGGATGACTTCACGCCAGAGTTCGGGCACCCTGCCGGAAGAAAGAAGGGAAACCTCCTTTCTGGTTAACAGGAAAGCACCGTACATTTCCGCCCTGTTCGCTTCCTCAGCCCAGGTGGCCAGAAGGGCCGTCTCCTCTGAAAGTGCGGCAAGGGGCAGGAGTCCCTCCATCAGGTGGAGGTATGGTTTCGTCGATGGAGACGCTTCTTCGGCCAGTGAAGCTGGCACATCGCCTCCAATCTGGGCCCCGGGGGCGATCATCAGTGCGTGGGGCACACCTTCGTCGACGGCGGGCAACACGTCCGAAACGGTTTCCGTTACAGGTTTTTGGCCGAAGTACAAAAAACCGGCGGCTACCACAGAAGCAACAATACCCACGGTCAGCCAGAAAAACAGGCTCTTACGCATGGAGGAACCTCCTTTTGAGGCGATCCTTCAGATCCCAGACGAGCGCATAAATCGGCGGGATCAGAAAGAGCGCCATCGTGCCCCCGGCCAGCAGCCCCCCGATGAGGACGATGGCAAGAGGCGCACGGTACTGGCCCCCCGCTCCCAGTCCAAGCGCGAGAGGCAGCATGGCGATCAGGGTCGTCACGTCGGCCATGATAATCGGCCTGAGTCTGACGGAAACGGCCCCGAGGACCGCATCCTTCGGGTGCTTCCCTTCCTTCCTGAGCAGTTCCGCGTAGTCGATGACAATAATGGCGTTGTTGACCACAAGTCCCACCAACATGATCATGCCCAGAAGTCCGTAGATCGAGAGTGTTGTTTCCGTGACCAGCAATACGGGCACCACGCCAATCACCGAAAGGGGGACGGTCAACATGATGATCAGCGCAAAGAGGTATGATTCGATAATCCCCGCGATCAGCAGAAATGTCAAAAGAGCAGCCATGCCGAAGGCGATGCCAAGCCTCCTGAAATTTTCCCTGATGCTCTGGATATCGCCCTCATAGACGAATCGGTACCCCGGAGGGATCTCCATTTCGTCCACGATGGGCCGGATGTCCCGGAAAACTTCACCTACCGAACGGTTGGCCGTATCGGCCTCTATGGTGATTTTCCGCTGCCTGTCAAGTCGGTAGATGGCTGTGGGGCCCCGTTCCATCCTGATTTCCGTGATTTCCCTCAAGGGGAGGAAACCCCTCGGAGTCCAGACGGGAAGGTCCGGGATCCGCGAGGGGCTCTCGCGCCACTTTTCTCCCAACTGAACCAGAATATCGTACTCAAAGCCTTCTTCCCGGAAGACTCCGGCATCTATGCCGCTGAGGTACCCCCGCAGCTCGGCGGCCACGTCGTCAAGGGAAACGTTCAGCGAAGCAAGCTTGTTGTGATCGGGGTAAAGTCGCAATTCATAGCGGCCGACCTCCCAGTCCGTGTCAAGATCCACCAGGCCGGGGACACCCCGCAGCCTCTCAAGCAGATCCCGGGAAACACGATCGAGTATATCGAGATCCGGCCCGGTCAGCGTCACCTGCACCGGTTTTCCCCCGCCCCCTCCTCGGCCGGATGAAACGTTGACGGTCACATCCGTGTCGGGAAGTGATGCAAATTCCTGCCTCAGCTGTGACGCGATGGAAAAGGCCGAAGGCCTCTTTTTTTCATCGATGAGATAGGCCCGGACGGAACCGGTATTGAGCCCTCCGAGGCGACGGCCTCCGCCTACGTTGGTACTGATGGATTCAACATAGGGCTTTTTCATCAGTGACTTTTCGACGCGTCTTACGATGGTGTCCGTGGCTTCCAGCGATGCGGAACTGGAGAGCTCCAGACTCGTGAGGATAACACCTTCGTCGACCCTCGGAAAGAATTCGAAACCTACATTCCTTCCGGAAAAGACCGCGACACCCACAAGAAGGGCAAAGAAGGCCAACGTCAGCAAAGGGTGCCTCACGCAGCGCGGGACAAGTTCCTCGTGGACCGTCTCAATGGACCGGAAAACCCATTGCCACCACCCCGTCAAAATCCTTGCGGGGCGGGAAATGGTGTGTACGCCCTTGCCGATGCGTGCCGCCACCATAGGTGTCACCGTGAAAGCCGCCCACAGCGAAAACAGGGTTGCGAAAACCACCGTCAGGGCAAACTGGTAGAAGAACTGCCCTACGATGCCGCCCATGAAGGCCACAGGGATGAAGACGCCCAGGTTGGTTGCCGTGGTGGACAAAACGGCGGCCTCTATCTCCCTCGTTCCGATTTCCGCCGCTTCCTTCGGACTCTTTCCGAGCTCCCTGTACCGGTATATGTTCTCGAGAACCAGAATGGAATTGTTTACAAGGACTCCAACGGATATGGCCAGTCCAAGGGTGCTCATTACGTTCAGAGTGAACCCGAAGAGGTACATGGGAATGAATGTCCCGATGATGGCTGCGGGCATGGATATGGCCACGGCCACGGTGGCCCCGAACTGCTGGAGGAACAAAAAAAGCACGAGAGCCGTGAGGATCGTCCCTATGGTCATGTCCCTGATGACGTTTCGGACGGCTTCGTCAACGAACTCGCTGCTGTCGTAAACGACATCCAGATCGATACTTCCCTGGAGGGATGGCCGGATTTCCTCCAGGTCTGCACGGACTCTTCGGGCCACCTTCACGATGTTCGCGTTCGGCCGGGCGATGAGTTCCATCAGGACGGCGTCTTCCCCGTCATGCCTGGCCCGGTTCCGCTCCTCCGCCAGGGTATCCTTGACTTCGACGATCCTGTCCAGGCGGACGGTCTTTCCTTCACCCCGGGGAACCCCGATGCGACCGAGTTCGTCGGGAATGGAGGGCTCGCCCACGACCCGGATTGACGTTTCCTTGAGACCCTGCGCGATGCTCCCCGAGGGGGAGTTGAAGTTCGTCCCCGCCACCAGCGATGCCAATTGCCGAAGATTGATGTTGTAGGCAATGAGGTCTTTGGGGGACGCATCAAGATGTATTTCCCGCTCTCGCCCGCCGCTGACATCGACGTTGGCCATTCCCGTTATCTGGGTCAGCCGCTTCGCCACCTGGTCCTCGGCGATGTTTTTCGTAAGGTAAGGCGGCAGTTCGCTTTTTGCCACCAGGATCATAAACGGCTGTGCATTGATATCGTACTTTTCCACCACGGGTTCGTCGGCATCGTCGGGCAAGGTATTTGTAATGGCCTTGACCCGGGTGGAGATATCCATCGTCGCCTGGGTGACGTCCGTTTCATAGGTAAGGACCGCGACAACGAAGGCGGACCCCTCAAGGGCGTAGCCGTTGATCTCATCAACACCCTCGACGGTTGAAACGGCGTCCTCTATGGGTTCCACGATCTGCCGCTCAACTTCGAGGGGGCTCGCTCCCCTGTAGGACACCCTGACGAGCACGACGGGAATGTCAACGGTTGGAAGCAGGGCAACGCCCGACTGGGTAAAAGAGTACAAACCCAGAAGTATCAGGATGATGATAATGGCGCTCGTCAGGACAGGGCGCCGGATGGAGGTACCGATCAGTCCCATGGATCAGTCCTCCTGAACCCATATCTTCGCATTGGGGAAGAGCCGGTCGGCTCCCCTGACAACGACGACCTCACAGGGTTCCAGTCCTGAAAGGACGCGGGCCCTGCCGTTGGACTGCCGTCCCGTCATGACGATCCTCTGCTGTGCCACATCGCCGGATACGACGTAGACGGCGGTCTTCCCTTCCTCAAGTTGCTGGAGCGACTCGTAGGGAATGGTAATGGCATCAGCGATCTTCTCATCCTGGACCTGTCCTTCGACGGTCTGGCCTGGAACCAGTCCCGAACGCGGCGGGATCGCGAGAACAGCCTTGAAGAGCCCCGTATCAGAATCGGCGGCCGGATCGATCCTCAAAAATTCCGCATCCACCCAGCCGTTGGGGGTCTTCACCCTTGCGGCAAGACCTTTCCGGATTTTCCAGGCATCGGCGGGCGCCACGTCCAGTTCTGCCTCAAGCCTGTCCAGGTCAGCCACAACGAAAAGGGGGGAACCGGGCGAAGCCAGCGCTCCCTCTTCGATGCGCCTTTCGAGGACGACACCGTTGACGGGCGAAAGGATGGAAACCTTTTCCAGGTCCCTTTCAAAGGCTTCCAACCGTGCCCGTGCCTCTTCCGCCTCCGCCAGGGCCGCCTCGACTTCCTGGGTGCTCGCTCCACCGGCTTCCTGAAGGGTTTTCAACCTCCTGTACCGTCCGACCTTTTCGTTGACCCTTGCCTGCTGGGCACTGTACTCCTGCTGCAGCGTGGATTTTTCCAGCACGGCCAGTCTTTGTCCCCGGGAAACCCGATCCCCCACATCCACGAGAATGGACTGGACGTATTCCTGCCTGTCAGCGGAAACGTTGACGGTTTTCGGAGCCTGTACCCTGCCATAGAGTGTTATCCAGTGCTCCCAGGGCCCCGAACAGACTTCCTCGACGGTAACAGGAATACCTTTATCGGCCCTGATTTCGGCGACGCTTGCAGGAGGTTCCTTTTTTCCCCGGGTCGCGACCTGCCAGGTCACGCCCCCCAGCAGAAAAAGAACCAAAAGGCCCCAAACGAAAAGATGAAGCCTGCTCCGTTTCAATCAGATACCCCCCCAGGTACACGGCCTTCCGCCGCTCTCAGGGCGGCATCGGTAACCAGAACTTCTTTTTTGGACTCGACCAGATCCGCCAGGGATTCCGCATAACGCACCTGTGCGTCAAGAACGTCAAGCTGATCGGTCAGGCCCTCCCGGTAACGAAGCAGGGCAATTTCCCGCTCACGCCCAACCAGCTCGAACCGTTTCCTGGCGGCCTCGTACCCCTCTTTCGCAGAGACATAATCCTCCCAGGCGGTATAAAGCGTTTCCATCAGCGAAGCCTTTACCTTCGACAGGTCGGCTCTTGCCAGTTCCACTCCAGCCCTGGCCTCCTCGACGGCCCATTTTGTCTTGTTTCCATCGGTCAGGGGAATTTCGAGGGTCGCCTGCCCGTACCATTCGTCATCGGGTTGTGACATGGACACGGAACCACCACGGTAAAGGTTGCGCGTCGCCGAAAGAGACAATATCGGCGATTTCCCCTTTCCCGCCGCGTCCAGAATAGCCTCCAGGCGCCTGATCTCGGCTTCCTGCTGGAGAACTGAGGGGTGTTCAACGATGATGTCCCCGTAATTGGGAGGTCCGGTTCTTTTCGGGAGCTCTACCCGTTCGAAGACGTTTTCGGCCGGCGAAATTTCCTTCCACCCGGCGAGACCTTTCAGCATGGCTTCGAAGCCTTCCCTGAGGGACCTCTTCGCCGCAAGGCTGTGGCGTGCTTCAGCGAGGGCGCTTTCGGCCCGAATGACGTCAAGTTCCGGAACGAGGCCCTGCTCAAACCTGAGGCGGGCATCCCTGAGAAAGGCCTCCCTGCGGCGGACCTCCTCTTCCGCCGCAGCCAGCGCAACATCTCCGGCGGCGGCGCTCCAGTATGCCGTCGCCGCCTGGCGGTAGAGGCTGAGCCTGGCATCTGAAAAGCCCAGAAGGGTTTTCTCATACCGGAATTCCTCCGCCCTGAGAACGTCTTTTTCCCGCCCGAGAAGGCTCATGCTGTATTTCAATCCAAGGCCCACCGAAGTGGATTCTTCGGTCCCTTCGGCTTTCGAGCCCGTAGCTGTCACAGCAGAGGTCACCCTTTGGTCCGCCGCCTGACCTTTCATGCCCGCAGCCGCGGACCGCACGGCCTCACGAAGGGCTTTCAGTCCGGGGTTCTCCTTCTCGATGATCTGCCATGCTTTCGTCCATTCCACTTCTTCGGCGGAAGCCACAGGGGCCCCGCAAGCCACTGTCAGACAACAGGCCACCCAAACGCATAAAAACAGCGGGAGAATACCCCCCAACAGACCGTTCCTTCTGTTCATTCCCCTCATCACCAATCAATTTCCATCAACACAACGGGCCATGCCATATTACGGGAAAATATGGCGTTTATTCTAGCACGTAATCCCGCAGGGGACCTTCCGATCTGAAGCCGGAAAGGGCCTAGAGCACCGTCTGACCACCACCCGTTTCCTCTATCTTGTCTCTGACCGTCTCAAGGAGAGTGCGAGCAGAAGACAGGAGCGCCACGTATTCCTTTCTGTTGACTTCCTTCTTTTCTTTCAAAAAAGATGCCATGCGGGCGATCTCCGAGAGAGCCGCCTCGCCATCCGCCGCAGCCTCTCCGCCAAACCAGGCCGTTCCAGCGGTTCCGGCCGTTACCGCCTCGCGGCTCGGTTTCAATTCGAATTCCTGGCCGAGTGACGGGATAACGGCGTTGAACCCTTTCTCCTTCAATGCCAAAGCCAAGGCACCGGCCGCCTCCTCCTCGCCGTGGGTGACAAAAAAGGTCGGGCTCGTTCGAAAGTTTTCGGCCCAGGCCAAAAGGTCCCTCCTGTCTGCATGGGCGGAAAACCCGTTGATGGTATGAAGCGTCGCGTTGACGGACACTTCCTCCCCGGCGACGCGAACGGATTTTGCACCCTCGACGAGCCGACGCCCCAGGGTTCCGCGGGCCTGATATCCAACGAAAACGACATGAGCATCATCTCTGTAGAGGTTGTTCTTGAGATGGTGGACAATCCTCCCGCCGGTGCACATGCCGCTCCCTGCCAGGACAATGGCATGCCTGACGGAGTTGATGGCTTTCGATTCATCCACTCCGTCCACGACATGCAGCTGCTTCGGCGAAAAGGGGTCCGTTCCGCTCCGGATCTTGTCCTGGATCTCCCGTGACAAAAGAGACACATGCTCATTATAGATCGCCGTAGCTTTCATCCCCATGGGAGAATCGAAATAAATCGGGACGTTGTCCGGCAAGATGCCTTCCAGCTGCATCAGGGTCAGTTCGTAGAGCACCCTTTGCGCCCTGTCAACGACGAAGGTAGGGATGAGCACCTTGCCCTGATCCTTGAGCATGGTTCTCATGGTCTCGCGGAATTCTTCCCGGCTCTCTTCGTTGGTCTTGTGTTCCCGGTTTCCGTAGGTCGATTCGATGACGACGTAATCGGCCTCCTCGATGAAAGAAGGGTTCCGTTCCATGACGGTCTCCTGCGGCCCCAGGTCGCCCGAGAAAACAACCTTGACTTTTTCGCCCTTTTCCGAAAGCCACATCTCGAGATTGGCACTCCCGAGGATATGCCCCGCGTCACGGAATCTGACGCGGATCCCGTCCTCGATATCAATGACGTCATCATAGCTTGCGGATCTGAGCTGGCTGAAGGCCTGTGCGGCGTCTTCCTCGGTAAAAAGCGGCTCCACGGGTGGAAGATCCTTGCGCAGGTTCTTCCTGGTTTTCCACTCGGCGTCCTCTTTCTGGATATGGGCCGCGTCCTTCCAGAGGACTTCTGAAAGCTCCAGTGTCGGACGGGTGGCGTATACGGGCCCCTTAAATCCTTCCTTCACAAGAAGGGGAACCCGCCCCGTATGATCGAGGTGGGCATGGGTCAGAATCACCGCTGCAAGCTCCGAAGGATCGTAATCGAGGGGATCCCTGTTTTTTTCCTGTTGCCTTCCCTGGTAAAGGCCACAATCGACAAGTATTTTCCTTCCACCCACTTCGAGCAGGTAATTCGAACCTGTGACCTCACCTGCTGCTCCGAGAACACGTATCCTCATAATATCGCCCCCGAATAGGGGCTCCCTCCCTTCACCGGACTGTTATTTCCGGCTTCTGTCTTCGTCCTGTCAAAGTTCCTCGTTTTATACTAAGATGTGATGAACGAACCGTCCACAATAGACAGTCCCGGACGGCACAAACGGAGGAACCATGGATCTCGTTGGACTGCTTCTCATATTCTGTTCACGCCTACTCGACGTTTCCCTGGGGACCTTCCGTATCCTGCTTCTCGTCAGGGGCAGAAAGGCACATGCCGCCGTCACCGCCTTCTTCGAGTCCGCCGTTTATCTCGTCGCCCTCGGATATGTCCTTGAAAACGGCATTACCTCACCACTTCAGATCGTCGCCTACGCTGGAGGTTTTGCCGTGGGGAACTATCTCGGCGTTCTTCTCGAGTCGAAACTGCTGAGCTCTTTCGTGCTCGTAGAGGTCATCACACCACAGACGGAGGCCTCTCTAGCACTTGTCGACACCCTCAGGGAAGAGGGTTTCGGGACAACGGTGATCCATGGCGAAGGAAAGGCCGGCGACCGCCTCATTCTCAAAATACTCTGCCAGCGTTCGGAAATCTCGCACATCTCGCAAATGATCGGCAACACGGGTTTCGTCTTCGTATCCGACGTGAGGAGCGTCTGGGGCGGCCATTTCAGGCAGAAACGGAAGTAACCGGCGCCAGACAGCGGATCGTCGTCCCCTTGCCCCGGACGGAGCTGATTTCAAGGGTCCCGCCAATGAGACTCATCCGCTCGCTCATGTTGGCAAGACCGCGATGCCCACTCACCCTGAGAGCCTCCACGTCGACTTTCCCTTCAAACCCCTCTCCGTCATCGGAAACTTCAAGCACCGCCCTGTCTTCATCCCTGAAGAGCCTGATCGTCACCCGATCGGCGTGACCGTGTCTCGAAGAATTATGGACCGCCTCCTGGACCACGCGGAAAAAAGCGAGGACCTGATCAGGCGAAAGAGGCACGTTGTTTTCGGCTTCCACATTCACGGACAACCCCAGATGCCTTGAAAGCCTTCCGGCCAGTTCCTGAAGCGCCTGGTCAAGCCCCAGGTCGAGCCAGGGCGGTGAAAGCTCATCACACATGGCTCGGAGCTCACGGACGGCATGAACGGCTTCCTCTTCGGCGAGATGAAGCCTCGAATCGGGCTTTTTCGACTCCGATTCCGACACAGCGAGCCGAAGCTGCTGTATCAACGCCGTCACGTCCTGGAGAGGGCCGTCGTGAATCTCCCGGGCGAGCCTGGAGCGTTCCTCTTCCTGAACCTGCACGAGATCGCTGACATACCGTCGCATGAGCTTCGCGCGCTCCACTGCGGCAAGGGCCAGCTGGTGCAGGACCTGCCGGAGCCTCCGGAGTTCGAAGACTGCCCGGGGGTCATCGCTTTTTGGGACGTCCTTCCCCCATTTCAACACCGATACTTCGGACTCCAGAAAGCGCAGGGGGGATACGAGCCACCTCCACAGCGCGTAGACCGACAAGAGCCCCAAAAACCCTGTGATGCCTACGAAAAGGGGCCAGCGGTTGAAGGCCATCATGGGCCCCAGAAGCTCGTTCCAGGAAACGGCGGCGATAACGAACCACCCCGTATCGCCGGCTGGATAGGCCGCCAGGGTAAACCTGTCACCTTCGGCGCTCTTGATGTCCACAGCGGTCCCAACAGGAATCTCCCGGCGCCAGAGGTTTGCGAGAATTCCGGCACCCGGTGTGGATATCAAAAGCCGCCCTCCCGAATCGACAACGGCAACCCAGCCCGGCATGGAGAAGTCGAAATTTATCCGGTGAACACGCATCAGCCTTTCAAGCCTGGCAAAGCCGCTTCCGGTCTTCCATCCCGCCTCGATTTGCCCGGCCACATTCTGGGCGAGATCCTCGACGTAGGACTGGGCCACAACCTCCATGGCCTTCTTGTGCTGGATCATTCCCGCGCCGCCGATCACCAGCGCGGCAAAGGAAGGCAGGAGAACGGCCACCGTCAGAAGGATCAGAAGATGCCGCCTCATTCAAGCAATTCCTCCAGGGAAACCACGCCGTATTTCAGGGCAAGGAGCATGGCTTCCGTCTTGTTTTTCGCTCCAAGCTTGTCGTAAATGGACCCCAGGTGTGTCTGTACCGTCCGTTCACTGATAAAAAGCTTCCCGGCGATCTCTTTGCTGGAGAGGCCGCGGGCCGCCTCAAGCAGGACCTCGCGCTCCCGGGCGGAGAGGTTTTCGGGGGAAAAGGCCGGCCCCTCCATGGCCCTGGAAACCTCCGAGTCCAGGTAGAGCCCGCCGGAAGCAACGATCCGTATCGCCCTGGCCAGTTCCCCCGGCGTGGCCGTCTTCAGAACAAATCCCTTCGCCCCGGCCCTGAGTGAAGAAAGGACATATTGCTGGGCATCAAAAGAGGTGAGCATGACAACCGCAGTTTCCGGAGCAAAACTCCTTATCCTGCGCGCAAGTGAGACACCGCTTTCGCCGGGCATACGGATATCGAGAAGCGCGACGTCAGGCTTCTCTCTTTCAATGATCTCGCCGGCTTCAGTCCCGTCGGCGGCCTCGCCGACAAGCTCGAAATCTTCTTCCTTGAGCAGGTAATCCCGGATGCCGACCCGTGTCAGCGGATGGTCATCGGCCAGAACAATTCGTATCGTCATGGACACACATCCCCTCTTTACCGGTATTTTCCCCGACTCCACGAGCTTTCCATATCCGCCTGTTTGCGTATTTTCACAACCCGACCTGCAGAGCCCCAGGCGTTTCCCGCGTATCTTTCGGCGACGCCCGCAATCCTGTAAAACCCATGGTAAAAAAGCACCCCGACTTCCGGGCCTTCGGTCTTCACCGCGCCAAAATGATAACAGCGCCGGGGCAAGAACCCAAAAGAGAGTTCGGGGGAGTTTTTCGGCATGACGGCCCCACGACCTTTTCAGGAGTGATAAACTGACAGAAGAGTCGACAAAAGGAACAGTACCATAAACAGAACTGTTCCGACATGCCGGAGGATGATTGTCCATGGCTTCCAGACCTGCTTTCATGAAACCGCTGCCGTTAATTCTTTTGATACTGGCGCTTGGCGTGAGCCTTTTCTACAATTTCAGGCATCTTTCGGAAATCCGCTCGCTTGAAGCGGAAATCGACGATCTCGTTCTCAGGGAAAATCTCCTCGAGGAAAAAAACGAACGCTGTCGCGAAGCCGTTCCACCCGGACCGGACTGGAAGGGGCGAATCACGGAATCCATACCGGATCCACGGGGACATGTCGTCGATGATCTGCTTTCGCGATGGGATCTTGTACCATGGGAGGGTGTTCTCGGGGGCACGATGAAGATCCACCGGGGTCGGGACGTGTGGTTTTTGGGACCTTCATGGTGTCTGGCGTACGTGGAGGACGGCCACATCGGCGGATACATGCTGCTCTCTTACGAAATCGAAGGAGCCGAAGTCGAATGGAAACTCCTGGATGCGGCACCCCTCGAGTAGCAGGGGTACCGCTTCCATCTATCCCGAGCAAATGATCAGTTGTCTTCCCCGAGGCCGATTTCACGCTCCACGGGGCGGAGGGCTTCGATCACCTCGCCGACAAGTTCTTCAAGGGGCTGTCCGAGAATGTCCGCGCCTTTCTGGATAACGTCCCTGTCGACACCTCTGGCGAATGCCTTGTCCTTCCATTTTTTCTTGACCGACTTGACCTTGAGGTCCTGCAGCGACTTCCCGGGGCGCACCAGTGCCACAGCGGTGACAAACCCGGTGAGTTCGTCTATGGCGTACAAATGTTTTTCCATGGAAGACTCGGGCCGGACCTCGCTGCAGATACCCCAGCCGTGGGAAAGGACTGCCCTGACGACTTCCGCGGGATAGCCTTCCTCCTCGAGTATCTTCGCCCCGACATGGGTATGCCGTTGTGGGGTCTGTTGGGTTTTCTCCCAGTCGAGGTCATGCAGAAGCCCCGTGATGCCCCACAGGTCTTCATCTTCTCCCGCCTTGCGGGCAAAATGCCGCATTGCTGCTTCCACGGCCATGGCATGCTTTATGTGCCCTTCTTCGGTATTGTGCTCTTTCAGCAGTTTCAGAGCGTCGTCCCTGTTCATTGTTGATCCCCCTTCTTCGGTATTTTCTGCGTTCGGTCAGACAAATATGAACGTATCGAGAAGACCCGGATCGACCTTGTCGGCAAGGATCTTGCGGATGCCTGTATGATGACGGATCAGATCCTCGAGTTTTCTGGTCGATGCGGGGGCCCCGGATTTGAGCTGTAGAGAGAGCTTCCTGGCTTCGCTCGCTTCTCCCAGCGCGACAAGGCTCACCGCCTGCCCGTAAAGGGGCGCGGGATGTCTCAGGGAAACGTACACCTTGCGGAATTCCTCCAGGGCTTCCGCCCATTTGCCAAGATGGGCCGCGGCAACGGCGCCGAGGTAGGCCGTTTCTTCGACGACCCGCTTGTTCGCCCGCTCCCACAGGATCGGCCCTGGGTCACTCATTCTCGCCCGCCGGGCACAACTTTCCGCAAGCTCCCATTCTCCGACGCCCGCCAGGCCCGCAGCCACCAGTCCCAGTCCGTCGGGACCGAGGTCTTCCACAGGAAGGGACCTGAGATCCAAAATGGCCGAGCCGTCCCCTGAAAGCCCCCGGGCTGCCGCTTCGACAAGCTTCAGCCAGGTGTTTCCCGAATCGGCGGTGACATTTTTCCTCGCCTGGTACAGGTTTTTTGTCGCGATGAAAACCCTTATCTTCCAATACCGCGCCGCATCTTTCAGATCGCCTTCGGGAAGCGGGTCATGAAGAAGCCGCTCCGATTCAGGCCACTTCCCCTGCTCGGCGAGGGCCCTCGCGTACCAGAACCTGGCTTGGGGCAACTTGATTTCTTCTCCAGCCCCTTCAAAAAAGCGCAAAGCATCAGCGAGCCGTCCTGAAGAGGCCTTCAGCATACCGAGTCTTTCGGCACACAGGGTCTTCTCGTCTTTTTCGAGACCCTGGCTCCAGGCCTTTTCGTAAAGCTTTTCCGCCTCTTCCAGGTTTCCCCTTTCCTCTTGTTTCCGTGCCAGGGAAAGGGCCGCCGAACCCGTATCGGAAGGGTCATCCACAAGCGACCTGTAGATCTCCTCGGCCTTCTCGTTCAAACCGGCATGGCTGTAAAGCTCCGCGAGCTTGTGCCAGTCTTCGGTCCTCCGCGGTTCAAGCTCCAGCGCCACTTCCAGCGACGCCATGGCGGACGCCCTGTCACCCGAGGCTTCATGGCATGCCGCCAGCAGTCTGTGTGCAGCGGCATCATCGGGACGGGAGGCGAGCACCGATTTGAGGAGATCCAGGGCAAAAGGCAGCGCCTTCTCATCTCCCGACGCAAGAAGGGCCTTCCCGAGCCCGAGCATCGTCTCTGTCTCTTGCCCCCAGGAACGCGTCATGATGTCCTTGAAAGCTTCCCTGCTTCCAGAAGCCTCCAGCCTCTCAAAGGGGAGATTCCGCAGAATCGACGGCGGAACATCGCTGCCCTTCGTCTCGAGGCCTTTGCGGAGCTCCTCCACCGCTTCCTGCCACTGTCCCTCAGAGAAGGCCGCAAAGGCCAGGGCATAATGCCTGTCGGCATCACCCGGGACTTCGGAGACGGCTTTTGCAAGAAGGGATTTCGCTTCAAGGACCTCAGCGACCCAAAGGGCAGAGAGCCCCTGGAAAAAAAGGCTGTCCTTGTTCCCTCGCCGACCGGAAAAGACCTGCCATGTCTTTTCTCTTTCCCCCGTCATGTAAAGGGCCTTTCCGTAAAGGGCGGCTTCCTTGTCATCCATTCCGCCGGCAAGAGGCTCCAGGACGGCGGCTGCATCTGACCAGAGCCCCGAGGCGGCATAGGTTTCCGCCAGGCCATAGCGCCGGCTTCGGTCCGAGGGATTGGCGTATAATTCCTTTTTTCTGGTCGTGATCTTTTGTTCCATTTCGTCGTCTCCGCCTGCCGGGTCTTCCAGGTCAATGGCGGTAACGGTCTTCAGGTCCCAGGGCAGAACCTTCCGCTTGGACTGGATCCGGGAGGACATCTTCGTCTTTGCATGGTCGAGAAGATTTCGTATTTCTCTGGCGTTGCTGAAATCGGGAGCCTTTATCCGGTTTTCCATGATGCGAAACAGCTTCCTCGACGCTTCGTCCGAAAATTCCAGGTTTTCACCGGCGGCCATGAAATTGGCGATGCGAACCAGTTCCAGTGGCGTATAATCCTCGAATTCAAGATGATAGGTTACGCGGCTTTTAAGCCCCGTAACCTTCTCGAAAAGCCGGTCCATTTCAGCGGGATACCCGGCAAAGACTACGACAAGGGCGTCGCGGTAATCTTCCATACCCTTCAGGATAACTTCCAGGGCACGCTGTCCCGGATCCGACGGGCCTTCGCCGATCAGGGTATACGCTTCGTCGATGAAAAGGACGCCATCCAGGGCACTCTTGAGGGTTTTCCTCGTCAAAGTCTCCGTTTCACCCGGAGTTGACCCGACAAGCTTGGCGCGATCGACTTCAACAACGTCTCCGACGCGGAGGATGCCATATCTCCGCAAAATCTCCCCCAGAAGTCTTGCCACTGTGGTCTTTCCCGTCCCGGGGTTTCCCCTGAAGGCAAAGTGGAATGATTCCAGCTGCAGCCGCCCGAGATCTTCTCTTTCCCTGTGCCGGTTCAGCCATAACATGGCTTCGATGCGTCGCAGCTCGCGCTTGATGGACCAGAGTCCTATCAGGGCATCGATATCAACGCCGGGGTCACGCTTCTTCCGGGATATTTCAATCGCCATGACCGTCATCAACTCCCGTCAACCTCAGGCTTGTCGTCCTGCATCTTTTCCTCCAGGCCGGCCTCGTTCCTGAGCTTCCTGGAGAGTTCGTCCGGGTAAGGTTCCCTGAACACGAGCCGGACAATTCCTGCGTTGATCAGGGCCTTGGCACAGAAGGAGCAGGGTTCATGCGTGCAGTACAGGGTTGCACCCGCCGTTGAAGAGCCCACCGCCGCAGCCTGCGCTATGGCATTGATCTCCGCATGGGAGCCCCTGCACATCTCGTGGCGCTCGCCCGACGGGATGGAGAATTGCTCCCGGAGACACCCGATATCAGCGCAATGGGGCACTCCCTTCGGCGCACCATTGTACCCCGTACTGATAATCTGTCGGTCCCGGACGATAACAGCCCCGACCCTGCGCCTGAGACAGGTGCTCCTTGTGGCAACCACATCTGCGATGGACATAAAATAACTGTCCCAGCCGGGCCGCTTCCCTGACATCGTCTTCTACGCCCCCGGGAAGAACAAATGTTCGACCAGGATTTTCAAACCGAGGGCCACCAAAAGGGTTCCGCCGGTAACGAGCATTTTTTCCCCGAAATTCCGCCCGATCCTGTGACCGAAAGCCATTCCCGCCGTCGAAAGGCCGAAGGTCATGACGCCGATGATGAGCACGGTCCTCGCCACGTGGATTCCGATCCCGACAAAGCCGACTCCGGCCGCAAAAGCATCAATGCTTGTCCCCACGGACAGGGCAAAAAGTGCCTTACCCTTCGTGGGGTCGGGCCATGAGGGGCATGATGTTTCGTTTTTCGCTCCCTCAAGGATCATGTGGATGCCCACTGCGGAAAGCAGCAAGAACGCCACCCAGTGATCCCAGGGTTTTATCGCCTTGGCAAATCCCGAAGCCGCAAGCCATCCGAAAAGGGGCATCATTGCCTGAAACAGTCCGAAACTTCCCGCCACCTTGAGAATTCTCGAAAAAGAGAGAGCAGCCACGCAAAAGGAGATGACAATGGACACGGCGAAAGCGTCCATCGAAAGGCTGAAGCCGAGCAGGGCGGCTGTAGCCAGATCCATCAGGGCACATCCTCAAAGGAGTGGTTCGGAAAAACCACCTCCGGCGGCGGACCAACCACCTGACGCGTGGCCTCGAGCTCGAAGTCAAACAAAAGCTTCGTTATTGAAAGTTGCGTGACGTCATCGGTTTCAAAGGGAATCGTAAACCGCCTGTATCCGAACTGTTCTGCAAAAAAGGAATTCCCGCGCATATGGCTCTCAACCGCTGAATTCTGCAGCAATTCCGAAAGGGCCGTAATGCAGCCCTGCTCATTGAAAAGGGCGTTGTCGCTCACCAGGACGATCACCTTGCATTCGTCCACAAGCATGGTCCTGTCCCAGACACCGCACAACGCCAGCCCCGCGCTGATTCCCGGATACGCATCGGCGAAAAGGCCCAGAAAGGTTTCCATAGCCTTTGAATATCCGAAAACCATTGAAAAACCCGGCGCCACCGCTGCATTACGTCCGGGAAGTATGAGATTTTCCCTGAACAGCGAACCGACCTGCCCCATGGTTGCCCCCTCTATGCAAAGAAGCTCGCTGCCAAGCTCGAGGGCCGTCTCTGCGATCAGGCCGATCTGTTCGCTGTGAAGGGCGTTGACGGAAACGGGGGAAAAATCGACCCCGTATGGCATCCATGAGACGATTTCCAGGTCAACGTTCCTGTCCCAATAGGGCAGAATCCCCATGTCTTCAGCATCCTCCCGAAACAAAGACTGACTTTTGTCGTCATTATACTAGATCATCGGTCTCCTTCCTGCTGCAGAAAAGCACCTTCTTCCAAAAGTTTCCCCTTATCCAGGTCCGGCCTGATCCCGAACCGGGTCAGGACGAAATCATAGCGCAGCGGATCCTCGGGGCATATTGTCGAAAACGCACCGGTCACCTCGAGAACAGCCACGAAATCGGCACTTTTCCGTGAGGTCATTCCCAAAGCCTGTGCGATCGAGAACATATGGGTGTCCAGAGGCACAAGAAGCGCCGAAGGATCAAGAACAGTCCAGCCGCCGGGGTCAACTTCATCTGAACGGATCATCCACTTCAAAAAAAGGTGCAGCCGTTTGCACGCGGATCTTTTGGAAGGGTCCGGCAAAAGGTCACCTTTGCAGAGTGTGTTCCTGAAAAAAGCCAGCCCCTGAACCAAGGGCTCTCCGCCTCTTTTGAGTCCCACCTGAAAACAGTTTTCGAGGCTTCCGTAAGTCGCAAGCGCACCGCGGACACCGGCGAGGAGGTTGGCCATATCTTCTCCGGAGGTGAAGCGATGCCTGAAAGATCGAAACCGTTCCAGCAATTCTTCATCGCTGGCTCTTGTCACGAATTCCCGCGGGGAAGGCCCCATGGCATCCAGGACCATGCCGGCGCTTTTTATGATCTGCGCAGCCCTGCCATAGGAAAGGGAGGCCGCCACCAATGCCGCGATCTCCAGTTCCCTTACGTCTTTATAGCCGTAGAGCAACTCCACCGGATCAGGATGGACATACTCCCTGTGATTGAAACGTGTGTAAAGTCCCTCGAGCCAGCCGGACAGCCTGTCGAAGCTGAGATTCCTTCCCGACAGGGCACTGCTCCCCCCTGCCTGCAGTGGGGTCATTTCACTTCGTTCAGTGCCGACGTCGGAGCGTTCTTCGGGGATTTTCCTTTCTTCACCTCATGGTAATGGGCATACGTCAGGGGAGTCCCGTCCTTCAGGACCTTCGAATCGACAACTTTGCCGAAAAACATGACATGGGTGAAGATATCCGTATGTTTTACCAGCTCGGCTTCGATAACCGCGAGTGAATGCGCAACGGGAAGCGGTGCACCTGTGAGACCCTTCCGATACTCACAATTTCCGAACTTGTCGATGTCTCTCCCGCACTTGAATCCGAAGTTCCCGATATACGTCATGGGTGTTTCCTGTTCAAGAATGGAAATGCTGAAAACCCCTGAATCGAGGATACATTCGGTGGTCAGATTCTCCTTGTGCAGACAGGCCACGATGCTTATGGGATCTGCGGTTACCTGCATGACGGCGTTTGCCACCTGGCCGTTGAGCTTTTCCCCCTTGCGCGAACAAACCAGGTAGAGACCATAGGAAATCCTGTACAAGGCCTTTTTGTCTATGTTGTTTTCAGCCATCTTTTTCCCTCCTCTTTTGATAAACTCTTCGGGAACCAGACGGGGCAGGTCCCTCAACCTGCCCCGTCAAAACAGATCTATTCCGCAAAAGGAAGTCCGGGGAAACGGATCCCCTAGTCTCCCCCCCGTTTGCCGAGTTCCCTGTCCACCATGAAGATCCCGTTTTTGGACCCGGAGACCATCTTGAGTTTCTGGACCACTTCGTCAACGGAGGCCTCCTCCTCGACTTGCTCCTTGATGAACCACTGGAGAAAAACCTGCGAGGCAAAGTCCTTCTCGTCGGCGGCAAGGCCGTAGAGATCGTTGATACAGGCCGATATATGCTGCTCGTGTTCAAGGGATGCCTCGAAAACTTCCAGAATGTCTGCCCAGTCCTTCTGCGGTCCCTCGATGGGAAGCAGTTCGACTTCGCCGCCTCTTTCGTTGATGTAACTGAAGAACTTCATGGCGTGTTCCATCTCTTCTTCCGATTGCTTCCTCATCCATGCGGCGGCTCCTGGAAGGTTGCTCTTTTCTGCCCATGCCGACATTGAAAGGTACAGATAGGCCGAAAACAGTTCTTCGTTGATCTGCTTGTTCATGGCTTCCTGAATTTTCTTGCTTATCATCATCTTCAACTCCTCCACAATCCGTGTACGTTGCAATATTCCCGCGCGCCCGAAATTTCGCCCTCGACCCTGAACGACGCCTCCGGAGCTTCGCCGGGTTTCAGGAAATGCCTGAGCACCGTGCCATCAACAGTCAGTTCTATCCATTCTATGTGATGCTTCTCCTGCATGGGATGCGGCACGCTGCCGACCTTGACAAGAATACCCTCGTCGTTTTTTTCGATTACCGGAACGTGTTTTTCCGTAGCCGAATCGGCGTTCTGTTCTTCCAGTCGTTTCATTGGCTGGCCGCAACATACCAGCTCCCCCGCGCCCTCATGAACGACAACCACGATGTTCCCGCAGATCTCGCACTTGTACACTTCCTTCAGGTTTGTCACACTCAGCACCTCCATTGCTCCTGCCCGGCCTCGTCTTCGGACCTCTCAACTCTGGACCCCATTATAACAATAGAGAGAAGACGTTTACCGGACAAAGCTAAAATGTAATCGTTTTTCTTTACCGTCCATTTCTACTCCACCCGCCGGCGAATGTCAAATAAAAGAGCGCCGGGACCCCGGGCTCCCGGCGCTCTTAAGGGTTAAACGATGGATTACTTCGCAGAGCTTTTGATACCCCGCTCTTCCGGCGTCCCCGGTACGATGCTGTCCCAGAAAGCCGCGAAGATTCCAGCCACCGCCATGGGAGTGGTCATGATGGCCCAAAGAACCTGACCCGGGATGCCCCACGCGAAAAAGGCGTCCTGCTGTCCTTCCGTCCAGCCGGGAAGGCCAAGGGCCATCAGGAAGGCAAACCCGACGATCAGGATATTCCTCTGGCTTCCCATGTCCGCCCTCATGAGAACCTGGATCCCGAGGGCGCCGATGATGCCGAAAAGGGCGATGTACGCACCGCCGATGACCGGGGACGGAATGGTGGCGATGAGGGCCCCGAGTTTTCCGATCATGCTCATGATGATCAGAATCACGGCACCGGCCCTGACAACCCACCGGGAGGCAACGCCCGTCAGCCCGATGAGTCCGATGTTCTCGGTGTAGGAAGTCGTTCCGATGGCACCGAAAAGACCTGTAAGGGCACAGTTGAGGCCTTCCGCCCCGATGCCTCGGCTGATGGTGCCCTCGTCAGGATCATCCAGCCCCGCCGCATAGGATACGGAATGATAGTCTCCGATTGATTCGATCATGACGGCGAAGAAACCGGCAATGATGGCGCCGAAAGCCAGGAAGCTGAATTTCGGTGGTCCCCAGGGCATGAAAATCTTGAACCGAAACCACGGGGCCGCCGTTACTTCAGTCAGGTCGACAAATGCTGGGTGCCCCGCACTGAAAAGGCCCGTGAAACTGCCCACCAGGCAAACAAGGTAGGCGATGATTATTGAGGAGAGAATGGAAAAGATGTTGATGTATTTGCTCCTGCTGATGAGGCTGAAGAAAAAGACCAGAAAGACCACCAGAAGCGACACGGGCCAGTAGTTCGCCGCGTTCCCTTCAATGGCCACCGGGGCCAGTGTGAAACCGATGGCCATGATGGTGGGTCCGATCACCACCGGGGTGATAACCTTCCTGATGATTCCCACCAGGCGGCTGTAGCCTATGGCTGAAAGCACGAGACCGCCGGCGATTAGAGAACCTCCGACATATTGCATGACCGCAGCCGGTCCCAGACCCTTGTAGGCGCCGATGATGGTCATGATCGGTGGAATGAAACTAAAGCTGGATCCCTGGACTATGGGCAAACCTGAGCCAAGTTTCGGGTGCGTCTGGATCAAGGTCGCCACACCCATGGCGAAATAGACACAGGATATGAAAAAGCCGATCTCCGCAGGGGTCATCCCCATGGCCGGACCGAAAATCAAGGGGACAAGGGTCGTCGCACCGAAAAGGGTCAGAACATGCTGAAACCCTGCGAGAATCATGATCGGAGTCGGTGGACGGTCATTGAGTCCGTAAACGATGTTTCTTTTCGTCATCCTGCTGACACCTCCCCAATGTACCGTCATTCTGGCTTCCTGACGGCCGTCGACATTCTATCATGGAATGTAACCGGTTGCATAGTTCCCCCGGTCTTTTGACCGAGCTTCATGATAAGCTAAAAAAGAGTCCAAAACAGGGGGGGATCAGTATTGACCGACATGAACATTCTTGAAGCACAGGCACGGGAATGTGCCTCATTGCTTGAGAATTCACGAAACGCCGTTCTTTTGAGTGGCGCCGGCATGTCCACCAGCGCCGGCCTCCCCGATTTCCGGGGTCCCCAAGGAATCTACAGGCAAAAACTTCACACCAATCCGGAACGCATTTTCGACATCGACGCCTTCTTCGATGATCCTCGATTTTTCTATGACTTTCACCGGGAATTTCTCCGCTGGGTGCAAACAATCCGGCCGACCTTCGCCCACAGGTTTTTCGCATCCCTTGAAAGGGAAAATATCCTTTCCGGGATCATCACACAAAACATCGACGCCCTCCACCAGAGGGCGGGATCCAGGAAAGTATATGAAATCCACGGCGGTATCTGGAAAAGTTTTTGCACGGAATGCGGAAAGATCTGGGGGTACGAGGAAAGCCTGAAACTCGCCTTCGAGCAGAGTGTCCCCCACTGCGACAACTGTGGCGGTGTCATCAAACCCGACATCGTCTTCTTCGGTGAGATGGTAAAGCATCTCGATGAATGCCGCGCCCTTGCCGAGTCGGCGGATCTCTTTTTCGTTGTCGGCTCCTCTTTGGTCGTCACACCGGCGGCGCTTTTGCCGTCCATGACACGAGGAAAGGTGATCGTCGTTAACAAGGGAGATATCTCACGGACGTACCTCCCCGAAAGCAGGCTTGTTCTTCATGCGGAAGAAGATATTGACACCTTCTTTGAGGCCGTAAACATCTATCTCAGGCTCGAGGTGCCGGAAGATACTGAAGAGGGATAAACCTGTTTTTTGTTACGCACAAAGGCCCCG
>NPIE01000183.1_pt1 | contig 65689 bp, 66 predicted proteins | sample 8637661 | NCBI WGS metagenome assembly NPIE01 (sample SAMN07420842, study PRJNA396082) | bioreactor metagenome | isolation source: sample BA12 brine-fed electro-methanogenic bioreactor BA | place: Japan: Kochi | collected 2016-12-09 | reverse complement strand
CTGGCCGTAGCCCTGGGGGACCTGGCCGTAGCCCTGGGGTGCCTGGCCGTAGCCCTGGGGGACCTGGCCGTAGCCCTGGGACCCGGAGGTCTCGGGGCCATAGAAGGGCGGGCGGGTATCGGGTGGCGGCAGTTCGTCGTCCGGCCGGTAGACCGGTGTGGGCCCCTGCGGCCCGTAGGGCCTGCCGGAGAAACCAGGTGCGCCCCCGGGGCCGCTCATCGACTCCGACTGCTGCGGAAGCCAGACCCGCTGACCGGGCGTCTCCTCGGGGGCCGGCGTCCCTCCCCAGGGAGCGCCGGAGGGTGGCGCCGACGGCACCTGTGGCTGGTTGTAGACCTGGCCGGGGCCCTGCGGCCCACCATATCCCTGCTGACCGAAACTTTCGTTCGGGGATGTGTAGGGGCCCGGCACCGAAGGATAGGCGCCCCGATATCCCTGGCTGGAAGATGATCCATATTGCCCGGGCATGGCCGACTGGATGGGAGCGGGAAGCTGCCCTGTTTGAGCCAGTACGGGGAAACCCACGGCCAGGGCCACGGCACCGGCGAGAACCCGGTAGTTGGGCAATCTGTTCCTGTTCATAGCCATCCTCTCATCTCGACAGGGTATGCGGGACGCGGCTTGTTGACCGTCTGTTTTCCCGGCGTTATCCGGTAAGCGTAGTCATCGGCTCCCCTATTCTTCAATATCGGGTTTGAGCCGAATACCGCGCCGCTTGTGCCGCTTCGGCGGCGTGGGCGAAACATCCTCCCCGAACCCGCTGTCCAGAGACGGGGTAATGGGCGGCAGGGCGGTCTGTTCCGCCTGCCCGGCGGTCCCGGATCCCTCCGTCACGCCCGCAGCAGCGCTCCCGTCCGATTCAGCACCGGGCCCGGCAGGCGCTTTCGCCCTCGTGCCGGGAGATTTCTTGCGAACGGGTTTCTTCGCCGCCTGACGCTTGGGCGCGGCTTTCCGTGTGGCTGTCTCGACTGCTCCGGCTGCCTGCTCACTGCGCTCATTGGCAGGGGACTCCCGCGGTGTTGTCGCCGCCTGACCCGGAGCAGCGGGTCCATCCGCCTCCTGCGCCACCTTTGCCGCATGCGGTGCCGCCACCTGCGCGGCCTTCGTGACGGCAACGGGCGGGGCGTCAGCCGCCACGCGCTGGCGGGAGGCTTTTCCGGCCGGCTCCGGGACACCCCGCGCCGATGCCGGGGATGCTTCCGTCGCCGGCGCCTGACTCCCCGGCGCCGCGCCGCTGGCGGCCGGCGCGGCCGCCCCACCGCCGCCGGGTTCGCTACCGCCGCCGGAAGACGCGCCTCCACCACCTGCGGGCGGCGTGGCGGGGGGCGGCTGGTCCTTGGCGCGCGAACGCTGGGCCAGGTTCCAGAGGAAGCCGGCGAAGGACTTCAGCCCCATGGCCAGGAAGTAGAACAGTGCCCGCAGCACGTAGAACACCATGCCCAGGGCCGCCGCCAGGCCACCGGAGGATTTCTTGCCGGCCAGGGCGCGCTCCTGCTCCTCGGTATCGCACAGACGGCAGAGCAGCTCACCCTCGGCGCCTTCGGGAACGAAGGAACTGCGGGCGCTGATGCAGCCGAGCGGAATCACCACCAGTGTCAACAGGGTGGAGACGAGCACTCCGAACAGCAGGGAGATGGCCATACCCTGGAAGATGGGATCGAACAGGATGACGCTGGAACCGCCCACCAGGGCCAGTGCCGTGATGAGGATGGGCCGGGTCCTGGTCTTGCAGGCAAGGACCACCGCATCGCGCACCGGCGTCCCCGCGGCCACCTCATGGACGGTGAAGTCCACCAGCAGGATGGAGTTGCGCACGATGATACCCGCCAGGGCGATGAAGCCGATCATGGAGGTGGCGGTGAAGTGCGCATCGAGCAGCCAGTGCCCCGGAACGATGCCCACCAGGGTCAACGGAATGGGCGAGATGATGATGGCCGGATGGATGAAATTGCCGAACTCCCACACCACCAGCATGTAGATGAGGATGATGGCCGCCCCGAAGGCGAGCCCCATGTCGCGGAAGGTCTCGTAGGTGACCGTCCACTCGCCGCCCCACTCGAAGGCGGTCTTGCTGACGTCCCTGGGCGGGCCGAGATACTCGCCGGTGAGTCCGGTGACGCCGTCAGGGGTGGTGTACTCTGCCAGCAGGTCCTCCACCTGGAACATGCCGTAGATGGGCGCCTCCAGACGCCCGGTCACCTCGCCGGTCACGTACTCCAGCGCGCGCAGATCCTTGTGGTAGATGGGCTGGTCCTCGATGGTGCGGTAGAACCGGCCCAGTTCGGCCAGGGGGAGGGTTCCGCCCGTCTGGGTGGGTATGGGCAGGTCACCGAGCCGGGCGAACTGGGCACGCACGGACAGCGGCACCTGGATGGCGATATAGGTGGGTTCGAGCACGGTGCCCCGCTTGATGTCGCCGAGCTTGTAGCCGCCCATCGCCATGGCCAGGTTCTGGTTGATGGTTTCCACCGAAATGCCCCGCCGCACCGCCTTCTCGGTGTCCACCTCGAAGCGCCAGATCTCGAACGGCTCCTGCAGGTAGTTGTCCACGTCGGTGATGTTCTCCGCCTTGGCGAACATCGTCGTCATGTCCCGGGCCACCTGGCGCCGGGTCTCGGGGTCGGGTCCGTAGATTTCCGCCACCACCGACTGCAGCACGGGAGGACCGGGCGGCATCTCCACCACCTGGATACGGCCGCCCAGCGCGGTGGCGAGGGGGGTCACGAGGTCGCGCACGGCCATGGCGATTTCATGACTGGTGCGGGCGCGCTCGTTCTTGTCCAGCAGCTGCACCTGGAGGTCCGCCATCCACGGCTCCTGCCGCAGGTAGTAGTGACGCACCAGGCCGTTGAAGTTGAACGGCGAGGCAGTGCCCACGTAGCTCTGGATGGCGGTCACCTCGGGGACCTTCCGCACCGCCTCGGCCACCTGCCAGGTCAGGTTGGCGGTGACGGGAAGCGCCGTGCCCTCGGGCATGTTGACCACGATATTGAACTCGGGCTTGTTGTCCAGGGGCAGCATCTTCACCGACACGTCGGTGGTGTAGAGCAGCGCGCAGGAGCCGAAAAAGAGGGCGATGATGACCAGCAGGAACAGCCATCCCTTGGCCTTGCTGATGATGAGCGGCACCAGCAGCCAGCGGTAGAAGCTCTCCAGGCGCTGATTGGTCTTGTGCTCCCGCTCCTCGGCCCGGCGCAGGCTCTTCATGGTCGGCTTGATGCGCCAGGCGAGCCAGGGGGTGAAGGCGAAGGCGGCGAACAGGGAGAAGGCCATGGCCACGGAGCCCAGCACCGGGATCGGGCGCATGTAGGGACCCATCATGCCGCTCACGAATCCCATCGGCAGGAGCGCCGCGATGACGGTCAGGGTGGCGACGATGGTGGGATTGCCCACCTCGGCCACCGCGTCCACCGAGGTCTCCACATCCATCTGCCCCTTCAGCAGCCAGCGCCGGTAGATGTTCTCCACCACCACGATGGCGTCATCCACCAGGATGCCGATGGCGAAGATGAGGGCGAACAGGCTGACGCGGTCGATGGTGTAGTCGAGGATCAGCGCCGAGAAGACGGTCACCAGGATCACCACCGGGATGACGATCATCACCACCACCGCCGGACGCCAGCCGAGGCTGAGCCAGACCAGGAAGCAGACCGCGGTGGTGGCGATGAACAGCTTGAAGATGAGGTCGTTGACCTTGTCGTTGGCGGTCTTGCCGTAGTTGCGGGTCACCGCCACCTGCACGTTGTCGGGGATCAGCCGCCCCTTGAGTTCCTCCACCTTGGCCAGCACGTCGTTGGCCACGGTGACGCCGTTGCTGCCCTGCTTCTTGGCCACCGCCAGGGTGACCGCGGCGGCGCCGTTGGCGGGCAGATAGCCCTCCGGGTAGGCCGCGCCGCTGAAATAGTTCACCAGGGCCTTGGCATCCTCCGGCCCCTGGTAGACCTTGGCGACATCGCTCACGTACACCGGCACATTGTTGTGGGTGCCCACCACCAGGCGGGAGATGTCTTCGGCGCTGCGCAGGAAGGAACCGGAGTAGACGGTGAACGAGGTGTTGCCGGACTCCACCGAACCGGTGGTCTGCTCGGCATTGGCGGTCGTGATGGTGCCTGCCACCTGCTGCAGGCTGATGCCGTGGCCGGAAAGCCGCTCGGGCATAACCTCCACGCGGATCTGCTCGGCCCGACCGCCGACGATGAAGCCCTGGCTGGTATTGGGCACCTGCTTGAGGCGCTGCAGGAGATCCAGGGCCAGCAGCCGCAGGGAGTCGTCCTGGACATCCTGGGACCACAACGTCAGGGTCACCACCGGAACATCGTCCACCGCCTTGGGCTTCACCAGCGGCTGGGTGACCCCGGGGGGGATCTTGTCCATGTTCGACTGCAGCTTGTCGTAGAGCTTCACCAGCGAGGGCGTCATCTCCTCGCCCACGTCGAACTCCACCGTGACCATGGCGCGCCCGCGCTGGGACACCGAGTAGACATGCTTGACGCCGGTGATCTCGCTCATGATCCGCTCGAGCGGATCGGTCACCAGCGCCGAGACCTGCTCGGCGGAAGCCCCCGCGTACTCGACGAAGATGTCCACCATCGGCACCGAGATCTGCGGATCCTCCTGCCGTGGCGTCAGCAGCAGACCGAGGATGCCGACGGCCAGGCAGGCCACCAGCAGCAGCGGCGAGACCGGGGACATGATGAAGGAGCGGGACATGCGCCCGGCGATGCCCAGATGGATGTCGTCGTGGGCGCGTGCCTGGCCGCCGGAGTGATCGTTATGGGGCTGTTCTGCCATGGTGAGTAACGCAGCTCTCGTTCGGTTGCCTCAGCGCCCGGTTTTCAATTGCGGAAGCCCGGGCGGCTCATCCCTTGCGGCCGTGACCGGCCGCGATGGCCCGCCTCAGCGGGATACCCCGGGCGGCTGCTGGGGACCCCCTCCGGCCGACCACCCGGAGGCCATCCCCGCGGGCGGGTTCATGAGCACCCGCTCGCCGGCCTGGACGCCGGAGAGCACGCTGACGGTATAGCTGTCGAGGTAGCTGCCGATGCGCACCATGCGCAACTCGGTGCGATTGTCGGCGTTGATCACGAACACCGCCGGAAGACTGCCGCGATAGACCAGCGCCGAGGTGGGAATGACCGGCGTCTCCCGCGCCTCGACGTTCACGTCCGGAATCATCACCTCCGCGTACATGCCCGGACCGCCGGGAGCGCCCACCGGCAGGTCGAATTTCACCGTGACGGTATGACGCTGCACATCGGCCATGGGGAAAATCTGGGCCACCCGGACGTCCAGCCGGGTGTCGCCCACGTCCAGCTTGGCCGGGACGATCATCCCCTTCTGCAGGCCCGGCATCAGGCGGGCGGGAACATCCACCTTGATCTGCAGGTACTTGGTATCGGCGAAGGAGAGCAGCGGCTGGCCGGGCTGCACGGTATCGCCCACCTCCACGTGCTTCTGGACGATGACCCCGCCGAAGGGAGCCACGGAGCGGGTGTCCTTGAGCTTGGCATCGAGCCCTTCGAGCATGGACCGGGCCTGCATCACCTGGGACTGGGCCTCGGTAATCCGGCTGCCGGAAGAGTAGAGGTCCGCCTGCCGCTCCAGCCCGGGCTTGTCGTAGCCCATCATGCTGCCGGCGCCGCGGGTGAACATCTGGTCGAACAGCGAGGGCACGCCCATGCCCGGCAGGCGGTTGGTGCTGCGCGACTGGGGCGACCACATCTCCCGGTTGTACTGGACCTGGGCATTGCGCAGGGCCGATTCGGCATTGGCTATCTCGGCCTGGATCTGGCGCCGCTTGGCCAGCAGCTCATCGTCGTTGATGGCCACCAGCACCGCCCCCTCGTCGAACCAGTCACCCTCGCGCCCGGCGATATACTCGACCCGACCGGGTATCTGGGCGGTCATGGTCACCTCCTTGTAGGGGACCACGGCGCCGCCCAGGGAGACGCTGGCCCCCATCCGGGCGGTGCGCACCATGACGATGTTGTTGCCGAAGCTGCCGGCACCCGGCTGCTGGGGTGTCTGCGCCATTGCGGCCGTGGCGGTAAGCATTGCGAGGGCGAGGGCAGTATTGCGAGCGATAGACATGTGGGATTCCCAGACGCTGTGTTCCCTGAAAGACAGACCCCGGCGGCCTCTCGACGCCGCCGGGGCGGGGGAGCTCATACGCGCCCCATGACGGTGAAGCTCTTGATGAAGGGGCCGGCCATCCGCGGATCCTTGATCATGGCTCCATAGTCGCCGACGTTGAACTTGAGCTTGCGGGAGGTGTAGGCCATGCCGAGCCCCATCATGCCGAGGCCCTTGCTGATCCATTTCGACCAGTTGTCGGGGGAGGCGCGCAGATCCCAGTTGAGACTCTGGCCGGTGTAGGCACCCGCCTCCACCGCCTTGCCGTTCTGGACCACCAGCACGCCGCGGGGCTGATCCTCGCCGTCGAAGCCGTAGCCGATGTTGGAGTTGAAACCGATCTTCTCCAGCGCCCCGGCCAGGTCCGACTCCTTGTTCCACTCCTCCATGAACTTCGTCATCCACTCATCGGAAAACAGTTCAGCCATGTAATCCTCCATCCCACTCGGGCGTTGTGACTGCGGCCATCCAGCCGCCCGGGAACGCCGGGCGGCTTTATCGGACGATTCAGTGCGTACCGGTGTCAGCGCCCCACGCAGGGCTGCGAAACATCGTTTGCCACCGGGTGCACCATTGGATAGCTTGTCCCAATCCTGCCTAATTATTAGTCGTTTTTATAATCTTTGCGCGGCTCTTATGACCCCAAGGAACGGGGTGTTTTACTGTGACTTATACCTCAGGCGGCGGTGCGGGACAACGCTCCCCATGACTCGGGCATCATCCCGCGCGGCTGGGGAAGTCCGCCCCTGTGGATGAAATGACCAATGGCGCTATACTCGGAAATTCGGATCGACACACGGCGGCGCGAGCCCGGGCAATGAGCAAGCTGACACACTTCAATCAGGATGGCGAAGCCCACATGGTGGATGTGGGGGCAAAGGCCGGCACCCGGCGGCGGGCCGTGGCGGAAGGCCGCATTCTCATGCACCCGGAAACCCTGGCCCTGGTGCGCAGCGGCACTCACCGCAAGGGCGATGTGCTGGGCATTGCCCGGGTGGCTGGAATCATGGCGGCCAAGCGTACCAGCGACCTGATCCCGCTCTGCCACCCCCTGGCATTGACCCATGTCAGCGTGGAACTGGAAACGGAAGACAATCCGCCGGCGGTCCATTGCCGTGCCGCGGCGGAGACGACCGGCCCGACCGGCGTGGAGATGGAGGCGCTGACGGCGGTGCAGGTGACGCTGCTGACCGTCTATGACATGTGCAAGGCCGTGGATCGCGGCATGCGGATGGAGGGCATCCAGCTGCTGGAGAAGTCGGGCGGCAAATCCGGCACCTGGCGCCGGGAGGCGGCGGAATCCTGAGCCGCCGCCGGCACAATTATCCGCCGAAGTTCACCACGAAGGGCACGAAGGGCACGAAGAGAAGACCCGCAAGCGGCCTGCATCAACCCGCTTGATCCGCAGTCGCCACGCCCTGCGCCCTCCATCGCGACCTGCGTGCCTTCGTGGTCACCTGCCCCCCGGGAACCCGGGGCGCCTCAACCCCATCCGCCCTTCAGTGCTGCATTCCCTTCATGGGCTGCATCTGCATCTGCAGCTTGCGCACCGGGGCTTCCACCGTTTCGCTGCTGCCGTCCTCGTAGGTCAGGGTGATGGGAATCATCGCGCCGGGCTCGAGAGGGCCGGTCAGGTTGATGAGCATCACGTGATATCCGCCCGGCTGCAGGGGGGTCTCGCCGCCCGCCTGGACATCGATGCGCTCCACCTGGCGCATCTTCATCATCCCGCCCTCGTTGATGTGGGTATGCAGCTCGACCACCTGGGCCGCCGGACTGCTCGCCTGCACCAGCGCGTGATCGTCCTCGCCGCCATTCTTCAGCAGCATGAAGGCGCCGCTGGTGGGCTGCCCCGGCGGCACCGCGCGCACATAGGCATCGACCACATCCACGCTGTCGGCGGCGGTACCGGCCGCCATTACGGGGACCAGGCCCGAGACGGCAAACAGGGCGGCGGCCAACAGGGTTCGGGTTGTCTTCATGGCTTCTCCTCGCTCGGTTTCAGAAACACCCGTCTGCCGACGGCAGGGGCGTGCAGCATGATGCTCATTTTCAGCGTCGCTCATCAAGCAGGGCGCGGATGGCGGCGACCATCTCCGCCGGCGGCATGCCGTGCGGCAGCGACTGGCGCAGACGCCCCTCCTGATCCACCAGGTAGATGAACGCGGTGTGATCCACCAGGTAGCCGGACGCGGAGCCCACCTCCTGCCTCCGGTACGCCGCGCCGTAGCGCCCGGCCACATCGGCCAGGACCGCGGGCGAGCCGGTGACGCCGGTGATGGCGGGGTGGAAATAGGCCACGTATTCGGCCAGGTGGGCGGGGGTGTCCCGCTCCGGATCCACGCTCACGAACAGGACCCTCACCCGCTCCAGCTCCCCGGGCGTCAGCGCCGACAGGGCCTGGGCGGTCATGGCCAGCGACGTGGGACAGATATCGGGGCAATGAGTGTAGCCAAAAAAGATCAGCACGACCCGGCCGGCGTAGTCGTGCAGCGACACAGGACCCGAGGCGGACTGGAGGGTGAAGTCGCCACCCCGGGGCGGCACCGCCACCCCCTCGTCCGGCGCCGGATTCCAGACCAGCACCAGCCAGGCCAGGACACCGCCCAGCACCAGGGCGACCGCCATCAATACGCGTTGACCCATACTTTCCTCTCGTCGTCTCCACAACGCGGGGTTGCACACCCGCCCCATCCGCAGGGAACGCAGGATCGCCTGTCTGGCGCGATATTCACTTGCTCTGGATCAAATCTGCAAGCGATCCGTCTGTGCTATAAACATCGGGAGTCGACAGCTTCTGGCTTGTTTGCGTGCCATGCACCGGGGCGAACCGGGGCGTCCACGAACCGATGAATCCGTAACCAGACAGCAACGTGCCCTGCGCCACGGCGCGCACGGCCTATACACCGGACCGTGAACGTTACTCCACTGTTCGCCTTCGCCGTGGGGCTGATGAGCATCCTGCACTGCCTCGGCATGTGCGGCAGCATCATCAGCGCCCTGACGCTCAGCCTGCCCCAGTCGGTGCGCAGTCAGCGCCGGCTGTTGCTGACCTACCTGGCGGTCTACAACCTGGGCCGGGTCGGTAGCTACGCGCTGGCCGGAGCCTTGGCCGGTGGCCTGGGAAAAGCCCTGGCCGGAACGCTGGCGTTGCGGCATGGCCATCTGGTCCTGAGCCTGCTGGGTGCGTGCATCATGGCCGGCATCGGGCTTTACCTGGCCGGCTGGTTCCCGCGCTTCGCCGAGCTGGAGCGCATCGGGACGCCGCTGTGGAGCCGCCTCGAGCCGCTGGCCAGGCGGTTGACGCCGGTGAGCTCGCTGCCCCAGGCGTTCCTGTTCGGAGCGGTCTGGGGCTGGCTGCCCTGTGGACTGGTCTACTCGGCGCTCATCTGGTCCACCACTTCGGGGGGAGCGGTGGAGGGCGCGCTGCTGATGCTGGCCTTTGGCCTGGGCACCGTCCCCGCGGTCTACTCCGCGGGGGTACTGATGAACTGGCTGGCGCGCCTGGCACGCCGGCCCTACATGCGCCAGGCAGTCGGGATATCCCTGCTGATTATGGCGTTTTTCATGTTAGCATGGTCGCTGGGTGTCGAAACCGAAGGTATGCCTGAGGGGGTCAGGTCCTCGGTTTCGCATTTGAACGAGGTTGTTTTCGCATGAACAGACAACAACACACCCTGATTGGGGAAGCACCTGAGTTCCAGGCCGTCGTCAGGGCGACGCGCATCGTGGCGGCCACGGACGTGGCGCTGCTCATCCTCGGGGAGTCGGGCACCGGCAAGGAGCTTCTCGCCCATGCCGTGCACCAGCACAGTCGCCGGGCGGGCCGCGCGTTCGTTTCCGTCAACTGCGCCGCCCTGCCCGAAACCCTGGCCGAATCGGAACTCTTCGGACACCGCCGGGGGGCCTTCACCGGCGCCACCACCGACAGCCCGGGCCGTATCCGCTCCGCGGCCGGCGGCACCCTGCTCCTGGACGAGATCGGCGAGTTGCCCCTGTCCATGCAGGCCAAGCTGCTGCGCTTCCTGGAATCCGGAGAGTGCCAGGCCCTGGGGCAGTCGATGCCGGAGCGGGTGGATGTGCGCATCATCGCCGCCACCAACCGTGACCTGCTGGCGGAAGTCGAGGCGGGACGCTTCCGGGAAGACCTCTACTACCGGCTCAACGTGGTTCCGCTGGAACTGCCACCCCTGCGCGAACGCGGCGGCGACGTCTCCCTGCTGGTGAATCACCTCACTGCCGAGATCGCCACGCAGCACGGCCTGGAGCCGCCGCGCTACACCCCGCAGGCACGTGCGCTGCTGGAGGGCTACGGCTGGCCCGGCAACGTACGCGAGTTGCGCAATGTCTGCGAGCGCATGGTGGTCTTCTGCAGCGGTCGCGAGGTGGGACCGGACAACCTGCCGCGCGAGATCCGCCGCGGCATCAGCGTCCACGCAACCACCCGTGGCGGAGCCTTTGCCCTGCCGGATTCCGGCGTCTGCCTGGACGACGTGGAAGCCGACCTGATCCGCCAGGCCCTGGACATGGCCCGCGGCAACCGCAGCAAGGCCGCACGCCTGCTCGGGCTTACCCGCGACACCCTGCTCTACCGGCTGAAGAAGTACGCCATCGAGGCCTGAAGCCCTGCGCCGCCCGCCCCGGTCCGTCCGGGGCGGAGCGCACCGTACGCACCGTACCCGTGACGGCCGAAGGCCCGCGCCAATGCGCACCCGCCTCCCCCATGCCACTGCGCTTTGCACCCAGTTCATCCCAGGCCGCATCCCGGTCCACATTCCACCACCCGTGGAAGCAAGCTCGGTGCCAGGAGCACGGCATCCAGTAATCAGTCACTTACCCGACCCAACCCGTTGCTTCTGAGCCATTCACCACTGCGCCATACGCCATATGGCGTACCGGGACATGACAACCCGCCGCACCGCTACCGATTGACGGATAATGAAAAAGGGGCCGAAGCCCCTTTTTCATTTCCCACTTGCAGCGGGCTGCCGTCCCAACAGCCCCGGCGCAACCCTCTTATCTTCGCCTGCCTTCGCGTCCTGGCGCCCCGGCGTTTAACGAACATCCCGGGCGGCTTGCGTAGTCGCGGCGGAAAACTCCCCCGTCACAGCGTCTTGGACAGGGTGAAGGCGCCACGGATGTCGCCCTCCTGGTAACCCGTGGCCTGGTCCGTCGGGTAGAGTTCGTCGAGCTTCGCCTTGACCTCCGGCTTCAGCTCGGCGCCGTGGCAGTTCAGGCACAGCGCCGCGGTGGGAATGGCCTTCATGTAGCGGAAGGTTTCCTGGCCGTTCACGCTCACCACCTCCGCCTTCTCCATCTTGGTGATGTCCTCGCCGGCCGCCTTGCGCTGGTCGAATTCCTCCAGGGCCTGGCGCTCCCAGTCGTCGGCGCGGTTCTGGAAGTTGCGCAGCTGCAGGCTGGTACGACCCACGCTCCAGCCCGTCTGCTCGGACGTGGACCGGGCGATTCCGGGCGCCTCGTTCCGGCATACGCCGATGGCATTGGTGGGGCCGCCCTCCTTCATGGCCGCCTGGAGCTTGCCCTTCAGGTCGCCGAAGAACTGCTTGACGATCTCGCGCGCCTCGGCCGTGTTGTCGGCCACGGGGTCGGCGACCGCCGGTCCCGTGCAGAGGGCGCCGAGGATGGCCGTAATCAGGATCTTGCGCATCTGTTTCTCCTCTCTCCGTTACGGGTGTCGCGCCGCACGCGACGCACCCGGGGCAGACGTCGTATTCACCACAGGCACAATCAACCGGGCCCGGCGGATGCCGGGCCCGGTTGATTATAGGGTAACGCCGTTCCGGAACCAGCCTGCCGCTGCGCCGCTGCCGGCGCGGCGGCAGGCCGGGAAGGGGTCAGGCCGCCGCCACGCCCAGCTTCTCGCGCCAGCCCGGGAACAGCTTGTCGGCATCCCAGTGGAAGGACTCGAAGGCGCCCTTCAGCTCCGGATGATCCATGGCGTAGTCCACCAGGTTGACGCCAGCCTGCCAGGCGTCCTGGGCCTGGCGCAGGGACTTGGCGCCCGCGGTGCCGCCGTCCTTGTGGCCGAAGGCGCCGCCGCCGGAGGTCTGGATCACGTTGGAGTGGCCCAGGTTGTCGAAGAAGCCCGGCAGGCGCAGGGCGTTCATGCCGCCGGAGATGATGGGCGTGGTGGCCTTCATGCCCAGCCACTCCTGGTGGAAGTAGGGGCCGTCGGCGGCATCGCGCTCCAGCATGTAGGCGATGGCCTTGTCGGCGGCGTCACCCTCCATCTTGCCGAAGCCCATGGTGCCGGTGTGAATGCCGGAGGCGCCCTGCAGGCGGGACATCTTGCAGTGCACGAAGGCGGTGTAGCCGCGCTTGGCCGAGGGGCTGGTCACCGCGCCATGGCCCGCACGGTGATAGTGCAGGAACTGGTTCGGGAAGTAGCGGCGGGCGGTGGTGATGGCGGTGGGGCCGGCCACGTAGCCGTCCACCAGGAACGCCACGTGATCGGCGTTCTCGGCGAAAGTCTCCAGGATGTACTCGCCGCGGGCGATGATCTCGAAGGGGTCGTCGGCGGTGATGTTGGCGGAGAACAGCTTCGCCTCGCCGGTCTCGTCCTGGGCGCGGCGCATGGCGTCGGCCACCAGGCGCATGGTCTCCTTCAGGGGCGCGAACACCTGGTTGCCCTGGGGCTCGTCGTTCTTGATGAAGTCGCCGCCCAGCCAGAACTGGTGGCAGGCGTCGGCGAAGGGCTGCGGACGCAGGCCCAGCTTCGGCTTGATGATGGTGCCCACCACCATGCCGCCGTTGGTCATGTCGCGGCCGAGCACGCGCCACATGTCCTGGATGTTCATGGAGGGACCGTCGAACAGGCGCAGGTAGGCCGGCGGCACGTAGAAGTCGTGCATCTTGGCGTATTCCACGTCGCCCATGCCCTGGTTGTTGCCGATGGTCAGGGTCAGGAAGGAGGCCAGCATGGCGCGGCCGTCCTTGATGTTGCGGTCGAACAGCTCCACCGGGTAGGCGATCTTCATCAGCTCGCGGGCCGGGTCGATCTCGTAGACCAGCGCGTCCACACCCTTGGTGAAGTCGTCGGTGGTGCACACCTCCACGTTGGTGCCCGTGGAGCTCTCGGCGGCGAAGTGGGCCGCTGTCGAAAGATATTCGTAGCCGGCCTTCGGCTTCATGATGTAGGCGCAAAGGACATGCCGTCCGCCGGCAATCAGATCCTCTTCCCTGAGCGACAGGTCCGCGTAACGACTGGACTGATCCATATTCTCTACTCCCCTCGTGAAAGCTGGTTGCATCCCGGGCGCACCGACCGTCGGCACCGGGCATTTCCGCATGGAAACTGGGGTATAGGATATGGGCCCAAGAAAGATAAGGGAATTAATATATTTTTATTGTAAACATAGATGTTTACTTATACATCTTTCTTTTCATCGAGTTAGCGCTGGGTGGCGCAACACGCGGGCGGGCACGGGGGCCGGCACGGGCAGCATCGATGTGAGCGCCCGCTCCAGATCGGCGAGAACCGTGTACTCGATCACGCGGGCATAGCTGTGACAGCGCTGCAGCAGACAGTGCACCGGATGGTCCAGCCCGCCGGTACGCCGGAACCCGCGCCACACCAGCAGAACCTCGCCACCGAGGCGCTCATCGAGGCAGCGCCACTCCTGCCCCGCGATCCGCATCCGGAACCCCCGCCCGCCCGGCAGGCGCAGATTCAGTTCGGGGCCATGCAGGCGCAGGGCCAGGCGCACCCGATTGTAGCAGGAGGCCTCGATCAACGCGGTCCGGGGCACCTGTCCCGGCGGACCGGTACGGTCTCGGTGCATCATGCCCTCTCCATCCCTCCGGCGAATCCGGAAACAGCCGGCCCCGTCGTTCCCCGTCCCGCCAGGCACGGAGCATGAATGCTGCGGATGCCACCCGCATGCGGTCACGACAATCGACGCGGACGGATGTCGGCGTCGTCCGGCTCTGCGCCTAATTCTTGACTGTTATGTTCAGATATTAAATTGACAAATCGCATTTTTAATCGGCCTATCTGTGACGCGGTCCACAGATTGACAATCGTTTTCCTCGCTAACCTTCGCACCCGCCCGGAGCACACCGGCATCCCTCTGAAACCCCGTGTCCAACCATTGATGCACAGAACAATGCCGCCAGCTTTCCGGCGCCAGCCGCCCCCGCCCCCACCCGGCGACGAACCCGCCTTCCGGGTTGCCCGGGAACGGGCCCTGCGGCTGCCGCGCCACCTGCGCAATCCCCACAGCGCCACCTACCTGGCCCACCGGGTGGCGCGGGCACACGCCGACCTGCGTGCCCACGTGCAGCGCATCCACCTGCACCTGGACCTGGATGACCACGAGGGCGCCTGCGCCGCGCTGACGGACCTGTTCATCGCCCTGGGCGAACGCGGGACGGCGCTGCGCAAGCGCCTGCTGGACCTGATCGGACCCCGCATTCCCCGGGCTGCCCGCGGGCGGCTGGCGGAAGCGCTGGAGCGGCCGATCGAGGCGCGCAGCCCCCAGGCTCACTGCACCGGGTCGGTTCTTTCCCATGGCCTGGTGGGCGACTGCCGGCTGGTGGAACGCATCAGCGCCGGTGACGAACGGGGTGGCGATGCCCTCGAACAGGCCGACAACCTGCTCCGCGACGGGCAGCTGGAGGCGGCGACCCGGGTCCTGGAGTCCGCCCTGGCCGGGGAGCCCCGGCGCACCGACGTCCTCCCGCTGCTGCTGGAGATCTACCGCCGCACCAGGGACGCCGAACGCTTCAACGATACCTGCGATCGCCTGCTGGGGAGCGGCCGGCCGCTCCCGCGCGAGTGGCTCCTGCTGGCCGATGAACTGGCCGGTGCAGAGACATGAAGCCGGCACCGGCGCGCACCCCGCTCAAGGTGGCCGCATACGGCTTCGCCCCGCGCCTGGCGCAGACCCTGCGGCTTTTCTTCCAGGGTCCCTGCGGCGGGCGCTGCCAGCTCGTGCCGGAAGAGCAGGCGGAGCTGGTGCTGGTGGACATCGACAGCCCCGAGGGGGCCGGGCGCTGGCGTCTCACCGACCCGCGGAACCCGGACCGCCCGCTGGTGGCCGTGGCGCTGCGCAGGCCCGAGCCGGCACCGCCCTGGTTCCTGTCCAAGCCCATCGGCAGCCAGGCCCTCCTGGAGCTGCTGGATCGGCTCGAGCCCCGGCTGCGCGACACCAGCGCCTCCGCCCTGACGGCACCGTCCGCGGCCACCACCGCGCCCCCGGACGGCAGCCGCGGCAAGTCCCGCAGCTTCCGCCAGGCCGCCCGGGGCGCGCGCACGGCCAAGGCCGCCCGCACCCTGGAGGCGGCCTCGTTCCGTCACTTCATCCGCAGCGTTCCCGATGCCGATCCCGGCGATGCCCGGCAACGCGGCCACTCCACCTACGACCCGCGACGCCACCTGCAGGGCCACCTGCAGCAGGCCTGCGCACGGGCGGCGGCCAGCGGCAAGGCGCAGCGCCTGCGCGGCCCCTGGCGCGACATCCTGATCTTCCCCGACACCGGGGAGGTGATCGCCGACCTGGACGAGGCGCGCCTGCGCTCCATGACCGTGATTCCGGTCGACGGCTACGGACAGGTGCTGCTCAGCGAGCTTGCGGCGGAGGAGGCCGAGGCCTTGCGCGGCGCCTCGGCAGGGACGCCGGAACGGCAGGAGACTTTCCTGTGGAAAGTGGCCCTGTGGAGCTCCCGCGGCCGGCTTCCGGGCGACACGGCCTGGGAGACCCCCGTGCGCCTGCGACACTGGCCCAATCTCACCCGCCTGGTGCTGACACCCCATGCCCTGCAGCTGGCGGCGCTGTGGGTGCGCCGCCGCTGCACTCCGCTGGAGGCCGCCGCCGCCCTGCAGCTGCCCCGGCCAGCCGTGTTCGCCTTCTACAGCGCCGCCCTGGCGGTGGGGTTGATGGAGTTCGAGCCCGGGAACGTCCCGGCGTCGCAGCCCGCCCGGCCATCCGGCCGGTCGTTGGCCCGCGGCCTTCTGGGCCGCATTCTCGGCCGGCTGCGCGGCGCGTGAGCAGCAGCGGGACGCACGCCCCCCTTCACCGACACTGATTTCCACACGACCCGATGAGCGACTACAAGATCATCTTCACCGGCCCCGTCGGCGCCGGGAAGACCACGGCCATCACGGCCATCAGCGATACGCCGCCGGTATCGACCGACGAGGCAGCCTCGGACATGACCCGCAGCCGCAAAGCCGGCACCACGGTGGCCATGGACTACGGCGTGCTGCAGCTGGAGGGCGGGGAGCGCATCCATCTCTATGGCACCCCCGGCCAGGAGCGGTTCGACTTCATGTGGGAGATCCTCACCGCGGGCGGGCTCGGCCTGGTGCTGCTCATCGACAACAGCCGCGCCGATCCCTTCCGCGATCTGCACTTCTTCCTCGATGCGTTCCGCGGCTTCATCGCTGAGCAGGGCGTGGTCATCGGCGTCACCCGCACCGACCTGGGCGGACCGGGCCTGGACGCCTATCACCACGAACTGGCGGGGCGCGACCTGAACCCGGCGGTGTTCGAGGTGGACGCCCGCGAGCGGGACGACGTGCGCCTGCTGGTCAAGGCCCTGCTCTACAGCCTCGATCCAGGCCTGGGAGCGTAGCCGATGAGCTACCGCCTGATCGCCGGCCACTACCTGGCCGTCTCTCCCGCGGGCGCCTACCACGCCGCCGCCGCGCCGGACGCCAGCCGCCCCCGCACTCTGCTCACCGCCCTGCTGCGCCGGGACGAGACCCCGCCGCTGGAGCTGGAGGGCCTGCGGCGCTGGTGCGGGGTGCACGACAACGGCACCGCCCTCGATCTGCTCCACCACCTGCAGACCCTCGGCTGGCTGGAAGGGCTGGCCACGCCGCGCCGCGCGCCGGGCGGCCCCCTGGAGCAGTTGCTGCCCGAACTGCTGGCGCCGCTCTCGGCCGCCGGACGCGCCCTGCTGGCGGATGCCCAGGGCTTCTACCTCGCCAGTGTCGGATTCCCCCACGAGGCGGCGGAGGAGATATCCGCCCTGAGCGCAGACCTGGCCTCGCTCCATGCGCGCCATCACGGTCTCCTGGGAGGCAATCTCGGCCTTCCCGGCGGCGCCTGGGGCGTACTGGACGCCGCCGGCAACAGCCAGTTCGGCTTCTGGCCCATCCACGCCGGCGGGCACCGCTTCGTGCTGGCCCTTGCCGGCCAGCCGCGGCTCAACCAGCCCGCGCTGACCCGGCTGGTCTGGGCCCTGTGGCGCCGCTACGGCGCCACCGCGGCCTGAATCACCCCCCACCCATCCGACAGGAGCTGCACCCCCAATGGCTGACATCGATTTCGAGGAACTGACCCGCTATGCCCGCGCGTTCACCGGCCTCACCCCGGAACGGGAGGCCCTGCTGGTCCAGATCGGACCCGCCATCCGCCCCCTGCTGCCGGAGGTCACCGAGGCCTTTTATGCCGACCTGGCCCGGGTACCCAAGGCGGCGGCCTTCATCGAGGGACGCATCGACGCCCTCAAGGCCACCCACCTGGGCTGGCTGGAAAGCGTCTTCACCGGCCCGTTCGATGCCGGGTACGCCGCCCGCATGTATCACGTGGGCGACGTGCACGTGAAGGTGCAGATGCCGGTGGAGTTCATGGCCGCCTCCATGACGCTGGTGGGCAACAGCCTGCTGACCACGGTGGCCCGGGTGTGCGGCGAGGATCACGAGCGCTGCATCCGGACCAACGCCGCGGTGAGCGCCGTGCTCGGCTTCTGCCTGATGATCATGCAGGAGTCCTACCAGTCCTCCAGCCTCGCCGAGGAGCTGGACCGCTTCCTCGCCATCACCGGCATGAGCCGGACCCTGTTCAACAACCTCGCCGGCGCCTACCGGGCCTGAGCGGGGACAACAACGATACCCCGGGAGAACGACCATGCGTGCAGACATGCTGAATTCCATCCTGAGCGACCTCAACGGCAGTTCCGCCGACATCGAGGCCTCGGCGGTGATCTCCACCGACGGCCTGATGATGGCCGCCCAGATGCCGGCCGGCCTCGACGAGGACCGCGTGGGCGCCATGAGCGCAGCCATGCTCTCGCTGGGCGGACGCACCGCCCAGGAGCTGGCCCGCGGCGGCCTCGAGCAGGTGCTCATCAAGGGCGAGAAGGGCTACGTGCTGATGACCCACGCCGGCGCCGAGGCGGTGGTGACGGTGATGGCCAAGCCCGACGCCCGGCTCGGCCTGATCTTCCTGGACGTGAAGCGGGCCGCCGAGAGCATCGGCAACCTCATCTGAACCCGGTCTCCGGGCGGCCCGGAGGTGCCGCCCGGCGCCGACTCGGATATGTTAGTGTTCTGCGTCACCCTTGGAGGCACATTCAGCGGCTCGCCCGCAGGGAGCCCCCCGAAAGCACCTCCAAGAGTGACGCAGTACACTAGCAGGCTGACCCGCACCGCATACCGAGAAGACCATGAAGACCCAGAACTACGTTGGCATCCACAAGGACAAGAACAACGGTCTGACGACCGTGGGCAAGATCATCCGCGACGCCTGGGTGTTCGGCCTGATCCCCGAGACCGAGACCTGCGCGGGCTGGAGCTACGGCCGCATCGAGCAGCTCTACGACCAGGTCAGCAAGGCCTGGGAACCCTACGGCCAGCTGGCCTCCAACCTCCCCGACGACCTGCGTGAACGCCATGCCCGCATCTACGCCGCCGCCGTGCAGGGCGCCCGCGAGCAGGGCTGGAATCCGGAGCTGGACGACGAGGATTGATCAGTCACCGGCGACTGGCTACTGAAATCACCGCAACGGCACCACGCGCCGCCCCGTCACCGGCGCGCTGTCGTCCCGCCGGCGCCGCAGGCAGGCCTCCACCGCGGCGGGCAGCTCGCTCATCAGCCGCCACTGGGTCTCCCTGAGATCGGGGAAGTAGTACACGACCGTGCAGGGCACCGGCGCGCTGAGGGACTCACGCTCCGCCGCCGGCCGGAGTTGCCAGGCGATGCGGATGAGTCGCCCCCCCTCGCCGTCCTGGTGGGCATACCCCCCCTGGCTGTCCACGAAGATGATCTCCTCGCGCTCCAGCACCGCCTGGTACTGCATGGAGCGGACGGGAATGAAGACGCAGCCCGATTCGCTGCGCCGGAGCAGGCGCTGCAGGGCATTGTAGAGAGGCGCCGGCAAGGCGCTTTCCCGCTGCTCCACCGGCTGCGGGCGGAAGAAGGTCTCGCGGGTGAAGTACTCGGCCATGAAGGGACGGTTTCCGGTTCCCGGTTGCCAGTTGCCAGTTGCCAGTTGCCAGTTGCCAGTTGCCAGTGGCCAGTTGCGAGTTGCCAGTGTGAGGCTGGCCTGGGAGAAGCATCGTTACAAAACCCCACGATGTCTTTGCTGGTAACCGGCAACTGATAACTGGCCGCTCACATCACCCCGTGATCGTGGCGAACACCGCCGGCAGCCGCTCCGGCAGCCGCTCCACGTGGTCGACGATGGCGTAGCGGTTCTCGCCGAAGATGCGGGCCACGTAGCGGTCGGCCAGGGGATCGAGGGTGAGGCAGTAGGTGTAGATCCCCTGCATGGCCAGATCCTCCACCGCCTTCTTGGTGTCGTGGCGCAGGTACTGGGGATCGCGCTCGTCGATGTCGGCCGGCTCGCCGTCGGTGACCAGCAGCACCAGCCGCTTCTGCGCCGACTGCTGGCCCAGGTGCCAGCCGGCATGGCGCAGCGCCGCGCCCATCCGGGTGGAGAGCCCGCCCTGCATCCCCGCCAGCCGCGACTTGGCCTCGTCGTCGTAGGGCTGGTGGAAGTCCTTGAAGCGGTAGTACTGCACGTCGTGGCGCCCGTCGGAGGCGAAGCCGTGCACGGCGAAGGGATCGCCGATGGAGTCGATGGCCCAGGCCAGCAGCCCGGTGGCCTCGCGGGTCAGCTCCACCACCGTGGGACTGTCCGGATTGTCCTTCTCCACCGGCTCGTTGGTGGATTCGGAGAGATCCAGCAGGATCACCACCGCCAGGTCGCGCACGTGGCGGGTGATGCGGATGTTGATGCGCGGATCGGGCATGACGCCCCGGCGGATGTCGATGAAGGCGCGCACCGCCGCATTGATGTCGATCTCCTCGCCCTCCTCGAAACCGCGCTTGCGCACGATGCCCTGGGGCTGCAGGGCGTCGATGAGGTGGCGGATGCGCGAGGCGATGGGCTTGTGCTTGGTGAGGATGGCGTCCATCACCTCCGGGTCGTCCTTGGGCTGGCGGCGCTCGATGACCGTGGCCCAGTCGGGCCGGTAGAGCTGCACGTGGTAGTCCCACTCCTGGTAGTGGTAGGGCTCGGAGATGGGCTCCTTGCCCTCCAGCTCGTTGATGGTGCAGCCCTCCTGGTCGAGGTAGAAGGGCGTGTCCAGCACCCAGATCTCCTGGGCATCGTCGCCGGCCAGCTCACAGTCCAGCTCGTTGACCATCTCCAGCACGCTGACGTACTTGCGCACCTGCTGGGAGGCGGGCTGGTAGTCCACTCCGCGGGCGAAGTCAGCCTCGGCGAAGGCCCAGATGTAGCGGTTGTCGTCGCGGTAGGGAATGGGCCAGCTCTCCAGCACCCGCAGGCCGGGGATGGCGCCGTAGGCGGACAGGTGATTGTAGAACTCCACGCCGGCATTCCAGCTGATGGCGCTGTCGTAGGGGTCGACGGCCAGCCGGGCGCGGAAATCGGCCGCCATGGCGTTGATGGCCGACTCCTCGTCCTCGTAGTGCTCGTCCAGCAGCGCGCGGGCCATGCGCAGCATGAGCTCCATCACCGGATGGATCTCCGGCGCCTCCTCCTCCGGCCGCGGCTTGGCGGTCAGGAAGGAGAGCCACAGCTTGCGCAGGCCAGGGAACTCCCGGCCCGCCAGGTACTCCACCCGCGCGTCCTCGAACAGCTCGATGAACTTCATCTGCGCCGGGGAGAGCTGCTCGGCCGAGATGGGCCGGCGGGTGTAGACCAGGTGCGCAGCGCAGTGGGCCACCGCGGCGCGGTAGATCTCGATACCGTCGATGCCGTGGAAGGTGTCGTAGGCGTCGGGGACGTGGATCTGGAACTCCTCGATGAAGGGCCTCAGCCCCTGGCGGGTCTCGTAGTCGCCGGAGGTGGGGCGCATGAAGAAGGCCCGCCCCCACAGTGCCCGCAGGTAGAAGTTGAGCTTGCGCTGGTTGTCCACGAACAGGGTGCCGCGCCGCTCCTTGCGCAGCACCGCCCGGGAGGACTCGCTCTTCAGTCCGTAGTAGGCCATCTGCCCGTCGAGATCCCGGGCGTGGGCCTGGGCGCCCCACAGGGCCCAGCGCCGCAGCCCCCCGAGGGTGAGCTTGGCGAGCAGCTCGTCCAGGTTCTCCAGCATCGGCCGCAGGCCCCGCGGCGCCTTGCCGGCCAGCTGGTGGATCAGGCCGAGATACCCGCGCAGCACCTCCGCGTCGCCCAGGCGCTGGGCCGCCAGCGGCAGGCTGGCCATCATCAGGGTCAGCACCGTGCCGGAGGTGTGCGAGGCGAGCTTCATCAGCGCCTCCACCACGTCCGGGATGACGTCCTCGCCCACCTCCTTGGCCACGCCGGGCATCTCCCCCACATAGGTGAGCACCAGGTCGCGTCCGCGCCCCAGCACGCACAGCGCGCGCATGCCCTCGAGGTAGTTCTGCAGTCCGCGCGGAGACATCACCCGGGCCGCCTCGTGATAGGAGGACTCCAGGGCCTCGCGGTGCTCGTGGCCCGCCTCGAGCTCGAGGCAATTGACGTACTCGGCGAAGTCGATGGTCATATTCAGTTACCAGCCTTCAGTTTCCAGCAACCAGCTTTTTGAGCAGCCCCGTGAGCATGCGCCGAATCTCCGCGCAACGAGCCCCCAGCTGCTCGAACCGTTCGCCAGCCAGGTAGTTCAGATCCCGGGCCAACATGGCCTGGTATTCCAGCTCGTGAACCGAACCACCGCATATTCTCAGGAAGCGAGCGAAGTCATCTCTGCTGCCCCGCCCGCTCCCCTCGGCAATATTGGCTGGAATCGAAGCTGCCGCCCGACGCAGTTGACTGCACAACCCGAAGCGTTCGTCTTGCGGAAATTCCCGCGTTGTCTCGTAGACCAACAGGGCGAGACAGTGCGACCGCTGCCAGACCAGCAACCTTCTGTAATCCTGCATGACCAGCACCTCCCTGTGCTGCCTGCGTTATCCTGTGACCCGCCACCGGCCACCGGCCACCGGCGACTAAAAATACGTCCCCACTGCCGCGTCCAGCGTGTCGCGCATGTCGGGATCGTCGGTGAGCGGGCGCACCAGGGCCATGCGGCAGGCGGATTCGGGATCGATGCCCTTGCCGATGAGCTGGGCGGCGTAGACCAGCAGGCGGGTGGACATGCCCTCGTCCAGGCCGTGGCCCTTGAGGTTGCGGGAGCGCTGGGCCACCTGCACCAGCTTCTCGGCCACCGCCTTGTCCACGTGACCCTCGTGGGCGACGATCTCGGTCTCGATCTCCGCGCTCGGATAGTCGAAGTCCAGCGCGCCGAAGCGCTGCTTGGTGGACTGCTTGAGATCCTTCATCAGGCTCTGGTAGCCGGGGTTGTAGGAGATGACGATCTGGAAATCCGGATGGGCCTGCACCAGCTCGCCCTTCTTCTCCAGCGGCAGGTTGCGCCGGTGGTCGGTGAGCGGGTGGATCACCACGGTGGTGTCCTGGCGCGCCTCCACCACCTCGTCCAGGTAGCAGATGGCGCCCATGCGGGCGGCCACCGTCAGCGGGCCGTCCTGCCACTTGGTGCCGTTGATGTCGAGCAGGAACCGCCCCACGAGGTCCGAGGCGGTCATGTCCTCGTTGCAGGCCACGGTGATGAGCGGCTTGCCCAGCTTCCAGGCCATGTACTCCACGAAGCGGGACTTGCCGCAGCCGGTGGGGCCCTTGAGCATCACCGGCATGCGCGCGTCGTAGGCCGCCTCGTACATGGCCACCTCGTTCGCCACCGGGCGGTAGTAGGGCTCTTCCTGAATCAGGTACTGCTCGCGGTCGATTTGGTCGCTCATGCTCATTCACTCCGGTGAGGAGTCAGGCGTCGGGCGTGAGGCGCATTCGCGGCGGGCGTGAGAACTCCTCACGCCTCACTCCTCACCCTTCACGTTCACAAAAAAGCCCCTGCCCCGTCACGACGGAACAGGGGCTCCGGTTCAGCATGCCGCGGTGGCGATCAGACGGCCTTGCCGCGGAAGACCACCATCTCGGCGCCCTTGGACTGGGCGTAGTTGTCGAAGCCCACCAGGCGCACGTGGTTGTTTGGGTGGGCCTTGTGGCAGGCCTCCGCCTCGGCCAGGATCCGGTCCACGTCGGTTTCGCCGAACATGGGCAGCTTCCACATGTACCAGTAGTGGCTGAAGGCGTTCTGGGGCTCGGTGTGCTCGATGGCCGGGTTCCAGCCCTTGGAGATGATGTACTCCACCTGCTTGCGGATGCGCTCGGCATCCATCTCGGGCAGGTAGGAGAAGGTCTCGAACTTGCGGCTGCTGGTGTCACCCAGGCTCGACTTGTAGTCCTGCATTTCGCTCATTGCTCTAATCCTCGTAATCGTTCGAATTCGCGGCTGCGCCGGTGAGGTGCTCGGAGTGAGGGGACTCCTCACCCTTCACACCTCACCCTCCACTCACATGCTTACTTGTGGGACACGTCGAGCTTGTCGACGGTGTCGAACTCGAACTTGATCTCCTTCCAGGTCTCCATCGCGGCCTTCAGCTCGGGGCTGCTGGCGGCGGCGGCGGTCAGGATCTCCTTGCCCTCCTTCTCCAGCTCGCGGCCCTGGTTGCGGGCCTCGACGCAGGCCTCGAGCGCCACGCGGTTGGCCGCGGCGCCGGCCGCGTTGCCCCACGGGTGGCCCAGGGTGCCGCCGCCGAACTGCAGCACGGCGTCGTCACCGAAGATGGTCACCAGCGCCGGCATGTGCCAGACGTGGATGCCGCCGGAGGCCACGGCGAAGGCGCCGGGCATGGAGCCCCAGTCCTGGTCGAAGAAGATGCCGCGGCTGCGGTCTTCCTTGATGTAGGAGTCGCGCAGCAGGTCGATCCAGCCCAGGGTGGACTCGCGGTCGCCCTCGAGCTTGCCCACCACGGTGCCGGTATGCAGGTGATCACCGCCGGACAGGCGCAGGATCTTGGTCAGCACGCGGAAGTGGATGCCGTGGTTGGGGTTGCGGTCCAGCACCGCGTGCATGGCGCGGTGGATGTGGAGCAGCAGGCCGTTGTCCCGGCACCACTGGGCCAGGCCCGTGTTGGCGCAGAAGCCGCCGGTGATGTAGTCGTGCATGATGATGGGCGCGCCGATCTCCTTGGCGTACTCCGCACGCTTGTACATCTCCTCCGGGGTGGGCGCGGTCACGTTCAGGTAGTGGCCCTTGCGCTCGCCGGTCTCCTGCTCCGCCTTGTGGATGGCGTCCATGACGAAGTCGAACCGCTGGCGCCAGCGCATGAACGGCTGGGAGTTGACGTTCTCGTCGTCCTTGGTGAAATCGAGACCGCCGCGCAGGCACTCGTAGACGGCGCGGCCGTAGTTCTTGGCCGACAGGCCCAGCTTGGGCTTGATGGTGCAGCCCAGCAGCGGACGGCCGTACTTGTTCATGATGTCGCGCTCCACCTGGATGCCGTGGGGCGGACCGTTGCAGGTCATCACGTAGGCGATGGGGAAGCGCACGTCCTCCAGGCGCAGGGCGCGCACGGCCTTGAAGCCGAACACGTTGCCCACCAGGGAGGTGAACACGTTCACCACCGAACCCTCTTCGAAGAGATCGATGGGGTAGGCGATGAAGGCATAGAAGGCCTCGTCGTTGCCCGGCACATCCTCGATGGCGTAGGCGCGGCCCTTGTAGTAGTCGAGATCGGTGAGGAGGTCGGTCCACACGGTGGTCCAGGTGCCGGTGGAGGATTCCGCCGCCACGGCCGCGGCCGCCTCTTCACGGGGCACCCCGGCCTGGGGGGTAATCTTGAAGCAGGCCAGAATGTCGGTGTCCTTGGGGGTGTACTCGGGCATCCAGTACGTTTCGCGGTATTCCTTGACGCCCGCGCTGTAGGTTTTCGCCATGACCGTTCCTCCAGATCGTTGTTTTAACTCCTCCGCCCGCAGGCGGAGGAGTCATGAATCCGCGGTGGCTCGCCACCGTGTGAGAGGACTATAGCAACGCAAAACCCATAAAGTTAACTAAATAATTATGATTATATGGATAAGTATTTACTTATCATTCTTCCTCACTGGGTGAGCCGCCGCAGGGCCTCCTCGTACTTCTCGGCCGTCTTCCGGGCCACCTCCTCGGGCAATTCGGGTCCGGGCGCCCGCTTGTCCCAGTCCAGGGTCTCGAGGTAATCACGCACATACTGCTTGTCGAAGCTGGCCGGGCTGCTGCCGGGCGCATAGGTATCGGCCGGCCAGAAGCGGGAGGAGTCAGGGGTGAGGGCCTCGTCGATGAGGATCAGGCGGCCCGCCTCGTCCAGCCCGAACTCGAACTTGGTGTCGGCGATGATGATGCCGCGCTCCAGGGCGTAGGCGGCCGCCTCGGCATAGAGGCTCAGGCTCACGTCGCGGACCTGGGCCGCCAGCTTCTCGCCCAGCAGCGCCACGGTCTGCTGGAAATCGATATTCTCGTCGTGCTCGCCCACCGCGGCCTTGGTGGAGGGGGTGAAGATGGGCTCGGGCAGGCGGTCCGCCATGCGCAGGCCCGACGGCAGGGGGATGCCGCATACCCCGCCGGTCTGGCGGTACTCCTTCCAGCCGGAGCCGATGAGGTAGCCGCGCACGATGGCCTCCACCGGCAGCGGCTTGAGGCGCTGGACCACGATGGCGCGCCCTTCCACCCGGGCCCGCTCCTCCGGATCCGGCAGCGCCTGCTCCAGGGGCAGGTCGGCGAGGTGGTTGGGCACCACGTGGCCGAGGCGCTCGAACCAGAAGTTGGACAGGGCCGTCAGCACCCGGCCCTTGCCCGGGATGGGGGTGGGAAGCACCACGTCGAAGGCCGAAAGCCGGTCGCTGGTGACGATGAGCAGATGCTCGTCATCCACCGCGTAGCTGTCCCTGACCTTGCCCTGGTGAACGAGCGGCAGGCTCTTCAGGCCAGCCTCATAGAGGGTGTCCGCCATGATCGATGGGTCTCCGTAGGTAAACCATAATTTTAGCAGCAGCCACATCGGAGCTCGCGGGAAAAAGCGCGCCCGGGGGCATCGGACCGGGAGCCATTATTCCCGAAATAGCGCATAATTCACATTTGGAAATTTGGATTGAAACCATAAGGTAAGAGTTATGCACGTCACCCTGCGCCAACTCCGCGTCTTCGAAGCGGTCGCCCGCCACCTCAGCTACACCCGCGCCGCCGAGGAGCTGCACCTGACCCAGCCGGCGGTCTCCATGCAGATCAAGCAGCTGGAGGAGAGCGTCGGCCTGCCGCTGTTCGAGCAGATGGGCAAGCGCACCTTCCTCACCGAGGCCGGCCAGGAGTTGCACCAGACCAGCCGCGCCATCGCCCTGCAGCTGGAGGAGACCGAGGAGGTGCTGGAGAGTCTCAAGGGGATTCGGCGCGGGCGGCTGCGCATCGCGGTGGCGAGCACCGCCAACTACTTCGCCACCCGCCTGCTCGCCGCCTTCTGCCGCCGTTACCCGGGCATCAGCTTCAGCCTCGAGGTGACCAACCGCGAAGGCCTGCTGCGGGCGCTGGAGGCCAACGAGAAGGACCTCGTCATCATGGGCCGCCCACCCGAGTCGCTGGACCTGGAGGCGGAGCCGTTCATGGACAACCCGCTGGTGGTGATTGCCGCCCCCGACCACCCGCTGGCCGGCGCGGACGAGGTGAGCTGGGCGCGGCTGCAGCAGGAGGCCTTCGTGGTGCGCGAGGAGGGTTCCGGCACCCGCATCGCCATGGAGCGCCACTTCGCCAGCCGCGGGGTCAAGCTGCGCACCGGCATGGAGCTCTCCAGCAACGAGGCCATCAAGCGCGCCGTGGAGGTGGGAATGGGGCTGGGCATCGTCTCCATCCACACCCTGGAGCTGGAGCTGGAGACCGGCCGCCTGGTGGTGCTCAGGGCCGAAGCCTTCCCCATTCCCCGCCACTGGTACCTGGTCCACCGCCGGGGCAAGCGCCTGTCGCCGGTGGCGCTGGCATTCCGCGACTTCGTCTTCGAGGAGGCGGGCAGCCTGGTCAGCAGCGGCCCCGCCCGGGCGCCGGCCGCGGAATGAGCGCCGCCGGCCGGGCCCGCAGCCGATCCGGACCGGGCGGGGCGGAATTCCCTTGATCTATGCCAATGGAAATATTGGTTATTCAGCATATTTCGATATTATGGGGCATATTGAAAATGTTGATTAGCCCACTCGGATGCGGATGCGTATAGTTCGCAACCCCTGTAATACAGCACCCCCGCAGTCAGGAACCAAGCCATGAGCGACCCCGCCCGCCAGCCCAACACCGAGGTGAAGAACACCACCTGCTACATGTGCGCCTGCCGCTGCGGCATCCGCGTCACCCTCAAGGACGGGGAGGTGCGCTACATCGAGGGCAACCCGGATCACCCCCTCAACCAGGGGGTCATCTGCGCCAAGGGCTCCTCCGGCATCATGAAGCAGTACTCTCCGGCGCGCCTGACCCGGCCGCTGCTGCGCAAGCAGGGCGCCGAGCGGGGCGATGCGAAGTTCGAGCCCATCGCCTGGGAGCAGGCCTTCGAGATCCTGGCCGAGCGGCTGGGAAAGATCCGCGCCAGCGACCCGAAGAAGTTCGCCCTGTTCACCGGCCGCGACCAGATGCAGGCTCTCACCGGCCTGTTCGCCAAGCAGTTCGGCACCCCCAACTACGCCGCCCACGGCGGCTTCTGCTCGGTGAACATGGCCGCCGGCATGATCTACACCATCGGCGGCTCCTTCTGGGAGTTCGGCGGCCCGGACCTGGAACGCTCCAAGCTGTTCATCATGATCGGCACCGCCGAGGATCACCACTCCAACCCGATGAAGATGGCGCTGTCGAAGTTCAAGCGCAACGGCGGGCGCTTCATCGCCATCAACCCCGTGCGCACCGGCTACGCCGCCATCGCCGATGACTGGATCCCCATCAAGCCGGGCACCGACGGCGCGCTGTTGCTGGCGCTGATCAACGAGATCATCAACCAGGGCCTCTATGATCGTGAGTTCCTGGTGAACTACACCAACGCCCCGGAGCTGGTGAACCTGGACCAGGCGAGCACCGAGGAGGGGATGTTCGTGCGCGCCGAGGTGCCCGAGGAGGAGGGCTGCTTCGACCCCCAGAACAAGCTCTGGTGGGATCGCAACAGCGACCGGGCGGTAGTCAACCGCAGCGCGGACGCCGATCCCTACCTGCTCGGCAGCTTCCAGCTCGCCGACGGCACCCCGGTGAAGCCCGCCTTCCAGCTGCTGGTGGAGCGGGTGAAGGACTACACCCCGGAGTGGGCGGCCAGGATCACCGGGATTCCGGCGGAGACCATCCGCAAGCTGGCCCACGAGATGGGCGTGATGGCCCGCGATCAGAAGATCGAACTGCCCATCGCCTGGACCGACGCCTGGGGGAAGGACCACGAGTCCATCACCGGCAACCCGGTCTCCTTCCACGCCATGCGCGGACTGGCGGCCCACTCCAACGGCTTCCAGACCATCCGGGCGCTCGCCATCCTGATGAGCATCCTGGGCACCATCGATCGTCCCGGCGGCTTCCGCCACAAGGCCCCGTTCCCGCGCCCCATACCGCCCTGCGCCAAGACCCCGCGCGGACCCGAGGCGGTGCAGCCGAACACACCGCTGGCGGGGATGGCGCTGGGCTGGCCGGCGGAGCCCGACGACCTGTTCGTGGACGCGCAGGGCAACCCGGTGCGCATCGACAAGGCCTTCTCCTGGGAATACCCGCTGTCGGTGCACGGGCTGATGCACAACGCCATCACCAACGCCTGGCGCGGCGATCCCTACCCCATCGACACGCTGATGATCTTCATGGCCAACATGGCCTGGAACTCCACCATGAACACGGTGGAGGTGCGCAAGATGCTCAACGACAAGGACGGGAACGGCGAGTACAAGATCCCGTTCCTGGTGGTGTGCGACGCCTTCCAGTCGGAGATGACCGCCTTCGCCGACCTGGTGCTGCCCGACACCACCTACCTCGAGCGCCACGACGTGATGTCCATGCTCGACCGGCCCATCTCGGAGTTCGACGGACCGGTGGACTCGGTGCGCATCCCCGTGGTGCCGCCCACCGGCGAGTGCAAGCCGTTCCAGGAGGTGCTCATCGAGCTCGGCTCGCGCCTGCAGCTGCCCGCCTTCGTGGATGAGCAGGGCCGGCGCAAGTACCGCGACTACCCCGACTTCATCGTCAACTACGAGACCGAGCCGGGCTCCGGCATCGGCTTCCTCGCCGGCTGGCGCGGCACGGGCGGCGAGAAGTTCATGAAGGGCGAGCCCAACCCCGGCCAGTGGGAGATGTACGCCAAGAACAACTGCGTGTTCCACTACGAGCTGCCGCGCTCCTATCAGTACATGCGCAACTGGAACCGCGGCTACCTCGACTGGGCCCAGCAGCACCGCCTGACCCGCTACGCCGAGCCCATCAACGTGCACATCTACTCCGAGGTGCTGCAGAAGTTCCGCCTCGCCGCGCGCGGCAAGCTGCAGGGCAAGCAGCCCCCCGAGCGGCTGCGCAAGCGTATCGACACCCATTTCGATCCGCTGCCGTTCTATTTCGCGCCGCTGGAGACCCAGCTCACCGACCGCCACACCTACCCGTTGAGCGCGGTGACCCAGCGCCCCATGGCCATGTACCACTCCTGGGACTCCCAGAACGCCTGGCTGCGCCAGATCCACGCCCACAACCACCTCTACCTGCACCCCAGCGTGGGCCGGGCCAACGGCTTCGAGGACGGGGACTGGATCTGGGTGGAGTCCCAGTGGGGCAAGGTGCGCTGCATGTGCCGCTTCAGCGAGGCGGTGGAGCCGGGCACGGTGTGGACCTGGAACGCCATCGGCAAGGCCGCCGGCGCCTGGAACCTCGCCCCGAAGGCCAACGAATCGCGCAAGGGCTTCCTGCTCAACCACCTCATCTCCGAGGAGCTGCCCGCCAGCGCCGAGGGCGAGCACCTGTCCAACTCCGACCCGGTCACCGGGCAGGCGGGCTGGTACGACGTGCGCGTGCGCGTCTACAAGGCCGAGGCCGCCGAGCCCCGGGAGACCTTCCCCCAGTTCGAGGCCATGAAGCCCCTGCCGGGAACCCCAAGGCGGCTGCGCAAGTGGCTGGCCTACCGCGCCGGCACCGGCCTGTTCAAGAACCTGCTGAAAAAAGCGTGACGAGACGGATATGACCCAGCTCGCCCTGATTATCGACCTGAACGTGTGCGTCGGCTGCAGTGCCTGCGTGACCAGCTGCAAGGAGTGGAACACCTCCGGGCTGGCCGGGCCCATGACCGACCGCAACCCCTACGACGCCGATCCCACCGGCACCTTCTTCAACCGGGTGCAGACCTTCGAGGTGGGCGCCTACCCGCACACCGAGACGGTGCATTTCCCGAAATCCTGCCTGCACTGCGAGGAGCCGCCCTGCGTGCCGGTGTGCCCCACCGGCGCGAGCTACAAGCGGCCCGAGGACGGCATCGTGCTGGTGGACTACGACAAGTGCATCGGCTGCAAGTACTGCTCCTGGGCCTGCCCCTACGGCGCCCGCGAAATCGACGAGCAGCAGAAGGTGATGAAGAAGTGCACCCTGTGCGTGGACCGCATCTACGACGAGTCGCTGCCGGAGCGCGAGCGCAAGCCCTCGTGCGTGCTCGCCTGCCCCACCAACGCGCGGCTGTTCGGCGACGTGCACGATCCGGAGTCCGAGGTCTCGGTGCTGATCCGCGAGGAGGGCGGCTACCAGCTGATGCCCGAGTGGGGCACCAAGCCGGCCAACCACTACCTGCCCCGGCGCAAGACCCGCCTGCGCATCCACGACGACGAGCTGGTGCGGGTCGACAACCCGCTCAAGAAGGAGGCCCCGCGGCCGCGCCCGGCGCTCGACGAGCCGTCGCTGGACGACGTCACCAGCTGGTAGTTGCGAGTAACGAGTGACGAGTTGCGAGGGGAAGCGCCGGATCCGAGACCTCGCTACTCGTCACTCGAAACTGGAACCTGGAGTTTACGAATGCATCCTGCCTTTTCCGTCATCTTCCTGACCACCCTCATCGGCGTCGGCCAGGGCCTGTTCCTGGCGCTCTACAGCGGCCAGATCTACTCCGTGCTGGAGGTGCTTCCGCCCCAGGACGACCGCCTGTTCTACGGCCTGGGCAGCGGGCTGGCCCTGGTGTTCCTGGCCCTGGGACTGGTCGCCTCGGTGTTCCACCTGGGCCGGCCGGAACGGGCCTGGCGCTCCGCCAGCCAGTGGCGCACCTCCTGGCTCTCGCGGGAGGTGATCGTGCTGCCCGCCTTCATGGGCCTCACCTTCCTCTACGGGGGGCTGCACTACCTGGGCTGGGACCCGGTACTGGGCACCGTGGGCGAGGGCATCGCCATCCACCTGACGCTGATCGTCGGCGCGCTGGCCACCCTGGCCTGCTTCGCCCTGTTCCTCGCCACCGGCATGATCTACGCCTGCATCCGCTTCCTGCAGGAGTGGGCCACGCCGCTGACGGTGGTGAACTTCGTGCTGCTCGGCGGCGCCTCGGGCTTCACCGCCGCCGCCGCGTTCGCCGCCTGGACCGCGCCGGCGCTCACCACCTTCTTCGGCGGCTGGGCCATCATCCTCACCCTGCTGGCCCTGGCGACCCGCGGCACCACCCTCATCCGCAATGCCCGCATCAAGCACAAGTCCACCCCGCAGACGGCCATCGGCGTGCGCCACGCCCAGATCCGGCAGACCGCCCAGGGCGCCATGGGCGGCTCCTTCAACACCCGGGAGTTCTTCCACGGCCGGACCGCCGCCTTCCTGCGCTCGGTGAAGTGGGTCATGCTGGTGCTGGTCTTCGCCGTGCCGGTGGTGCTCCTGGCCCTCGGGCTCACCGTGGCCTCCGGCACCACCCTGGTGCTGGCCCTGCTGGTCCAGTACCTGGGCCTGCTGGCCGAGCGCTGGCTGTTCTTCGCCCAGGCCCGCCATCCGCAGAACATCTACTACCAGGCCGTGTGAGGGAGCATGCCTCCTTGTGGCGCTGATGGGGCCCTGGCGCCCGGAGGCAGCGGAACGGTATCCGGGGCGGAGTCAACAAAACACCACTGCAAGCCAAACCACGAAGGACACGAAGGGATGGATAGGGCCAATTGGCCTGTCACTTCGTGCGCCTCGTGTCCTTCGTGGTTCGAGTCTTGAGCTCCTGTCCCTGTCTCAGCCCTGTCCTTCACCACTGCCTGCCAGCAGCGGCGCCACCTGCTCGTTGAAGGTTTCCCCGTCCAGCACGCCGCGGTGGGTGTAGCGCACCCGCCCGTCCCGGTCCACCACCACCGTGTAGGGGATGAAGCCGTCGTGATTGCCCCATTCGGCCAGCAGGGCGGGCGAGTCGGCCTCGTCCAGCACCAGCACGGGGTAGTTGATGCCGAGGCTGCGCCGCACGTTGCCCAGCGGGCGCACGGCATCCACCCCCACCCCGACCACCACCAGCCCCCGTTCGGCGTAACGCGCCTGGAAGCGGACGAGGTCCGGGATCTCATGGATGCACGGCGGGCACCAGCTGGCCCAGAAATTCACCACCAGCACCGAGCCGCGCCACTCCTGGAGCCGGTGGTTGGCACCGTCCAGGTCGGGCAGGCTCAGGGGCGGGGCCGCCGGCCCGGCGGCCGCCGCCCACCCGTTGCAGCTGAACAGGGCGGCCACCAGGACCACCCGCCGGATCAGCCCGCGCCTCACTGCGGCGCATCCTGCTGCAGCGGCAGCGTCCATTCCACCGCATAGCGCGACTGCAGCTCCTCGAAGTAGGCGGCCATCCGCTCGGCCACCAGCGCCTGGCTCACCCGGTCGCGCGCCTCGCCGTACTCCAGCTGGCGGCCCGGGCGGCGGTCGGTGACCATGAGCAGGTGGAAGCCCTTCGGCGACTCCACCACCGCGCTGACCTGGTTGTCGGGCAGTTCGGCCAGCGCCTGCTCCAGCTCCGGCATCCCGGTGCCCGCCTTGAGCCAGCCCATGTCCCCGGCATGCTCCCTGCCGTAGGTGTCGATGGAGTGTTCCCGGGCCAGCTCGAACAGGCTCTCGCCGGCGAGGATGCGGCTGCGCAGCGCCTCGGCCTCCGCCCGCGAGGCCAACACGATCTGCCCCACCCGGCGCCGCTCGGGGATGGTGCCCAGCGCCTGGTGCGAGGCGTAGTAGTCCCGCACCACCCCCTCGTCGGGAATCCAGGTGCGCACCATCCGCTCCATCTGCAGTGCCGGCAGGCGCTCCGCGCGGAACGCCTCGAGCCGTTCGCCCACGTCCACGCCGGCGGCCTCGGCATCGCGGGCGGCCAGCAGCAGGTCGATGCGCTCATCGAGCAGCTCCCGCATCCGCTCGTTGCCTGGCGGGGTATCGCTCTCCGCGCCGAGATCGAGATCGCCGGCCCGGACCGCAATGCCCTCCCCCTCGGCCAGCACCGTTTCCGGCGCCGCTCCCCAGGCGGCGCGGTCGTCGTGCACCACCACCTTGGCGGCAGTGCGCAGCCCGGCCAGATACTCCGCCCGCCGGAGCCGGTACTGCTCGCCCCGGAGCTGGGATCTGGCGGCGGCCAGGGCATCGGCGTCACCCTGATAGGTGGCGCGCAGCTCCTCGGCGGTCTGCTCGGGAAGGGCCACCGCCGCGCGCAGGCGATCCATGGCGGCCCGGTACAGCAGCGCGATGCGGTACTCGGCGAGCTCCCGCCGGAACGCCTCGCTCACATCGAGGCCCTGCGACTTGGCCTCGAGATAGAGCAGACGCGAGGCCACCAGGCGCTTGAGCAGGTCGCCGCGCAGGTAGGCCTGGTCGGCCTCGTCCATGGCGGGGAACTGGGTGGCGAAAGGCGAACTGGACAGCGCCTCCTCCAGCGCCTTGCCGGTGATCGGGTAGTCGCCCACGGTGACCAGCACCTGGGCGGCCGCCGGTGCGGCGAACGCCGCCGCGAACAGCAGTGCCGCCAGCCGGCGGCCGATTCGTTGCTTTGCATTCATCATCGATGATTCGCTCCAGCCCTGCCCGTTTCCGCCGCATCCGAGCCTGAGGTCGTGAACGGTGGCGGATGCGGGCAGGCAAACAGGCCGTGAAGATGCGCAGGGCGGCTGCCCGGCGCGGAAAAGGTGGGGCGGAGCCCGCAGGCCCCGCCCCGGCCGGAATGACCGACTAGTCGAGATCCGGGATCTTGCCACCCAGATCGGGCGCACTGGCGTGCATCCACGCAACCGCCGCCTCGAAGTCCTTCAGGATGGGCTTGCCCTCCCAGACGTGCTCCTCGTCATCGGCGATGAGCGGGACCCCGGCCTTGTTGGTCACATGGCAGGAGGCGCACTTCAGCGGTCCGTGGGACCCATCGGGATTGTACTGGGCCGCCTGCCGGTAGCTGGTGACGTCCGTATCGGAGGTCACCGGGTAGAGCCCGTGGATGGACTCGTGGCAGGTCTGGCAGGCCAGTCCCGCATGGCCCTTGGAGTAGCGCATCAGGCTGTACTTGCCGGGCTGGTTGATGGGATAGGCCACCCCGCCCTGGCCCTCCACGAAGGGCGCGGCATGGCAGTCGGCGCAGTGGGGAGCACCGGGCGAGAGCCAGTAGTCGCGGCCATGGGTGGCGGCGTCATAGGGCACCGCGGCGGCGCCGGTGGCGCCCTTGGGCAGCTTGAGGGAGGCGGGATCCACCGCCGGGTTGGCCGACAGGATGGAGACGTTGATGTCGCCGTCGGCATCCTTGGAGACCAGCGGACCGTTGCCCTGCAGGGCGATGACGGCGATGTCCGGCACGGTGCGCTTCTCGGCCCAGGTGAGGAGGATGCCGGACTTGCCGGGGGTATCCTCGCCCTTGCCGTTGAGCACCACTTTCGGATCGAGGTACTTCTCCTCCAGCTCACGCTGGCTCACGCCGATGGCCGCGGCGATTTCGCTGAGCGGCTTGTCGCGCAGCGTCTGGCCGGTCTGCTTGAAGGCGTTCTCCAGGTTGTCGCGCTGGTAGAGTTCGCGGGAGAGCTGGTTGTGGCAGTTGGTGCACCACAGGCCCTTGCCGCCCTTGCCGTTGCCGATGCCGGAGACGTTGGCCTGCAGCCACTGCCCCACCGGGTTGAGGTACTCCTTGGTGCCGGCGCCGTCCTTGTCCTTGTTGCGGTTGGCGTGCACGTCGCGGCCCACGTAGCAGCCGCCGGAGGCATCGCGGTTGTCACCCTCGGCATAGGCGTTCTTGCCGTCCTTGGTGATGGGGTAATCGTCCATCTTGCCGTCCTGGCGGTGGGCCGGGTGGCAGCCCTGGCAGCTGGCGGTGCGCCCCTCGGCATCGGGCAGCGGCGCCTTGGTCTGGTGCACCGTGTGGATCGCCTGGGTGAGCGGCGGCACCTGGATCTCCTTGCCGCTCTTGTTCTTCATCTTCTTCGAGGCGAGCACGCCGATGACGTTGTCGGCATGACACTTCTGGCACAGCACCGGATCGCGGCCCAGGCGGTTGGTGATGTCGCGGGTGCCCTGGCGGTAGTTCTTCAGGAAGCTGGTGCCGTTCTTGTCGTCGTGCATCTCCAGGATGGAGACGGAGGTGGCCTTCAGGCTGGCGATCCAGTCACTGGCCCCGAGCCCCTTCCAGAAGGCGTACTCCCCCTTGTAGAGGTTGTACTTGCTGCCGTTGGCCGTCTTGCTGGCGTGGCAGTTGGCGCAGTTGGGGATGTCGATGGGGTTGGTGCCGACGAAGGTCACCGGCTTGCCGGTGTGGCTGTCGATCACCGGCTCGCCGGAATCCGCATCCAGCAGGCTCACCCAGGCCTCCTGGAACGGCTGGATGTCGCTCTCCACCAGGGTCAGCGGGTTCTTGGCCGCGGCGCTGTCGTTGAACGGCGTGAGCGGCAGGCCCAGGGCATCCCAGATGCCCGGGTTGGTGAGCACGATGGGCACATTGTCGAGCACCGGGGACTTGGTGTAGACGATGGTGCCCTCCTCGCCGGTGTAGTGCAGGAAGCCGCCCTTCATCGGGCTCGGCGCGGCGGCGCCGGCGGGGCCGTTGTCCTGGGGCACCGGGATCTGCATGCCCACGAACAGCTTCTCGCTGTCCTTGCTGGTGCCCTTGGGGTTGGTGCCCTTGAGATCCTTGTAGACGTAGAGGTGGGTGAAGTAGGCGTTGGCGACATTCTCGTTGTCGCCGTACTTGCCGTCGCCGTTCACGTCATAGGGCACGTTCCAGTAGGCGAGCTTGGAGCCCTCGGAGTAGGTGTTGTCGATGTGGCCGTAGGCCAGCTTGAACCGCTTGCGGCCATCCTTGAGCACCGTGTGGTCCTCGGGGTCGGCCTCCACCACCTCCGGCCACTTCTTGTCGCCGCGGGCGGTCTTGATGACCTGGGCCTGGATGGAATTGTACGGCGGCAGGACGCAGCAGTAGCTGAAGTCGAAGCCGGTGCAGTGCATGCCCAGCTCGTAGTTGATGCTGATGTTGTAGTCGTTCTTGGGCTTGTTCGGGCCGTCCTTGCCGACCCCGGTGTTTGCCGCTGTCCCGGCGCTCGGCGCGGCCATGCCGGCCGCGCCCTCCCCCGTGTGCCTGGGGCTGCAGGCAACCCCCACCGCGAGCACGAGGGCGGGTATTACCACGTAGCGTAGCTTCATAACCCCTCCTCCATCTGGATTGCAGTGTGAGCGGAGCGAATTGTTGTTTTTTCAACTCGTTATTCGCTTTTTATTTCCGCTTCACGCCAATTGTCACAGGTTCGCGGACCACTGCACCGCGCATCCTGCGCTGCGCCGCCGCCGCTAGCAGGGCTCCGGACGCCCACAAAGACTTAACAAATTCCGTGAACTACCGCAACAAATTTGTGGGAATATACGCTCGGGCCGGAGCCTCCCGGCACCCGCCCGGGGCACATTAATGGGCTTGATGAAGGTCAAACACGCCGGGCGCCTCTGCCGTTACCGTTGGCAGCGAATCCTTCCAATCCGCACGAGGTTGCCAATGCACACCATCAGCCAGGTCCTGGGTGACGATCACCAGCGCTGCGACTCCCTGTTCGCCGAGGCCGAAACCGCCGTCGCCCAGGGCGACTGGCTGACCGGCGAAAGCGCCTTCAATGCCTTCCATGACGCCCTGGAGCACCATTTCCGCATGGAGGAAGAGGTGATGTTCCCCGAATACGAGGCCCGCACCGGGCAGACCATGGGTCCCACCCGGGTGATGCGCATGGAACACGGCCAGATGCGCCAGCTCAAGGAGGACATGGCCACGGCCATCACCGCCCGGGACCGGGACCGCTACCTGGGCCTGTCCGAGACCCTGCTCATCGTGATGCAGCAGCACAATGCCAAGGAGGAACAGATGCTCTACCCGATGGCCGACCGCGCCCTGCAGGACAGCATGGAGCAGGTGCTGTCGCAGATGGACGCTGTCTGAGCGATGGGCGCGGCGATGGAAAGGTTCATGGATCTCTCCGAACTGATGCCCCCGGAACCCCTCGAGCGCATCCTCGGCGAACTGCCCGGGGTGCGGCCCGGCGACTTCCTGCATGTCAGGCTCCATCGGGAACCCCTGCTCGCCTATCCGCTGCTGGAACAGGCCGGTTTCCGCTGGCATACGGACATCGACGACACGAACGGCGTCGAGGTCTACATCTGGCGCGACGGCGACCGCCTGGCGGAGGACGCCATGCCCGCCCGACGCACCTGATCCGCCGGGATTCAGAGGCCGAGCATGCTGTTTCCGGGCAATCTCTCGCTGGACCAGGCGCCACCCATCTCGGTTCCGTTCCGGTTCCTGCTCTCCGCCCCCCTGTTCGGGGTCCTGGCGGGGCTGCTGCTGGCCCTGCAGGGACCGGCGCTGCTGGCCGGACGCTGGACCCCCGGCGTGCTCGCCTTCACCCACCTGATCACCCTCGGCCTCGTGACCCAGGCCATGTGCGGGGCGCTGCTGCAGATGCTCCCGGTACTGGCCGGCACCCGGGTCCTCGGCGCGGTGGCCGTCGGGCGCGTCACCCACCTGCTGCTGGGCGGCGGCACGCTGGCGCTGGCCATCGGCTTCCTGGCCGACGGCGGGCCCTGGTCGCTGGCCGCCGCCGCCCTGCTGGGCAGCGCGTTCCTGGTATTCGTCACTGCACTGGGGTGCGGCCTGGCCCGGGCCGGGAGCGCCAACCCGACCGTGGTGGCCATGCGCCTGGCGGTCATCGCCCTGGCCGTCACCGCGACCCTGGGCGTCGGGCTGGCGCTGTTCTGGGGCGGAATCCCGGGATTGCTGTTCCTGCGCTCGCTCACCGACGTCCACCTGGCCTGGGGGCTGCTGGGCTGGGTGGGACTGCTGGTGCTGGGCGTGGCCTACCAGGCCCTGCCCATGTTCCAGCTCACGCCGGAGTATCCGCTCCGGCTGCGCCGCCACCTCACCACCGTCCTGTTCGCCCTGCTCCTGCTGTGGAGCGTGCTCTACCGGCTGGCCGCGGCGGAGCGGATCCCATCGGCCCTGCCGGTCTCCGCCGCCGCGACCGCCGGCGCCGCCCTGCTGCTGTTCGCGGCCTTCACGGTGCGGCTGCAGAAGCGTCGGCGCCGGCCCCTGCCCGATGCCGGCCTCGCCTGGTGGCGGCTGGGACTGGCGGGCCTCGCCATTGCGGTGACGCTGTGGCTGGCGGGGCGGGTATGGCCCGGGTTCGCCGCCCATCCCGCCTACCCCCTGTGGCTGGGCGGGAGCTACCTGCTCGGCTTCGCCGTGCCCATCCTCAACGGCATGATGATCAAGATCGTTCCCTTCCTGGCCTGGTTCCATCTGCAGAACCGCCAGCTCGCCCTGGGCCGGGTGGAGGTGTCCGTGCCCAACCTGCGCGAGCTGCTGCCCGAGCGCACCACCCGCTGGCAGCTGCGCATCTATGTTGCGGGGCTGGGACTCCTGGCCCTGGCGCCGCTGTGGCCGGCGCTGGCGAGCCGGCCGGCCGGGCTGGCCCTGGCCGCCTCCTGGGGGCTGCTCGGATTCGGGCTGGGGCGGGCCGCCCGGCGCTACCGGCGCGTCAATCGGCAGCTGCTGGCTCCCGCCGCCGGGGAGATTCCCGCGGCATGAGCCTCTACCTGGCCCTGAAGGGTGTCCATGTCACCTGCGTCATCCTCTCCCTGACCGGGTTCGTGGTACGCGGTGCCTGGATGATGCGCGGCTCGGCGCTGCTGGACCGGCGCTGGGTGCGCGTCGCCCCGCACGTGGTGGATACCCTGCTGCTGGCCAGCGCCGTCGCCCTGGCGCTGCTGAGCCACCAGTACCCCGGGGTGCACGACTGGCTCACCGCCAAGGTGACCGGGCTGCTGGTCTACATCATCCTCGGCAGCATCGCCCTGCGGCGCGGCCGCAGCCGACGGATCCGGATCGGATTCTGGGTGGCCGCCCTGGCCACCTTCGGCTACATCGTGGCCGTCGCCCTCACCCGCGATCCCTTTCCTCTCGGCATCCATTGATCGGGATCAATGCCTTCCCGATGTCGCCGTGTCATAAACCCCTGCCTATGGACATGCAGACCCGCAAACCGCCCCCGCGCCTGTCGCGCCTGCTCACCTTCCCGGTGGGGCTGGTGCCCACCGCCACCCACAGCACCACGGTGTGCCTGGCCCTGAACCGGATCTTCGCCACCGCCCTGCGCGATGGCGAGCTGGAGTTCCTGGAGGGTCGGGTGGTGCGGATCCGGGTCAACGACCTGCGCCTGCGGCTCTGCTTCACCCTCGAACGGGGCCGGCTGCGTCCCGCCGACGAGCGCCGCCCCCACGATCTCACCATCGAGGGCGACACCTACGACTTCCTGCTGCTGGCCAGTCGGCGCGAGGACCCGGACACCCTGTTCTTCAACCGGCGGCTGCGCCTGGGCGGCGACACCGAGCTGGGACTCTACGTGAAGAACTTCCTCGACGCCTACGAGCCCCCCGAGCGGCTGCAGCCCCTCATGGGTACCCTCGAACGCGCCTCCCGCCTGTTCGAACGCTTCGCCTGAGACCTGCAGCGCCCATGGTGACGGGCGATGGTAAACGGCGCCGCCAACCGCTCACGTACGCACGCCAATCAGCGACAAGCCCCATCTGACCGGATAATCCGGCCCCACGCATTCACGCATTCACGCAATAATAATAGGGCTTTTTGGTCGGGTATTGACCTGGAGCAGTAGCTTAGTAGAATATTCGGGATTATCTGGATCGCCTGGGCAGGACAGAACCGGTCGGGGCGGCCACCAGCGTCCGCAGAGAGGCTGGATCATAACAAGCAACCCACCCGAACCCCACTACTGGAAACCAGGAGATCTGCCATGAAGAAGCTCGCCGCCCTGCCCATCATCCCCATGATCCCCGTGCTGGGCGTTCTCTACGCCGGCTACATCCTGTTCCTGGCCTCCGCGGCCCACTGAACAGTCCGGGGGACCGGGCGGGCGCGGCCATCCGCCGGCGCCTGCCCGCTTTCCGGTCCAGCCGCCGGCGCTGTCACCCCCCCCTGCCGGCGCGACCGCGCCCAGACGCCGCGCCTTCCAGCGGCGCCGCTAGACCGCCCCGCCCCCATGGGCGACCATCCCCGACTCCCCGAACCAGTACCCGTCACAGGGCCCGGCCGGCATCAGCGCCTCCAGCGCGGCGGCGGCCTGCACCGGATCGCGCCGCCCCTCCAGGCACTCCCGGAAGGCGGCCACCACCTGCCCGGTGCCCCGTGACTGGGGGCTGATGCGCAGCACGTCCACGGCCAGGCGCTGCAGATCCGGCAGCTGCCCCAGGAGACTGAAGGTCTGGGCCGACTGGGTCTGGATGCCGTTGAGGGCGAGGAAGCGCTGGTCCTCCTGGGTGGAGAGGGTCAGTCCGTCGGGGTAGTCGAGGCAGCGGTACTGGCAGTCGTCCTTGGGCAGGTTGTGGGCCCGCGCGGTGAAGCAGCGGGCCGAGTAGGCCAGGGGCAGCCGCCCCCAGGCGAACACCTCCGTCTCCACCCCTTCCGGGCGGGCCGCCTGCATCTCCGCCAGGGTGTCCCGGGAGAGCTCCACCGGCAGCACCCAGCGTTTCAGGCCCAGGGCCGCCAACCGCGCCAGGGTGCGCTGATTGTAGACGTTCACCGACGGACCGGTGACGAAGGGCCGCCCCTCCAGCAGATTCACCGCGCCCAGGTCGTTGGCCTCCACCATGAACCGGCCGTCGCTGCAGATACGGCGCAGGTTGATGAGCTCCGACTCCGCCTCCAGCAGCGTCAGGGTGGAGAGCACCGCCGTCTTGCCGGCCGCCTCCAGCCGCTGCGCCAGCTCCAGCCAGTCCTCCGTGCGCACCAGGCGACGCTTGGAGCAGATCGCCTCGCCCAGGTAGACGATGTCCACCGGCCACTCCGCCGCCTCGGCATAGAAGTCGAACACCTGCTCGCGGGGCCAGTAGTAAAGGATGGGGCCGAGTGAAAGCTTGGGAGATTTCATGGAAGGCTCGGAGAAGTTGGTTGTGATGGTGACGAGGGTAGCGTGGGAGTTGGTGAGGAGTGAGGCGTTAGGAGTGAGGAACCCCTCACTCCTCTCTCCTCACCCCTCACTCGCAACCCCTCACTGCCACGGGCGGTGGTAGGCGCCGAGGGTGGTCTGCGCGCCCTCGGACACCCGCGCCAGCTCGGCATCCCACTCGGGGCGGCTGTGGTAGCGCTCCGGGTCGCGGGCACAGGCGTCCATGGCGGCGCGCCAGACCCGCGTCACCTGGGCCACGTAGGCCGGGCTGCGCTGGCGCCCCTCGATCTTCACCGCCGCCACGCCGGCGGCCACCAGCTGCGGCAGCAGCTCCAGGGTGTTGAGGCTGGTGGGCTCCTCGATGGCATGGAAGGTGTCCTGTCCGACCCGGAAGCGACCCTTGCAGAGGGTGGGATAGCCCGCGTTCTCGCCCTCCCCGTAGCGCTCGATCAGCACCCCGCCGAGGCGGGTCTCGAGGCCCTGGCCGATCTCCCGCCACTCCACCGCGTGGGCCGGGGAGCAGGCGCCGTAGGTGTTGGGCGACTGGCCGGTGGCGTAGGAGGAGAGCAGGCAGCGCCCCTCCACCATCACGCACAGGCTGCCGAAGCCGAATACCTCCACCTCCACCGGGCTGTTCTCCACCAGGTGCGCCACCTGGGGCAGGGACAGCACCCGCGGCACCACCACCCGGCGGATGCCGAAATGGCGCTGATAGAAACGCAGCGCCTCGTAGTTGGTGGCCGAGCCCTGCACGGAGAGGTGGCGGGCGAGCTCCGGCCAGCGCTCGGCGGCATAGTCCAGCACCCCGAGGTCGGCGATGATGAGGGCGTCCACGCCCAGCTCGGCGGCCCGGTCCACCGCCGCCCGCCAGCGGTCCCAGCCGCCGGGCTGGGGAAAGGTGTTCAGGGCCAGGAACACCCGCCGACCGCGCTGGCGGGCGTAGCGGATGCCCTCGTGCATCTTCTCGGGCGTGAAATTCAGCCCGGCGAAGTGGCGCGCGTTGGTATCGTCCCGGAAGCCCATGTAGACGGCATCGGCGCCGTTGTCCACGGCGGCCTTCAGGGACGGCAGATTGCCGGCGGGGCAGACGAGTTCCATGTTCCTGTTCCGTACCTCTTGCGATGTCAGTTACCGGCCCGGGCCAGTCCGCCGTGGCGGACATGCCCCGGGACCAGGGCCGCGCCCTGGCGGCTGTCGCGCCGGGCCAGCTCCGCCTCGACGGCGTTCAGCACCGCCCACTTGCGGGCGCACCACCCGGGGGCCAGGAGGATGTCCCGCGAGGCGGTGCCCGTGAGCCGGTGCCAGACCACCTCCGGCGGGGTCCGCTCCACCAGGTCGGCGGCGATGGCGACATACTCCTCCAGCGCCAGCGGCCGGTAGCCCCCCCGGCGCCACTGGTGCGCCAGCAGGGTGTTCCTCACCACGTGCAGGGGGTGCAGCTTGAGCCCTTCCACCCCCAGCTCCAGGACCCGCTCCAGGGTCTGGTGCGCGTGCCAGCCGCTCTCGCCGGGCAGCCCCACGATGAGATGGGTGCAGACCTTCAGGCCGCGCAGCTGGGCGGCCCGCACCGCCTGGCGGTATTCCGCGAAGCCGTGACCCCGGTTCACCCGCGCCAGGGTCTCGTCGAAGGCCGACTGCAGCCCCAGCTCCAGCCACACCTCCCGTCCCTCGGCCTGGTAGCCGGCGAGCAGGTCCAGGACCGCGTCGGGGACGCAGTCGGGCCGGGTTCCCACCGACAGCCCCACCACGTCCGGCTCCGCCAGCGCCTCGCCGTAGAGCCGGGCCAGCCGATCCACCTCGTCGTAGGTGTTGGTGTAGGCCTGGAAGTAGGCGATGAACCGCCGGGCCCCGGTGCGCCTCGCCAGCACCGCCCGTCCCGCCGCCAGCTGGGCGGCGATGGCCGGCTCCTGCCGGGCGTTGGGGCTGAAGGAGACGTTGTTGCAGAACGTGCAGCCGCCGCGGCCCTTGCTGCCGTCCCGGTTGGGGCAGGTGAAGCCGGCGTTGATGGCGAGCTTGTGCACCCGCTCGCCGTAGCGGCGCAGCAGGTCCTGACCCAGGGTGTGCACGCGATCCGACAGCGCCACGGCGATTCCTCAGCATTGACAACCCAGGGACAGGGCGACGGAATCGCTGCGCTACGGACGCTTAACGGCTCTCCTGGGACCTGCCCTGACGGATGGACAACCTTTCCATAGCCGGGGGGTCGAGTAATTGACCTGGATCAACATGGCGAAGCCGCCGGCTCTGCTAGTGTACGGCGTCACTCCTGAAGGCACATTCCAGCAAATTGCCTGACGAGAGCTCCTGAAAGCGCCATGAACCCCGACTCCGCCAGCCACTTCGACCTCCATCAACCCGACGCCTACCGTGCCTGGCGGGATCGCAAGCTCGCCGACCACCCGGTCCGGCTGGAGGAACTGGTGGTGGAGGTGCGCGATCCGCGCAGCCTCACCGCCGCCGAGCACGACGCCCTGCTGGAACGCTGCCGCCGGGCCAACATGGCCGTCTACGCGAGCCGCTGCGGCGCCGATCCGGACAAGTCCATACCCGCGGCGCTGGGCCGGCAGTTCGGCCTGCTCCACCTCGATCACAACTGGCTCGCCGACGAGGACGCCATCACCCCGCTCGCCGTCAGCCGGACCGGGGCGCGGCCGGGCTACATCCCCTACACCGATCGCCCCATCCGCTGGCACACCGACGGCTACTACAACCCGCCCGGCCGCCAGGTGCGCGGCCTGCTGCTGCACTGCGTGCATCCCGCCGCCCGGGGCGGCGGAAACGCGCTGCTGGACCCGGAGATCGCCTACATCCACCTGCGCGACTGCGACCCCGCCTACATCGCGGCGCTCATGCATCCGCAGGCCATGTCCATACCGGCCCGCGAGGAGAACGGAGCGGTGGCCCGCGCCGAGGTCACCGGGCCGGTCTTCTCCCTCACCCCGGAGGGGGCGCTCCACATGCGCTACACCGCCCGCCGCCACAACATCCGCTGGCGCGACGAGGCGGTGCTGCGCGAGGCCGTCGCCTGCCTCGAACGCCTCCTCGCCAGCGACCACCCGGCCATTTTCCGCGCCCGGCTGGAGTCGGGTATGGGGCTGCTGAGCAACAACGTGCTCCACGATCGGGCCGGCTTCGAGGATCTCCCCGGCCACCCGCCCCGCCTGCTCTACCGCGCCCGCTACCACGAACGCGTGCGCGGCACCGCCGGATCCGCCCGGACCTGACACCGCCCCGCCGCGCCGGCCGGGCCACGCCTGGCGCCCGCGCACCCCGGAATAATTATCACAACACTTGTAGGGACAGTTTCGTTCTGGCAATTTTCTTGCAGGACTGCGGCGGGCGCCTGCCCGCCATACAACGACAACGACAAACAATAACCGGACGGTCCTGCCGCACCGCAGCCGCCGTCCCGGGGGGAGATGGAGAATATGGCTGAACCCAACAGCCCGATCGAGAAACGCCGTACGTTTACCTTCACCCGCAAGCGCCTGCTGGTCGTCGCACTCCTGGCGTTCCTGGCCGGGGCCCTGTTCTTCGGCGGCTTCATGACCGTACTGGAAGCCACCAACCGGACCGAGTTCTGCGTCTCCTGCCACTCCATGCAGACCAATTTCGAGGAGTTCATGGAGACCCCCCACTACCTGGGCCGGGTGGGCGCCACGGTCGGCTGCGCCGACTGCCATGTTCCGAAGCCCTTCTTTCCCAAGATGAAGGCGAAGATCCTCGCGGCGAAGGACATCTACCACGAGATCATCGGCACCATCGACACGCCCGAGAAGTACGAGGCCCACCGCTGGGACATGGCCTCCCGGGTGTGGGCGAAGATGAAGGCATCCAACTCGCGCGAATGCCGCAACTGCCACGCCTTCGAGCGGATGGACCTCAGCCTCCAGGGGCGCTCGGCCCGCAGCAAGCATGAAAAGGCGCTCGACGAGGGCCAGACCTGCATCGACTGCCATACGGGCATCGCCCACGAGGAGCCACTGGAGCCCGACGAGCCCGCGGCCGCCGGCAACTGAACCGCCAACGGGAGAAGTCCGACCATGAGACCATGGAACGTCATGCTGCTCGCGCTTGCGCTCGTCCTGCCGGGCGTGGCGGGTGCCCAGGACGAATCCGGCGACCCGCTGGGCATCGCGCTGCGGGACGCCGCCTTCATCGGCGATATCGACGAGGTGCGCGACCTGGTGGACCGCGGCGCCGACATCAACGGCAAGAACAAGTTCGGCAAGACCGCGCTGATGCGCGCCGCCGAGGAGGGCAACGTGCGCGTGGTGGCCTACCTGGTGAGGCGCGGCGCCGATGTCAACGCCCGCACCGTCGCCGGCTGCACCGCGCTCACCTTCTCCGCGGAGTTCAACCACCCCGGCGTGGCCGCCCTGCTCCTGCACCATGGGGCCAATGTCCACGACCGCACCCGCTCCGGCTGGGATTCGCTGATGATCGCCGCCCGCCAGGGCCACGAGCTGCTGGTCCGGCAGCTCATCTTCATGGGTGCCGACACGGGGGCCCGGGACAAGGACGGCCAGACGGCCCTGATGGGGGCCGCCGCCAAGGGGCACGTGGATGTGGTCCGCGCCCTGCTCGCCGGCCGCGCCGAACCCAACAGCCGTGATCACAATGGCGCCACCGCCCTGTTCCTGGCGGCGGAGAACGGCCATCCCGAGGTGGTCGGCACCCTCCTCGAGGGCGGCGCCGACGCCACCCTGCTCGACAACGACGGCGCCAGCGCCCTCATCTGGGCCGCCAGCCGCGGCCACGCCGATGTCATGGAACTCCTGGTCGCCGCGGGCGCCCCGGCGGGACTGGCCGACGAGAACGGCGTCACGCCGCTCATGGAGGCGGCGCGGCACGGCCACCTGGAGGCGGTGCAACTGCTGCTGCGCCTCGGCGTGCCCACCGGAAACCGGGATCACAGCGGCCACACGGCGCTCGATCTCGCCGCGCGCGCCGGGCACGACGCGGTGGCGAACCTCCTGCGCAACGCCCCTGCGGCCACCCGCTAGGACCGGGTGGGAACGGTCGGCGGGGAAAGCCGGAACCTGACACAAAGCCTGACACCTGCCAGATTGCGGCAGTAATGTCATGAAGTGTCAGATGACATATGGCCGATTTTGTGACAATCCCGGACCGACATGGGCAAGCGCCAGAGTCCAAAGCCGCCCGGTGGCGCGATGGCAACCGGTCACGGCAATTTGGCCTGCTGATTGCATGGGTATTTCGACTTCCCGCTCGCTCCATGAGCGGAGCGGAATCTGAAAGTGAGCAGGCGGAACGGTTCGTTGACCGCTCCGCACAACCACCGACCGGGGAGAACCGGTCCACAATAATGCCGCCAACGGACATGACGCCCGAAGCGGCAATGCACGACTCGCTAAGGAGGAAACATGGGGTACAAAGCCATCAGCAGCCTGCTACTGCTCGGAGGGCTGGCGTTCGGCGCCACGGCCCAGGCGGCCGACATGCCGTCCGGACAGATGCTGGGCAACACCTGCGCCGGGTGCCACGGCACCAACGGCTCCAGCATGGGGCCCGCCACTCCCACCATCGCCGGGATCACCCCGGAGTACTTCGTGGACACGATGACGTCCTACAAGAACGGTGAGCGGGAATCCACCATCATGACCCGTATCGCCAAGGGCTACACCGACGAGGAGATCAAGGCCATGGCCGATTTCTTCTCCGACAAGCCCTTCCTGCGCCAGGCCCAGGCCCACGATGCCGAAAAGGCGGATTTCGGCCGCAAGCTGCACAAGAAGTACTGTGAGAAGTGCCACGAGGACGGCGGCACGAAGGCCGACGAGGGCGGCATCCTGGCCGGTCAGTGGATGACCTACCTCGACTATGCGCTCGACGACTTCGCCAACGAACGCCGCGAGACGCCGAAGAAAATGCGGCGCCAGATGGAGAAGCTGCAGGCCGATCAGGGCGAAGCCGGTGTCGAGGCCCTGGTCAACTACTACGGCAGCCAGAAGTGAGCGCGGGGGAGAAGAAAGGATGAGCAAATTCAATCGTCGTGATTTCATCAAACTCACCGGCAGTGCCGCCGTGGCCGGCATGGTGGTGGGGTTTCCGCAGATCGTGGGCGCCGCCGGCAAGAAGGTGGTCATCGTGGGTGGCGGCATCGGTGGCACCACCGCGGCCAAGTACATCCGCATGGCCGACTCCAGCGTCGAGGTGACCCTGGTCGAGCCCAATGCCGACTACCACACCTGCTTCATGAGCAACGAGGTGCTGGCCGGGGAGCGCAGCATCGACTCCATCCGCTTCACCTATGACGGCCTGAAGGGCCACGGCGTGAACGTGGTCAAGGATTCGGTCACCGCCATCGACCCGGCCGCCCGGACCGTGACCACCGCCGGCGGCCAGACCCTGAGCTACGATCGCTGCATCGTGGCTCCCGGCATCAGCCTGCTCTACGACAGCGTGCCCGGCTACAGCGCCGAGGTGGCCGAGACCGTCCCCCACGCCTGGAAGGCCGGTCCGCAGACCGTCACCCTGCGCAAGCAGCTGGAAGCCATGCCCGACGGCGGCACCGTGGTCATCGTCGCCCCGCCGAATCCCTTCCGCTGCCCCCCCGGGCCCTACGAGCGGGCCAGCCTCATCGCCCACTACCTGAAGAACAACAAGCCGAAGTCGAAGGTGCTCATCCTCGACCCGAAGGACAAGTTCTCCAAGCAGGGGCTGTTCACCGCGGGCTGGAAGAAGTTCTACGGCTACGGCACCGACAACTCCATGATCGAATGGATCTCCGGCGCCGCCGGCGGCAAGGTGGAGTCCTTCGATGCCGGCAGCATGACCCTGCAGGCGGCCGTGGAGAGCTACAAGGGTGATGTCATCAACATCATTCCGGCCCAGCGGGCGGGCACCATCGCCCAGACCGCCGGGCTCACGGACGACTCCGGCTGGTGCCCGGTGAACCCGAAGACCTTCGAGTCCACCGTCCATGCCGGGATCCACGTGGTGGGTGACGCCAGCATCGCCTCCCCGCTGCCCAAGTCGGGCTACGCCGCCAACTCCGAGGCCAAGGTCTGCGCCGCGGCGGTGGTGGACCTGCTCAATGGCAAGGAGCCGGGCCAGCCCTCCTACGTGAATACCTGCTACAGCATCGTGGGCAAGGATCACGGCATCTCGGTGGCCGCCGTCTACCGCCTCGGCGACGACGGCAAGATCGCCTCCGTGGAAGGCGCCGGCGGGCTGACCCCGGGCGACGCCTCCGAGGAGATGCTCAAGCGCGAGGTCACCTTCGCCCACAGCTGGTTCAACAACATCACCCACGACACCTTCGGCTGACCGCCGCACGGCTTGTCGTAACCGGCGGGGCCCTGAGGGGCCCCGTTTTTTTTGTCTGTACTGCCGGGACGGGTCACAATGCCTGTTTATCCGGGATTGAAGATTCGATTAATCTTGAGTCATCGCCGATCTTGCCGAGTACGCCCATGCCCACCGCCTTCATCACCCATGACGACTGCCAGCTCCACGACATGGGCGAGATCCACCCCGAGTGCCCCGGCCGCCTGGGCGCCATCCAGGACCAGCTGCTGGCTTCCGGCATCCACGGCGTGCTGTACCATCACGATGCCTCCGAGGCCACCCGGGAGCAGCTGCTGCGGGTGCACACCCCGGGCTACCTGGCCATGCTCGACGCCCAGTCGCCGCGCAACAGCACGGTACAGATCGACCGCGACACCATCCTCACCCCCCACACCCTGCGGGCCGCGCGGCTGGCGGCGGGTGCGGTGATCAAGGCGGTGGACCTGGTCATGGCCGGCGTGGTCCAGAACGCCTTCTGCGCCGTGCGGCCACCCGGCCACCATGCCGAGCGCAGCAAGGCCATGGGCTTCTGCTTCTACAACAACGTCGCCGTGGGCGCCGCCCATGCCCTTGAGATCCACGAACTGGAGCGGGTGGCCGTCATCGACTTCGACGTCCATCACGGCAACGGCACCGAGGATATCTTCCAGCACGACCCGCGGGTGATGCTCTGCTCCACCTTCCAGCACCCCCTGTTCCCCTACAGCGGCCACGAGCCCACCGGGCGCAACATCATCAGCTGCCCCCTGCCACCCGGCGCCTCGGGGGCCAGGTTCCGCGAGGCGGTCATGGACGTGTGGCTGCCGAACCTGGAGATTTTCCGCCCCGAGATGATCTTCATCTCCGCCGGCTTCGACGCCCATCGTGACGACGACATGGCGGACCTGCGCCTGACCGAACCCGACTACGCCTGGGTCACCCGCCAACTGCTGCAACTGGCCGAGACCCATGCCGGGGGCCGCGTGGTCTCCACCCTCGAGGGCGGCTACGAGCTCCACGCGCTCGGCCGCAGCGTGACCGCGCACCTGAAGGAGCTGTCCGGGGTCTGACGTGGTGCCGGGATGGCGCCACGCGGCCTGCCCGCCGGTCAGGCGCCGGCACCCCTGTCCAGCAGCGGCCGGGCGGCCTTGGCGTCTTCGCCTCTTCGCGCCGTGGCGTTTCACCAACACGCATGACGCACCCCGCGACTTGTTCCAGGTCAAGGACCGCAACCACGCCACCTGCTAGATAGAACCCATGGATACGCCACTGCTCGATCCCTTTGGACGCCGCGTCGAGTACCTGCGCCTGTCACTGACGGACCGCTGCGACCTGCGCTGCTTCTACTGCATGCCGAAGGGGTTCTCCGACTACGAGACGCCGGAGCACTGGCTGACCGCCGGGGAGATCGAGCGGGTGACGGGCGCCTTCGCCCGACTGGGCGTGCGCCGGGTCCGCCTCACCGGCGGCGAACCGCTCCTGCGCCGCGACCTGCCGCGGATTGCCGGCCGCCTCGCCGCCCTGCCGGGTATCGAGGACCTTTCCCTGAGCACCAACGGCATGCGGCTGGCGCGGCTGGCCGCCCCCCTCCGCCGTGCGGGCGTGACCCGCCTGAACGTGAGCCTCGACACCCTGCGCGCGGATCGCTTCCACGACATCACCGGCGGCGGGCAGCTGCGGCGGGTGCTGGAGGGGCTCGACGCCGCCCGCCGGGCCGGCTTCGAACCCATCAAGATCAACATGGTGGCGATGCGCGGCATCAACCTCGACGAGGTGGAGGCCATGGTGGCCTTCTGCCTCGACAACGGTTTCACCCTGCGCTTCATCGAAACCATGCCGGTAGGCGCCACCGGCAGCGCGGCAGGCGCCCACTACGTGGATCTCGGGGAGGTGCGCGAGCGCCTCGAACGCCACTACCGGCTGTTGCCGGCGGTGATGAACGGCGGCGGACCGGCCCGCTACGTGCAGGTGGAGGGCACCGATCTCCGCATCGGCTTCATCACCCCCCTGTCCCAGCACTTCTGCGACACCTGCAACCGCGTCCGCCTGGGAGTGGACGGCACCCTCTACCTGTGCCTGGGCCAGGACCACCGGGTGGAGCTGCGCCCGCTGCTGCGCGCCGGCGCGGACGACGCGGAACTGCGCTCGGCCGTGGCCGCGGCCATCGCCCGCAAGCCCGAACGCCACACCTTCAACGAGACCCCCGGCCAGGTGGTCCGCTTCATGTCCCAGACCGGCGGCTGATTGTTGAAAGACGTTTGTTTAGACAGGATTTACAGGATTAACAGGACGTAAGTAAGACGCTCTATTCGGGACCATGCCGGGGTCACCTGGTGACGCCGGAACTCTACCAGCGCATCTGCCGCTGTCCCCGCTTCTGACGGGGCAATCTCATGAACAGATCCGTACCCGGATCTTTCCCCTGCCCGTCGCCCATCAAACCATTAATCTGCGTAATCCGCGTAATCTGCGGATAACCGGTCTTTGTCCTTTGTCCTGTGAATCCTGTCTATTCAAACGAGCCCTCACTCCCCGATGTGCACCACCACCCGGCGCGGGCCGGCGGCGTGGCGGTGCTCCCAGAGGTAGACGCCCTGCCAGGTGCCGAGCGCCAGGCGGCCGCCGGTGACGGGGATGGAGAGGCTGACGGCGGTGAGGACGGCCTTGATGTGGGCGGGCATGTCGTCGGCGCCCTCGAGGGTATGGCTGTAGAGGGCGTCCCCCTCCGGCACCAGGCGGTCGAGCCAGCGCTCGAGATCGCGACGGGCCGAGGGGTCGGCGTTCTCCTGGATGATCAGGCTGGCGGAGGTGTGCTGCAGGAACAGGGTGCAGAGCCCCTCGCGGATGCCCGATTCGCGCACGGCCGCCTCCACCTGGCCGGTGAACTCCACCAGTCCCTGGCCCCGCGCGCTGACGCTCAGATGGGTTATCATCTTCTCTATCCTGTCCGCCCGTCCCGGGGTGCATGTTAACGTTCCGGGAGCGGAAGCCGAAACCGAACCGCCGCCGATGCCGCCATGAGACACCGCCACTACAGCTTTCCCGACCGCCTGCTGATGGAGCTCGACCAGGGGCTGCGCACCCTGTTCGGCCGCCCGCGCGCCACCGAGCGCACCAATCCCGCCGGCGCCGTTCCCGATGCGGAGCTGACCGAGGGCGAACGGAGCCACGCGGCCGGCCTGATGCGGGTCGACCATGCCGGCGAGGTCTGCGCCCAGGCTCTCTACCAGGGCCAGGCCCTGACCGCCCGGCTGCCGGGGGTCCGCGACCGGATGGCGCGGGCGGCGCAGGAGGAGAACGATCACCTGCTCTGGTGCGAGCAGCGCCTGGCGGAGCTCGGCAGCCACAAGAGCTGGCTCAACCCGGCCTGGTATGCCGGCTCGCTGGCCATCGGCGCCTTCGCCGGCTGGGCCGGGGACAAGTGGAGCCTGGGCTTCGTGGTGGAGACCGAGCGCCAGGTGGTGAGGCACCTCGACGACCACCTGGCCCAGCTGCCGCCCGGCGACGGACGCAGCCGCGCCATCCTGGAACGGATGCGCGAGGACGAGGCCCGCCACGCCGACACCGCCCTGGAAGCCGGTGCGGCCCCCCTGCCCGAGCCCGTGCGCCGCCTCATGGGGCTGGTTTCCAGGGTGATGACCCGCACCGCCTATCATCTCTGAAGCAGCCGTCCCGCGGTTTCAATCTGCAACTCCGCCTATTGCAGATTGCCGCACGCCTTCCCGGTGCGGAAATCAATAAGAATACAAATCAACAGGTTGCAAAATCCGGAAAGATGGCACCGAGTTTGCTGGTCTACTGACAGCGGCGACCGGGTGGCCGCGCCCCTTGCCGGGCGCCGGTAACGCGGTTTCCGATTGACCACCGTTATCCTGCGCCGACAGAAGCCCGGAACGGTCCCACCGCCTGATGGAAGGAGAGTTGAACCATGACCCGCAACAGCGTCGCCCTAACCCGCCTGCTTCTCGCCGCCCTGCTCACCGTGGCTGTCGCCCTGCCGGCCTTTGCCGAGGGCAAGCCCCACAAGCTGGTGATCCAGGTCAGCACCGACGATCCCCAGACCCAGACCATCGCGATGAACAACGCCGTGAACCTGCAGAAGGATCTCGGCATGGACAACGTGGAGATCGAGATCGTCGCCTACGGCCCCGGCCTCGGCATGCTCACCCGGGAGAACGAACTGTCCGGCCGGGTGCAGAGCCTGGCCATGCAGGACATCACCTTCAGCGCCTGCAACAACACCATGAAGGGCATCGAGAAGAAGACCGGCAAGATGCCGGAGCTCACCGAAGGGGTCAAGGTGGTTCCCGCGGGGGTCACCCGCATCATGGAGCTGCAGGAGCAGGGCTACGCCTACGTGCGCCCCTGAAGCCCGGCGGCGAAAATGAAAAAGCCCGGCCGTCTCGGCCGGGCTTTTTCGTTCCGGCGGGATTCAATCCATGAACTTCGGCAGCTTGTTCATGTTGCGGCCATAGAAGATCTCCAGCATCTCCCAGCGCAGCAGCTTCTTGATGCGCTGCACCTCGCGCACCGAGAGATCCTCCTTCTCCATTCCGAACAGGTAGTTGTTGAGATCGAAGTCCTTCAGGATCATCTTGGTGTGGAAGATGTTCTCCTGGTAGACGTTGGTGTCGATCATCTGGTACCGGTCGCGGGTGTCCCGGGACAGGAAGTTCTGGATGGAGTTGATCTTGTGGTCGATGAAGTGCTTCTTGCCGGAGATGTCCCGGGTGAAGCCCCGCACCCGGTAGTCCATGTAGACGATATCCGACTCCAGGGCGTGGATCAGGTAGTTCAGGGCCTTCAGCGGCGAGATGCGTCCGCAGGTGGAGACATCGATATCGGCGCGGAAGGTGCTGATGCCGTCCTCGGGATGGCTCTCGGGATAGGTGTGGACCGTGATGTGGCTCTTGTCCAGGTGCGCCAGCACGGTTTCCGGAATCGGTCCCGGCGCCTCGGTGTTGGAGAGCTGCTCGGAGGCCAGCGGCTCCTCGGAGATGAGGATGGTGACGCTGGCGCCCTGGGGCTCGTAGTCCTGGCGGGCGATATTGAGGATGTTGGCGCCGATGATGTTGGCCACATCCGTCAGGATCTGGGTCAGGCGCTTGGCGTTGTATACCTCGTCGATGTACTCGATGTACTCGCGCCGCTGCTTGGGCGTGGGCGCGTAGCAGATGTCGTAGATGTTGAAACTGAGCGACTTGGTCAGATTGTTGAAGCCGTAGAGCTTCAGCTTTCTGGATGTCTTGGCCAACCTCGAACCCTCCCGATGCAGGGACCTTGAAACAACGCCCGGTAAGTCCCTGGACGCCATCCGCCCCGCGACTGCGGTGAAACACTACCGGCGAGGGGGCTGACCCACCCGCAGGATCGGTACCGGCACGCTCCCCCTGCACTAGTGTACTGTTTCACTCTTGGAGGTGCTTTCACAGCCCTCCAAGAGTGAAACAGTACACCAGCAACCGCTAAGGGGGAATTCCTGCCGGCGGGCGCAATTATCCACGATCAGGGGCCAAAGGGGGATGATAAATCATCTGCACCACGTTCCCTTCCGGGTCCTCGCAGTAGAAGCTGCGGGCCCCGTCGCGGTGGGTACGGGGCCCGGCGCGCATCTTCACGCCGCGGGCCAGCAGATACCCGTGCCAGGCATCCACCGCGGCGGGATCGGGGAGGATGAAACCGAGATGGTCGAGCCGCTGCCCCGCGGGCGGTGCGGCCGGGTCGGGCACCCGGTGCAGGGCGAGGCTGTCGTTGCCGGAGGTCAGGTAGACGTTGTCCGGATCGGGACGCCACTCCACCCGCAGCCGCAGGAGCCCGGTGTAGAAGGCCTCGCAGGCGGCGAGATCCCGCACCTGCAGGGCCAGGTGGCGCATGCCCAGATGGTCCGGGGGCGTGCTCATGCCATTCCCTCCCCGGCGCCGGCCCACGACATCGGGCTCAGGCGCCCGCGGCGCGGATTTCGTAGTCGTGGGTAATCTCGGCGGTGGCGCCGAGCATGATGGAGGCGGAGCAGTACTTTTCGGCCGAGAGCTGGATGGCCCGGGCCACCTGGGCCTCCTTGAGGCCCGCGCCGGTGACGATGAAGTGGGCATGGATGCGGGTGAAGACCTTGGGCTCGGCCTCGGCCCGATCGGCGTTGAGCTCCACCACGCAGTCGGTCACCGGCTGGCGCGCCTTTTTCAGGATGTGCACGACATCGAAGGCGGTACAGCCGCCCATGCCCAGCAGCACCATCTCCATCGGGCGCACGCCCAGGTTGCGCCCGCCCATGTCGGGGGGACCGTCCATCACCACCGCGTGCCCGCTGCCGGACTCGCCCACGAAGGTGGCCCCCTCCACCCATTTGATCCGCGCCTCCATGATCCTCTCCTCCGCCTGCAGAAGGCGGAAGCTTAGCACAGCCATCCTGCCGCCATGCCATAGTCATGGAAGCCCCCATCGAGGCTGTGGCATACTCTCGTCGATTGCAACTCTTGGAGACACAACAACATGGCGCAACCGGGCGACAATCCAGCCGACAACGCCATCCAGCGTTTTCTCAGCCATTGCCATCGTCGGCGCTACGGGGCGAAGCACACCATCATTCGCGCCGGGGACAAGCCCGACACGCTCTACTTCATTCTCCAGGGTTCGGTAAGCGTTCTCATCGAGGATCCGAACGGTCGCGAGATCATCCTCGCCTACCTCAATCCCGGCGACTTCTTCGGCGAGATGGGCCTGTTCCAGGAAGAGGCCAACCGCAGCGCCTGGATCCGGGCCAAGACCGCCTGCGAGGTGGCCCTCATCAGCTACAGCAACTTCCGCAAGCTGGTGACCGACGACCCGGAGATCCTGTTCCAGCTCGCCTCGCAGATGGCCCTGCGCCTGCGCAACACCAGCCGCAAGGTGAGCGACCTGGCCTTCATGGACGTCACCGGCCGCGTGGCCCGCGCCCTGCTCGACCTGTGCCACGAACCCGACGCCATGACCCACCCCGACGGCATCCAGATCCGCGTCACCCGCCAGGAGCTGGGCCGCATCGTGGGTTGCTCCCGCGAGATGGTGGGCCGGGTGCTCAAGAGCCTCGAGGAGCAGGGCCTCATCACCGCCCACGGCAAGACCATCGTGGTGTTCCAGCCGCGTTGATCGTTTTGTTAAATTGACAGGATTAACCGGATGTACAGGATAAAAAAACAAAAAACCTGTTAACCGCAGATTACGCTGATTTACGCAGATTATTTGGAGACACGGTAGCCGTGCAGTGGCAACCCCGGGCGTCTGTGAAAGGGGTGGGGCCATCCCCCCAGTGACCTGGCCCGGGTGTCCCGGCTGAACCACGGCCTCTCCTGCTCTTTAACCTGAATCTGCGTAATCTGCGGTCAAACAGATCAATCCTGTAAATCCTGTCCATTTACATCAAGGCGCGGTCAGCGCCTCCAGCAGCGCCAGGCCCGCCCGGGCGGCTTCCGCATCCTCCCCGCACATCTCCGCCGACGGCCGCAGGCCGCCGCAGACCCGCGGTCGCTCCGGGCGGCCGAAGAGCCGGCAGCGCAGATCCCCGTCCAGCTGCACGCACGCCACCCCCGCCGGCTTGCCCTGGGGCATGCCGGGAATCGGCGAGGAGATGGAAGGCGCGATGCAGCACGCCGCGCAGCCGGGCCGGCAGTTCATATTGAAATAGACAGGATTTACACGATTGACCGGATTCATGGTCGCGGACTGCTCCTCCGAACCGCTTGTCGCGCTTGGCCCCGTGGCCGCCGGCCCAGCAGGCGGCTGCGTCGCTTTGAACCGCCTCCCTGAGACGCCCTTCGGCCCGGAACGGCAGAATACAGGTTCAGGCAACCGGCTCTCCAGCTCCACGAACAATCTGCACAATCAGCGTAATCTGCGGTTAATCGCCTTTGGTCCTTATCCTGTAAATCCTGTCTATTCCAGGCCTTACCCGATCCCGAACAGCGCCGCCAGGCGCTCGCCCGGGTCCTCGGCGCGCATGAAGGCCTCGCCCACCAGGAAGGCGTTGACGCCGTGTTCGCGCATCCGCGCCACGTCGGCGGGGTCGAGGATGCCGCTCTCGGTGACCACGATGCGGTCGTCCGGGATGCGATCGAGCAGCTCCAGGGTGGTTTCCAGCCGGGTCTCGAAGGTGCGCAGATCGCGGTTGTTGATGCCCACCAGGGGCGTATCCAGGGCGAGCGCCCGTTCCAGCTCGGCGGCGTCGTGCACCTCCACCAGCACCGCCATGCCCAGGTCCCGGGCCAGCTCCGCAAGGCCGTGCATTCGTGCATCGTCCAGGGCGGCGGCGATGAGCAGGATGCAGTCGGCCCCCAGCACCCGCGCCTCGTAGACCTGGTAGGGGTCGATCATGAAATCCTTGCGCAGCACCGGCAGCGCGCAGGCCGCCCGCGCCTCCTGCAGGTAGGCGTCGGCGCCCTGGAAGAAATCCACGTCGGTGAGCACCGACAGGCAGGCCGCCCCGCCGCGGGCGTAGCTGGCGGCGATCTCCGCCGGGTGGAACTCCGCGCGCAGGACGCCCTTGCTGGGCGAGGCCTTCTTGATCTCGGCGATCACCCCGGGCTGGCCCGCCGCGATGCGCCCGCGCAGGGCGCCCACGAAGTCCCTCGCCGCGGGGGCGCCGGCGACCCGGCCGCGCAGCGCGTCCAGGGCGACGCGCCCGGAACGCTCCGCCACCTCCTCGGCCTTGCGCGCCAGGATCCGGCGCAGGATATCCGGGGTGTCGCCGCTCATGAGGAGACCGCCACGCGCGCGGTGTAGTCCACCAGCGCCTCGAGGCGATGCTGGGCCTCGCCGCTGGCGATGGCCGCCAGCGCCAGCTCCACGCCCTGCTTCAGGCTCCCGGCCAGGCCCGCCACGTAGACGGCGGCGCCGGCATTGAGCGCCACGATATCCCGGGCCGGCCCGGGCTGGTTGTCCAGCACCGAGCGCATCATGGCGAGGCTCCCGGCGGCGTCGTGGACCCGGATGCCCTCCAGCGGCGAGCGCTCGAGGCCGAACTCCTCGGGAGTGATGGTGTAGGTGCTGACCTGCCCGTCCTTCAGCTCCGCCACGTAGGTGGGGGCGCCGATGCTGATCTCGTCGAGGCCGTCCTCGGCATTCACCACCAGCACGTGGTGGCTGCCGAGGAAGTGCAGCACCTCGGCCACCGGCTCCACCCACTGCCGGCTGAAGACGCCCAGCAGCTGGTTGGGCGCCCCGGCGGGGTTGGTCAGCGGTCCCAGCAGGTTGAACAGGGTGCGCACCCCCATCTCCCGGCGCGGGCCGATGGCGTGGCGCATGGCGCCGTGGTGCATGGGGGCGAACATGAAGCCGACCCCCACCTCGTGGATGGCGCCCGCCACCTGCTCCGGGGAGAGCTCCAGGCGCACCCCGCCGGCCTCCAGCACGTCGGCGCTGCCGGTGCTGCTGGAGACGGAGCGGTTGCCGTGCTTGGCCACGTGCGCCCCGGCGGCGGCGGCCACGAAGGCGGCGGTGGTGGAGATATTGAAGGTGTGGGCGGCGTCGCCCCCCGTCCCGCAGGTGTCCACCAGGTGCGGCTCGTCCACCGCCACCCGGGTGGCCAGTTCGCGCATCACCTGGGCCGCGGCGGCGATCTCGGCCACCGTCTCGCCCTTCATGCGCAGGCCGATGAGGAACCCGCCGATCTGCGCCGGCGTCGCCTCCCCGGTCATGATGAGGCGCATCACCTCCACCATCTCCTCGTGGGTGAGGTTGCGGTGCTCGGTCACCGCCCGAATCGCACCCTGCATGTCCATGTTGTTTCCCCCTGAATCAGTACCGGTTCACCACGAAGTCACGAAGATCACGAAGAAAAGCAGAAGATAGCTGAAATCAGCATCTGTCTTCGACAACCCGCCAAGCGCCATGGGCGCTCTTATGGTGTTCTTCTTCTTGATCTTCGCGTCCTTCGTGCCTTCGTGGTGAGAATTTGAAAACGACCAGCTCAAACCCCCTCCAGAAAGTTGCGCAGGAGGTCGTGGCCGTGGCGGGTGAGGATGGATTCGGGGTGGAACTGCACGCCCTGCACCGGCAGCTCGCGGTGGCGGACCCCCATGATTTCGTCCATCGCGCCGGACGCATCGGCGGTCCAGGCGGTGATCTCCAGGCACTCCGGCAGGCTCGCCCGCTCGATGACCAGAGAGTGGTAGCGGGTGGCCTCGAAGGGGTTGTCGAGGCCGTGGAACACCCCGGTGTCGGTGTGATGGATCAGCGAGGTCTTGCCGTGCATCACCTCCCGGGCGTGCACGATTTTGCCGCCGAAGGCCTCGCCGATGCTCTGGTGCCCCAGGCAGACCCCCAGGATCGGGATGCGCCCGGCGAAGTGGCGGATCGCCGCCACCGAGATGCCCGCCTCGCGGGGGGTGCAGGGGCCGGGGGAGATGACCAGGTGGGCGGGTGCCAGCGCCTCGATCGCCTCCAGCGTGATCTGGTCGTTGCGGTAGACCTGAACCTGGGCGCCCAGCTCGCCGAAGTACTGCACCAGGTTGTAGGTGAAGGAGTCGTAGTTGTCGATCATCAGCAGCATGGTCGTGCCCTCACCCGTTGATCCCGTCCAGCCCGCCCTCGGCCATGGTCACGGCGCGGAATACCGCCCGGCCCTTGTTCATGGTCTCCGCCCACTCCAGCGCAGGCACCGAGTCGTAGACGATGCCGGCCCCCGCCTGGATGTGCAGGACCTGGTCCTTGATGACCGCGGTGCGGATGGCGATGGCGGTGTCCATGTTGCCGTGCCAGGAGAGGTAGCCCACCGCGCCGGAGTAGATGCCGCGCTTGACCGGCTCCAGCTCGTCGATGATCTCCATGGCCCGGATCTTGGGCGCGCCGCTCACCGTGCCCGCCGGGAAGGTGGCGCGCAGGGCGTCCATCGAGGTGGTTTCCGGGCGCAGCCGGCCGGTGACGTTGGAGACGATGTGCATCACGTGGGAGTAGCGCTCCACCACCATCTGCTCGGTGACCTTCACGCTGCCGGTCTCGGAGACCCGGCCCGCGTCGTTGCGGCCCAGGTCGATGAGCATCAGGTGCTCGGCCCGCTCCTTGGGATCGGCCAGCAGCTCCGCCTCCAGCGCCTGGTCCTCCTCCGGCGTGGCGCCGCGGTGGCGGGTGCCGGCGATGGGGCGCACGGTGATCATGCCCTCCTCCTCCCGCACCAGGATCTCGGGCGAGGAGCCCACCACCTGGAAGCCGCAGAGATCGAGGAAATACATGTACGGCGAGGGGTTGAGGCTGCGCAGGGCCCGGTAGAGATCGAGCGGCGCACCCGCGTAGGGGATGGAGAGGCGCTGGGAGAGGACCACCTGCATGATGTCCCCCTCGATGATGTACTCCTTGGCCCGCTCCACCGCCGCCTCGAAGCCCGCCCGGGTGAAGCCGGAGACGAAATCGGCCTCCGCCACCTCGCGCCGCTCCGCGGTCCGCCCGTAGGCGTACTGGGGGGTGGGCTGGCTGCGCAGCCGCCGCACCAGGGTGTCGAGCCGGCGCTGGGCGCGCACCCAGGCGTCCTCGAGCGCCGGGTCCACGTGGGTGATGACGAACAGCTTGCCGCTCAGGTTGTCGAACACCACCACCTCCTCGGAGACCAGCAGGAGGATGTCGGGGGTGCCGATGGGATCGGGCTTGGTGCAGGGGCCCAGGCGCGGCTCCACGTAGCGCACCGTGTCGTAGCCGAAATAGCCCACCAGCCCGCCGGTGAACAGCGGCAGCCCCGGCACTTTCGGCACCCGGTAGCGCGCCTGGTAGGCCTCGATCCAGGCCAGGGGATCCTCCACCTCGGCGCGCTCGGCGATCTCGCCGTCGCGCTCCACGCTCACTTCGTGGTCCCGCACCCGCAGCACGGTGCGGCAGGGCAGGCCGATGATGGAGTAGCGGCCCCACTGCTCGCCGCCGTGCACCGACTCCAGCAGGTAGGAGTGGGAGCCCTCGGCGAGCTTGAGATAGGTGCTGAGCGGCGTGTCGAGGTCGGCGAGGACCTCGCGCATCACGGGAATACGGTTGTAGCCCTCGCGGGCATAGGCGTCGAACTGTTCAGGCGTCATGACTCACCTCACGGAAAAGGGGACGAACGAAGGGGCACTGCGTCAGCAACGCCATCGCCATCGCTTGTCCAGGCGCCACATCGGGGCGCTCTCCGTGCGGTCGTTCATGTTCAGGCCGCCGCCTCCAGCAGGGTGCGCAGCTGCTCGAGGGAATCCACCACGGCATCCGGTTGGGCAGTGGCGATGTCGCGGCCGTGGTTGTAGCCGTAGCTGACGCACGCCACCTGGAACCCCGCCGCCCGGGCCGCCTTCACGTCGTGCTCCGAGTCGCCCACCATCAGCGCCCGGGCCGGGGCCACGCCGAGCCGTTCGGCGGCGTGGAGCAGCGGCGCGGGATCGGGCTTCTTCTGCGGCAGGGTGTCGCCGCTGACCACGATGCCGAAGTAACCGTCGATGCCCAGCGCCCGCAGCAGGGGCAGGGTGAAGGCCTCGGCCTTGTTGGTGACGCAGCCGAGCCGGTAGCCCGCCCCGCGCAGGTACTCGAGCCCGCCGGCCACGCCGGGGAAGAGGCGGCTGTGGCGGCCGTTGTGCTCGGTGTAGGCGGTGCGGAACAGCGGCAGGGCGCGCGCGAACGCCTCTTCCGGCGGATCGGCCCAGAGCTCGCCGGTGAGGGCGCGCATCACCAGCCGCTCCACCCCGTTGCCGACCCAGTCGCGCACCCGCGTCTCGCCGCAGGCGGGCAGCCCCAGCTCGCCCATCATCCAGTCCACGCTCGCGGCCAGGTCCGGCACGCTGTCCACCAGCGTACCGTCCAGGTCCAGCAGCACCATCTGCGGGCGTTTCAGGCTCATCGTCTGTTTCTCAATCCCAAAAAAAGCGAAAAAACCATTTCTCTCCGCAGATTATGCAGATTACACCGATTCCTGAAGGAACCGGATGGCAACCCGGCCTGCCCCCCGGCCGGCGCTCCTGCTGGAGGGCCCTCCAGCCCGGAGCGGCGGGACACCGACGCGAACAAGGTTTCCCTCATACCAATCTGCGTAATCTGCGTAATCTGCGTAATCTGCGGATAACAAAAAGCTATTTCCCGGCCTGGGCCAGCTCCGCGCGCATGGCGGCGATGACGCTGTCGTAGCGGTTGGGGTCGCCGTCCTTGCCGGCGCCGAAGATGGCGGAGCCGGCCACGAAGGTGTCGGCGCCGGCCTCGGCGATGGCGCGGATGTTGTCCACCTTCACCCCGCCGTCGATCTCCAGCCGGATGTCACGGCCGCTGGCGTCGATGATGGCCCGCGCCTCGCGCAGCTTGTCCAGGGCGCTCATGATGAAGCTCTGGCCGCCGAAGCCGGGGTTCACCGACATCAGCAGCACCATGTCCACCTTGTCGATGACGTACTTGAGCACGTCCAGGGGGGTGGCCGGGTTGAACACCAGGCCCGCCTTGCAGCCCTCGCCCTGGATCAGCTGCAGGGTCCGGTCCACGTGCTCGGAGGCCTCCGGGTGGAAGGTGATGTAGGTGGCGCCGGCCTTGGCGAAGTCGGGGATGATGCGATCCACCGGCTTGACCATCAGGTGCACGTCGATGGGCGCGGTGACGCCGTGCTTGCGCAGCGCCTCGCACACCAGCGGGCCGATGGTCAGGTTGGGAACGTAATGGTTGTCCATCACGTCGAAGTGCACGATGTCGGCCCCGGCCGCCAGCACGTTCTCCACCTCCTGGCCGAGCCGTGCGAAATCCGCCGACAGGATGGAGGGGGCGATGAGGTTCTCGGCCATGTTCTTGACTCTCCAAATCTCGCTGATGGTTGTATTTCGGCCCGCACGCGGGCACGTGAACCGGAGAATTTACCGCAACCGGGGGCGCATTGCAGCCTCCGCCGCTGGACTTCCTGAGCGCGCTGGTCAGAATAGGGCCGGAGCCGGCACCCCCGCCGGCGCCGGATCGAGCCAAGGAGGACCCATGACCATCGCCATTGCCCTGCACCTGCTCGCCGCCATCATCTGGGTGGGCGGCATGTTCTTCGCCCACATGGCGCTGCGCCCGGCCGCCAACGCGCTGCTGGAACCGCCCCTGCGCCTGCCCCTCATGCGCCGGGTCTTCGCCGGCTTCTTCCCCTGGGTCTGGGCGTCGGTGGCGATCCTCCTCGTGACCGGCTACTGGATCTTCCTGGTGGCCTTCCAGGGCAAGGCCGGCCTGCACGTGCACATCATGTCCGGCCTCGGGCTGGTGATGGCGGCCATCTTCGCCTACCTCTGGTTCGCCCCCTACCGCCGCCTGGGCCGGGCCGTGGACGCCGGCGACATCCCCGCCGCCGCGCCCCACCTGGCCATGATCCGCCGCCTCATCGCCACCAACCTGGTGCTCGGGCTCGTCACCTCCGTCCTCGGCGGCACCGGCCGCTACCTCCTCTGACCCCGGACCAGATCCCCGAGCGCCGTTTCGATTCACCACGAAGGCACGAAGGACACGAAGAAAAGACAGATAACCGCAGATTACGTTGATTGGCAGAAATTGGCCGTGCCGCCTGATCGGCCCGTGGTGAGCCAAGGGCTGGGAGGGGTCTCCTCCCGGGGCGGGGAAAAACAGAGGCATCTCAGCCTGTTGCCGGCATCTCCATGCGCCACCAGGTAAATAATCTGCGTCAATCAGCGTAATCTGCGGTTAACCGTCTTTCTTCTTTCGGTTTTCTTCGTGTCCTTCGTGCCTTCGCGGTGAACGTCTTTGTGGTGAGAAATCAGAACGACCGGCTGTAGGAGAGGGAGACGGAGCCGTAGGTGTGGGGATCGTCCTGGCCCTCGAACTCCTGGCTGGTGAAGACCCGGGCGAAGGAGAGCTTGAAGCCGTAGAACAGGCCGCTCACGCCCACGGCGGCATCGCCCACCAGGTAGCGCTTGTCCACCGAGTGGCTGTCCTCGAAGGTGTTGCCGTCCAGCGTGATGTCGCGCCCCACCAGGCGGCCGTCGAGGGAGACAAAGGCGTGGATGCCGCCGAAGGGGAGTTCGCGCAGGCGCGGATCCCAGCGGGAGCTGGGCGCGCTGTTGCTGCCCCCGGGACGCAGGGAGGAGGTGCCGAAGTCCGCGGGGATGTCCCAGCCGAGGCGGAACTCGCCGCCGGCGTTGAGGTAGGTGGCCACGTTGCCGAGGCTGAAGCCGGCGTGGCCGATCAGGTCGCACTCCATTCCCACGGGCAGGATGCAGTCCGGCAGCAGTTGCCGCTTGAGCTCGTAGATGAGCTGCACCCCGGGCTCGTCGGAGAGCTGGTTGTCCCAGCCGTTGAAGCGCTCGAACCCGCGCAGGTCGTGGATGAAATTCTGCGCCTCCTCGGCCAGGGACGAGGGTCCCACCACCCCCAGGTTCAACTCCAGGGAGTCCATGCGCAGCCGGCTGCGGGCATGGTAGCCGAAGCCGAGGTAGAGCCAGCCGGCGTAGGGACGGTCGTCCTCGATGAGCGCCGTGGGGACGGGATCGGCGGGGGTGAACATCTTCTGCCCCAGGCTGATGACCAGGTTGCGCTGCAACGCAGCGTCGCCGGTCAGCCCGCCGTGGAGCCACTCCAGCTCCCGGTTCACCCAGCGCACCCAGGCGGGCATGTTGGGATCGTTGAGATAGTCGCTGGTGTCCGGGGAAATCCAGCTGACGCCGACGCCATTGGTGTAGGCCTGGTCGGTTTCGGCGAACAGGTCGTTCTCGAGGGTGAAGCTGACGGTCCAGGACTGGCGCGGATCGGCCGTCGGGGTGGCCGGCGCCTCGGCACGGGCCTGAACCGGGGCCAGCCCCAGGAGGGCGGCCAGGACCAGGGCAAGACTGCGGCTGGAAAGCTGTTCAGGCATGTTCATGGCTCCAGGACAACGACCGGGCGGCCCGGTCACATCCCCCGCGCCGACTTCACCTGCTCATAGGCGGCCTTGATCTCCTGGGTCTTCTCGGTGGCCACCTTCATCATCTCCTCGGGCAGCCCCCGGGACACCAGCTTGTCGGGATGGTGCTGGCTCATCAGGCGGCGGTAGGCCTTCTTCACCTCCGCATCCGTGGCCCCGGCCTCCACCCCGAGGATGGCATAGGCATCCTCCAGGCTGCGGCCGCGGCTGCCCGGAGCCGCCTGGTGGTCGTAGCGGGTGCCGGCCCGGGCCATGCGCTCCAGCTGCTCGAAGGCGAAGCGGGGAAAGCCGAGCCGTTCGCAGATGTGGAGCAGGATCCGGCGTTCGGCGGGATGCATCTCGCCGTCGGCCAGCGCGGCGGCCAGCTGGATCTCCACGAACATGCGGATCAGGTTGACCCGGCGCCGGCACTCCTGGCGGAACTGGTCCAGCACCGCGTCGAGATCGAAGCCGGGCTGCTTGCCCTCGTTGAAAAGCTCCATGGCCAGGCGGCGCTGCTCCCCGCCCAGCCCCATGCGCTCCATCACCTGGCGCGCCAGCCGGATCTCGTCCTCGGAGACCCGGCCGTCGGCCTTGGCCAGGTGCCCCATCACCGAGAAGGCGGCGGTGAAGAAGACCATCTGCACCCGCTCCTGGGCGCCGGGCTCGAACTGCTCCTCCAGCCCGGAGCGGACCGAGCTCACCCCGCGGTCGAACTGGTGCCCCAGGGCGACGCCCAGCAGCGCGCCCAGGGGGCCGCCCATCATGAACCCGAAGGCCCCGCCCGCCAGCTTGCCCCACCAGCTCATCAGCTCATCCTCAATGGAACCGGACCATCACGCCGCACCCGGCGGCCTGAACGCCTCACGCCTCACGCCTCACGCCTCACGCCTCATGCCTCACGCCTCACGCACACCATAGTACTCCCGATACCACTCCACGAACTTCGCCACCCCCTCCTCCACCGTGGTGGCGGGGCGGAAGCCCACC
>NPIE01001550.1_pt1 | contig 65831 bp, 60 predicted proteins | sample 8637661 | NCBI WGS metagenome assembly NPIE01 (sample SAMN07420842, study PRJNA396082) | bioreactor metagenome | isolation source: sample BA12 brine-fed electro-methanogenic bioreactor BA | place: Japan: Kochi | collected 2016-12-09 | reverse complement strand
TTTCGATAAATCACTACGGATCACGCTGATCCGCCGGATCACGCTGATCCGCCGGATCACGCTGATCCGCCGGATCACGCTGATCCGCCGGATCACACGGATCGAATGGATCAAAATGAATCTTTAAGGGATTCCTCCGCAGGGCCAAGCATGCTTCGCCCTGCGGTTTCCACATGTCGCTTGCCGCTTTTTCCTGCCTCTGGCCTCCCGCCTCCCGCCTCTGCCTTTGCTTGTCGCCTGATGCTTTTTCTTGTCTCTTGTCTCTGGCCTCCTGCCTCTGCCTTTGCTTTTCGCTGCTGCTGTGGGTAGACGCGCACCCCGCGCCCGGTGTAGAATCAAGGGCGAAACGCACACGCCGCGTCTGGCGGCAGCTCAACAGGGGGAACTAACGGTGACATCTCTGAGTAACCAGCAAATGACCGAGCTGGCAGCGCTGCGCCGCGCGCTGGCAGAAAATGATCTGAATATGGTGGCGGCGTGTTTTGACATCCTGCGCGGGCTGGAAGTGCCGGTGCTGCCCCTGCTGGATACGCTCGGCCAGGGCATCTGGGAGGAGGACGAGGACAGCGAGGCGCTCGAGGAAATGCTTGTCGAAGTGCTGCGCGAGCTGGAGCCGTCCGCGATCCCGGCGCTGGCGACCTACCTGATGGAGGAGGAAGGCCCCGACCTGCTGCTCGACCTGATCGCCATGCGGCTGGAGGCCTTTAAACCGCAGGTGGTGCTGCGCGCGCTGAGCCGGGCCGCTGCCGACCCCGACGAGCGCATCCAGGAAGGCGTGCGCGATTACCTGGATGAGATGGCCGACGATGTGCCGGAAGCCAGCGACCTGCTCGACGACATCGAAGACGAAGACGACCTGTAGAACGGATGCTTATGCGTTATTTTCGCTCGCTTTCAAGCGGCCCGCTGATGCTGCTCGCGCTGGTGCTGGCGGCCTGCAGTCCGCTGGCGCCCACCCCGCCGCCGGATGATCCGGTGGCGCCGAAGCAGCTTGCCACGGTGATGGTGACGGCCACGCCGGTGCATACGCTGGTGGTGCCGCCCACCTCCACCGCGCTGCCCAGCCCCACCCGCACGCCGATCCCGCCCACGCCGACGCCCAGCCCCACGGCCTACGTTGGCATCTTCATGGGGGATGGCTCCGCGCCGCTGATTGCGGATACCCCGCCGCCCGTGCTGGTGGAGGTGACGCTGCTGGCTCCCACGCCGCTGGGCGGCATCCCCACCGTGGATTCTCCCCCCGCCACCCCGCCGGGCGCGTTCGGCCTGCCGGTGGCGGGCGGGGGGACGTGCATCGGGGGGATCGCGCCCCAGTTTGAGGGGCCGTATAACGGCACTTCCGGGGTGCGGGAGGCGCTCGGCTGCCCGGTCGGCCAGCCGCAGTCGATCCCCATGGCGGAGCAGGCGTTTGAGCGCGGCACGATGTTCTGGGCCTCAACCCGCGAGATCTACGCCCTGGCGCGTGATCCCTTCAACGGCGTGCCGAACATGTTCTGGAAGCTGCTGGATCAGTGGCAGGAGGGCATGCCAGAGAGCGACCCCAGCATGACCGGGCCAGAGAATGCGCTCCAGCCGGTGCGCGGGTTTGGGCTGGCCTGGCGCACCAGCGACCAGGTGCGCAGCGCGCTGGGCTGGGCCGTCAGCCCGGAGGCGGGGTATACCGGCGTGGTGCAGCAGTTTGAGCGCGGCGTGATGCTCACGACGCAGGGCGGGGCGGTGTATGCCCTGGCGGGGAGTGGCGCGGGCGCGTCGGGGCAGTATATCGGGCCGTTGTTCTGACACCGGGCCGTTGTTCTAACAATGGGCCGTTGTGTTGCCGGACGCTGCCTGAACTGGCCTGCCACCGGCAGAAGCATTAAACCTGGCGGCAGCGGTTGCCCTTGAGCGCGGGCCAAGCTACAATGCGGGTTATCTTTATGTGACTGCTATCAGACCGGGAGGGACGACAGTGGGGCACTGGCCAGATAAATACGTGATCGGCCTCACGGGGAACCTGGCGATGGGCAAAAGCCAGGTGCGCAAGATGCTGGAGCACCTTGGCGCCTATACCATTGACGCGGGCGGGCTGGCTTACCAGGCCATGGCCCCCGGCGCGCCAGCCTACAAACCCGTACTTCAGACCTTTGGCCTCTGGCTGCTGGACGCCGAAAAACGCGTGGACCGCGCCCGGCTGGACGCGGTGACCTTCGCCCACCCGGAGGCGCTGCGCCGCCGCCAGGCGCTCACCCAGCCGCTGGTCAGCCGCGCCCTGGATACCCTGATCAGCCGCGCCCGGCACCGCATTGTGGTGGTGGAGGCGATTGACCTGCTGGAAGGGCATCTTGCCGGCAAGGTGGACGCGATCTGGGTGGTGGATGCCACCCCGGAGCATCAGCTCCAGCGCCTGGTCAAAACCGGCCTGTCCGAGTGGGAAGCCCGCAAGCGCATCGACCAGCAGAATCCCCAGGCGGAGAAGCTCGCCCGCGCCGCGGTGGTGATCGATAACACTGACACCCCCGAAACGACCTGGAAACACGTCCAGGAGGCCTGGGCGGGGCTGGTAGCCAGCCTGGGTCACCAGCAGGAACCCGAAGCCGAAGGGCCGCGCATCGCGGTGGCGCCCGGCCCGGACGGCGGCGCGGAGGCCATCCGCGAGGTGCAGATCAAGCGCGGCAAGCCCGGCAACGCCGACGAGCTGGCCGCCCTGCTCAGCGAGCTGACCGGCCGCGCGGTGTCCCGCATGGATGTCATGATGGCGTTTGGTGAAAAGAGCTACCTGCTGGCCGAGGGCGATGGCCGTAATGTGGCCGTGGCGGGCTTTCAGGTGGAGAACCTGATCACCCGCGTGGATGAATTCTTCATCAAGCCGGCGGGCGTGATCCCGGCGGTGATCACCGGCCTGATCGAGGCGGTGGAAGAGGCCTCGCGCGAGCTGCAGAGCGAGGTTGGCTTCTTCTTCCTGCCGCAAGACGCGCCCCGGGCCATGCTGGATGTGTTCCTCAACAACGGCTACGAGCTGCGCGCGCTGGAACAGATCAAGTTCCCGGCCTGGCGGGAGGCGGCTCGCGATGGCCAGCCGGCCGGCACGCAGATTTATGCCAAGCAGCTCCGCGCTGAACGGGTGCTGAAGCCGCTCTAAGCTGGCGGCACAGGAGAGTATGACGTGGATTTCCTGAAGAAACTTCCTGGCGCGGCCTGGGCGGAGGCGCACCCGCGCCTGACCGCCTGGATCGTGCTGGCGCTGGGCATGATCATCCTGCTGGCGATCGAGGCGCGCGATGTTGGGCTGCTGCCCGGCCAGTGGATCGCCCTGATCGTGGCGACGACGCTGGTGGCCGGGGCCTGCATCTGGATCATCACCTGGGATGATGACGAGGAAGAAACCGTGGCCTGAGTGCCGCGCCATCCCTCATTCGTATCCACAAGGCGCGTCCCCATCGGGCGCGCTTTTGTTTCCTGGCTGGCCTGTATCTGGCCCGGCAGGATGAAGGGAAAACGATAATGCGTAGCATGTTCATGATCCTGCTGGTATTGCTGGCGGCCTGCACCCCGGCGCGCAGCGAACCGACCGTCATTCCGAGCCCCGACGCGGGCACCGCCACCCCCAGCCCGCCAGCTGCTGCGCAACGCGCGGCCAACGCGGATGTGGAATTTGTGCGCGCGGTGCAGGCCCCGGACGGCTCCTGGACGTTTCATGTGACGGTGCGTCACCCTGATACGGGCTGGGAAGATTACGCCGACGGCTGGGATGTCGTGCTGCCGGATGGCCGCGTGCTGAAGCCGAACCCGGACAGCCCGTTCACCCGCCTGCTCACCCACCCGCATGAAAACGAGCAGCCCTTCACCCGCAGCCAGAGCCGGATCGTGATCCCGGAAGGGGTGACAGGTGTCCTCGTTCGGGCGCATGATCTCCTGGATGGCTTTGGCGGGCGTGAGATTCAGGTGGATTTGGTGGTATCATCCGGGCCTGGTTTTGAAGTCATCCGCCAGGGGGAAAACTGACCCACCCATGACCGTGCTTACCGTCGCCTATAACGTGATCAGCCCGATCATCATCATCATCGGGCTGTCCGCGCTGGCCGCGCGCTACCTCGACATCGCGCCGCGCAGCGTTTCCAGCCTGATCATCTACCTGTTTTCTCCCATGCTGGTGCTGCACTCGATGACGTATACCGCGCTGCAGCCCGGCGACCTGCTGGATATTGTTGGCCTGGCGCTGGTGCTGTCGGTGATCATGTCCGTGATCGGGTTCGGGGCTGCCCGCCTGCTGAAGCTTGACCGGCGCGCCGAAAGCGCCTTCGTGATGACGATCGTGCTGATGAACGCGGGCAATTACGGCATCCCGCTCAATGAGTTCGCTTACGGCGTGCCGGGGGCCGACCGCGCGATGGTGTATTACATCGCTTCCGCGCTGCTGGGCAACACCTACGGCGTGTACCTGGCCTCCCGGGGGACGGCTTCTGTACGCGACTCGATCCTCAACGTGTTCAAGCTGCCCCTGATCTACTGCTTCGCGCTGGGCCTGGTGCTGAACTTTGCCGGGGTAGAGCTGCCCGTGCCGCTGGAGCGCTCCTCCTACCTGCTGGGCAGCGCGGCCGTGCCGGCCATGCTCACCCTGCTGGGCATGCAGCTGGCGCGCGCGTCCCTGCGCGGGCGGATCGCCCCGGTGCTGGCCTCCGCCGGGCTGCGCCTGCTCCTGGCCCCTGCGATCGCGCTGGGGCTGGCGGTGATATTTGGCATTACCGGTCTGACACGGGATGTGATCATCGTGGAGAGTGCCATGCCCACCGCCGTGATCACCAGCGCGCTGGCGATCCAGTTTGACGCGGATGGCGACTTTGTGGCCTCGGCGATCTTGTTCAGCACGGCGGCCAGCGTGGTCACGCTGAGCCTGCTGCTGGCGCTGCTGGGCGTGGGGTAGGATCAGCCCTCTTTGACCGCCCGGCGCGCTGCCAGCACCACCCGCAGGAAGTTCCTTACATGGCTGGCTGGCTGGATATGGCTGCTTTCCCCGGCGTAAATCGTGCTGATCGGGACCCATTCCAGGCGGTAGCCACGCACCAGGCAGGTCGTGATCATCTCCACCTCAAACTCAAAGCCCTGCTCCTGGCTGTCCAGCAGCGCTTCCATCAGCCGCCGGGAGAGCAGCCGGTAGCCGGACTGGTTATCGGGGATGTGCTGGCCCAGCGCCCACGAAAACAGGACGGTGCCGAGCGTGTTGGAGATGCGGCGGACGGTGGGCATGTAGCGGAAGTCGCGCTGGCCGATGATCAGATCGGCCCCGGTCTCCGCGTAGCAGGCCGTGAATCGCCCGATCTCGTCCGGGGCGTGCTGGCCGTCCGCGTCCAGCGTGATCACGGCGTCATACCCGTGTTCCAGGGCGTCGCGGAAACCGGCCCGCAGCGCCGCGCCCTTGCCCTGGTTCGGCACCTGGCGGATCACGCGCGCGCCCGCCGCTTCGGCCAGCGCGGCGGTCTCATCCCGCGAGCCGTCATCCACCACCAGCACGGGCAGGTGGGCGCGGGTGGCGGCGATCACGGGCGTGATGCGCGCCGCTTCGTTATAGGCCGGGATCAGGGCCAGTAGGCTGGGGGCCAGCAGGTTCGGCATGGGGGTTCTCTCCGCGCGGGCGCTCAGGCCCAGTCCTCGTAGGTGTCTTCGATCTCTTTGCGCAGGCGCAGGAAACTCCGGTAGCGCGTCAGGGCGATCTCACCGCGCTTGACGGCGGCCCGCACGGCGCAGCCCGGCTCGTGGGTGTGGGTGCAGTCCGGGAACTTGCAGTCCGCCACGTGGGGCGCGATGTCGACGTAGTACGCCTCCAGCTCATGCGGCTCCACATCCCAGATGCCCACCGCGCGGATGCCCGGCGTATCGGCCACGTAGCCGCCGCCCTCCAGCCTGAACATCTCACTGTGAACGGTGGTGTGGCGGCCCTTGGTGGTGGCCTGGCTCACCGCGTTAACCCGCAGCCCCAGCCCGGGCTGGATCGCGTTCAGCAGGCTGGTTTTGCCCACACCGGAGGAACCGGTGAACACCGAGATATGCCCGGTGAGAATCGCGCGCAGCTCGTCCACGCCCTCGCCGGTGACCGCGCTGGTATACAGCACCGGGTAGCCGATGGCCGGGTAGGGCGCCAGCAGCGCGTCAAGCTCCTCCCGGGTGTCCAGCAGGTCGATCTTGTTGCACACCACGTGGATGCGGGGAATGCGGCCCTTTTCGGCGGCGACGATCAGGCGATCCAGCGCGCGCGGGTTGGGCGTGGGATGGCTGGCGGCCAGCACAAAGACGGCCTGGTCGGGGTTGGCGATGATCACCTGCTCGCGGCCCTGCTGGGCCGATCCGCGCCCGCCGGTGTGATCCGCGCGAGAAAGCACGCGTACGCGTTCGTGAATGTCGTAGATCACGCCGCTGCCGTCTTCGTTGAGCGTGATGGTCACCCGGTCGCCAAGCGCGCAGAGATCGGTCGGGTCTTCTGCATCGCGGGAGACCCGGCGGGAAGCCTCTGATTTCAGTTTCCCCCGGAGCTGGCAGATGGTGAGGCCCCGATCGGTTTCCACCGTAAAAAAGCCACTTTGCTGCTTGACCACAATGCCTTCTAAAAACTCCACCCGTGCTCCTTCTATTCAGCCCGTATAACGCGGCAGGGTAACCCGGAACTGAGAGCCTTCCCCCGGCGTGCTGGATACCGCAATAGTGCCGCGGTGGGCCTCCACGATCTCCTTGACAATCGCCAGCCCCAGCCCGGTGCCTTCCACCCCGGCCAGCTTGGCGTCATCGCTGCGGTAGAAGCGCTCGAAGATGTTGGGGAGGTCCTGCGGCGCGATGCCGATCCCTGTATCCGCCACAAGCAGGCAGAACGTCCGGTCTTCCAGCCGGGTGCCGATCGTGATCGTGCCGCCCGGTGGGGTGTAGTTCAGCGCGTTGGTCAGCAGGTTGACGATCACCCGTTCCAGCTTGCTCCGGTCGGCCAGCACCATGGCCGATTCCGCGGCGGGCTGGTAGACCACGTCCTGCTGGTTGGCGGCGGCCTGCGCCTCGTGAACGGCGATAATGTCGGTCAGCAGGCAATGCAGGTCCATCGGTTCCAGGTTGAACTGGGTTGTGCCGCGATCCAGCTGGGAGAGCATGCGCAGGTCGTTCACCAGGTGCTCCATGCGGCGGGTCTGGCCTTGCAGCACTTCCATGTAACGGGCGCTGTGTTCCGGCGTTTGTTCCAGCGCGTGCAGGTAGAGCTTGAGGTTGGAGATCGGGTTGGCCAGGTCGTGGGCGGCGTTCGCCACGAAGCGGGTCTTGAAGCGGTTGATCTCCTTGAGCTCGGTGATATCGCGCAGGCTGACCACGATGCCAATGTTTTCGTGATCGTCATGGTTGCGCACCGGCGTCATGGCGATATCCATGTCGATCTCGGCCCCGTCCAGGCTCAGGATGCGGGCTTCCACGCGCGCGGCCTCGCCCTGCTTGAGCACGGCGTAGAGCGCCTGGGTCACGGCTTCGATGTGTTCGGTTTCGGTGACCACGTGCAGCAGCTGTTCGATCGCGCGGTTAACCCGACTGCCGAACAGGGTCTTGAACGCGGGGTTGGTGGTGCGGATGTCGCCGTTGGATTCGGCCAGGGCGATCGCGTCGCTGCTGCTTTCCAGGATGGCTTCGGTCTGCTGGATGTTGCGCCGCAGCTGGTGTGTGCGCTCCTGCACCAGGTCTTCAAGCTGCTCGTTGTACATCTGCAGCGCTTCGTTGAACTGCTCGCGCTCGGTCACGTCGCGGGCGATCGCCAGCAGCGCCACCTGGTCAAGCTGGTCTACCGCCGCGATGCGCAGCTCCACCGGGAAGGTGCTGCCATCCGGGCGGCGGTAGCGCGTCCGGCGGGTGACCACCTCCGTCTGGCAGGCGTGCCAGATCGCCTCAACATCCTGTGGGGTGGCCTCAGTGTCGAAATCATATACCGTCAGGGAGCGCAGCTCGTCATACGTGCTGCCCACGCTGGCGCAGGCCTGCTGGTTGCCGTCCAGCACGCGCCCGGTACGGTCCACCACCAGGATGGCGTCCCCGGCCTGCTCTACCAGCTGGCGGAAGCGGACTTCGCTGCGGCGCAGGGCGTCTTCTGCCTCGCGGCGCTGGGTGATATCCTCCTGAACGGAGACGAAGTGCGTGATCTGGCCGGCCGCGTTGCGGATCGGGGCCATCACCGCGGAGGCCCAGTAGTAGCTGCCGTCCTTGCGCCGGTTGCGCATTTCCCCGCGCCATTCGCTGCCGGATTTCAGCGCGTTCCACAGCCGCGCATATTCCTCCGGCGGGATTCTGCCGCCCTTCAGGATGCGCGGATTCTGGCCCAGCACTTCCTCCGGGGTGTACCCGGTGGCGGAGCAGAATGTGGGGTTCACATACTCGATACTGCCCTGAGTGTCGGTGATGATCACCATGCTAGGGCTTTGTTCCACGGCCATCGAGAGCTGGCGAACCTGGTCCTCGGCCCGGCGCCGGGCCGAGCGCGCCTGGGCGTCATTCAGCTCGCGCTGTATGGCGGGGACCAGCCGGGCCAGGCTGTCCTTCATCACATAGTCGTGCGCGCCGGCTTTCATGGCGTTCACCGCCACCTGCTCGCCAATGGTGCCGGAGACGATGATCAGGGGGGTATCCAGGCCGTAGCTCTTAAAGACTTCCAGCGCCACGATGCCATCAAAGCCCGGCATGGAATAGTCCGTGATCACGATGTCCCACGCGCCGTTTTCCAGGGCATCGCGCAGGTCGGCCTCGTTATCCACGCGCCGGTAACCGACCAGATCATAGCCGCCCTTGCGCAGAATCCGCTGCAGCAGCAGGGCATCGTCTTCAGAATCTTCAATCAGCAACAGGCGCAACGATATGCTCATCAGGGTAGCTTCCGGTTAGAAAAACCGTTCACTCACTATACCACGAATACGGGTTCACGGGCGGCGCGCCACCGGCTTTCAGGGCCTCCGCCAGGAACGCCAGCACGCGCCGGTCATACGCCTCCGGGTCACGGTGGCCGGCATCCCGGTGGCCGGCGCCTTCCACCAGCCAGAGCTGCCCCCGGGGAGCCAGCCGCGCCAGCCGGGCCGCGCCTTCCACCGTGTTAAAGGGATCCTCTACCCCGTGGATGAACAGGACCGGGCGCAGCACCCGGTCTGCCCAGCGCACGGGGTCCGCCAGGCTGATCAGCCTGCGGGCGCGCAGGGAGGCCACCAGCAGGATCACCTGCGCGGCGGGCCACACCAGGGCCGGCGGCACGCCCCGCGCCCGCCCCAGCCCCACGAGGCCATCCACCACCCGGCAGATCGCGCCATCCGCCACCACCGCCCGCACGCGGCCATCCAGCACGGCCACGCGCAGCGTCACGCCCGCGCCCATGCTGAAGCCCACCAGCCCGACCCGGGTGATGCCCTGCTCCGCCTGGAGCCAATCCAGCGCGCCCAGCACGTCCAGGAATTCGCGCGCGCCAAAGGTCACCTGCCCGCCCTCGCTGCCGCCATGCGCCCGCAGGTTAAAGAGCAGCACGTGATAGCCCGCCGCCACGAAGCGGGCGGCCTGTGCGGTGTCGCCATCCATGCTGCCGTTATGCCCCGGCACAAACACCAGTGTCTGGCCGTTGGGCTGCGCTGGATGCAGCCACCAGCCGCGCAGCATAACGCCATCTCGCGCAGGAAAGGCGACACTTTCGAAGTCAATCCCGTAATTGGTGGGCGGATCGGAGGGATCGGGCCGGCGGCGCTGGAGCAGGATCGTGCTGGCCCGCCACGCGCCCACACCCGCCGCCAGGAGCAGCGCCGCGCCAATGCTGCTGCGGCGCAGGGCAGAGGGAGAACGGAGGAATGGGGGGGGCGGCGAACCAGCGGACATGGCGTTTCTCCTGCACAGCAGCGGCCGCGGGCGGCGGCGCCAGGGCTATTCCTCGATAATCTCGACACTGAGCAAAGCGTCACCCGGTGGGGGGTTGGGATAGTTGATCGGGTCGAGCGGGTCGCGGGGGGTCATGGCACGGATGGCGTCCATGCCGTCGGTCACGATGCCGAAGATCGTGAATTGCTCGTTCCATTCCCATTCCGGGGCCAGCGGCCCCAGGGTGATGAAGAACTGGCTCCCGGCGCTGTTCGGCACGCCGCGCGTGCTGGCCATCGCCACCAGCCCTTCGCGGTCGAAGATCAGGCCGTTGTCGTGTTCATCCGCGATGGTGTAGCCCGGCCCGCCGAGGCCCGTGCCGCTGGGGTCGCCGGTCTGGGCGAAGAGGCCCGGCAGCACGCGGTGGAAGGTGACATTGTCGTACCAGCCTTCCCGCGCCAGGAACACAAAGTTGTTGACGGCCACCGGCGCGCGATCCGCAAAGAGGGCCAGCGTCACATCCCCGTGCGCGGTGTGCAGGATGGCCCGGTAATCCCGGCTGAGGTCGATCGCCAGCGCGGGCTGGGTCTCGTACTGGCGCGCCCGCAGCGCGTAAAAGCGCACAGCCTCATCCAGGCCGTAGGTGTCATAGCGCCCACTGTAGGGCTGTCCGTTGATCAGCAGGGTGGGGATGCCGGCCAGGTCCAGCGCCAGCGCTTCCAGGCGGGTCTGCTCCACCAGCGGGGTGGGGTCTGCCGCCAGCGCCGCCTCGAACGCGTCCAGGTCCAGCCCCAGCGTGCTGGCGTAGGCCGTCAGGGTTACGCGGAAAGCCGCCGGGGAGAGAGCGCGCCAGGTTTCCTGCTCTGCAAAGAGCAGGTCGTGCATCTCCCAGAAATGGCCCTGCTCCCCCGCGGCTTCCGCCGCCAGGAGGGCCAGGGGCGCTTTGTCGTGGCTCACGATGTCGGGGAAATGGCGCCAGATCACGCGCAGCGTTTCCGGGTAGCGCTCCTGCAGGATGGCCAGGCTGCGCGCGAGCTCCGCGCACGGGCCGCACTGGAAATCGCCGTAATGGATGGCGACGACCGGCGCATCCTCCGGCCCCTGGGCGTGGTCGGTCGTGCTGAAGGTGACGGTGTCGAGTGCTTCCGGCGGCGGCAGCGTGACGATCACCGGGGTGGGGGTGGGCGGCTGGGGGGAGGCGGTCGGGGCAGGCGTGGGCGGCGCGCCCGCACAGGCGGCCAGCCCCAGGATCAGCCCTCCTGCCACCAGGAGCAAAACCAGGCGGCGCATCAGGCTTTGTCGGTCTCCGCGACCGGCGCTTCTTCGTCCGGCTCATCCAGCACGGCCAACAGGTTTTCCTCCCGCAGCGTGAAGGTCTCCGGCGGGAGTGCCGGGTTCAGCTCAATTCTGACCGGCTTCAGGCTCATGAACAGCTCGTTGTTCCAGTAGCGGCGCAGCTCCGCCGGGACGAGCAGCCCATCCACCTGGATCAGCGGGCTGCCGGCCTCGATGCGCTGGCGTTTGGCGGTGTTGTCACCGGGGTCCAGCCGGTCGATCTCAATGGCCCGCATCACGTTATCTTCAGAGAGATACACTTCTGCGACCAGATCGGGGAAGCCGGGGGCGGACGCCTTAAACGAGTGGTTGTCCATGGACTGGACGTGCACGGTGTGGTCGGCGATCATCGGGCTGATGAAGTACACGGCCTCCGACCAGGCCCGCGCCCGCGCGGACTGCACCTGCCGCTCATCGGTGGTTTCGCTGACTTTGGCGCGCTGCTCTTCGAACACGGTTGCGCCATCGAAGGTGGTGGTGTAGCGGCTCGTCATAAAGCGCAGCAGGCGCACGTCAAATTCCCACCGCATCTGGAAGGGGAAGCGGTACGAGGCCACGGCCTGCACTTTGGCACGCAGCGGCAGCGGGCCGATCCGGGCCGATGACCAGCCCGTATACGTCACGCGCAGCGTATCGATGCCGGGAGGGCTGCTCCCATAGCGGTTATCGACCAGCTTTTTCAGCAAGTCCAGCCCAATCGTATCGCCCTGTGTGAGCAGCAGAAAAGGCATGCGCTTTCTCCAAGACAACCAGACGCGTGGCAAATGCGCAGGGGTAAGTCCCTGCTGCATGTGCGTAGATTGTAGCGACGCCTGGGGTACCGGGTCAAGTCCAACCCGGAGACGATTCCTGTAAGGTTATTATAACCGCCTGGCCCGGTCAGGTGTTTGTTATGGTTCTGTCAGAGTCTGCGTCCTGGCCCCTGCGGTTTCACTTTTCAGGATAAGATGTGCATAATAGGATCAGTGACACGTGTCAAGCAGATTCACATTCTGGCCTGTCCACTTCTGAACGCTACGGTACCGTAACCATGGAGCACCACTCACCTTTAACCGGCCTGCGGGCCAGGTTACGCCGGCTGAGCGACCTCCCGGGCCTGGCATGGGCCATTGGCGGCCTGTGGCTTCTGGCGCCCCTGCTGATCCTGGCACTGGTGGCGCGCCTTCCGGCGGGGGTGCTGTTGATCGGGCTGGTTGCCTGGCTGCTGCCGCTCCTGGTGGGGGTGTGGCGCCTGTCCCCGGTCGAGCGGGCGGACCCGGCCCGCGCGGAGCGCCCCCCATTCACGCCGCCTGGCCTGGCCGAGCTTGCTGTGAATCTGTCGTCCCAGATCATCCAGAATGCCCCCGCGGCGGTGGCGATCTTCGACCGTGAGATGCGTTACCTGGCCTACAGCCGGCGCTGGATCAGCGACTATCAACTGCCCCCTGATGACTCCCTGCTGGGTCGTTCTCATTACGACGTGTTCCCCGAAATCCCCGATCGCTGGCGGGAGATCCACCGCCGCTGTCTGGCGGGGGAAACGCTGCACTGTGATGAGGATGAGTTCATCCGGGCGGATGGCACCCGTGACTGGCTGCGCTGGGAGATGCAGCCCTGGCGGACTGGGACAGGGGAAGTCGGCGGCGTGGTCATGTTTACCGACGTGATCGGCCAGGACCCGCAGCTTCGGGCCGAACGCGAGCAGCGCCTGATGGCCGAAACCCAGAACCAGGTCATCCTGAGCCTGCTCTCGCAGGACAGCCAGCAGGACGTGATGGACGAAATCCTACACCAGGTCGCCCGCATCGTGCCCTACGAGTCCGGCATGCTGGCCCAGATCGACGGCGCACACCTGGTGATGCTGGCGTGGCGGGGCGCGGATACCGTCTCAGAATCGGCGCTGCGCCAGGGCCTGAGCCGCCTGGAGATCGATAAAACCCCCAACTTTCAGAAGGCCATCGCCGGCCTGGAGCCGGTGCTGGTGGCGGATTCGTGGGCTGACCCCACCTGGCGCTTTATGCAGGAGTTCGCCTGGATCCGGTCACATCTCAGCTTCCCGATCGTGTTCAAGGGCAAGCTGCTGGGCCTGCTGCTGCTGGACAGCGGCGAGCCGGAGCATTTTTCCGCGGCCGATCTGGAGCGCCTGCAGCCCCTCATTCGCGTGGCCGCCGTCATCCTGCAGAACACGCGCCTGTATGAGCAATCCCGCCAGGAGGTCTCCCAGCGCCGCCAGGCGGAGCGCGCCCTGCAGCACGCCAACGAGGTCCTGGCGCTGCGCGTCTCCGAACGTACCGCCAAGCTGGAAACCGAGGTGCAGGAGCGCCGCCGGGCCGAGGCGCTGCTGCGCGAAAGCGAGGAGCGTTTCCGCAGCGCCTTCACCAACGCCCCGATCGGGCTGGCGATCATCGACCTGGACGGCCACTTTCTGCAGGTGAATACCGCCCTGTGCGATATCCTGGGCCAGACGGAGGAACAGATCCTCACGGCAAATGATGCCCGGCCGGCGCCCGGCCAGGATCCGCCGATTTCGGCGGACGCGATCCGGCGCCTGGCCGAGGGTGGGCGGGCCGTCCAGTATGAGAAGCTGCACCGGCGGCCGGATGGCAGCGAGGTCTGGCTGATCGTCAGCGCGTCCTATATCAATGATGAATACGGCCAGCCGGAAAACATCGTGGCCCAGCTGCAGGATGTCACCGCGCGCAAGCAGGCCGAGGAGGAAAACACGCGCCTGCTGGAGGTGCTGCGCCACCGCAACATGCAGCTGCGCACCGCGGCGGCGGTCTCCACCACCGCCAGCAGTATCCTGGACCCCCGCAACCTGATCACCGCGGCCGTGAACCTGATCCAGGAGCAGTTCCAGTTCTACTATGTGGGCCTGTTCCTGAAGGATGAGAGCGGGCGCTTCGCCGTGCTGCGGGCCGGGACGGGGTCGGCCGGCGAGCAGATGGTGAAGGAGGGGCATAAGCTGGCGATCAACGGCGAGTCCATGATCGGGACGTGCATCGCGTCCAACACGCCGCGCATCGCCCTGGACGTGGCCACCGCCTCCCGCCGCTACGCCAACCCTCTGCTGCCGGAAACTCGCTCCGAAATGGCTCTGCCGCTGACCACGCCCAGCAGCGGCTGTATCGGCGGGCTGACGGTGCACAGCAGCGCGGAGGACGCCTTCAGCCAGGAGGATATCGCCGCCCTGCAATCCATGGCGGAGCAGATCGCCATCGCGCTGGAAAACGCGCGGCTGTACAAGGCCGCGCGGGAGGAGATCGCCCTGCGGGTGAAGGCGGAGGAAGCGCTCAAGCAGCTGAATGAGGACCTGGAACGCCTGGTGCGGGAGCGCACCGCCGAGCTTTCCGCGGCCAATACGGAGCTGGAAGCCTTCGCCTACTCGATCTCGCATGACCTGCGCGCGCCCGCCCGCCGGCTGAAAGGCTTCGCCACGGCGGCGCTGGAGGATTACGGCGATCAGCTGGGCGAGGAAGGGCGCGACTACCTGCGGCGCATGGAGGCGGCCAGCGCCCACATGAACGATCTGATCGATTCCATGCTGGCGCTCTCGCTGGTGACGCGCACCGAGCTGCACCGCGAGGAAGTGGACCTGAGCGCCATGGCCGCCAGCATCTGTGAGAACCTGACCGACCTGGAGCCGGAACGCCGGGTGGTATTTGACATCACGCCCGGCCTCACCGCGTACGGTGACCCGCGCCTGCTGATGAACACGCTCGACAACCTGATTGGCAACGCGTGGAAGTTCACGGCCCGCTGCGCCGAGGCCCGGATCACGGTTGGCGCGCTGACCCAGGAGGGGGAGCGCGTGTTCTTCGTGCAGGATAACGGCGCCGGGTTCGATATGACTTACATCGACCGCATTTTTGCGCCGTTCCAGCGCCTGCACACCGAGGCCGACTTTGACGGCAGCGGCATCGGGCTGGCGACCGTCCAGCGCGTGATCCACCGCCACGGCGGGCGTGTCTGGGCGGAGGGCGCGCCGGGCGAGGGCGCGACGTTCTACTTCACGCTGTAACGCCGCCCCGCGCGCCCTCCCCGCCGTTAATCCTGCTTCAGCCGCGCGGCCAGCGCCTGCGCCGGGTGGAGCGCCTGCCGCCCGGTGAAGTCCCTGATCTGGTGGCGGCAGCTTGTCCCCGCGGCGACCACGGTCGCGTCCTCCCGCGTGCCGATCACAGTCGGGATCAGCTGGCGGTAGGCCATGTCCTTCGAGATGCTGTAGTGCTCCTTCTCATAGCCGAACGCCCCGGCCATCCCGCAGCACCCGGAATCGACCTCCTCCACGCCCGCGTGGGCCAGCCCCAGCGCGGCATGGGCGGGCTTCGTCCCCACCAGCGCCTTCTGGTGACAGTGGCCGTGCAGCAGGCAGGGCAGTTCCTCCGGCTCAAACAGGTCGGCCCACTCGTCAGCGTGCAGCGCGGCGAATTCCTCAAAGGTGAATGCATTCGCCCCCACCGCCACCCGGTCGGGATGATCGCTCAGGTACTGGTGCTCGTCCCGCACGGTCAGGATGCAGCTTGGCTCCAGCCCGACAATCGGGATGCCCGCCCGCCCGTAGGGCGCGAGGATGTCCATCACCCTGTCGGCGGCGCGTTTGGCCTCCGCCACGAAGCCTTTGGAAAGATACGTCCGGCCGCAGCAGCTGTACGGCGGGATGATCACCTCGAACCCGGCGGCGGTCAGCACGTCGAAGGCGGCCTGCGCGATGGAGGTCTCGTTGTAGTTCGCCCAGGTGTCCACGTACAGCACGACCTTTTTGCCGGTGATGGCCGGTTCCGGCGGCGCGCTGAGGAACGCTTTCTCAAACGCGGGCAGCTTGCGGCGGCGGTCGATGCCCAGCGCGCGGTCCAGCAGGATGCCCGTCAGGCGGTGCTGCAGGACGGCGTTCGCCAGCGGGTGCAGCCAGCTCCCCAGGCGGGAGAACGCGGGCATGTTGGCGAACAGCCAGGTGCGCAGCATGGGGCGCTGGTGCTGGTAGCGGTGAGCCTGCCATTCCAGCTTGATCTTGCCCATGTCCACCGCGGAGGGGCATTCGCTCTTGCAGGCTTTGCAGGAGATGCACAGCTCCATCGCCTCCGCCATGCGCTCGCCAAAGAGCTGGTCACGCGGGATCAGGCCGGTCATGGCGGCGCGCAGCAGGTTCGCCCGCCCGCGGGTGCTGTGTTCCTCCTCACGGGTGACCATGTAGGAGGGACACATCGTGCCGCCGTCCGGCTTGCGGCAGACCCCCGCGCCGTTGCACATCTCGATCGCGCCCGCGAAGCCGTGGTCAGCCGACCAGTCCAGGTACTCTACCAGGGGGATCGGGGCGTAATCCGGCCCGTAGCGCAGGTGGGCGGTCATGGGCGGCGCGTCCACGATGTTGCCGGGATTCAGGCGGTTCTGGGGGTCAAAGGCGGCTTTGGTCAGGCGGAAGGCGTTATACACCTCCGGCCCGAAGAAGTGTTCGTTCAGCCAGGAGCGCGCCCGGCCGTCGCCATGCTCGCTGCTCCACGCGCCGCGGTAGCCCAGCACCAGGTCGCACACCGCCGCGCTGATGCGCTGCATGGTGTCCACGCCCGCCGCGTCTTTCAGGTTCAGGATCGGGCGGATGTGGATGCAGCCCGCGCTGGCATGGGCATACATCGCCAGCGGGACGTTTACCTCCGCGGCCACGGCCTGCACGTCGCGCACGTAGGCCGCCAGGTTGTCCACCGGCACGGCCACATCCTCGATGAAGGGGACGGGCTTGGCGTCCCCGCGCAGGCTCATCAGCAGGCCCAGCCCGGCCTTGCGCACGCCCCACACGTTGGCCTGTGCAGCGGGTTCCAGCAGGCGCGGGCGCGCGCCCACCGGCAGCCCGGTCGCCTTGATGTGCGCCTCCAGCCGGTCGAGCTTGTGGGTCAGCTCAGCCTCGTCCTCCCCGTAAAATTCCGTGATCAGCACGCCCGCCGGGTCGCCGCTGACGAAGGACAGGCGCGGCGCCCAGGCCACCGACTCGCGGCACAGGTTCATCTGCGTGCGGTCCAGCAGCTCGATCGCGCTCGGCTCCACCTCCAGCAGGGCCGGAACGGCTTCCAGCAGGGCGTTGAGGTCGTCGAAGTGCAGGACGCACAGCGCCGTCTGGCGGGGGACCGGCACCAGGTTGACCGTCACGTTCAGGATCGTGCCGAGCGTGGCCTCGCTGCCCACCAGCAGGCGGGCCAGGTTGAAGCGCTCATCCGTCCAGCGGATCGGGGCCAGCGGGATTTCGCTGGTGTCGCCGGTCAGCAGGCGGTCGAGGTTGTAGCCGCCGCAGCGCCGCCACGTGCGCGGCAGGCGCTCCCGGATCGCGCCCTCGTGCTGGCGCAGGATCGCCGGGACCTGGCGGTAAATCTGGCCTTCCAGCGTGTCGAGCGTGGCCTTCCGCCCGAGCATGTGATCGTCCACCGGGCCGAAGGTGACCAGGCTGCCATCGGCCAGCACCACATCCATGCTGATCACGTGGTCGGCGGCCATGCCATACAGCAGGCTGTGGGAGCCGGTGGAGTTGTTGCCCATGATGCCGCCCAGCACCGCCCGATCATCCGTGGCCGGGTCCGGGCCGAACTTCAGCCCGCGCTGGCGCATGGCGCTGTTCAGCCGCCCCAGGATCGTCCCGGCCTGGACGGTCACGCGGCGCTCCGGCGCGTTGAATTCCAGGATGCGGTTCAGGTGGCTCATGTCGATGATCACGGCCTCGTTCACCGCCTGCCCGGCCAGGCTGGTGCCGCTGCCGCGCGGCAGGACGGGCAGGCCGTACTCCGCGGCCAGCGTCATGGTGGCGATCACGTCGTCCGGGCTTTCGGCCAGCACCACGCCCAGCGGCATGCTCTGGTAGTTGCTGGCGTCGGTGCTGTACAGCACGCGGTTGAAGTGATCGGTGCGCACATCGCCCTGAAGCTGAGGGCGCAGCGCGGCGGCGAAATCCTCGATGGCAAAGGTCTGTACGGCAGCCATGATTATCCTCTTCTCCGGGGCAAAACGGGCCAGTAATGGCGATCTCTGCGTGGTTCCTGCCTCGATTATACCGCCCGAATCGGGGTGGGGGCGTAACGTCACCTGGCGCTGTAACTTCCCGCGCCTCCGCGCATCATATGTAAAAGAGGTGTTTGAATCGCGTGACACCGAACCACTTTAGTGGTGCTTTGCGCTATAATAGCAGTATGGTCACAGGGTGGTTGTCGCTGGTGCGGCGCCCCGCTGTGATGTACGGAAAGGAGCGCATAATGTCTGATGCTGCACAGGAACGGCAGTCCTGCGTGCAGGCCGCGCGCGGCCCGATCCTGCCCCCTGCCGCTGCAAATGGGGGCGAACCACCCGTATCCAGTCCACAGAAGGAGCTGAAAATGCAGGCAAGGGTTGGCCAACCGGCCCCTGATTTTGAAGCAACCGCGTACCATGAGGGCGGGTTCAAGACCGTCCGCCTCTCCGATTACCAGGGGCAGTGGGTTGTCCTCTGCTTCTACCCCGGCGACTTCACCTTTGTCTGACCGACCGAGCTGGCGGCAGTTGCCGTCAAATATCCTGAGCTGCAGGAACTCGGTGTGCAGGTGCTTTCGGTCAGCACGGACAGCCGCTTTGTTCACAAAATCTGGCAGGAAGAAGAGCTGAGCAAGATGGTTGAGGGCGGGGTGAAGTGGCCCATGCTCTCAGATGCCGGCGGCAAGATCGGCCAGATTTACGGCGTGTATGACGAAGCCGGTGGGGTGGATATCCGCGGGCGGTTCATCATCGACCCGGATGGCAAGATCATGGCGATGGAAGTGATGACCCCCGAAGTGGGCCGCAACGTGGGCGAGCTGCTCCGCCAGGTGAAGGCCTACCAGCACGTGCGCGAGACCGGGGATGTCACGCCGGCTGGCTGGCAGCCCGGCAAGACCACCCTGACCCCGTCACCTGCGCTGGCCGGTAAGGTCTGGGAAGTGTGGAAGCCGGAGAAGGAACTCGATTTCTAGTTCCGGGCTTTCCGCCTGAAGTCGCTGCGGGTGGGGCGTCTGCGTGCGCCCCCTCGCAGCGTTTTTTTGTGCGCCGCCTCTATGCCCCCAGCAGGATGGCCCGCAGCGCGCCCTGCCCGATCAGGGCCTGGGTCAGCTCGATTGTCGGGGTGGCGATCAGGCTCCCCAGCAGGTTGAACCCCGGCACGGCGAACGAGAGCAGGATCAGGCCGAACAGCGCCATCATCCCGTAACGGGTCTGGAATTCCTCGTACTGGTACTGGTACTGCGGCGGGATGAACATGCGCAGGATATAGCGCCCATCCAGCGGCCCCAGCGGGATCAGGTTGAAGAGCATCAGCAGCACGTTCCACCACACCAGGTCAAAGAGGACCAGGCCGAAGCTGGGCAGGACGCGCTCCATCTGCGCGTTCTCCAGCGGGTTCAGCAGCCCCGGCACTGTGAACCCCACCAGGCGGATCAGCAGCGCGGCCACCAGCGCCACGAGCAGGTTTCCCACAGGCCCGGCCAGCACCGCCAGCCCGAAACGCTGCAGGCGGCTGAGCTTCTCCGCCCAGGTCACGCGCGGGTAGGTCATCCCGCCGGGGGAGACGGGGGCCGTCCCCAGCACACCGAAGCCCACGATGACGAACATCAGGAAGCCGGGCCAGTAAATGTGCTTGCGGGGGTCCAGCGTCAGCCGGCCCTGGCTGGCGGGGGTGTTGTCGCCCATCAGGTAGCCGACATAGTTGTGGCCGTATTCGTGCAGCGTCGTGCCGATCAGAAGCGCGATCAGGCGGCTGATCAGCACGGCCAGGGTCAGGTTCATGAACATGCGGGGTATCCTCGTCTTTTCCAGTACGACACGTCTGTGCAAAGTGCCGGGAATTATACCATGCTCCGTGGGGGAAGCGGGCCGCGCGGCGTGGTTTTCACCCAGTCCTCATGCACGCCGGGCGGCATTCCTCTTTGTGTGAATTTTTCATTAAGTTTGTTGATTATTTAACAGGCAGGTTTATACTGGCGTCATACTTTGAGAGTCGCCGGGCAGTCCTGTGCCGTCGCACCATGCCTCTCCCTCCGCTGCCTGACCGCAGCCGATCACACCACGGCCCGGCTTATCTCCCTCATTTCTCACCGGCGCGGGTTGTACGCGTCCGCCGCTCACAAGGGGCTGTTCTTCAAGATGAAACGTGGCCTGATGCTATATATCGCGGTTGTGCTGGTTCTCAGCGCCATGCCGCAGGCTTCTCTATCCGCTTCCACCGGCTGCTCGCGGGAGCAGTTTATGTTGGCCAGTGGCACGCTTCCGACGGGTGTATTTTTAGCCCTGACCGACCAGTACCAGCTTGAAGCCGGTGACGTGGTGATTCTGCATGCCCAGCGGTCGGATAACCTGGGCGGGATCACATCCGATTATCTGTGGTATGAAGGCGTGCAAGGGGCGAACGCCTGGAGCGATACGCCCAGCCTGGACTGGCGTTTTACCGCGCCGGGAACCGGGACCTATGACCACTGGATTCGGCCCATAGATGTCGCTCCCGACCCCGGCACGGTCATCACGTACGTGGTCATGGGCGAAGACTGCCGCCTGATGTTCGTGGATGGCCGCCTGAACAACTTCGATATGGCCGCACCGGTGGCCGTGTATCCCCACGCCTTCGCGAGCGGGGTCGGGCTGCGTTTCTACGCCATCAACAGCGCAGGTGAAGGGGCACCGGTTCTGGAAGTCACGCCGGAGATGATCGCCGCCGTGTCGGGCCAGCCCGCCGAGAACACGCTGATTGCCAGTACGCTGGATGGCAGCATCGCGCTCTACCGGCTGACGACGGGCGAGTTCCAGGTGAACGCAGGCGAGTACGTCATCGCCTTCAGCGACCTGTACGCGGGGGCGCGCTACTACACGCCGTAAGCACCTGCCCCAACAAAAAAACCGGGCGGCACAAAGCTGCTGTGCCGCCCGGTTTATTTGTGTCTTTAACGCGAGGGCTTACCCGCGGCGCACCACGCGCAGGATGGCAAGCAGCACCACCGCGCCGAGGAACGCCACCAGGATACTTTGCAGGTTGATGCCGGAGACATCCCCGCCCACACCGAGCGCGTTCAGCAGGAAGCCACCGATCAACCCGCCGACGATACCGACAATGATATCCATCAGCAGGCCCTGCTGCGCGTTGGTCTTCATGACAAGGCTGGCCAGCCAGCCAGCGATTGCCCCGACGATGATCCACGAAATGATCCCCATTACTCTTCTCCTTTTCAACATGTCCAAAAAATGTTTTGAAACTGTACTGCTTAACTCAATTATAAATCGAGGTAGTGTAACAGCGCAATCGGGCAAAAATGGGCGAAAAACGGCGCCCGGCAGGGGGATGACCCGGATGGAAGCAAAGCCCCCTCACGCTGGAGGGGGCGGGAATTGTTACAGGGTGGCAGCCTGTGGCGTGGCGCTGGCCCGCAGCGCCCCGCTGGCCTGGTACGCCATGCAGACAATTGTGGCGTACACGATGATCTTTTGCCCGGCGGCCTGCAGGATCAGCCCGGTGGGCGTGCCGGCGGCCGGCCCGGTCGTCAGCAGCCACAGGTACGCGATCAGCAGCAGCGCGAACACGCCAAAAGCGACTGCGTAACGGTCAGGATAACCCGGCGTGAGCAGGATCGCGGCGGCGAAGCAGATCGCCACCAGGGGGAACGCCCGGAATGCCAGCAGCACAGACTGCACATGCAGCGCCATCGCCGTGTCCGCCGGGGCCAGGGCCACGCCGACGAAGCCAAGCCCGGTCAGCACCCCCGCCACCGATCCGATCCACGCCAGCCAGTAGGCGCGCCGGTCCGCCCGGAACAGCGGCGGCGCGGTGAGGAAGTACAGCACCAGCGCCAGCCCGCTCACACCCAGCGCCACGATAAACAGCGCGGCAGAAGCTGCGTTCGGTGCGCCGTTGTGCGCGTGCAGCATCCCCAGGTCGCTGAAGAAATTGCGAAAGAAGTCGTACCCCGGCGAGTCAGGCGCGGTCACGGTGCCGCCGGGGTAAAGCAGCATCCCCAGCACGGTCAGGATCACGAACTGCCCGGTGGCGAACAGCGCGAAGCGGTAGATACGCCGCCGCCACCGCATCCCAGGCAGCGAGCCAGTGGTCATCAGCCCTTGTCATCGTCTTTCTTGCGCCGCCGCCCGAAGAGCATCCCGCCCATCTGGTTGAGCACATTGGTTTCGGGCAGCGCGCTGCTCCCGGAGTCCTTGTCCCAGCGGTTGGCCAGGCGGCTGCCTTCCCACTCAGCGTACTGCTCGCCTGCCTGCTCCAGCAGCGCCTCGATCGCCAGCCCTTCCGGGTCAGTTTCCAGGCTGTCGCGCATTTCAACCAGCATATCGATCAGGGTGGTCAGGTGGCGGGCGGTGTTCTCCCGGTTATAGTGCAGCAGCGCCCACAGGCTGCTGGCCGTCTGGAAGCGCAGCTGGTTCGTCAGCAGCCCGAAGGCCGGGTTGGTCAGGCGGCGCATGTCGTCCCAGCCCTCAGAGTGCAGGAAGGCCTGGAACAGCGCCACCGCCAGCGCCGCCGGAACACCTTCGGTCGCCCCCAGCAGGCCGTCGTGCTCGTCGGGGTCCATGAAATGCGTTTCCGCGCCCACGATGCGCGCCAGCTCGCTGGCCAGCTCCACCGCCTCGGAGGGGCAGTTGGCCGCCGGGGTCAGGATGAACGTGCCTTTGTCGAACAGGTCCGCGCGGGCCTGCTCCACCTCGGTGTTGGCCTCAAACAGCACCGCCGGGTTCAGCACCGGGGTGAAGCCCACCATGTAGGCGGCGATTTCGGGGTCAGCGGGGAGGTGACTCTCGGCCCAGCCGATGGACGGGCGCTTCAGCGGGGAGGCATCCATCACCACGGCGCCCGGCGCCAGGTTGGGGCCGATGAGCTGGTAGGTGGTTTCCGCGCGGTGGTAGGCGTCGGTCAGCAGCACGATATGCGCCCCGCGCACGGCATCGCCCGCGTTGCGCGCGTAGTCCTCAATCGCGCCTGCCTGGCGGGCGTGCTTGCCGTTGTAGCTGCGCTCATCATAGCCCACGATGGTAAAGGTGTGCCGGGCCTCTTTGCCTGCCATGTAGCGCTTCAGCGCCAGCCCGAAGGACGTCCCCAGGCGCTCCAGCCCCAGAATTGCAACTTTTACATCGGCCATCTTACGCTTGTCCTTTTTACGCTGTCATGTTTCTGTATGTGTGATTGCCATGCCTGGCCCGCGGAGGGGCCGGTGACGCTCTAGTCTACCGCAAAACCGCGGCTTCGGCGGGTGGCCTGCGCCAGCCCGGCGCGGGTGCTGATCCACGGCCAGCCGATGCCCACCACCAGCCCCAGCAGGGCGTAGCGGATCACGCGCCAGGCCGCTTCCGGCGCCAGCCCGCGCATGATCGCGCTGAGGCCCAGGTACACGGCCAGGGTGAGCGCCAGCCCCAGGCCGAAGTTCAGGGCGCGGCGGGGTGGCTCCGGCCGCAGCTCAAAGCCGATCGCGCGCCGTTCCCACAGCAGGCCCAGCCCGGCCCCCAGCACCAGCCCGCTGGCCGTCAGCCCGGCCTCGCTGAAGGCGGTCAGCGGCGGGGTCAGCAGCGCCAGCAGCAGGATGCTGGCGATCTGGAAGGGGAGGCGCAGCCCGTCCCACCAGCGGGTGAGCGCCGGCTCCCAGCGGATGACGGCCGCCAGCAGCAGCCCGCCCAGCAGCAGCCCGGCCAGCACATCCTGCGGGTAATGCACGCCCGCGTACATACGCGCCCAGCCCATGACCAGCACAATCCCGGCGGCCAGTATCGTCAGCCAGCGCCGGCGGAAATGCCAGGCCAGCAGGCCCCACGCTGCCAGCGCGATCAGGGTGTGGCCGCTGGGCAGGCCGGGGCCGGTCTGCTCCACCAGGGCGGTCACCTGGTCGGGGTAGGCGAGGTGCGGGCGCGGGCGGTCAAGCACGGCCTTGACCGCTTCGGTCAGCGCGCTGGCGGCCAGGACGATGAACAGCAGCCGCAGCCCCAGCGCCCGATCCACGGCCCAGTAGATGAAGGTCAGCAGCACCATGTAGGTGAGCGTTTGCCCGGCGACGTGCATAGCCTGCGCCAGCGCGTCAAAGGCGGGGTTGCCGTGGGCCTGCAGCCACAGCACGACATCCAGCCCTGCTCCGGATTCCAGCCCGGTCAGCATAAGTCTCTCTCCTTGTAAAAGTGACCAGAGTCAAGTGTCAGGAGGCCAGAGTAAGCGTCACGCGTCGAGCGGCAGAGCGGTCAGCGAGAACTAGCCCGCCGCTGGCAGGGCGCGAGCAATGCAATTTTACTATTCAATACGGCTACAGCCTCATCACTCTCGGTTGGTAAACACGGCCTGTGCGTGGCGTCGCTTTGCAAAGCGACGCTGCCAATCCCGTGTCTGACATAGCCGCACTATTTTGTAAGATCCGATCCGCGTGCCCCTACGTTGTCCGCTGGCCGCTATTCTCCTGCCTCTGGCCTCTTATCTCTGGCGGGCGGTTCGCGAACCGCCCCTACGCGCTCTCTGCTATGCCGCTAATTGGCGTCGTCGGCGCGGCGCAGCACGGCCAGCAGGCGCTCGGTTTCGTCCCGCGGCGTCTCTGGCAGCGGATCAGCATGCCGCCGCGCCAGCTCCACGGCCAGCGGGCTGCTGCCAGCGGCGGCCAGCAGCTCGGCAGACCAGACCGGGTGACAGATGCTGATGGCGAAGGGCCGCCGCCAGCCGCGCGGCTCCACCGCCCCCCAGCGGGTAAACGCCCCCGGCGCAAACTTGCGCACCAGCACGACCAGCACGCGTTCCGGCAGCGTGAACGGCCCGACCGTCTTGCCCACGTCATGCAGCAGGGCGGCGGTCAGCAGGGCCGGGTCGGTTTCCCCCGCGGCCTGCACCGCGCGCAGAACGCGCAGGCTGTGCAATTGCTCCCCCCGGCGCAGGCGGCGAAACAGTGCCATCTCCGCCGGGGAAAGCACCGCCGCCGCCAGCGCGAAATCTACCGGGCGCGCCCAGGCGGTCAGCGCGCGCAGTCCCTGGCGCAGCCGTCCCGCGGCGCTCATGCCTGCCCCCGGCGGTGGTGATGATGGGTCATCGTGTGTGTGAGTCCTGTGTGTGCGGCCCGTCCGATTTGCCGGGCATTATACCATGCGGCGGGCCACGGGAGTCCCGGCCCGGCGCGGTACAATCCCTCCCGCGAGATCGATGCATGAGGAGTGTCGCCGTGCCGCCTGCCCGTGAACTCCCCCGCCTGCCGGGAACATACGCCCTGCTGATCCGGATCGCCGCGCCGCTGACCTTTCAGGCGGGGCGGCTGGGGACGGTCACGCTAATGCCGGGCTGGGTGGTTTACGCGGGCAGCGCGCACGGCCCCGGCGGGCTGCTGGCGCGGGTGAGCCGCCACCGCCGCGCGCAGAAAACGCGCCGCTGGCACATCGACGCGCTGACGCTGGCCGCCCCGGTGGTGGCGGTGTGGGCCGCGGTCACACCGGAGCGCCTGGAATGCCGCTGGGCGGCGGCGCTGGCCGCGCTGCCGGGGGCGGGCCTGCCCGCGCCGGGCTTTGGCGCCTCCGACTGCGGCTGCCCGGCGCACCTGATAGCCATCCCGGAGCCGGACGCGATTTGCGGGGCGCTGGCCGCTACCACCCGCGTCGATGTCGGGTTATACTGAACGGGCAAACCGGCACTCACAGGCCCAGATCGCTGCATCAAGGACACCCTATGGACATTCGCGAACAACGCCAGATCATCAGCCGCTACCTGCTGGCCGATGACAACATCGTCGACGCGCCCACCGCCTATTACGCGCTTTATCACGACCCCAGACGTTCCGAGCTCCGGATCAAACTGCGCCCCTCTGGCCGGCCTGAGGGCTTTGCCGGGCGTTTCCAGACCGGCTATGACCTGTTCCGCCCGCTGGTCACCATGCGCGCGCGCTCCCCGGAATCCGCCGCCGACCTGCTGGCCGACCTGCTGACCCCCGACCGGCCGTATATCTTCTTCGCCACCGGGCAGCAGCTCCCCCTGATCGGCGGCAGCTTCGAGGTTCTGAACCAGCGCACCCTGCACATCTACCATCTGGATTCGCGCAAATTCCACCCGCGCCCGAACGTGATGGTGGTGGAACGCCCGGTGCCGGGCGGGGCGCCGCGCTTTGAGATCCATTCCGGGGAGCTGATGGCGGTCGCCGGGCTGAACTGGCAGTCACCGGGCTTCGCGGAGGTGTACGTCTATACCGAGCCAGCGGCCCGCAAGCGGGGCTGGGGGGGCAGCGTGCTGGGCGCGTGCAGCGAATACGTGCTGCGCGGCGGGCGGCTGCCACTGTACCTGGTGGATGCCGATAACGCGGAGTCGATCGCGCTGGCAGAGGCGGTGGGCTTTGTGAACAGCGGGGCGCAGCAGGTGCTGGTGGAAGGCGTTTACCGCGGCCACCCCGCCCGGCAGACCCAGCCGGTTGAGGAAGAGAACAACTCCACTCCCCGCTAAAAGCGCGCGCCCGCGCTGACAGATCGGTAAGCCGGCGGTCACTCCACCAGGCTGCGGCGCGTGATCTTGCCGTTGAAGTAAACGTGGGTGGCGTGTGTCTTGGCATCGTTTTTGGCGGCCACGGCGTAAAGCTGCTCGATCAGGCGCTCCGGCTCCACGCCCGCCGCCGCGCACAGACTGATCACGGTCACGAACACGTCGGCGGCTTCCTCCGCGATGTGAGTCACATCCGTCCCCGTGTGGGCCGCCTCTATGAATTCGCCCACCTCCTCCTGAAAGACGGCGGTCGCTTCGTTCACCTGCGGGGTGACTCCGAAGCGGTCGTAAAATGCGAAGGTTGAACGCAGCAGGGCGCGCAGCGGATCGGCCTGAGGGCTGGGCTGAGTCATGGCGGGGATGTCCTCTCCGGGATGCAGGATAAAAGGCAACAGGCTAGAATACGCGCATAATAATACCGCACGCATCGCTGCCGTACCCGACCGTTTATCCCCAGAAATCTTTGGGATAATTTGGGATAACTCGCCGTTTTTGGGTTAATTGACTGCCGGAAAAGCCCGATTCGCCATGTCCGACCCCGCCGAGAAGCCCATTCGTGATGTCGCCGCCGCCGTGATCCAGCGCGCCGCTGATGGGCGCGTGCTGCTCGTGCAGCGCGGCCCCACCGCGCCCACGTTCCCTGGCTGCTGGGGCGTGATCACGGGCTTCGTGGAGCCGGGGGAAACGCCCGCCGCTGCCGCCCGGCGCGAGATCGCGGAGGAACTGGGTGTGGCGGGGGAAGTCATGCGGGAGGGCGCGCCCTTCACCGTGGATATCGGCCCGTTTGTGGTGCGGGCGTGGCCGCTGCTGTGCCGGATCGACCCGGCGGCGCGGGTCACGCTGGATCGGGAGAACACGCGCTGGGAGTGGGTGGCGCTGGCGGAAGTCTTTGCGCGCCCGACCATCCCCCAGCTTGAGCAGGACTTCCGCGCCCTGGGGCTGCTTCCGTGACCTGCCGAGGAGTTCCGCGCTTATGAGCGAACAACGCGCATACCCTGCCCGCTGGCTGCCTGCCGCCACGCTCGCCCTGCTGCTGATCGCCGCCAGCCGCATCCTGCGCCTTGGCGGGCTGATCGACCTGGGCAACGACGAAATCTGGTCGATCTGGCAGGCGCTTGGCACGCCGGGCCAGATCCTGGCCTGGACGCCCTACGACTGGCCGCCGCTGTATTTCCTGCTGCTGGGCGCGTGGCGCGCGCTGGCCGGGCTGCACCCGGTCGTGCTGCGCTACCTGGCCCTGCTGGCCTTCCTGCCTGCCTGCGCGATCGTGTGGCGGGTGGCCTGGCGCCTGACCGGGAGCCGGGGCGCGGGGGTGCTGGGCATGCTGGCTTACAGCGCGCTGGGCTACGCCATCTTCGCCAGCCTGTACGTGCGCGGCTATATGCTCGTGCTGCTGTATGCGCCGCTGGCGCTGTGGCTGGCGCTGCGCTACTTCGCCCGGCCCACGTTCCGCCGCGCGCTGCCGCTGGGCATCACGCTGGCGCTCATGTTCTGGACGACCCTCAGCCTGATCGGGGCGTTCCTGGCGCTGGGGCTGTTCACGCTGATCGTCTTCCCCCGCCAGGTGTGGCGCTGGTGGCTGCCGGGTCTGATCGCCGGGGCGCTGGCCCTGCCGCAGATCATCAGCAAGGCCGCGCTGGGCGTCAGCCGCGTGGAGGCGGTCGCGGAGCAGGCGCTCCCCCCGCTGGTGGAGGCGCTGGGTGGATTGTTCGTGGACTTCACTGCCAACGCGCCGCTGGCCTGGGCCGCGATCCTGATCCTGGCCGGGGCGCTGCTCGTGATCCGGCGCGGGCGGCCCTCCCCCCGGATCGTCACCGGACTGCTGGCCTGGGTGCTGACGCCCGCCATCCTGTACGCCCTTAACCCGCTGCTCGGCCTGTTCTCGGATACGCGCTACCTGGGCTGGGCGATCGTCGGGCTGGCGCTGCTGGCGGCGCTGGGGCTGGCGCGGCTGCCGCGCGGCGGTCGGCTCCTGGCCGGGGGCGTGCTGGCCGGGCTGATGTTCCTGCCGGTCTCGTTCCAGCGCTATGAGCATTTCCCCGCGCCCATCGGGGAGAACATGGCCTGGCTGGCCGATCATCTGCAGGCCGGGGACGTGCTGCTCCTGGATCCTAACTGCAGCTGCACCGCGGCGGAGGAGTGGGATTATTACGGCCGGGTGTATTTCCCGCAGGGGATTCGATTCGTGGACGCGCCGGAGGGCCACCGCCGGGTCTGGTACGTCACCTGGCAGAGCCGCCAGGACCCCGACCTGGAGGCGCGGGTGAACGCCGGGCGCCAGCCGGGGATCTTCGTCGGCCCGCCGGAACACCTGATCCGGTTGTACGAAGGCCCGCCAGACTCCGCAGGCGTTCGCTTTGAGCCTGGCATCCGCTTCCACGGCCTGGAGATTCTGGACGCGCCGCTGCTCCCGGTGCGGCATGAAGGTGAGCCGCTGGCGCTGCGGCTGTGGTGGTCGGCGGAGGAGCCGCTTGATGCGGATTACAGCATCTCGATCCAGCTTTACCGCGAGGAGACGCTGGCCCTGCAGCTTGACGGCCCGGCGCAGGTTGGCGGGGAGGCCCTGGACACCAGCCGCTGGGAGCCGGGCGCGCTGTACGCCGACGAGCGCACGCTGCTGCTGCCCGACCAGCTTCCCCGCGGGCAGTACACGATCAAGCTGACCGTTTACCAGTGGTGGGATAACACGCGCCTGCCCGCGCCCGGCGTGGACGAAAATACCCTGCTGCCAGTGGGGGCGTTCAGTGTGGTGTCGTGGTAGGGCGGGGTTATACTCTGGGCCTCATATTTCGTGATTCGCACAAGGAGCAATGCGCACATGACTGATATTCGACTGCAGCGCCTGGCGGATGTGCTGGTGAATTATTCCACGGCGATCCAGCCCGGCGAGTGGGTGGGGATTCTGGGGGATGTGGTGGCGCTGCCCGCGCTGCGGGAGGTCTTCGCGGCGGTCATCCGCGCCGGGGGCAACCCCGCCCTGATGCTCACCGACGAGCACATGCAGCGCACTTTCCTGCGCGAGGCCAGCGACGAGCAGCTCGCCTGGCTGGATCCCTCCCAGACGATCTACTACGAGCAGGCCGATGCGTACATCCGCGTGGGCAGCAGCCAGAACACCCGCGCCATGACGAACATCCCCGCCGCCCGGATGCGCCAGTGGGGGGCGGCGCGCCGTCCCTGGCTGGACACGCGCCTGAACCGCGCCGCGACGGGCGAATTCAAGTGGGTGGGGACGTGGTATCCCAACGAGGCCAGCGCTCAGGAAGCCAACATGAGCCTGGAGGAATACGAGGACTTTCTGTACGGCGCGACCTTCTGCGACCGGGAAGACCCGATCGGCGCGTGGCGCGCCCTGAGCGCCATGCAGCAGCGCAAGGTGGACTGGCTGGCGGGCCGGCAGCAGGTCGTGTGCCAGGGGCCGAACATCGACCTGACGCTTTCCATCGCCGGGCGGACGTTCATCAACAGCGACGGCCACCACAACATGCCCTGCGGGGAGGTCTTCACCGGGCCGGTGGAGGATTCGGTCAACGGCTGGGTGCGCTTCTCCTACCCGTCCATTGTCGGCGGGCGGGCGGTCTCCGGGATCGAGCTGCGCTTTGAGGATGGCCGGGTGGTGGAGGCCAGCGCGAAGGAGAACGAGGCGCTGCTCTTCGCCCAGCTTGACGCCGATGCCGGGTCGCGCTACCTGGGCGAGTTCGCCATCGGGACGAACTTCGGCATCCAGCAGTTCACGGGCAATATCCTCTTTGACGAGAAGATCGGCGGCACGATCCACATGGCGATCGGGACGGGCTACCCGGAGACCGGCAGCCAGAACCGCAGCAGCGTGCACTGGGACATGATCTGCGATATGCGCACCGACAGCACGATCACGATCGACGGGGATCTTTTCTACCAGGACGGTCAGTTCACGGTGGCGTAGGGGCGCACCGGCGAATACGGGCCGGGGTCAGGCCTGCTTCGTCCGGATTGTCTGTACCGCCGGCGTCAGGCCTGAGTCCGTTCCGCCAGAATCAGCAGGGCGTGCAGCAGGGCGTTGGCCCCGTTGATCACGTCCTCATCGCGGGTGTGTTCCAGCGGGTTGTGGCTGACGCCGTTCACCGAAGGCACGAAGATCATGGCGGCGGGGGTCACCTGGCTCAGGCTCTGCGCGTCATGCCCGGCGAAGCTGACCAGCCGCATGTGGGAGAGGTCCAGCCGGTCGGCGGCGGCTTCAATGGCCCCCACCACCCCCTCATCAAACTGGGCCGGCTCCACCCCGCCCAGCGGCGTGATGTCCAGGCGCAGGCCGTGCACCTGGGCCGCGTCGTGCGCCAGCCCCAGCAGGGTGGTCTCCATCGCGTCGAGGTGTTCCTGGGAGGCGTGGCGGAATTCCAGCGCCAGCTTCACCCGCCCCGGCACGATGTTAAACGCCCCCGGCGCGGTCCTGATGATCCCGCAGTTCATCGTGCCCGGCTGAAAGCGATCGATCACCATCTGCTGCGCCCACAGGATGAACTCCGCCGCCCCGCGCAGCGCGTCCTGCCGGTCGCCCACCGGGCAGGTCCCGGCGTGGGCCGCTTCCCCCCGGAAATTCAGCCAGAAGGACCGGATGCCCACCACCGAGGTGACCACGCCCAGCGCGGCCTCGGCCTCTTCCAGGCGCTTGCCCTGCTCAATATGCAGCTCCACGAAGCCCGCCAGTGAAGCCGGGTCGCGGAACGCGGTGAGGATGCTGTCCACCGTCAGCCCGGCGCGGCCCAGCCCGGCGGCGAACTGGCCCGGCTGGCTGTGGGGGTGGGCCAGCTCTGCAGGGGGCAGGTGGCCGGTGAAGGCCCGGCTGCCCAGCAGCGACAGGTGCGCGCCCTCCTCGTCGGTGAAGCTGATCGCCTCCAGGTGCACGGGCAGGGCCAGCCCGGCCTCCTTGACCGTGCGCAGCGCCTCCAGCGCGGCCAGCACGCCCAGCGCGCCGTCAAAGCGCCCGCCGTGCGGCACGCTGTCCAGGTGGGAGCCGCACAGCAGCGTCCGGGCGGAGGGAGTGGCGCTGGGCAGCGCCGCCGAGAGGTTGCCCGCGCCATCCCGCCGGAAGTGCAGCCCGGCGGCTTCGGCCTGCGCCTGGAACCACGCCCGCGCCTCCTGGTTGGCGGGGGAAAAGGCCGGGCGGTTGACACCGCCTTCCGGGGTCTCGCCAATCCGGGAAAGATCGGCGAGATCGTCGAGGAGGCGCTGGGCGTTAATCGTCAGCATGGGGGCAATCCTGTTCGGCACGCAGTTGAACACAGTCAGGGTGCATTATAGTCCCAATTCGCGGATCGCATAGCGGCAAAGGTGGGGGCGCGCCGGGGAGGGCAGGCCGCAGCACAGAGCCACCCCGCATGAATCAGAGGGCCGCGCTGTGATGTGGCATCAGACTGCTGAAAGGTCGTTTACAGGCCGGGCTGGAGCACGATCGGGAACGTGTGCTGGCGGAAAGCGCCATCCGGCGGGGCATCTGCGGTTTCCAGGTGCAGGGTGTACTCACCCACCGACAGCAGTTCCTCCTGCGTCACCTGCAGCGCGCTGATCACCACGTCGACGCCGCCGGACGCGCCGGGCGTGATCTCAAAGCGCACCGGCTCGCCGGGGCCGGATTCCGGCACGGTGGTGTCATTCTGGTCGGGGATAACCTGTAAGCCCTTCCCGCGCAGCTCAAAGACCACATCCACCGGGATCGGCAGCGGATCGTCCGCCGCTTCCTGCACACGCACGAACAGGTAGGCGGGCAGCCCGACCCCCGCCCGGCGCGGCGCGATCACCAGCACCTGGCGCGTGATCTCGACCACCTCGAAGGCTTCTTCCTCCGCGCTGAAATCCGCCGTGTCGATATCGGATTCGTACAGCATTTCCTCATCGTGGACGGCAATCGCTTCCGCCGCCTCAATGCCGATCTCGGTGAGGGCGTAGGAGCCTTCGTACTGCAGCTCGATGTACTCCTTGGTCACCAGGCGCCGGATGGCCTTGCCATACGCCCGGTCGCTGAGGCCGGTCGCGGCCAGCAGGTCGTCATCAAACGCGGTGTAGTCATCCTGCTGGCCCAGATAGCGGATGATATCAACCGCGCCATTGGGGAACGTGGTGAGTTCAAAGGGTAGGGACATCGGGCATCTTCCTGAACGCAAACCGGCGCTGGTCAGAGTTGCTGCACAGTGTAGTCAAGGCGGGCGCGGGGCGCAACCTGCCACGACAGTACGGCGGGCGCGCCCGGCTGGATGGAGATCACAGCCGGGCGCGCCCGCGCGGAGTGTGCTGGCCCGTGTGCTGCCGGGCCGGCTACTTCTTCAGCGGGCGCACCAGCCGGAACCCGACCGTCCCGTACTGCAGGCGCGGCTGCAGGTAGTAGCGGAAGGTGATCTGCGCCCGGTAGTCCGGCCCGATGTGGGAGCCGCCATGCACCGCGCGGTGCACGTCCTCGCGCACGTTCAGGCCGTTGGTCACGTCGTGCTCGCCGTTCAGGCACCACTCCCACACATTGCCCGACATGTCCATCACGCCGAAGGGGCTGGCCCCGGAGGGGTAGCTCGTCACCTGCGAGGTCATGTGCAGCTTGCTTTCCTTCGTGTTGGCGTGCTGGATGGAGAATGCCGTGCCCCAGGGGTAAAGGCGCCGGTCATCGCCGCGCGCCGCCCGCATCCACTCCAGGATGGTGGGCAGCCGGACGGGGAAGCCCAGATACTTGCTGAGCCAGTTGGCGTAGGCCATCGCGTCAAACCAGCTCACCGTCTCGCGCGGGCGCTCGGCCCCCTTGTACTGCGGCGCGGCGGGCGTGGGATTCTCCCGGCGCCACTGGAGGGCATGGGTGGAATATGACCACCAGCGGGTATCGGCGTAGCCTTTGGGCGATTCCAGGAACAGCTGGTACTGCTCATTCGTCACCGGATACTTGCTGATCGCGAACGATTCCAGGAACACCTGGCGGGGTTCTGTCTCGGCCTGCCGCCCGCCGTCCAGGATAAGGTTGCCCGCCGGGATCTGCACCCATTCCAGCAGCGGGATCTGCGGCAGGGTGTTGGCGCCCGTCCGCGTGATGATCGAGGGCAGGAAGCGCAGCGGGCTGCTGGTTTCCTCGCAGGTGCGGGCCAGGTTTTCCGGGTCGTAATCCGGGAAGACTTCCTGAAAGGCTTTGAACGCGTTGCAGCCCAGCTTGCGGGTGCGCTTGTATTTCATCAGGTCGGAGATGTGCTTGTATTCGCGGGCTGCCTCCCGCAGGTACATCTGGCGGGCCAGGCCCTGCTCCGCCTCGGCCATCAGCAGGTCCAGGTTGATGAACTTGGACTGGAAATCGTTCTGCCGGGCCTGGCGCAGGAGGTAAACGGCCTTGTCGAAGTGGCCGTTCTCCATCGCCTCGGCAGCATGCCCGATGACCGCGGCCGAATTCAGGATGGGCGGCTCGATCTCAGCGCCGGTCATCCGCTCGATCGAGTGCATGCTCACGGGCTGCTGGCGCTGCTGATCCACCTTCCGGCGGATTTCTTCGCGGTAGATCGAGTTCAGCAGCATCCTGACGGCATCGCTGGTGGTGCCATTGGTGAAATCGACGTACTGGATCTCGGAGATGCCATCCGGCAGCATGACGTTTTCCTGGATCAGCACCGGGAAGATCGGGCGGTTCAGGCTGCGGGCCAGCTCAAATTCCTTGATGCAGTAATCAGAAGCCACCGAATCGTGCGACAGCAGATAAACGAAACCCTCGCTCCACTCCAGGCGGCGCAGGATTTCCTTCCACCAGTTCTGGCCAGCATACAGCCGCTGGTCATACCAGGTTTCGTGGACTTCCAGCATATCCACAATCTGGATGCAGAATGGCTTATCCACGCGGGCATAACTGATAAAAAGACGCATATGACGCGATCCGATCTTCTTGCGACCGGTGGCCCCCGCCGAATAAGAGAACAGGCGGTAGCGGGTCCCGGCCCTACGGCATAATGACTGGCTGGCGCACTGAGCTGGTGCTGGCTTGAATGAAAGCGCCCCCCTGGTGCAGGTCTGCGTTCAGGGCTGCAAGCGGCCCCCCTGGGCCGCGCCGCTCGCCTGCATCATGCTGAATACCTCACGACCTGCCCTGGTAGGCAGCCTGTTCCCTCTGCCAGTAGGCCAGCGCAGAAAGAGCCTCCGGCGTGCCGATGGCCTCCAGCGCTTCTGCGGCCAGATGGCAGACCTTGCGTTCCTCAAAATAAGGCCCGCTCTCATCCGTGAGGGCCTGCACCAGGCCCGGCACGCTTTCCGGCGCGGCGATGCGCAGCAGCGCTTCGGCGGCGGCCCAGCGGATGTTCACCGGCCCGTTTTCCAGCGCGCGGAGGAGCTGGTCCAGGTTCACCGTGTCCTGCAGCGCGCCCAGCGCCTGGATGGCGGCCAGCCGCACAAACTCATCGTCATCGCCCAGCGCCGCGCCCAGCCGCGTGACCGCCAGCGTGGAATGCCCGCCCAGCTCCCCGATGACGCTGGCCGCCACTTCGCGCACGTTGGCATCCGGGTCTTCCAGCAGCTCGGCGATATACGGCACGACGCTGCTGTCATGCATCTCGCGCAGGCCGCGCAGCGCCGCGCTGCGCACGATCCAGTGCTCGTCTTCCAGCAGCTCCACCAGCGCGGGCATTGTTCCCGGGTTGGCGATCCAGCCCAGCGCCTCGGCCGCGGCCCAGCGCACCGTCCAGTCGTGGGCGCGCGCGGCGCTGACGATCTGGTTGCTGATGGCGACATAGTGGGGCGTCTGCGGGCCGGTTTCCTTCAGCTGCTTCGCATAGCGACGCAGCTCGCGCGCGGCCGCCTGCTGCACAAACGTGTCGGTGTCCATCAGGTTGCTCAGGATGCGCTGCAGCTGGTCATCGATGATGACCTGCTCGCTGACTTCCTGCTCGCTCAGGACTTCGACACTGGCCTGCTCCAGCCGGGAGGCCTCCGCCGGGTCAAGGGCGTGTTCCGCCTTCCAGCGCAGCACGATGTGCAGGCTTTCGGGCGTGGCGATCTGCTCCAGCGCCCGCGCGGCCAGGTCACACACCCGCAGTTCAGAAAGGAAGGGCCGTTCTGTGTCGTTCAGGCGGCTGGCAAGCGGGCTGATCACGGACGGATCCCCGATCTCGCCCAGTTTCTCCGCAGCCAGCCCGCGCATGTTGACGTTGTCGGCTTCCAGGGCGTCCAGCAGCACGGGGATGGCGGGCCGCCCTACCGCGCGCAGCATATCCGCGGCGGTGTCGCATACGACCGGCGCATCGTCCGCCAGCGCGATCGCCAGGGCCTGCATGGCCGCTTCGTCGGTCGAAAAGACGGACAGGGTTTGCACCGCTTCGGCGCGAACCGCCGGGTCGGGGTCTTCCAGCGCCGCCGCCAGCCGCGGGATGGCGACGGCGGCAGGCTGGCGGGCCAGGCCGCGCACCGCTTCCCGCCGATCAGGCGGCTCCTGCGCGCCCTCCGCAGCGGGAGGGCTGGCGGTGGGGCGTTCCACGATATGCTTGAGCCGTTCGCGGGCCGTGTCCGCGGTATGATGGCTGAGGGGCTGGGCTTCACGCTCCTCCATGCGCGCCGGCCGGCCGCCTTCGCGCGCAGCGTTCGCGTCCTCCTCGGGCGCGGTGCGGGTGCCTCCTCGCAGGCTGCGATCCAGGCTGGCTATCAGGCGTTTGATCATGGTCCCCTCCGTCCGGCGATCAGCGGCTCTGCGTGGGTCTCTGGACTCGCCTGTCTCAATGCGCTCGATATGCGCCTGCATATAAGGCGGGCCGATAAGCTTCAGCGCCGAGATGGTGCGGGCGCGAATGTCCTCAGCGCTGGTGGTGCGCGCCAGGTCCAGCAGGCTGTGCAGGGCGTCGGTGCCCAGGCCCGTCAGGCTGGCGCAGGCGGCCTCTCGAACGATCGCATGGCTGCTGAACAGCAGCTCGCTGAGGGGCTGGTAGACCTGCGGGTCCGGGATGGCGCAGATGGCGGCCTGCGCTTCGGCCCGCAGGGCGTCGTCATGCTCGCCCAGCAGCTCCACCAGGGCGGGCATGGCCGCCGGGTCGCCCAGCCCGGCCAGCGCGCGGATCGCGCCGGTGCGGAGCGGGTCATCGTCGGGCTGGGCCAGCAGGCGCAGCAGGCTGGGCAGCGCGGCATCCCCCAGCTGGCGGATCCAGCCCAGTGAAGCGCCGGGGTCTGCGGCCAGCTGGATAAGCGTCGGCTCGATCTCGGGCAGGGCATCCAGTTCCAGCTTCAGCAGGAGCCGGGTAGCAGCCCGGCGAGCCGCCCAGGTGCCGTTGCGCATGGTTTCCAGCAGCAGGGGCAGGCCGGTCTGGTGCGCCCGGGCGGGCAGCAGATACACGGCGGAAACGCGCCCCTGCCGGTTCTTGACATACGGGCAGCTCAGCAGGCGGCGGGCCACCGCCGTGATCGTGTCGCGGTCCAGGGGCAGCCCGCCGTACACACAGCTCATCGCCAGGAACGGATCGATACTGGCTATCTGCAGCACAGCCTGCTCCGGCGTGTCGGACAGCCCGGCCAGCATGACGATCACGGGATCGAGCGCCTTTGAGACGCGCTGTTCGGCAGCGTTGAACACCGGGTCTCCGATCAGCATCTGGAGGGGCGTGCCGCGCAGCGCGCGCGCGGCGAAATAGACGAGCAGCAAATAGTGCGCAAAGCGCACGTTGGTGTCATCCACAATCAGGAAGCCGTCACTGTTTTCCGGCTGCAGCAGGGCGGGGTTGCCCAGCTTTTCAGCGGCGTAGTCACGCGGGAGGTAGGCCGGCATGGTGTCCTGCATGGCCGCTTTCGCCAGCGCCTCAAGCCCGGCCGTCAGCGTCTCATAGCTGACCGTGGCTTCCGCGGCGCGCAGCTCCCACAGCTCCCCGGCCAGGCGTTCCAGCAGCGTGCCGATGCTGTAGCGCGTCGCGGCGCCATCCTCCGCGCAGACCCGGCCCAGCAGGGGCAGCAGGTAGGGATGATACAGGTAGCGCTGCAGGCCGGGCAGGGCGGTGCTGGCCCGGAACTTGTCCCAGACCACGCGGGAGAGCACACAGTCGGCCGCCGGCTCCGGCATGATGCTGTGCACCAGCCCGGTGAGCCAGTCACGGGTGGGGGGGGCGAGCCGGGCGGCGGGCAGGCGCAGCGGCAGGCCGCGCTCGTAGAGGGCCTGGCTGCACGTGGCGATCAGGGCCAGGTTATCGTTCGCGGCGGCGCTGCGGGCGGTGATGTCGGCCAGCCAGTCCTGCAGGCGGGCGGCGCGGTCCGGCCCGTCAAGGCCGCTGCCAATATCATCCAGGAACAGGATCGCCTTGCCCCCGGTCAGGAGCTTGATCGGGTCATTATCCAGCGGCCAGTAGGCGCGGATGAACGCCTCGGCGTCGGTATCGGCCGGCCAGTCCACCGCGCGGATGAAGATCGGGATGCGCACATCGTCCGGGTTGCCCAGGCAATGCCACGCGGCATGCAGCGCCAGCTGGCGCAGGATCGTGCTTTTGCCGGAGCCGGGCGGGCCAACCAGCAGGACGCGCCGGTACTGCTCCACCAGGTGCCACACATCGGGCAGGGGGGCGTCATCCGGCTGCAGCAGGGCCGGCGCGCTCCCCGGCGTGGGGAGCAGGCTGAACGGCTGGCCCAGCAGCCAGCGATCGGCGTCCACCCAGACCGGCTCGCCACCCCCCTGGAAATTGAGCGCGTTCAGGTTGGCACGCTCCAGGCCCGCGATCAGCCCGTTCAGGTAGCGCATCGTCTGGGAGGGCGCGGCGTGCATGCATGCCGGGAACTGCTGGCGCAGCGCGTAAAGCAGCTCGGCCCGCTGGGAAAGGTACGCATCAGGGCTGGTGAAATCAACCGGGGGGGGCAGGTCGTCTGGCAGGTCGTGCGGGGGAACGGGCTGGCGCAGGAGCGGCACCAGGGGCTGGTCGGCCGCGGCCAGCCGCGCCCGGCAGGTGGCATCCTGCAGGCAGGCGGGGCTGAGCACCACCAGGAGCCCGGCCGCGCGCTCGAAAGCCTGCTCGGACAGTGCGCCGCGGTCTTCCCCCAGGCGGACATTGAGCCGGTCGGCGAAGATGCGCACGCCCTGGTTCTTGAGGTCGGCCGCCAGGTGCAGGGCGAAGTCTGCGTCTGCCTGCGTATAGACCAGGAAAAGGTAAGATTTTGTATTCACGTGGTGACACCATTCTGGCCCGGGCACCAATGACAGGCCATAAAGCGCACAAATTGCGTCCAAAAAGTTAATTTTTTCTAACGTTAACAAACCCAAAACATACTTTTGCTTATCTTACACCATGCACATCACTTTGCAACTCGGGCGGCGGCTGGAATCAGGGGTGCAATGGGATTTTTAGCCTAAATTTAGAAATCGCAGCAATCTTAGTATATATACAATACTATTTTTATGACAAATTCATGACATCTGTCAACTGAATCAAGCGATTAATCCGGCGCAGAACCCAAACCTGTGCTAAACTGAAACCATACGAAATCCTAATATTTGTCGAACACATGTTCTAATAGGGTGTTTTAGGGTGCGTGCATTATGCAAAAGCTGACTACCCTCATTACCGAGCAGCTCCAGAAATTTCTGGAACTCTTTGATGTGCTGAAGGATCTCAGCAAAAACTTCAAGGGGTTTCTGGGATTCAGTGCGTTTTTCCTGCTGTGCGTCATTGCTGTGATATTTACCATGTTTTCCGCAGGCAGTTTCGATCGGATCCTGGACAATCTTGGCACCCTGACCGCCGACCAGTACTATAGCCTGCTGCTGATCGGCGGTATTGGTTCTCTGCTTATCTTGCTTGTGCTGATTGTGCTTGGCTATAACGACCTTCGTGAGCAGAGAAGGCGGAGCGAAGCGGGCAGTTCTGGCCCGCCGCAAGACGACGACCCACCTCCGCCAGACGGCGGATACACGGATGGCTTTATCAAAGGAGGCGGGCTGGGCGGCGGTGGCGTGGTTGGCGAGAAGATTGATCCGCGCACCGTGCTTCCCCCCGAGCGGATCTTCATCAGCTTCGCCTATGAGCACCATGTCCAGGCCTGCCGGCTGGCCGACCTGCTGCGGGCGCAGCACTACCACGTGTGGGAGATCGAGCAGGCGCTTCCGGTGACCGGGCTGGACCTCGAGACCGAGCTGGCTATCCGGCGTTCTGACCTGGTTGTGGTGCTGGTGGGAAATGCCGTGCTTGACACCCTGAACGTGACTGCAGAGGCCGAATTCGCCTTTGACCTGCGCAAGCCGCTGATTCACGTGCTGGTGGAGCCGCCGCGCGGCCCCCTGGCCAAACGCTTCCCCGAAGGCCGCCGCCTGACCATGTACAGCGACTGGGAGAGCGAGAGCAAACTGATTGTCGGGTATCTCAGGCGGGTCTGCCGCAACGGCCTGCGCGTTTCCGAAAAGCCGCTTTCCGAAATCCGCCGGGATCCGCCGCCTGTGAAGCCAGGGGGGGAGGAAGTCCCCCCCCACGCTGTACATCTCTTTAGGCCGCAGTTTATGGTGGCGCCTGCGAGGGAGGCGGCCCCGCCCACCCACGCCCCGCGCGCGCAACAAGCCCGCCAGAAATCGAATGGCCGCGCCGTGGCCCAGCAGGACGCTGTGCCGTTTGTCACCGGCGTGGCCGTCCAGCCCGACCAGTTCGTGGGGCGGCGGGCGGTGCTGAACGAGATACACAGGCGGATGAGCAGGGAACTCAAATCGCTCTCCATTGTTGCGGACCGGCGCATGGGCAAGACCTCGCTGCTGCGCTATGTCGCCAGCCAGTCCGAGCTGCTCCTCGCCGGGCATCAGGATCGGGTCACCGTGTACATCAGTATGCAGGATGCCCGCACCTGGAACCCCCGCGAGATCATGCGCCTGCTGCGGCGGGAGATAACGCAGGCCGCGCCGCGCCCGCTGCCGCTGTGGGCGGAGCGGGAGGATGGGGATATTGCCCGGCTGACAGAGACGTTTGATGACCTGGCCGATGAGGGGATCGGCCTGGTGCTGCTGCTGGATGAGCTGGAAATGGTGATGGCTCATCCGGAGCTGAATGATCTGCTGGATCAACTGCGAGCGTCCGGAGAGCTTTCCAGGATCGGGATGGTGGTGGCTACGGCGCATGAGCTGAGCGACCTGGTGGCCAGCGGTGGTCTGACATCCCCCTTCTACAATATCTTTGGCGCGCTGACGATGGGCCTGATGCCCCGCGAGGAGTGGATCACGCTCGTCAGCCAGGCGTATCAGCGCGGCGGGCGCGAGGTCACCGCCTTTGAGATCGATCTGCTGGATCGGCTGGCGGGCGGGCATCCGGCACTCGTGCAGATGGCCGGCGCGGTGCTGTGGCAGGCCCGCGATCAGGGCTGGGGGCCGGAGGAAATCCGCCGGGAGTACGTGCATCACGCTTCCGGCATCCTCAAGTCCACATGGGCGCGCCTGAGCCAGGCGGAGCGGGCCGTGGTCCAGGAGGTGCTGGGCATCAGGACAAGCCAGCGTGCCGCGCCCGCCACCTGGGATAACCTGATCAGGCGCGGCGTTCTGAAGCACAGTGAGGCTGTGTTCTGTGAGCCGTTTATCGATATTGTTCGGGAAGAAGTGTTGTAGGCCCGGCTGCGCTGACCCGCGAAACCGCGACGAACAGAGGGTGAACGTTTTATGGTTGTGCTTGTGTGTTATGCCGGGAATGAAGATGGCACGATCTGGGAAGTGATTCAAACGCTCGATTCCGCCGGGCATGAAACCTGGATGGATCGCTGGGCGCTGCAGGGGGCCGACTGGCAGGACCATGTTTACACGGTCATCCAGCGCGCCAAGCTGCTGCTGTATGTCCTGGATCGCGAAACGCTGGCCGACCCGCGCCGGGCATGGATCGCCCAGCAGGCGATCGCCGCGAATGTGCCGGTGGTGGTGGCGCGCAGCGACCCGGCGCTGGGCGTTCCGGATGCGCTGCGCGGCTTTGTGATGGTCGATTTCACCGGCGGGGCGACCCCCCGCGCGATTGGCGAGCTGATCGAAACCGTCCAGCATGAGAGCCGCAGCCGGGTGGGCGCGCCTTCCACGACGAACGGCTCGCGCATCCGCACCCTCAGCGGGCCGCACCGCGCCTACTGGATTGTGGCGATCACGGCCATCTCGCTGATGGGCACCTTCCTGCTCGATCGCGTGCTGATGCCGCTGGGACTGGCCGCCGGCGGGCCGGAGGGGCCGCTTTTCTCACAGCTGATGGTGGCCGTGTACCGGATCAATCCACTGCTGTTCCTCCTGGGGATGGCGCTGCTGTTCACCCTGGTCAGCTCCCCGGCGGGGTCGCTGCTGACCCTGCTGATTGCCCAGATCATGCTGGGCCTGGGCTACCTGCTCGCGCCCGCGGCGGACAGCGGCCTGCTGCTCCTGATGATGGGCCTGGCGCTGATCGGGTATTTCGTGGGGGAGTCGCGCGTGCTGCTGTGGCCGTGGCTTTCCTTCCGGCTGGATCGGGCCTGCCGCCAGTATCAGGCGTGTGTGGCCGCTGGCGACGCCGTCAGGGGATGCGCCGTGCCGGTGATCCGCCTGCTGGATTCCCCCCTGGTGGTACCCGCGGCGGGCGCGGCGGCGGCGATGCAGATGCTGGCGGATGACGGGCTGACCGTGGCACAGTTTGCGGCCTGCGCCCACCATCCGACCGTGCTGGAGGAGTACCAGCATTTTGTGTACCAGATCAGCCTGGAGAAGCTGGAGCAGGTGGAGAGCTTCGCCGAAGCGCTGACCACCATCCAGTCTTACCAGATCGTGCCGCCCGAAGCGCAGACCCAGATCCGGATCTTTCTGCAAAAGCGCGAGCATTGCACCACGGTGATTGAGCTGCTGCGGGCTTACGGCCAGTTCCTGTGGTACCTGGAGAAAGCGGAACGCACCGCGCTGGAACCGAGCGGGCGCGCCCAGCCAGCGGCCACCCTGAAGGCGATCCAGCTCCTGATCCGGCTGACCTACCACTCCATCCACTACCAGGATGCCACCCAGTACTGGTTCCAGTATCGCTGGCTGGAATCCCAGGTGGAGCGCATCCAGGCCACCGGGTATCCTACAACAGGCGCCAGCACCAGCGCGCCGCGCACCCTCATTCGCGAGGCCGTCACACGCCTGATGGATACGGTACGTGTCCTGCAGGAGCTGGAAGAAGATATGCTGCGCCGTTTCCCCGCCCGCGAGCAGCAGTGGCACCTGGAGATGCTCACCATCGACCTGGATCCGGCGCAGCTCCTGACCACGGAATACCAGGAGCGCCAGGAAGCGCTGCGGCGTGAGATCGCCCGGCTGGAGCAGCTGCACCGCAGCCAGCCCGCGAGCTGGCTGACGATCAACCAGACCGCAACCGAGGTAACCGAGCAGTACAACCCGTGGTGCCTGCTGGCGCTGCAGCTGATCGAGCAGCTGCAGCTGATCAAGCGGCTGGATGTGGAGTATGTCAACTGGGCGGAGCAGCAGCTTTCCGCGAAGCTGGGCGAGCTGCGCACCCTGCAGGATGTGGCCGAGCTGGAGCAGCACCTGGCCGGGCTGGAAATCTCCGGGGACAGCTTCGGCCCGATGGTGGATGGCATGGTGCGCTGGCTGATGGATATTTCCGCGGAGGCGCAGTCCGCTATTGACTGGCCGCAGGGGACCTACCAGTACCGCCAGTCGCTGATCAACGCCCAGCAGAAGCTGGAAGACCTGCGCATCTGGTTGCAATCGCGTTTTAACCGCGCCCGCCCGCGCCAGTGGGCGGAGCAGGTGCGCGGCGTGGCGCTGATCCTGGAACAGCACCTGAACCAGCAGCGCCTGGTGGATACCTCCAAGTACGTGGACCCCTACATGGTGGGCAACCCCATCCCGCCGAAACGGGCCGCGCTGTTTAAGGGGCGGATGGAGCTGGCGGAACGCATCGTGGAGTGGCTGCGCTCCGATAACCGGCCCACGCTGGTTCTGCACGGGGCAAGGCGCATGGGCAAGACGAGCTTCCTGCTCCAGCTGCAGAACCTGATGAGTGGCTGGCACGACTCGCCGATTTCGATCTTTGTGGATGGACAGAACATCGCCATGACCCAGAGCGACACCAGCTTCTTCTATACGCTGGCGCGCGCGATCCATACCCAGCTGCGGCGGCGCGGGCTGCAAATCTCGCGCCCGTCCCGCCAGGATTTTGCCACCTACCCCTATGAAACGCTCACCCCCTGGCTGGAGGATGAGGTGTTCCCCGCGATTGGGGAGGAGACACGCCTGCTGGTGACGATTGACGAATTTGAGAAGATCGGCGCCGCGATCCGCGAGGGCAAGCTGACCGTGCATGTGCTGGATTTTCTGCGCCACACCGTGCAGCACAGCGAGAATATGCTGTTTCTGTTCTGCGGGGTGCAGACGCTTGATTCACTTGGCCCCAATGCGGCCTCCTATTTCATCGGCGTGCAGACGATCGAGATCGGGTATCTGGAGCGCCGGGCGGCGGAAGAGCTGATCCGCAACCCCACGCTGGACGATCACGGCCTGCCGAATTACAGCGCCAGCGTGGTGCGCGAGATCATCGATCTGACCCACGGCCAGCCCTACCTGATCCAGGCGATCTGCTCCCGGATCATCATCCGGGCAAACGAGCGCCAGCTCTCCACGATCAACACGGTGACGCTGCGCGATGTGCTGCCGGAGGTCTTTACCAATGGGCGCATGTATTTCCAGAACATCTGGAAGGATGCCGGGGTGGAGGGCCGCCGGGTGCTGCTGCGTCTGGCGGAAGGCCCCGCCCGGCTTAGCGCGGTGGAGGTCGGCAGCCCGGCGGTGCGCGCGCTGCTGGAGCGGCATGTGATCTGCCGGGCGGAGGGCGGCAAGCCGCTGGACTACCAGATCGAAATCCCGCTGGTGCAGCACTGGATCGCCCGCCAGGTGATCCCCGCCGACCGGGCGTCCGCGCCCGCGCCGGGGGCGAAAAAAGCCGAGGCCTGAGTCTTTTCTTCCGTCGTCTTGTTATTCGCGCGTCCCGGCCAGCCCTGGTCGGGACGTTTCGATTCTCACTCAAAGACTTTGTTGTAATTATGTAGACCGATCGTTATAATTGTTGTCAATCAGGTACTTTGACTGCTGCACAGGGGAGGGTTGTCAATGCCAGGCACTATTCTGATCACCGGCGCGCCGGGAAATGTGGGGACCGAGGTCGTACGAATTCTGGAGGAGCAGCAAGCCCGCTACCGCGTGGGGGCCTATGATGTCGCCCTGGCGCGGGATATGCTGGGGCCGGCAGCGCCCTGCGTGGCCTTCGACTTTCTCGATCCGGCAACTTATGCCGCTGCTTTCGCTGGCGTGGAAAAGCTGTTCCTGGTCCGGCCTCCTGCGCTGGCGGATGTGCCGCGTCAGATCGCCCCGGCGGTGGAGGCGGCGCTCCGGGCGGGCGTGAAGCACGTGGTCTTTCTCTCGATCCAGGGGGTGGAGCGTAACCGCTTCGTCCCGCACCACAAAATCGAGCAGCTTCTGCGCGAGAGCGGGGTAGCCTCTACGTTCCTGCGGGCGGGCTTCTTTATGCAGAATCTCAGCACCACCCACCGGGAGGAAATCCGGCAGCAGGGCCGGATCGCGGTCCCGGTCGGCCAGGCCCGAACCAGCTTCATTGACGTGCGCGATATCGCGGCGGTGGCGGCCCTGGTGCTGACCCAGCCCGGCCACGAGAACCGCAGCTATACACTCACCGGGGGGCAGGCCCTGGATTACCACACGGTTGCGGAGACCCTCTCCACGGCGCTGCAGCGCCCGATCGCCTACACTAACCCCGGGCTGCTGCGCTTCGTTCGGGATCAACTGGGCCAGGGGCGCGCCTTCGGGCAGGCGCTGGTGATGGCCGGACTGTATACCATCACGCGCTGGGGCAACGCCAGCACCGTTTCGCCGGATGTCACCAGGCTGCTGGGGCGTCCACCCCTCACGTTGGCCCAGTTCGCCCACGATCATCGTGACGTGTGGCAGTAAGGAGAATCTCCGATGGCTGGATCGCCCCGCGAACGGTTCATTGAGACGACCTGCACGCTGCTGGAATTGCAGGGGTATAACGCCACCGGCATCAACCAGATCATCCGTGAAAGCGGCGCGCCGCGCGGCTCGCTGTATTACTACTTCCCCGCAGGCAAGGACCAGCTTACCGCGGAGGCGCTGAATCACGTCAGTGATCTGATCCTGGAGCGTATCCGAACCAATCTGGAGGCGGTGGAGGACCCGGCAGAGGCGGTGCGCGCCTTCATCCTGAAGGTGGCGCACAGTGTGGAGGCCACGGGTTATCAGGCGGGCGGGCCGATCACCACGGTGGCGCTGGAAACGGCCTCGACCCATGAGACCCTGCGCGAGGTCTGCCGCGCGATTTACGCTGACTGGCAGCAGGCCTTCGCGGAGAAGCTGCAAACCGCCCTGCCGGAGGCGCGGGCCAGGCGGCTGGCCCAGGTGATCATCGCGGCGCTGGAAGGGGGCATCCTGCTCAGTCGGACGGAGCGCAGCCCGGAGCCGTTGGAGAGCGTGGCGCATGAAGTGGGATTACTGATTGAAGCATGTATAGGACCGGATGGAGGTTGACGATGAAGATTGTGATACTGGGGGCAACCGGGCGCACCGGACAACTGCTGATCCAGCAGGCGCTGCAGGCCGGCTTCGCGGTGGTGGCGCTGGCGCGCGACCCCGGCAAGCTGGGCCTGGCAGCGGACGGGCTGACGGTGATGCAGGGCGATGTGTTAAACGCGGCGGATGTGGCACGAGCTATCCAGCCGGACGCGGACGCGGTAATCAGCGTGCTCGGCCCGGCCCGTACGTCGCCGGATGACATGCTGCCGCGCGCGGTGGAGCACATCCTGGCCGCGATGCAGCAGGCCGGAGTGCGGCGACTGGTTTACATGACCGGGGCGGGCGTGAGCATGCCGGAGGACAGGCCGGGCCTGTTCGATCACGTGATCAGGTTCCTGCTCAGGACAACGGCGGGTAAGGTGCTGGAGCAATCCGAGCAGGCGGTCCGGCGCGTGATGGCCAGCGCGACCGACTGGACCGTGGTCCGCGCCCCGATGCTGACCGACGCGCCGGGCACGGGCCGCTACCGGGCAGGCCATGTGGGCGTGAACACCGGGCCGCGCCTGAGTCGCGCCGACGCTGCCGCGTTTATCCTGGATACGCTGGACAACCCCGCGACCGTGGGCAAGGCCCCGGTCGTCAGCAACTGACCGCAGCCAGGGCCTGGAATCAAATACCTCCACAGCGGTGTGGAGGTATTCTGGTGTGGGCGCGGAGGGACTCGAACCCCCGACCTCACGGATGTGAACCGTGCGCTCTAACCAGCTGAGCCACGCGCCCCTGAAGTACGCATCAGTATAGCACACGGCCACAGGCGTGACAATGGTGAAAATGGCCTGTAGCTGCCGAAAAAAGGACTGGAAACGCGCTTTGAATCTGCTATAATGGGCGTGTCGCGTCGGTTGCACGCGCGGCCCAGCTGAATAAATGGAGAGGTAGCATAGTCTGGCCTAATGCGCTCGCCTGGAACGCGGGTAGGGTTAACAGCCCTCGTGGGTTCGAATCCCACCCTCTCCGCCTGATGCATAGCCCTCCGGTGCTCTTGGCAGCGCCGGAGGGTTTGTGTTATGCTCCCGTCGCTCCCGCAGCTTTGGGGGTAGTCATGTATCAGGGGGGCGAGCTGGTAGTGAACGAGGACCTGGCGGCCTATGAGTGACCGTAAGCCGGATTTTGAACAAATCCCCGATTCCGAACGGGGAGACAGCGGGCCGGATTCCGCGCCAAACCAGACCACCCCGACGCCTCCTGGCGGAATGCCCCCCGTCGCCCTTGAGCCTGAACCCCCCATTGACCCGCTGGCGGATACCAACCCCACCGGCGTGATGCCCCCCGTGGAGCCGGATGATGACGACGCGCTGCCCATGTGGCGGCATGCCGCCGGGCTGGGCATGCTGCTGCTGGCGCTGGCGCTGATGGTCGTGGCCGGGGTGGTGTTCGTGATGCCCCTGCTGCGCGGCGGGCCAGAGGCTACCCCGCCCCCGGCGACCGATGTGGCCGCCCGGCCCAGCGAGACCCCGGCCGAGCCTGTCCCCACGCGGGAAGGCGAAGGCGGCCTGCTGACCATCCCGGCGACGCTCTCCCCGGATCAGATCGCGGCGCTGCTGGCGGCGAACCCGCCGCGCTATGTGGGCGGTGAGGACGAGATGGGTGTGGCGGAGGCTGTTATCCCGCGCGCCGACAGCCCGTTCACCATCGTGCCGGAGCGCCCGCGCGCGGAGGTGGTCAGTTACACGATTCAGGAAGGTGACACGGTCGAGGCGATCGCCACCCGCTTTGGGCTGGAGAAGGACACGATCGCCTGGTCGAACGACCGCAATATTGTGTTCGCGCTGCGGCCCGGCAACGAGCTGTACATCATGCCGGTGGACGGGGTCTATTACCGCGCCCTGGTGGACGAGACGATCCAGTCGATCGCCGACAAATTCAACGTGGACCCGTACGACATCATCAACAGCGAGTTCAATACCCTGTTTGGGGCTACCCCCGCCGACATGATTCGTAGCGGGGAATACGTGGTCGTGCCGGGTGGCACCAGTTCTTACAATGACTGGACATACAACCCGGTGGTGGAGCGCACCGGTGGCGGCGGCGGCTCCTCCGACGCCGGGTTTATCTCGTTCGCGCCGGGCCAGCCGGGCAGCTGCGGCAGCCAGGCGAATCCCGGCGGCACGGGGTACTTCGGCCAGCCGCTTTCCCGCTACAGCTGGGTGCGCGGCTTCACCGGGTTCCACACCGGTGTGGATCTCTCCGCCCCCTCTGGCACGGCGGTATATGCGTCCTCGCCGGGACGCGTGATTTACCGCGGCTGGAATGACTGGGGCTATGGCTACCTGGTCGTGCTGGCGCACGGGCCGTTCACCACGTTCTACGCCCACCTGAGCAGCATCAACGTGGGCTGCGGGCAGATGGTTGGCGCGGGATCGCTGATCGGCGGGGTGGGCACGACCGGCAATTCCAGTGGCGACCACCTGCACTTCGAGATCCGCTACAACGACATCCCGGTGGATCCGCTGCTGTATGTCGGGTTCTAGCCCGGTCTGCATTCAAAATGACAAGGAGCGCCCGCGCGGCGCTCTTTTTTTGGCTGGTGGTCGTTACAGTAAGGCATCCGCGTCCGTGTGTTCGGCGAAGGCGACGCCCTCGATGAAGCCGCGCGCGCGTTCCACCTGCGGGTAGCGCGCCAGGTACTCCCAGAACGCGGCGCTGTGGTTGGCGTGCCGGCGGTGGGCCAGCTCATGCGCGATCACGTAGTCAATCACGTAGTCCGGCCAGCCCTGAATCCGCGCGCTGATGCGGATGTCGCCATCCGTGCTGCCGCCGGTGGTGCAGCTCCCCAGCCGCTTCGCCATATTGTTCACCCAGCGGATCGTGTGCCAGGTCAGCTCGCCGCCAAAGTAGCGGCGGTTGATGGCCTCGGCGCGTGCCTGGAGCGCGCCGTCGTGCTGTTTGCGGGCGCGGCGGCGCTGGCCCTGCACGCGCGCCACAATCGCTTCCACCATGCGGTCCAGGTCTGCCCGGCGGATGCCGCGCGGGGCGCGAATCTCGATCGTGCTGTCGCGCACGGTCCAGTGGACGTTGCGGCGCAGGCGGCTGTCATAGCGGGCGATCACATGCAGCGCGCTGTTTTCTGCTGTGGGGATATCGCGCTCGAAGATCACGGTCATGGTCAGCTATCCCGTCGGGCTGTGCATAAACCCATCATCAAATCCCGGTTTCTGTAAAATAAAATCAATGTTAATTATCAATTCTTTTACAATACTTAGATCATTCTTATGATATAGTTGTCATGAGCCGGATCAGCCCTGCTCGTGCGGCCTGTTTTTTCGGGAGCGTTATATGCCAATTGCGATCGACTGGGCGGATGATACGCGGCAGGACACTCTGCTGCTCCGCTTTGATGAGCCGTGGACCTGGCTAGAGTTTCGACAGGCTGTGCATGAGGTGACAACCATTATCCAGGGCCAGCCCCACGTGGTTGACGTGATCTTCAATCTGCTTGGCTGCCCCCCGTTTCACCGATTCAACGGCATGACCCACATCTGGCACAGCCTCCGCCAGTGTAACCATACGCGGTCGAGCTTCTATGTCCTCGTCACGCGTGACCCGAATGTTCGCGTGGTCGCCAGCGTCATCCGCCAGAGCCAGCCGCGCCTGCGCGATCACCTGCTGGTGGTGGAAACAGAGGCGGACGCGCACGCGATCCTGGCCCACCATCGCGGCTGATGCGGCGCCCCTACCCCCCGCTGGCGGGCATGCCCGGCGCGGTGGGGAATGGCCGCAGCGTCGGTGTGGGGAACAGGGTGGGAGCGGCCCCCGGCGCGCCGATGTAGGCCCGCCATTCAGCTTCCAGCTCCGGAAAGCTTACCCCGGTCGCCAGTTCCAGCGCTTCCTCAAAGCCATGTCTGGTCTGCGCCTGCCAGAACATCTGGTGTGATTCCCAGCCGTAGGTGCCGATCCAGTAGCGCATGAAGGAAAAGCCCACGTCATATACCCAGCGGTTGCGGCCATCCGGGCCGGGATACTCGGTGGAGATGTGGCCCTGCAGCGTGGGGAAGTTCGGCAGGTCGACGGCATTACGCACGCGCTGTTCATAGTCATACTGCGGCACCGGCTCGAAATAGGAGGCGTTGCCCTCCGTGAACCAGGCGGGGATGTCCCGCGCCTCGGCAATAAACCCCTGGAAGATATGCGCCAGCTCGTGGGGGACGGTCGCGTTGATCAGGTCGTCTTCACCCCATTGCAGGGTCTGGATCGTGTAGCCCCGGCTGCTCATGGTTTGCCCCGCCAGGAACGGGTCGGCGTACTCCTGCCACTCCTGGAAGCTGGCCTGGTCCGGCATCACCACCACGTAGGGCTTGTAGTCCAGCGAGAAGCCAAACGCCTTTTCGAGCACCTGGATGGCCTGGGCCGCGCTGGTGAACAGGTCGTCCGCCAGCGAGTCGCGCGCGCCAAACAGCAGCACGATGATGTCGTCGTTCTCGCGGCGCAGCCATTTGCGGGTGTGATCGGCGTATTCGCTCACCAGGTCGGGGGTCTGGTAGCGGTTGCCCGCGCTGTCGATGGCGCTGAAGCTGTAGTTGATCTCAAACCAGGGCGGCGAAAACATGCGGTCGAAGTGCACGAACGCCTGGCGCTCCACGTCCCAGTCCAGGATCGTGCTGGTGCGCCTGCCGTCGCGCGTCCACGTGCGCAGCTGGACGCGTTCGATCTCCCCGGCATCGCTGGTGGCGCGGAAGAGGTACTCGGCTCCCTCCGGGTAGCGTGAGATCATCTCGGCCCGGGCCACGCTGAAATGCGCGGCGGCGGCGGTGGCGGTGGGGTTCGGGGTGGGCGACAGGGTCGGGCTGGGTTCGGGGGTGGGGGTCAGGGTTGCAACCAGGACCCCGGCCTGTGCCACCGCATCCGCGGGGCCGCCAAACGATAGGGCGGCAGTATCGCGGGACAGGCTGGCGATCATCAGGATCGCGCCGAGCGTAAGAATCAGGCCGCCCCCGGCGAATACCAGTGCACGTTTACCGTTCATCGCGTTTTCCCCACTCCTGTCCTGCCACGCCCAGAATTGAGCCGCCATGATACCACAAACAGCAGTCGCGCGCGGCGGATTTCACCGAGCTCTAACCCGCGGGGCAGGCGGGGGCGCAACGCTGCGTTGACGCCGGTGGAACGGCCATGCTACATTTAACGGAACTCTAACACGGACAGCGGCGGGCATGCCTTATAATGGAGAGGTAGTGATGATGGTGTGACCGGCGCTGATTCATTGAGTCCCGTCTGGAAGAGCTTAACCTGACGTGCAGACCGGGGCCTCCCTACCTTTATCCTGGCCCTCCTCCGCACCGACACTGGAGTTATTGCTGCGATGAGTTTTGAATTTTTCCTGCGCGTGCTTGGCATGCTTGTCTTCAGCGTGATAGGCGCCCGCTTTGGCGCCAACGCGAGCGAGGCCCTGCAGCTTCCCCCGGAAGCGACCGGCCTGATCTTCGCCCTGGTGGGAACCCTCTTCGGCCTGGTGGTAACCCCCTGGCTCACCACCCGTCCGGCCCGTGCCGCCCGGCGGCTGCTGCTTTCCACCCCCACGGAGAGCGTGGTCATGGCGTTTATCGGGCTGGTGTGCGGCCTGCTGCCCGCCATCCTGATCGCCTACCCGATTTCCCTGCTGCCCGAGCCGTTTGGCTCGCTGGGGCCAACCCTGCTGGCTACGCTGGCCGGCTACCTGGGCATGACGCTGTTCGCCGCGCGGGCGGATGACCTCTTTGACCTGGTGGAGAAGTTCCGGCGGGATGGCCGCATCCTGGGGGAAGGCGGCGCGCCGAGCGAGTCGATCCTGCTCGATACGAGCGTGATTATCGACGGGCGCATCCAGGATATCGCCGAGGCCGGGTTCCTGAACTGGACGCTGGTGGCCCCCCGCTTTGTGCTGGAGGAGCTGCAGCATATCGCCGATTCACCGGAGATGCTGCGCCGCAACCGGGGCAAACGCGGGCTGGAAGTGCTGCGCGAGCTGAAGCGCATGGACGCGGTGCGGGTCGAGATCATTGACGATGACGTGCCGGATGTGGCCGAGGTCGATCACAAGCTGGTGATGCTGGGCCGCCAGATGGACATCCCGATCATGACCAACGACTTCAACCTGAACCAGATCGCCAAGCTGCAGGGCGTGCACGTGCTGAACATCAACATGCTGGCGAATGCCGTCCGGGCGGAATATATCCCCGGCGAGGTGATCACGCTCAAGGTCATCCAGGAAGGCAAGGAGCTGGACCAGGGCGTGGGCTACCTGCAGGATGGCACGATGGTTGTGGTGGAGAACGGCAAGCGCTACCTGGATCGCACGATTCACGTGGAGATCACGCGCCTGATCAGCCGGGAGGCGGGCAAGATGTATTTCGCCAGGCCCGCCAACGACTGATCGCCAGGCTCAGTGCTGACTCATGGGCGCCCGCATTACTGGCCGGGCGCTTTTTATTCGGGAGGAACTGACGCATGAACAAGAACTCAGAGCGGGCGCTGCGGATCGGGCTGGGCGTGATAGCCGGGGCAGCGCTGGGCATCCTGATCGGGGCGCTGACCGGGAACTACGGGCTGTGGATCGGCATTGGTGTGGGGTTTGGGCTGGCGTTCGGCCTGGCCTCGCCAGCGCGTGGGCGGCGCTAGCTGCAACGTCCCGCCCCGATTCTGCGTAAGGTTATCCAGCAAGCGGCCCGGCGTGATCCCCCTGAATCTGGGGGGCGGCCGGGCCGCAGGACGCGGTATGCTGAAGGCATGATATGGAAAGAGAGGGGCATGATGGAACGCAAGCGCAAGCGTCAAGAAGGGGAGTGCATGGGGGTGGGGATTGCCCTGGGGCTTGCCATCGGCGCCGGGATTGGCGCCGCGATGGGCAACATCGCGATTGGTGTCGGGGTCGGGATGGCGATCGGCGTGGCGGTGGGTGCCGCCTTCGACCAGCAGGAGCGTGACAAGGAATAGGCCCGGCCTGAGGTAATAAAACTCAACACCCCCGCATTACGCCGGGGGTGTTTTTTTGCTGCGTCAGCCTGGCCTGCTACGGCAAATCCTCCAGGCGGGGCGGCACGTCGGTGCGCGCCTCCTCATCATCCGTGACCGGCTCATACACGACTTCGAGCTTGACCCGCACGCACACCGAAAACCCGACCGGGGTAAGCTCGTCCGGCGGCGGGAAATCCACCCGGTAATCCAGCGCGGCGGTGGTGTCATCGTCCAGCACCGCGTTCACAGACCGCAGCAGGCGGTGGTATTCGTCACTGATGTAGGCGGTATCGGCATCATCGGCGCTGGATCTTTCAATATGCACATGCCGGGCGACATCCAGCGCGGTGTTCAGCGCGGTTTGCAGCCGGGTCAGGTGTTCGGCGAATTCACTGTGGGTCATGTGCTGGTCTGGCGGCATTGTTTCCCCCTTGTGCGCAGGCCGTTTCCGGTGACGGGTGGTGGGCTTCCCTGGAGCGCAGGCCTGTACGCGCTGCAGGCGGTCAGCGGGCAGTCCGGTCGTCATGCGCGGCGGGCTGCGGCTGGCCCCCATTATACAGCGCATCCCGGACGAACGCCGCCAGCCGCTTGAAATGGGCGCCCTGCCAGTACACCTGCCCGCAGGCCTGGCAACGGCGGAACTCGTCGTAGTGCTCGCGGGTGCCGGGCTCAAGCTGGTCCAGGATGGCGCTCTTGGCGACCGGCTCCAGGCGGCCATTACAGCGCAGGCAGCGGGTGAACGGCCGGATCGCATCCGCGAGGTTGTAGCGGCGCAGCACCTCCACCAGCTGGCGGCGCGAATTGGTGGAGCGCAGGCAGTAGCCATGCGTCACGTTGCCCCGCTTCAGCAGGCCGCGGTCACGGGTGAGCATGATGCGCGCCTCCTCCTCCGAGATGCGGGCCAGGTTGGCGTCGTCGTAATCTTCCGGGAACAGGGCGTCAAAACCCAGCAGGCGCAGGTAGGTCGCCAGCTTGCCCAGATGCACATCCAGCACGAAGCGCGGCTGCGGCGGGGCCGGGGGGCGCACCCGCGTAACGCTGGAAATGTCCAGCGTGCTGAAGGGCGGGTAAACGCTGATCCGGTCACCCGGCTGGACGATATAGCCAAAATCCACCGCCTCGCCGTTCACCAGCAGCAGGTCAACCTCCGTATGCGGCACGCCCAGGGCTTCGATCATGTCTTTGACGGAGGCCCGCGCGGTGAAGGCGTACGCGATCTCGGCCTGGCGCTGGGCGTAGGGCAGGAAGCTGTTGAGATCGGCGTAAAAGCGGAACGTGGCGCTGGGCATTGGCGGGGTGGCCTCCGAGGGACAGATAACTGACAGCAGCCTGATTATACCGGGGTCTGGCGTCTGCCGGGTGCGCAGCCAGTTCGCAGCTGTCAGCCGCCTGTCAAACGAGCGCGGGGGATGGTATAGTTTCCCCCGTGAGGATACCTGATCGCACCTGTGAGGAGCAATCATGTTTGATGAGAATGCACGCGCCTTTTTGCAGCAGCCGCTGGTCGCCCGGCTGGCCGTCAACGATCCGGACGGTTACCCGCATGTGGTCCCGGTGTGGTTCATGCTGGATGGCGACGATATTGTGATGATCAGCGCGGGGCAGACCGCCAAGATCCGTTACCTGGGCGCTGACGGCCGCGCGGCGGTTACCATCGGCGGGGACACAGGCCAGGACGCGGGCTACCTGATCAAGGGCGAGGTCACAGTCAGCCCGGATACGGGCATGGTCTGGACGCGCAGGCTGACCTTCCACTACGAGCCGCCGGAGCAGGCCGAAAAGGACGTGGCCGCCTGGGAAGACCTGGATATGCGCGTGCTGCGGCTGCGCCCGGCCCGCGTCTTCAAGGTAGCCTGACCGGCCGCGGCTCCCGCGCCGGGTGTCGCTTGGCATTTGTCCCGGCGTTGGGCTATGCTATAAAGGTGTATCGCCTGCCTGCGCAGCCTGCAATGATGAGGAACTGGTATGGCTCAGGAATACCGGAGCGAAAAACTGGAGAACACCCTGCGTAAGCTTCATCTGGCGGTACGGGGCATCAAAGCGTCAGTGATTGTGAACGTGGACGGCCTGCTGGTGGCGTCATTCCCCCCCGGCCCCGGCGAGGACGCCGACGAAAACCCGACCAGCAGCCCGCAGGTGGCCGCCATGGCCGCGACGCTGCTGGGGCTGGCGGAACGCACGCTTGACCGGCTGGCCCAGGGTCGCCTGGATCGGGTGCTGATGGAAGGCCAGGATGGCCTGATGCTGGTGTATCCTGCCGGGGAGATCGCGGCGATCGCGGTCCTGCTGCGCAAGGATGCCCGCCTGGATCACGCGTTTTTCGCCACGCACAAAGCCGCCGCCGAGGTGGTGGAGGTGCTGGCGCCGCCAGCATAACCCTGTTTGCCTGAAACCCAAACGCCCCGCCGGACAGGCAGGGCGTTTTTGAGTCACAGGAGCCAGCCGGAGGGTTGCACCGGCGGGAGGGTCATTCCGGCTTGGAGTCGTGGTCGGGCTCGGACTCGGGCGGTTGGGCGTCTGCGCCGGATTCTGATGCGGCCTCCGGCTGGTTCTCTTCTGGCGCGCTGGTTTCCAGCGGGATTTCCGCCGGGGCCGGTAGTTCGATCACCTCCGCCGGCTGGTTATCCGCCGGTGGCACTGTCTCTTCTTCTACCAGCGCTTCAATTTCCTCCACCGCCGGCTGACTGTCTGCCGCCGGCTGACCGTCTGCCGCCGGCAGTTCTTCCGCCGCCGCTTCTTCGGCCACGGGGTCCAGGGTGCGATTGATCGCGGCTTCCAGCTCTTCGGCGCTGCGCGTTCGGGGGGCGTCCTGCGGCAGCAGCGCGGCTGCTTCCGCCGCGGCCGCGGCCGTGATCGCCGCCTGCAGCCTGGTGGAGGGCGCGCCCTCTGTCTCTTCCAGAGGCGCTGTGAACAGGATGCGAATGACCATCTGGCCCAGCCGGATGCGGTCGCCATCGTGCAGGCGATACGGCCGGTGCGGGTTCAGGCGCATGCCGTTCAGGTAAGTGCCGTTGCTGCTGCCCAGGTCCCACACGTCCAGGCGGTTTTCCTCCGCGGAGCGGATGGCCGCGTGCCGGCGGCTGACGCCCATCCGGTACCCGGCATAGGGTGTGAGATCGATATCCGGCATCGCCCCGGTGGCGGGGTCACGGCGGCCAAAGATCAGCTCCTGTCGGGGGAGGATTACGATCGGTTCCGGGCCGCCTTCAATCTCCACGCGCAGCGCGGCCCCGGAGGGGAGGAAGTCTGTGCCAGCGGCGACGATCTGTTCGCTGAGACCGGGCTGGACTTCATTTTCCAGCCCTTTTGTGGAGCCTGCCGCCGGCTCGCCGGTCAGGCTGGTGCCACAGTTCTCGCAGAACAGAATGCCGGGTCTGTTTTCGTGTCCACAGCTAGTGCAAACTTGCATCAGATTCCCCCTTTTGAGGGATAAGCGTGATCCGTATGCCTCATTATAGTGCAGGTTATCCCCTATAGTTTATACAACTTCGGTCCTTTGAGCTAGTTGACGAGTCACCGCGCTGCGGACAGAAGCGGTAAGGCGCTGCGCGGGTGCGCGCAGGCCGCCCTGTACCCCGCCCCGGCGCTGCGGTATACTTCCCGGCTGGACAAGTGACAGAACACCACCACGCGAGGGTAGATAACCACCATGCGTTTAGGCATTATCGGACTGCCGCAAAGCGGCAAGACCACGATCTTTAACGCCCTGACCGGCCAGAACCTGGAGACCGGTTTTGGCAGCGGCGGGCAGATGGATATCCATACGGCGGTTGTGCCGGTTCCGGATGCCCGTGTGGATTTTCTCAGCAGCCTGTACCACCCCAAAAAGACCACCTACGCCACCGTGACCTACAAGGATATCGGCGGGCTGGATACGGGCATGGGCGAGGGCGGGCTTTCCGGCCCGCTGCGCAACGAGCTCCAGCAGGTGGATGGCTTCGTGCACGTGGTGCGCGTCTTTGAGGACGAGAACGTCCCCCACCCGCAGGAGACGATCGACCCGCAGCGCGATATTGAGATTCTGGATGGCGAGTTTCTGCTGCTGGACCTGATCGCGGTGGAACGCCGGCAGGAGAAGCTGAAGGACGAATGGAACAAGAAGCCCGATAACCGGCGCAGCATCGAGCAGGAGACCGCGCTGATGGAGCGCCTGCGCGCCCAGCTGGAGGCCGAGCGCCCGCTGCGCGAGCTGGGCCTGACGCCCGATGAGATCAAGCTGGTCAGCGGTTACGGCCTGATGACGCTGAAGCCGATGCTGCTCGTCTTTAACTGCAGCGAAACGCTGGTTCCCCCGGAGACGCTGTATGCCGGGGAGGCCCACAGCCCGGCGCACATGATCAGCCTGCAGGGGCAGGTGGAGGCTGAGATCGCCCAGCTGGACGCGGAAGATCGCGCCCTGTTCCTGGAGGAGTACGGCATCCAGGAGCCAAGCGCCTCCCGCGTGATCCGGCTGTCGTATGACCTGATGGGCATTCATTCCTTCTTCACCGTGGGGGAGGACGAGGTGCGCGCCTGGAGTCTGCCGGTGGGCGGCTCCGCGGTGGAGGCGGCGGGCACGATCCATACCGACCTGGCGCGCGGGTTCATCCGGGCGGAGGTGACGGCCTACGCGGACCTGCACGAGCTGGGCGATATGAAGGCGGTCAAGACGGCGGGCAGGCAGCGCCTGGAGGGTAAGACCTACGTGGTGCAGGACGGCGACATCCTCACCATCCGGTTTAACGTGTAGGCGCGGATTGTGTTGAGGATTCTGGACAGGGGCGCATCCCTCATGGTGCGTCCCTGTTTTTTGTTGGCTGGCATTCTGGGCGGGGTATCTGCTAAAACAGAGATGTACTGTGGATTGTGTAAGGATACCGATCATGGACGAACCCCGTGTTACTCTCTGGAATGAGGACGCTCCGCCGACCCGCGCGCGCCTGCAGGCGCTTTTCGCCGCCGAGGGGATCATGCCCTACGCGTGGTCCAACGCGCCGGGGGATGTCTACGCCGCGCACGCGCACGGCTACCACAAGGTGCTGTACGTGGTGGAGGGGGCGATTACCCTGGGCCTGCCAGCGCTGGGCCGTGAGGTCACGCTGCGCCCCGGCGACCGGCTTGACCTGCCCGCCGGGGTGCTGCATGATGCCCGGGTCGGGCCGGAGGGCGTCACCTGCCTGGAAGGGCAGCGCCAGTAAGGGAGAGGCGGATGAAAGAGCGTTTACAGGTCGAGATGCATTTTCCGCCCGGTTTTCTGTGGGGCACGGCAACCGCCGCCCACCAGGTCGAGGGCGGCAACCGCAACAGCTGGAGCGCCTGGGAGGATCAGGGCGGGGGGCGCGTCTTTGGCGATCAGGTCAGCGGGCCGGCGTGTAACTGGTGGGCGGCGGGGCAGGCCGAAGCTGATTTCGCCCGCGCCGCCGCCATGCATAACAACGCCCTGCGCCTTTCGGTGGAATGGAGCCGTATCGAGCCGGAGCCAGGCCAGTGGGATGCCGCCGCGCTGGATCGCTACAGCACCATGATCGACGCGCTGCTGGCCCACGGCCTGACGCCAATGGTCACGCTGCACCACTTCACCAATCCCCTGTGGCTGGAGGAACGCGGTGGCTGGCTGCACCCCGACACGCCCCAGCACTTCGCCCGCTTTGCCGCCCGCGTCGCGGAGGCGCTGGGCGACCGCGTGACTCTGTGGTGCACGATCAACGAGCCGATGGTCTACAGCGTGGTCAGCTACCTGGACGGCCGCTGGCCGCCCGGTCACAGCAACCTGGGGGAGGCAATGCAGGTAGTCGCGGCCCTGGTGCGCGGGCATGCCGCCGCGTATGCCGCGATCAGGGCCCTCCGGCCGGGGGCGCAGATCGGCTTCGCCAAGCACCAGATCAGCTTCGCCGCCGGGACGCCCCTCATCGGGCATCTGGGGGCGCGGGTGCTGAACACCCTCTTTAACGAGGCGATCTTCGGCCCGTTCAATGGCAAACCGCTGCGCCTGCCGGGGCTGACGGTGGACATCCCCGCCGCGCAGGATACGCTGGACTGGATCGGCCTGCAGTATTATTCCCGCCAGTACGTGTACCTGAAGCCGGGCGGTGAGTACCTGGGCCTGCTGGGGATGGGCGTGCCGGACGGCCGCGCGCGCGGCCCGGCGGCGTGGGGCGAGCTGGCGCCGGAGGAGGCGCTCAGGCGCATCAGGCATCTGCACCGGCTGGTGCGCCGCCCGATCTACATCACCGAGATGGGCCTGCCTGACGCCGATGACAGCCTGCGGCCCGCTTACCTGGCCCGCACGCTGGGGGCGGTGTGGAAGGCGTGCATGCACTCCTACCCGGTGCGCGGGTTCTTCTTCTGGAGCCTGGTGGATAACTTCGAGTGGGCGGAAGGCTACGACCCGCGCTACCGCTTCGGATTGTATGGCGTGGATTTCACCACTCAGGCGCGGGAGGAACGGCGCAGCGCCCGTCTGTACGGAGCCATCTGCGCGGCCAACGCTCTGACCGCCGCGATGGTGCGCGAGCACGCGCCAGAGGCCTTCAGCAGCTTGTTCCCCGTTCCGACTGCTGCGCGGTAGCGGTAGCGGATGTAGGATTGGGCTGGTATATGTTGTCAATACTGGTGTAAGCTGTTGAATTGTTGACGGTTATCTGGGAGAAGGAATGGGGTTACGTTATGCAATTTGAACTGCTGTATTTTGAAGATTGCCCTTCCTGGCAAACGGCCCTGGCACATTTGCGCGGAGCGCTGAACGCGCTGGAGATTCAGTCAGATGTTAAGCTTGTTCGCGTGGAAACAGACGCGGAAGCCCAGGCGACACGTTTTGTAGGCTCGCCTACGCTGCGCGTGAATGGCAGGGACTTATTCCCCATTGGGCGGTCGCAGTATGCGCTGGGATGCCGGGTCTATGCGACTCCGGAGGGACTGCGCGGCTGGCCCACTCAAGCGATGATCATGGCCGCACTCACGGCTCAGAAGTGACACCGCCAGTCCAGTTTCGCACCCGGCGGTGCCGGGCGATGGGCGCGGTCAATGCCCTGACTGCGGAGGCCGGGCCTTCGCTGTAAAGTAACAGACCCCCGGTGCTGTCCCCTCCTGGCGGCGGGGTGGGCAGGCCGGGGGCTGCTCATGATCGTCCGTGATGATAGGGCGCTACAGACAGGCTGCGATATTCAGCCCCAGGACTTCGGCGACGAACGCGCCCAGTGCCTGCATGCTGTCATCCGCGATAATCCCATCAGCGTAAAGCGCGCGGGCCAGGTTGCGCAGGCCGAGCCGGGGTGTCGCGAACTCGCTGGCATGTGCGCCCATTTCCCCCATCTGAGCGAATACGGCCGTAGCCTGCCCCCAGCATGCCCGATCACTCGGGGCGGCCTGCACGCCTGCCGGGGCGAGTACGATAGCGGTGAACACCACCACGAGTACAACGGCAAAGACCTTGTTCATGCGGTTCTCCTGCACGCTAAATAGATGTTACTATATTCTACCTTGCTACATTCTCATTAGTCAATATTGTGAACCGGTGAACAAACCCCGGCAGATTCTGTCCTGTCATTCCCCGGATCGAATTCGTAATGGGTACGGAATTGCCTACGGCAGCCGGGCAAGGCATGCCCCAGACCGGCGCGTTTGTTCTGCTGACCGGTCTGTCGAGCTGGCTGCCATCCCGGCGAGATTAGCGGTACGTTAGGTTAGCGGTACTGCGCGGCCTTTTCCAGCAGTTGTTCTACGCATTCGGGGGGGACGGCCTGCGTTCCCAGGCGGATTTCATCGCCTTCCATGCGGTGGAAGTCGCTGCCCCCGGTCATGATCAGGCCGTGCTGGCGGGCCAGGACGCGCGCCTTCGTCGTGAACAGCGGCCCGTGATCGGGGTAGTAGACCTCCAGGCCGTCCAGCCCGGCAGCGACCCAGCCCGGCAGGTGCGCGGTATAGTCCTTCACCCGGATCGGGTGGGCCAGCACGGCCACGCCGCCCGCCGCGTGCAGCACGCTGATCGCGTCTTCCAGGCTGATCTCGTAATGGGGGACATAAGCCGGGCCTTCGCTGCCAATGTAGCGGTCGAAGGCCTGCTGGCGCGTGGCGACATGCCCGGCCTCAAACAGGGCTTCGGCCACGTGCGGGCGGGCGACTGTGCCCTTCCCGGCCAGGGCCAGCACCCGCTCCAGGCTGACCGGCACGCCCAGCACGGCCAGCTTCTTCACCATCCCGGCGGCGCGCTCCACGCGGACGGCGCGCATGGTTTCCAGCTGGGCCTGAAAGCCGGGGTCGGCCGGGTCGTAGCAGTAGCCCAGCAGGTCGATCGTGCGCCCATCCGCCTGGACGGTCGCCATCTCCACGCCGGGCAGGACGCGCAGGCCGGTTCCCTCCGCGGCGGCCCGGGCCTCGGCCAGCCCGGCGGTGGTGTCGTGGTCGGTCAGGGCGATGACGTCCAGCCGGTGTCTGAGCGCCAATGCAACAACCTCCGATGGTGAAAAAGCGCCATCGGAGGCGGTGCTGTGCGTATGCAGGTCAATCCGTTGGGTGGGGGGCATAAAGCAGCCTCGGTGGGGGGCAGGGGCCTTCCGCCGGGCCGCGGCCCCCGCTAACGTGGTTCGACAACAATGCGGATGGCGGTGCGTTCCTGCCCGTCAATCGACGTCTCAGTAAAGAATGGCACAAAAACGACGTCGATGCCATCCTCAGACAAATACCCGCGTGCAATAGCCATCGCTTTGATGGCCTGGTTCACGGCGCCAGCGCCGATAGCCTGCACTTCTGCGCGATTGTGTTCGCGGACAACCCCGGCAATCGCGCCTGCAACTGCGGTAGACCGCGAGCGTGCGGAAACCTTGATGATGTCGACGTGGGGATGTTCATCGACTGCGGGAGGCATTGATGAATCGGTAGCGCGGGTTTGCATGATGGGTTTCCTCGTGAAATATTAGCGAGAATTGAAATGCAGCCTGTGTAAATTCATTGTACGTAAAAACATAGGCGATACAATGGATTCACTCGAAAACATGACGAACGACAACTTTATTATACGATGATTTTCATGCCTATGACAAAACACGTACAATTGTGTACTAATATGATAGAATGCATCCATAATGATGATCTGGCTGTGATTCAGGGGCCGCGATTCACTTTGAATCTCCCCTTTCAGTCCTGACTCGTGTATTAGGCCGCGAGTGACAGCCCGATTCCAGGTCACGCGCCACGTACAGGAGGAACCCGGCATACACCCTGCCGCGCCAGGCCACAGACCTCCCACATCTGCGGGGGGTGCCGGGCCGGCGCCCAAGGCCTGCGCCTTAGCGCCGCGCCGACTCGCTCTCCAGTCGCAGGCGGGAAAGAGGGAGTCCCATGAGTGATTCCGAACGCAAGTTCCAGCAACCTTAAATCTTTTAAGCCAGGGGGTGGTTTTGCGCCTTCCTGAGTTGAGGCGAATCGCAGACTTTGCTACAATGGGGGCATCAGGACAGCGGGCATGACGTTTCTTCCTCGCCATGCCCGGCCTCAGACAGCCGACACAACTGTTGCAGACTGCGCTTGCCTGCCCATTGTCCGTCTATGGGCTTTTTTTTCCCCGCCGGTCGTGCTGGCGTCTGAATGATTGCAGGGGGCCATATGAACACATCGTCGATGACTGCCCAGGATGCCTGGCAGGCCACCCTCGGACAGCTGGAACTGCAGTTAAACCGCGCGACCTTTGAAACCTGGGTGAAGGGCGCCGAGCTGCTGGCTTATGAGGATGGCTCTTTCATCGTCAGCGTCAAAAACGCGTACGCCAAATCGTGGCTGGAGAAGCGGCTGTACAGCCCGATCCGCCGCACGCTCGCCGATCTCTTTGGCCGGTCGGTGGAGGTGCGGTTTGTGGTGTATGACCCGCTGGAAGATGCCGCCGACCTGGGGCCGCTGTGGGAAGAAGAAGACGAGCCGGCCGTCACCTACCCGGACGGCCAGCCCCTTGAGACCAACCTTAACCCGCGCTACACCTTCGATTCCTTTGTGGTGGGCGGCAGCAATCAGCTTGCCCACGCCGCGGCCATGGCCGTGGCCGACCACCCCGGCAGCGCCTATAACCCCCTGTTCATTTACGGCGATGTGGGCCTGGGAAAAACGCACCTGCTGCATGCCATCGGCAACGCCTGCCGCGACCGCGGCCTGCGCGTGCTCTACATTTCCTCCGAGCAGTTCACCAACGAGCTGATCGAGGCGATCCGCACCCAGGAAACCGCCGCCTTCCGCACCCGCTACCGCACAATCAATGTGCTGCTGGTGGATGACATTCAGTTCATCGCCGGGAAGGACAGCACGCAGGAGGAGTTCTTCCACACCTTCAATACCCTGCACAGCGGCAACAGCCAGATCGTGCTGGCCAGCGACCGCCGCCCGCGCGCCATGGCGACGCTGGAGGAACGCCTGCGCTCCCGCTTCGAGTGGGGGCTGATCGCGGATATCCAGCCGCCCGACCTGGAAATGCGTATGGCGATCCTCAGCGACAAGGCCCGCCTGCAGGGCATTGAGCTGCCGGATGAGCTGGCCGGGATGCTGGCCAACCAGATCCGGGGCAACATCCGCGAGCTGGAAGGCGCGCTGAACCAGATCCTGGCGCAGGCCCGGCTGACCTACGAGCCGATCTCGGAGGAGCTGGTGCGCCGTGTGGTGAAGGAATTCCGCGCCCCGCGCCGCACGCATACCATTGAAACCGTGCTGGAAGTCACCGCCGCCTACCACAACCTGGCGGTGGACGACCTGATCGGCCCGCGCCGCACCAAGAAGATCGCGATGGCGCGCCAGCAGGCCATGTACCTGGCCCGCGAGGCGACCGAAGCCTCCCTGCCCCAGATCGGGCAGGCTATTGGCGGGCGTGACCACACCACCATCATGCATGGCTACAACAAGGTGATCGAGCTGCTCGAATCCGATGAGGAAATCCGCCAGGAGATCAAGCAGCTGCGGCTGCGCCTCTTTGAGGATGATTAGCTGGCCCGGTGAAGCGTGCTGCGAGGATGCCGCCCGGTGCCCTCGTTTTGGTTCAGGCACAGACAGGAAGCCCAACCATGAAGATTCTGGCCCTTGAACGCGAGCTGCCCGGCGCCCCGCCGGAGAAGTTCCAGCGACTTGGCCGGGAGGAAGCCCGGCGCGTGTGGGAGCTGCACCAGGCGGGGGTGCTGCGCGAGCTGTACTTCCGGGGAGATCAGCCCGCGGCGGTGTTCATGCTGGAGTGCGACTCACTGGAAGAGGCAGCCAGTGTGCTGCTGGAGCTGCCGCTGGTGAAAGCCGGCCTGATCGAGTTCGACCTGATCCCGCTGCGGGCCTATACCGGTTTTGCGCGGCTGTTCATGAGCGAGGACTGACCGGGCAGTCGGTGCTGCCCGGCCCACATCCTGACAGGGGTTACTGCGGCGGCCCGGCGGATTTCAGCCGGTCGATGGCGAAGCCCTTCCCCGGGTTGTCCCCGGCCTCCAGCGCGGCGATGGCCGCGTTTACCGCGTAAGCCACCCGCCGGATCTCCACCTGCGCCGCCCCCCCGTCAAACGTCACCAGCGCGTAAGCCGCGCGCTGGTCGCCATCAAATGGCAGGCCGACGCTGCCCGGATTCACAAAACGCCATGACCCCAGGTCGCGATCCATCGGCTTGTGGGTATGCCCGCCAAAGGCCAGCCGCCCCTCCCGATCGAGCAGCGCGTCCAGGATCACGTCGTCGGCGGTGTAGGGCAGCAGCACCATCTCATCATCGCCCGGCCCGGCGTGGAACCCGACCACGTGGCCGTAGCCTTCTACGGGGACGTGCAGGTCGGTTCCCAGCTTGAGCAGGTACTCGGCTTCCTCCCCGCTGAGCTGCTCCGCCGTCCATGTAAAGTTGGCATCCCGCTGCTTCATCATCTCCACATAGGCGGCCCAGGTGTCCGCGGTGGGGTTCTCCGCGTGAGGGCGCGCCCAGCGCGTCACATAGCGATCGGTGTTGCCCTGGATCACCTTCGTGGTGTCCTCCGGCAGGCCGCGGATCAGGGCGAGACAGCCGCGCGGGTCCGGCCCGAAGGCGACCAGGTCGCCCAGAATCCAGGTGAGGTCGGCGCCGCCCGCCGCGTTGAGGTCGGTCAGCACCGCTTCCAGTGCATGCGCATTTCCGTGTATATCCGATAAAACCGCCAGTCGCATCGTCAATCTCCTGTAGTTTCCCATCAACAATTCTGATTCCCCCGGTTTGCTAGCCCGGGGGAGGGTGATTATATCCTGCCGCCGGGGGGCGCCGCTTCAGCCGGGGCAGCACCGCCCGCCGCGAGCCGGCGGATCATCGCTGCCCGCGTCTCTGGATTCAGCCCGAGCGCGATCTCTTCCACCGCGATCTCGCGCAGTCCCGCGCCCCACTGGGCCTCCGGCAGAATCTCGAATCCCAGCCGCGCGTAGTAGGGCGCATTCCAGGGGATATCGCGCTCAGTGGTCAGCGTGATCGCTGTCTGCCCATTGGCGCGCGCCCACTCGCATACTGCCTCGATCATCGCGCCCCCTAATCCGCGCCGCCCATGGTCGGGGTGAACGTCCAGCTCCTGGATATGCGGATGGCCATCCACCAGTGCCACCGCGACGAACCCCACCGGCTGATCATGCTCATCTGCCGTCACCCACAGCCGCCCTGCTGCGCAGAATGCGCGGTGTTCCTCGATGCTCATCGCATCCGCGAGCAGATGCTGAAACCGCTCATACGCTGCGAACAGGGTCGCTGCTGCCAGTTCGATTCCCGGTAAATGCGCTAAGTACCTATCCATAAAATGACCGGAATGAGAAAAATGAGCACATCTCGCTCAGAATAGGAGTACGACCTACCCATCTGAAACGAGA
>NPIE01018595.1_pt2 | contig 66044 bp, 51 predicted proteins | sample 8637661 | NCBI WGS metagenome assembly NPIE01 (sample SAMN07420842, study PRJNA396082) | bioreactor metagenome | isolation source: sample BA12 brine-fed electro-methanogenic bioreactor BA | place: Japan: Kochi | collected 2016-12-09 | reverse complement strand
CAAATAGTCAAAGTCAAGAAGCATGCCCACCGAAACAAAAAAGAAACTGGTGAAAACATCCCGGAAAGGAATGATATTCCCGAAAGCCTCCTCGCTGAATTCCGATTCAGAAATGATCAGTCCGCCAATGAAAGCACCCAGGGCCAGGCTTAGGCCAATAGAGTACGTAAGAAAAGCAACTGCAAATCCGAGCACGATAATGGTTAAAAGAAAGAGTTCCCGACTTTGTGTTTTGGCTATTTGAAAAAGGATCTTTGGGGCAACCCATTTGCCAAACGCAAACATAAACAGACCCAGTCCAAGCATTTTCAGGATCATGTACAGCAATTCAAGCCCGATGTTACCTTCTGTTCCGGCCATCAGGGGCGTTACCAGTATCATGGGAACAATGATGATGTCCTGGAAGATCAATATGCCAAGGGTGATTTTTCCGTGTAGTGTAGTTACTTCCCCTTTTTCCTGCATGATCTTTAATACAATGGCCGTACTGCTGAGGGCGACCAGAAAACCAGCAAAAATAGATTCCGATGTACTCAGGCCAAACTGGCTGACGATTAACCATACAAGTCCCGTGGTAAGAAACACCTGCAAGGAACCTCCCAGCAAAACAGTGGTCCTGATCTCAAGCAGTTTTTTAATGGAAAACTCAATCCCAATGGTGAAAAGCAGCAGGATCACGCCGATCTCGGCCAGGACTTCAATGTCATGCTGATTGGTAACCAGACTGAACACGTCAGGTCCGGCAAGGATTCCTGTTAAAAGAAAGCCGATCACCGGGGGGATGCGGAAACGATGAAAAACATAGATTACAATAATGGACAGGGAAAACAGGATGATCACATCCTTTAACAGCTCATATTCCATCTTATCGGCTTATTTGTTAAAAATGATTGATAACAAAGCTAATGAATTACTGTGAAACGTCGGGTATAAAAAAACCCCGGAAAATCCGGGGTTTCAATAAATCTTTTAAGGCTTTTTTAGTACCTGGCTTCTTTGATCCTGGCTTTTTTACCACGAAGTGCGCGCAGGTAAAATATGCGGGCGCGACGAACTTTGCCTTTTTTGTTGATCTTTATGGCGTCGATGAAAGGCGAAGATATCGGGAAGATCCTCTCAACCCCAATGCCGCTTGAGATTTTTCTGACAGTGAAAGTTGCCGCAGGACCACTCCCTTTTCTCTGAAGTACTACCCCCTGAAAATTCTGCAATCTTTCTTTGTTTCCCTCACGGATCTTATAGGTAACTGTTATGGTGTCACCAGCTTTGAAATCAGGCAATTCCTGTGTTTCTGCAAGATCGTCAACGTATTGTATTAATTCCTTTTTACCCATTATTCGAATTATTTTACTGTGTTCTCAAAAAGAGGTGCAAATATACGATTTTATTTTTAGAAATAACAAAGTGTATGACTATTTATTTCCTGGATAATTCATGGAGATTTCTTTGCAGAATTCAATTAAGATAATTGAATACTTTTGATGTGTGAATTCAAGAGCAATGGGTCCCTCATTATATGATAGAAATTTAAGGATAATCTTTGGTATTACCCTGATGGCTGTTATGGGAGTTGCTTCCATATCCCCTGTATTGCCTGAAGTTCAGGAAGTTTTTGGTATTGGTAAGCAGGAAGTGGGCTTGCTGATTGTAGCTTTCACCCTCCCGGGGATTTTTCTTTCTCCTTTCCTGGGAATTCTCGCAGATCGATTTGGGCGCAAGGGCATACTGGTGCCTTCCTTATTCCTTTTTGCCATTGCCGGTTCTGCCTGTGGCCTTGTGAATGATTTTGATCTTTTGATCGGCCTACGGTTCTTACAGGGAATCGGAGGCGCTGCGATAGGATCCATCAATATAACCCTCATTGGTGATTTGTATTCCGGGAAGACCATGGCAAAAGCAATGGGATATAATGCAAGTGTCCTGAGTGTAGGTACTGCCGCCTATCCTGCGATAGGAGGTGCCCTTGCAATGCTGGGCTGGTATTTCCCCTTTTTCTTTCCTCTTTTGGCCATACCCGTTGGCCTGCTTGTGATCTTTAAGCTTAAAAATCCTGACCCCGAGATCAATCGCAATTTTTGGGCTTACATCAAGCAAACACTAACTTACCTTAACAAAAAAGATGTCATCGGATTGTTCCTGATCAGTATACTGACCTTTATAATTTTATACGGAGCTTTCCTTACCTATATTCCCCTTTTGATGAATGGAGCTTTCAAGGCTGAGGCCTGGCAGATTGGGGTCATATTGTCATTTTCTTCTGTGGTTACGGCTATTACCTCCAATCAGCTGGGATTTTTTCTGGAGCAGTATGACAGGCGGAAATTGCTAATGATAGCATATATTTGTTATGCTGTGTCCATGCTAAGCATATTGCTCATGCCAGGAATCTGGTATTTGCTGATCTCGGTTTTCTTCTTTGGCTTTGCACAAGGGATCAATATTCCGTCAGTACAAAGTATGCTGGCCGGCAAAACCCCAATACAAATTCGGGCTGCATTTATGAGCATTAACGGAAGTGTGCTGCGGCTTGGCCAGACACTTGGGCCGCTGTTAATGGGATGGGTTTATCTGACTTTCAGCCTCAATGCTACTTTTGTGGCGGCATCCCTTATCGCGGCAATCATGATAATGATCCTTCTGTTTCTAATCAATAAACCAAAAAAAATCTGACAGATGAATACCAGGAACATCCATTATTTCCAGCAACAGGAGCATGAAGATAACGGAAGTATTCAGGCTTGGGCTGAAAGGAGACAATATAATTTACGCGTTACAAACTTCTTTAAGGGAGAAAAAAATCCGGATCAGATGGATACGGATTTGTTGATCATACTGGGAGGATCGATGAATGTGTATGAAGATAAAAAGTATCCCTGGCTGAAAGAAGAGAAAAGATGCATCAGTAGGGCTATCGGAAAAGGTACCCGGGTGCTTGGGATTTGCCTGGGGGCACAGCTTGCAGCAGATGCTCTGGGTGCGGGTATCCGAAAAAATGAACATACTGAGATTGGTTGGCACAAGGTACATCTGATTGAGTCGGTATCAAATCATCCTGTTTTTCAGGATATTCCAGGGGAATTCCTTTGCATGCACTGGCATGAGGATACTTTCGATATTCCAGGAGGTGCCGTAAGAATAGCAGAGAGCAAGGCCTGCAGGAACCAGGGGTTTTTATGGAAACAGCAAGTGCTGGGATTGCAGTTTCACCTCGAGTTTACACCTGATACGTTGAATCGTATAATTCATGCAAATACGGAATTGGAAAAGGCTCCATTCGTTCAGTCTGCTCTGGAAATTCATTGCGTAAGCCTTCAGCAGTATAATAAGTGCAATCAGATGCTGGAAAAAATCATGGATCGATTCCTGGAATTATGATCATCCCCGGGCTAAGGTGAAACAGAATTTTGATCCCTTTCCCTTGTTGTTTTCTGCCCAGATGTGCCCTTTGTTTTTCCGGATAAATTCACCACACAGCACCAATCCGAGTCCAGTGCCTTTTTCGCCTGTAGTACCTTCTCTTTCGGTATTTCCATTCAATATAAAAAGCTTATTGATCATTTCCTCAGGTATGCCTATTCCAGTATCGCGAATGCAAATAAGTACGTTGTTTTCCTGAAGTTTGGAATTAATGTTCACTACACCCCGCTCAGGCGTGAATTTTATTGCATTTGAAATCAGGTTTCTAACAACTGTGTTTATCATGTTGTAATCCGCATGTACAAGCAAGTCTTCTGATACAGTGCTCAATAATCTGATTTTCTTGCGTTCGGCAGAGCTTCTCATTAGGTCGATATTGTCATTGATAATATCTGTGATGTTAATCCTGTCGGGCAGGAAAGCTAATTTTCCTTCTTGCGAACGGGCCCAGGTAAGTAGGTTTTCAAGCAGTTCGAAAGAACTCCTGGAAGATTGGTAAAGATTGCTTACAATGGATTTTCTCTCCTCAGACTTGATGTTTTTATCGTTTTCTAACAGGTATTCAGACAAACCCATGATGGCATTGAATGGGCTTCTGAGGTCGTGGGCAATGATGGAAAAAAATCTATCCTTTGTGTTATTGAGCTGTTTTAATTTTTGCTCATTGCTTCTGAGCTCTTTTGTCCGTGCAGCTACCTGCCGCTTTAGAGAATAAGTGTAACGCTTGGTGATGATATACCGAAAAATATAGTATACTGATGCCAATAGAAGGAAAATTAGCATCATCAAAAACTCCCAGCGCTGGTAAAAGACTTTACTAATTTGAATCTGTGGGGAAAAAACAGCTTCACTCCAGATGCCATCGGCATTTCTTGCTTTGAGACAAAATCTGTAATTCCCCGGAGGAACACTATTGTAGCGGACAACATTATTATATGTATGGAATTCTTTGCTCCATTCCTTGTCCATGCCTTCCAGTCTGCATTTAATGGCTATGTCTTCTTCATTAATAAAGGAAACCGCTTTGTAATGAAAGAATAATGTGTTTTGATTATAATTTAGCTTGATAGGATCTTTTAGCTTCAGCGTGTCCGTTCCGGCTTCAAGATAATCAAGTGCAACAACAGGTGGAGGGACTTCTTTCTCAGAGTCATGCCATTCTTCATAAACTGACAATCCATTGTTGGTTCCGAAATATAAACGTCCTTGATCATCTTCCTCAAAAGCATCCCTGTTCAATTCCTGTCCCGCGAGGCCATCTATGGTGGAGTAGTGAATAAGTTCTTGGCCGTCCCACTTGAAGACCCCATTATCCGTGCCAAACCAAAGATTCTTTCGGGAATCTTCTGCGATCAAATATACGGAGCGATTGATTTGCATTTTCTGGGTTTTCACCTTCAGCAAACTGTCATCCTTTTCCTGGTATAGCCCGTCCAACATACCAACCCATTCATTCCCCCTTGAGTCAATGAGGTATGAATACACATTGTTAGATGATAGACTATCTGTCGCTTTTAATTCAGACCATTGACCCTTATGATATTTCAGCAGACCATTTTTTAATGTTCCGATCAGTAGAGAGTTGTTTCCCCCAAGAAACAACTTTCTCATGTATAAGCCGGGCCTGGGTGTGCCGACCCGGATCACTTCATCATCCTTGTTGATCATGAACAAATTTATGGTTGTGATAAAATACTTTACCCCCTGTGTATCTTCCACAATGCTTGATACGTAAAGATCAGATTCATCAGGTGAATAGAGCCATCTGAGCGTTTTGTCAGGTTCAAGTTTTGCCAGGCCCAATTTAGAAGCAGCCACCCAGATGTTCCCATCTGCATCCGTACATATATCCTGGACCCTTTTTTCAAGCAAATGACCTTTGCCGGGATGCTGAAGTTTAAGGTGAGAAAAGTTCTCTCCATCAAAAAAACTGATGGCGCCATGATGTCCAAGAATAAGCTTTTCATCAAGCATGTCAATGGAAGTGACTTCATTATCGTACAATCCGTTCAGTTCATTGTAATTCGCAAAAATTTTGGAGGATATTTTATTCACACCACGGTAACTGGCGATCCATAAATTCTTTTCGCGGTCAAATACAATATCATTTGCCCCTTCACTGATCAGGCCGCTCTTTTCTCCCATTTTCTCCCTTGTTCCATCAGAAAAATTGTAGTAGTCAATAAAAAAAGGATTGTAGATGTAAACACCATCCTTATCGGCAAGTAAGTTTACAAAATAGGTTTGTTTATCACTAACAAAATCAAATTGATCTGAAACCAAGCTAAACTGATCATTAAAAATATAGCCAATCCAGGTTTCACCGGCAAGCCAGATACGGTATTGTCCATTAGGCAATTGTTGGTATGAAATTCCATAAATATCAGGATCGATCCCATATTCCTGATCAATGTTTTTATACAATTGATAATTATGGAAAAGGTGCAGGCCATTGTGACTTGCAATTAGCACAGAATCACCAATTTTCTGCAGTCCACTCACCTTGTCCATTGATATATCTTCACTCAGGCTTATATGCTCCAGCCGTCCATGTTTGTATATCCAAATGCCATCGCTGTTTGGTGCGATCAGGGCATACATATTGCCTTCCAGGTCGTATAGTACTTCGAAAAAGTTAATGCTGGAGAACATAGGGCTTTCATTTGCCTGGATCTGGCTATGCCATTTCCCATCTCCGAACTTTGACACTAAGACTTTACCTGCTTTGGGAATTGTCCAAATGTGCCCTAAACGGTCAATCACGATCTCCGCGTAACTTCTGTTGTTCAGCCCATCCATCGGGCCATAAGTATGCCATTCATTGGCATCATACATGGAAATGCCATTTCTGGTTGCAAACCACATCTGCCCCATGGAGTCCTGTTCAATGTCAAAAACAATGGAATTTGAAAGCCCGTCAATTTCCTTATAATGTTTGACCAGGTACTTCTGGCCAGAAGTACTGGAAAGGATAAATACAACAAACACTTGTATGAGGAATATGACTCTCATGTAAAAGGAGTATTTGCCGACCTTTTATGTAGACTGTGCTTCATTACCTGAATCCCTTAAATGACGGTATAAACCAACCCCCATTGATTTGCACCTCTATGACAAGCGTCAAAATTATTAAATTTATTGTAATATGCTTTAGCTTTTTCCTTTTTTTCTGTTTCTTATCAGGAGGAAGATACCCGTAAGTATGGGTACAAATATAATAAGCAGGCTGGATGAAATATTCAACAACTCCTGAAAGGGACTTTCCTGGATATAATTTTGGTTCGGATAAAAATCGATCCAACCACGGTAGATCGTCCTGATTGCAAATGCCAGGCCGAATGAAATTAAAATCGTAGCAATGAATTTACGCAATTTTTTCATCATGCAAACTTTGTTGAAAATATAATAAAATGTTAGGAAATGATCAAATCATTCCGGGTCTTTTCTTCCTGGTGCGCTCCAGGGATTGCTCATGTTTCCATTCAGATATTTTGGCATCATTTCCTGATAGGAGGATCTCAGGCACTTTCCATCCCTTATATTCCCTTGGCCTTGTATAAACAGGTGGTGATACCAGACCATCCTGGAAGGAATCGGATAAAGCCGAGGTTTCGTCATTCAGCACACCAGGCAGTAATCTGACGATGCTGTCGGTCAGCACAGCTGCGGCCAGTTCTCCTCCCGATAAAACATAATTCCCAATTGATATTTCTCTGCTTACAAGCTGCTCTCTGATTCGTTCATCGATTCCTTTGTAATGGCCGCAGAGTAATATTATGTTATTTCTAAGGGAAAGCTGATTCGCCGTTTTCTGATCAAGCAGTTCCCCATCAGGGCTGAGGTAGATCGTTTCATCGTATTGTCTTTTTTCTTTCAGTGCACTGATACAGCGGTCGATGGGTTCTATCATCATGACCATCCCGGCGCCACCGCCAAAGGCATAGTCATCCACACTTTTATGCTTGTTTTTTGCGTAATCCCTTAAATCATGCAGCTGGATATCTACAATGCCTTTTTCCACAGAGCGCTTCAGTATAGAATGCCCGAATGGCCCCTCAAACATTTCTGGAAATATGGTGATGATGTCGATTCTCATGAATTGATGTTTCTGCAAAAATACGAAATTGAAAGATTTGCTGGATATTGGTGGGTTTGTTGATTAGTTAATTGGTTTATTGGCTGAATGGTTAATTGTCACCAATTGTTCACCCTTTATACCAAAATACTTTTATACCAGTTTACCTATTTACCAGTATACCAGCATACCAATCCATCATAAGCATACCTGGCTAAATAATCAAAGATTTTCTCTCTGGTCAGCTGATAGAGATGGTTTTGATATTTACAAACTCTTTAATTCCGTATTGCGACAACTCCCTTCCATATCCGGAGTTTTTGATTCCGCCAAAAGGCAAACGGGGGTCGGATTTGGTCATGCTATTTACAAACATGGCACCGCTTTCAACAGCCCGGGCTATCCGTTCGCCTTTTTCTATGTTGTTTGTCCAAACGCAACCACCAAGTCCGTATTGAGAATCATTGGCCAGTGCAATAGCTTCCTCTTCATCTCTAACTTTAACAATAGCCAGAACAGGACCGAAAGTTTCTTCTTTAAAAACCGGCATTTCGGATGTAACATCAGTAAGGACAGTAGGTTCGAAATAATTTCCTTTTCTCTGCATGCGTTTTCCACCCAGTAAAATTTTTGCGCCCATTTCAACTGATTTTTTTACCTGTCTTTCTATATCATCCACAAACTCAGGTTTGGCAAGAGGGGCAAGCATCGTATTTTCATCCATTGGATTTCCCGCTTTCCTTTTACGCATCAACTCCACTACACGATTTTCAAATTCGCTTAAGATCCCGTTTGCTACCAAAAACCTTTTGGCTGCAATACAGCTTTGTCCGGAATTGATCATGCGGGCCTGAACCGCGGTCTGACAAGCACTTTCAAAATCCGCATCCTCCAGAATGATGAAAGGATCTGAGCCTCCCAGTTCCATCACCGTCTTTTTAAGGTTTTTACCGGAAATCTCCGCAACACTGCTTCCGGCATTTTCGCTACCGGTAAGGGTAGCCGCTTTTACCAGGGGATTTTCAATGACTTCCTTCACCTGTTTACCAGATATCAAAAGGCTTCTGAATAGATTATCCGGGAAACCGGCTTCCTGAAATACTTTTTCAATCTCCAGCGAACAAGCAGGAACATTAGAGGCATGTTTTAAAAGGCCTCCATTTCCTGCCATTAACGCAGGTGCCGCAAAGCGGAAGACCTGCCAGAAAGGAAAATTCCAGGGCATCACAGCCAAAACAATTCCCAGAGGCTGAAAGTTTACATAAGATTTTGAAGCATCGGATTTTATGATTTCATCTTCCAGAAACATTTCCGCATTATCAGCATAATATTCACAAACCCAGGCACACTTTTCAACTTCTGCTAAAGATTCACTTATGATCTTTCCCATTTCAAAGCTCATAAGTTCTGCATATTGCTGTTTGTTTTTTCGTAAAACAGCAGCAGCAAGCTTCATTTTTTCCGATCTTTCTGTAAAACTAATTTGTTTCCATTGCTTTTGCGCAAGATCAACGTTCTGTATTATTTTATTCACCTCTTTGGAGTCATATTCTTCATACTCCTTAATCAAATGATTGTTGAATGGATTTATACTTTTCATAGGATGTAAGCTTTAGAATTAAAAAATATAAATAATCCCTCTTACAGGCAAGTAATGGCCGAAATTTTTAGAATATTAGGAGAAGGAATTCGAACAGCTTTATTATTCTTTTACGACATAAGTATAATAGCGCTCATTTCCTTCTTCATCTGTGTCGAGATAGGCACCCTGTATTTCATTCTCAAATCCCGGGAAATAGGGGTTGGTTTTTTCGAACAATGCGAAGTAATCCATCATAGGTTTAGCCTTTTCATCGTAGCGTTCGCCCGGTATGATCACACCAATACCCGGAGGATATACCAGGGCCAATGTTGCAGCAATCCGTCCATGAGCCTCTGTTAAAGGGACATAATCCACTTCACCGGCAATTAGTTTGTTCTGGGCTTCCATGGGGGTTATGGCCATTTCCGGAAAATGTTCTTTTTTAAACATGTTTTGTTGCAGGGTTTTGGCATTGTGGTCTTTATAAATGTTATGAATTACCTGAGCCACATCCCATACGCCTTTGCCTTTGTAATGATCGGGGTTTTCTTTGGTCAGTTCAGGATAAACATCGTCCATCAAGGCATTATTGTCAAACAACTCCTTGAACCTGAGTAATTCTGCCAGCAAAGTACCCGCTTTGTTTTTCTCAATACCTGGTGTAATCAAAAACAGAATGGAATTGAAATCGGTTTTCTCATGAACAATTCCCCTTGATCGCATGTATTTGCCTAACATGGGAGCGGGCAAACCCCATTCTTCATATTGATTGGTTTGGCGATCAATTCCGGGTGTGATAAAAAACATTTTGCTGGGATCCATCATTACAAAATCATCTTTGATAGATTTATAACCATGCCATTTAGCGCCTTCACGCATCAGCCAGGCCTGCTGTTCAGCCACAATCACATCTGTCGGGAGGTCTTCCCATTTAATGTCTTCCACATCTTTGTAGTGAGGAGAGTTTTTAATGGTGACTTTATCGGGTACAAAAGGATTATAAAACCATTGTTTTTTAGAATCTTGGTGCTTTTTGAATTGTTCACCAAGTTCTCTCACCTTCTTGCGAATTTCTACTGAGGTTTTCAAAGCATCATCCCAGAGGAAAAATCCGTTTTTGCCTTTCATCATTTGTGCGCCCACATCAAGGGAAGCAAACATAGGGTAGAAGGGGGAGGTTGACATATGCATCATGTAAACCTCGTTCATTCTTTTGTGATTCAGGCGCCTTGCCTGTCCTTTGATGTGATTGTCTTTAGCATGGATCTGTGAAGCCTGCGACATACCGGCCAATTGTTTGTGCGTGGAATGTGTAACATAAATACCCGGATCTTTTTCTTCAAGTTCAAGGCTCATGCCAAAGCGCCCTTTAAACACGGGGTGAAATTTCATGAATGCTCCCCAGGCTTCATCGAAAAAGACATAATCGCATAAATGACCTATTTTATCCATGATGGTTTTTACGTTATAAGTTGTACCATCATAAGTATTGTTTTCTATGATTGCCACGCGGAAAGGACGTTCCTTTTTCCAGGCATCCTTATCTTTTACCAGGGGATTGTTTTTGATGGATTCCCTGATCTTATCCTCATCAAGTGCATCAAGTTTTAGGGGACCAACCATACCAAAATCATTTCTATCGTCTTCGATAAAAATCGGTATGGCGCCATTGATCATCAGGGCAGAGTGGTGATGGGATTTGTGATTGTTGCGATCGAATAAAATCAAATCCCCATGTTTGATCAAAGCGCAATTTACCATCTTCACCGAAGTGGAAGTGCCATTTAAAACAAAGTAAGTTCTGTCGGCGCCAAAGGTTTTGGCTGCTTCTTTTTCCGATTCAAGATAGGCTCCGGTATGGGTTAAAATATCACCCAGGTCGGGGACAAAGTTGAAATCGGAACGCCAGAACTGTTCGCCCAGGTAATCATATAAAATCCGGCCCTGGGGAGATTTTTTGTAAAAATTTCCTCCATTATGGCCGGGGCAAAGCCACATCTCGTTTCCGGATTCCACCCAATCGATCATACCTCCAAAGAAAGGCGTCTTCAAGGAACTGATATATTCATTGTATGCTCTGGCAACATATTTTGCTGCAAATGAAGGTGTTTCTTCTTCAGGATGAATGAATCCCCGGACATCTTTCAAAATATCATATTCGATCTCTGAAATATTTTCTTTTTCTGTGACAATGAAAATGGGCATTTCAAGTCCTCTTTTACGGACAAAAGCAATGATCTCTTTTGTGCTGAAGTTTTCACTGTTTTCGTCCCAGTCAAGCAGTACACAGCCAATGGTTGGGTTGTTGATGATGGCAACTTCAGCCTCGAACTGTCCGTTGGCTGTTAGTGGTTGGTAGCCTCTTTCTTTAATGGCAGAGGCAATATTTCTGATCAAATCACCCGAAACACTTAATTCATCAATTTGATTGTCAATGATCAGGTATTGAAACATTTTATTGTATTCCATGTTGTAATTTTTTTGAATTAATAACTGATCTTACCCGTTACCAACATATCGATGGCAATAACGGCGGAAATAATAAAAATCACAGCAATAAACATTTCGTAAGGTTTGAATGCTGTTTTGCCCTGTTTAAGCTCATCTTTGTGTGCAAGCAGATAAAAGGGAATTCCAATGGTATAAAAAATCGCCGAAAGCAAGATATAATTCACACCGGCAGCATATATCAGCCATGCACAATAGAAAGTTGCAATAATCCCAATGGTGAGTGCACTTTTTCTTTTTTTATGCATTTCACTCAAAATATCTGATCTTTCGGAAGCTTTCCAAAGATAGGCTGCACTGAGAATATAAGGTGGCAATATCATGATACTTGCAATATCAATAGCGGCCATGTATACATTTTTGGCAAAGGCCACCATTACCATGAAAATGGTCATGATAATACTTGAAATATACAATGCTGCCATAGGAGATTCCTTGCGATTTTCGCGGGTAAAAATCTTTGGCAGAACACCTTCTTTTGCCGCTTCATAAGGTACTTCGGCTACAAGGATGGTCCAGGCTATCCAGGCGCCTCCCACAGAAACAATTACAGCAATATTGACCAGGTCGATGCCCCATTCACCCACTACGTTTTGCAGAAGATACGCTGTTGAAGGGTCTTTCAATTTGGCCAGTTCGGTTTGATGCATCAACCCGAACGCAAGTACACTTAACAAAACATAAAGCAAGAGTGCGAGCAGCAAACCAATAACGGTTGCTTTACCGACATCTGCAGGACTTTTCGCTCTACCTGCCACAACAACAGCGCCTTCAATGCCAATAAAACACCAGAGGGTAACCAGCATGGGCGCGCGGATCTGCTCGCCTATACTACCAAGATTTAATCCCTGCCCCCAAAAGGAAAAGGTAAAGTCTTTCAAACTGAAGAACAACATCATAATGATAATGATCACAACCAATGCTACCAGTTTGGCAATGGTAGAAATTGTATTTAAACTTGATGCGCCTTCAATCCCGTTCAGAACGATAAAATTCATAACCCAAATCAATACCGCACCAAAAACGATGGTTTGCCAGCCGTGTTTGAGCAATACGGGCCAAAAATGTCCAACAGCATCATTCAGCATAACGGCAAAGGCTACATTCCCAACAGCAGCTGCTATCCAGTACCCCCATGCGGCATTAAAGCCCACATATCGCCCAAATCCTTCGCGAGCATATGCATAGATCCCGGATTTGATATCAGGTCGTGCATTAGAAAGGCTTTTAAAGGTGAAGGCCAGGAAGAGCATCCCGAAGCCAGTTATGGCCCATGCAATTAAAATGGGACCCAATGAAGAATTGGCGGCCATGTTTTGTGGGATATTGAATATGCCACCACCAATCATTGAGCCAAAAACAATGGCTACCAGCCCAAGGAGGCCTACTTTTTTTGTGTTATCGCTCATACGAAATAGTCTATATTATTTCATTACACAATAGATCTTGAAAATATTTTTATCTCCCTGTTTTTCCCTTTCCACACCGTGAATGTCACTCTCAAATCCAGGAAACTGATATTCATATTCTTCTACTTTTTTGAGGTAGTCGATGATGATGCCTGACTTATTGTTGAACACTTCTCCTTCCATGATGATGGGAATGCCCGGGGGATAAGGTACAACCATGACGGCGGGTATTCTTCCCTTCAAATCACTCAGTGGCACATATTCCACATTTCCTTTCACAACCTGGTGGTAAGCCTCTCGTGGGATCATTACAGGGTCGGGGATAACATCAAAGCAACGCAGCATGGTTTCTATAATGTCATTTTCCCGGAGATAATTGTGCATTTGATCACAGAATTCGCGTAAACCCAGTTGTGCGTATTTGTCAGGGGCCAGGCTGACCAGTTTCGGGAAAACTTCCGTGAGTGGCGCATTGCGGTCATACAGCTTTTTGAAAGCAAAAAGTTCCGAGATCAGGGTCCCTGATTTTCCTTTGGTTGTACCCATGCTGAAAAGCATCAGCCAGCTGTAGTGCCCCGTCTTTTCTGCCACGATCCCCCGGTTCATCAGAAAGCGGGTCACAATACCTGCAGGGATACCCCATTCGTCCAGTTCTCCTGCTGCATTGATACCGGGAGAGGAAATAGTGACCTTGATGGGATCCAGCATGATATAATCCTTTTCCATGTTCCTGAATCCATGCCAGCTTTCTCCGGGCTTAAGTTTCCAGCAGTCCTGGTTTCCCATCAGTTCGTCAACTTCCGCGTCCTCAAAATTTTTGTTTTTTCCATTGATCCTGACCTTTTCGGGTTGCCAGACATTAAACCACCATTTGTTGTCCGGATCAAGCTCCTGGAGTTCGTGAGAGATTTTAACCATTTTCTTCCTGAATACAATGGGTTCAGCAATGGTGTCATCCATCAGTTTCCTGCCGGCCGTTCCTTTCATCATGCGCGTGGCAACATCCAGTGAAGCAATCATGGGATAATTGGGGGAAGTGGATCCGTGCATCATGTATGCTTCATTGAATTCTTCCGGAATAATCTTGCGTTTGCCTCCGTTACGAATGTGGATCATGGATGCCTGGGAAAAGGCGGCCAGGAGCTTGTGTGTGGATTGGGATGCAAATATGGGTGGATGAGCAGGATCCAGCTCATGCTCCGACATTCCATAGTGATCTTTGTATACAGGATGGAACCTGGCGTATGCATACCAGGCTTCATCAAAGTGTATATTATTTACTCGTTGGCTCAGCTTTTGTTTGATCCCGAGTACATTGTAGCATAATCCGTCATAGGTGGAATTGGTGATGGCACACATCTGTATCCTGGATTTTTTATCCTTCACCAGCGGATGTTCATCAATCTTCTTTTGAATGCTCGTTGCATCGAATTCTTTGCTGTGTATCGGGCCGATGGTGCCATAAGGATTTCTTGTAGGAACCAGATAAACAGGAATAGCTCCTGTAATGACCATTGCATAATTGAGTGATTTGTGGCAATTCCTGTCAACCAGTGCCAGATCAGCATCCATTACCTGGCTTCTCCAGATGATCTGATTGGCAGTGGAAGTTCCGTTCAGCACAAAGTAGCTCCGGTCAGAATTGAAAACCCTTGACGCCTCTTTTTCCGCTTCTCCAACAACACCTTCGTGATCCAGTAGGGATCCGAGTTCAGGAACCGAGATAGAAAGATCGGAACGTAAAACGTTTTCTCCGAAATATTTATGAAATGCAATGCCTGCCGGAGATTTCAGAAAAGCATTCCCACCCATATGTCCCGGTGTGTGCCATGCATATTTATATTCTTCGGCATATTTTACCAGTGAACCAAAGAACCTGGGCATGACCCGTTCTGTGTAGCGGTCAACTTCTTTTTGTATTCTGCCTGCGATAAATTCTGGCGTATCCTCAATTTTCCAGATATACCCATTGATGATCTCAAGGATTTCTGTGGGTACATTCCAGATGCTTTCCTTATCTGTCATCAACAAGACGGAGATCATATCATTGATTGTCCTGATTTCCTTGATAAATTCGGATGGTTTGTATTTGGTTTTTCTATCGGATTCCATTTCAATATCCCAGTCAACAATAATACAGGCGATATCAGCACGTGAATAAAGTATATCAAGCCCATCGCTGTAATTCTTAGCTATGAGGGTATAACAATCTTTTTCTTCTTCAAGGATTTTTATAATTTCCTGTAATACAGCTCCTTCTGCATTGTCGGCCTTGATCTGATCATCCACAAACAAGACGGGCCAGTCTTCTCTTTGTAAGCTTCTCATAATTTATTTGGTTTGAAGGAATAGTGCAAGTTATGAAATAATTTTATAAATCACTTATTCTTTATTGAATACATATAGAAAACTGAAACACCAGTTGAAAGACTTTTTAGCAAATTTTAACGCTAGAAACAGGATAAGTTTATTAATTTCGTTGCAAAATTAAGATCATGAAAAAGCTTTTACTCCTTTTTGTTTTTATTGTCTATATAATAACGGGCTTCACGCAGGTCGCTCCCAACAAATATTATATACAATTTACCGATAAGAATGATTCTCCATATTCAATTGAAAATCCCGGCGAGTTTCTCTCACAGCGTGCAATTGACCGCCGTGACCGCTATGATATAATGATCACCGAAGAGGACCTACCTGTTAATCCGCAGTACCTTAGTGGTGTTTCAGCCATAGGAGCCGCAATTCTGAATCCTAGCAAATGGCTCAATGGTGTAACCATATACACAGGCAACCCTGCCATACTGGATGATATCTTGGAGCTTCCTTATGTTGAGGGAGTTTATCTTTTAAGCGGTGGAGAGGCTGGCAATCATGAAAAGGAATTTTTTAACAATGAGACATATTACCCGTTGAAAGAGGAGGGAAGCATGCTCACCAAATCTACCACCCTGATGGATTACGGCCTGGCTTATAACCAGATCCATATGTTGAAGGGGGAGGAGCTTCATAATATGGGACTTAGCGGTGAGGGCATGGTGATCGCTGTGCTGGATGCCGGTTTCTTTGGAACTGACAATCACATAGCATTTGACAGCCTCTTTGCAAATGGGCAGATTCTTGGAACAAAGGATTTTGTTGCCCATAGCGGTACCGTTTACGATTATCATACACATGGCACTGCTGTCCTGTCAACCATGGGAGCGAATGTTCCTGGTCAAATGATCGGTACGGCTCCACATGCGGATTATTATTTACTCAGGACAGAGGATGGTGCCTCAGAATATATTATTGAAGAGTATAACTGGGTTTCGGGTGCAGAATTTGCTGACAGCGCAGGTGCCGATGTTATCAACTCTTCGCTTGGCTATACCACCTTTGATGATCCGGCACAGGATCATTCATATGAAGATATGAACGGCAATACTACTCCAATTACCATCGGTGCCGATATCGCAGCAAGCAAAGGAATGCTGGTGGTTAACAGTGCAGGGAACTCCGGTAATGGTTCCTGGTATTACATTGGTGCCCCGGCCGACGGAAATGAGGTTCTCTCGATCGGAGCTGTGGATGCCGGCGGAAACCTTGCAGGATTCAGCTCCAGGGGACCTACGTCTGATGGTAGGATCAAACCCAATGTTTGTGCACAGGGTGCAGGAGCCGTAGTGGCTGATCCCTGGGGAGGTTCCTTCACATACAGCAGCGGAACATCTTTTTCATCCCCAATAATTGCTGGTATGTCAGCCAGTTTGTGGCAGGGGGCCCCGGATAAAACAAACCTTGAGATTATGCAGGCCCTCATGGATAATGGTAATTATGCGGAAAATCCAAACAATGACTATGGCTGGGGAATACCCAACTATCTGAATGCTTATACTTTTTTAACTGTTATCGAGGATTCAGCTCCGGATGGATACGCTATTGATATTTTCCCAAATCCTGTTGCCAGCCAACTTAATATTCAACTCAATGGCAGTGAATTGGACAAAGAGCTCAATATTAGTGTATTTGATCAATCAGGAAGATTGATGCTTGAATTTAAAAAATCTGCTGAAAGTGGAACAATCAGCTTGAACGGTCTGGAAGACTTAGGCAAAGGCCTTTACCTGCTTCGCGTTTATGGTGAATCAAAGGTATATACAACGAAATTCATCAAATAGTTCAATATCTATCCGCATTTTCCATTAAATGGATCTAATCTGTCTGTATCGCTGAGTTTTAAAAGTAATTACAGGGCAAATCACGTTATCGTGCTTTGCTTTTTTTTTTGCTTTTTGCTTTTTGCCGGGCTATTGCAATCACAGATAATGAATTGCTAACCTACATTGTCTAATACAACTCCCATTATTGTGTACAGCTAAACGATTTGATCATCTGAAGTGATTATGTGTTAATTAACAGAAAAACTTGGTTTCAGAAATGAAATGGGAGGAGGGGAGAGGTTTGGTTTCATAAGATCTGTTGAGGACTGATGTAAATGTTGGTTAAAGTCCGAAAAGTCTTAAACATGGATAAGCTTTTCAGGTGCAATTGGACAAATATCACAAGAATTTAGAAGTGTCAACACAAATTGACAATAATATATTAGAATTTCATAATAATATGGGAAACAAATAAATATACATTTGCCAACACCACAAATAAGACACAACAAGGTATACAGTTGTGAATTATTCATTATCGTTTGGACACACAATAAACACACCAACTAAATTACATCATATAGTATTGGATATTAATATTATATAAGCTTTTATATAAAGTATTAAATGAATATAAGCTTTGTTTTGTATTCATAATAAGGTATTGTAAAAAAGAGACTTACGATTGATGACAAAAGTATACAAAAAACGCTATTTAAATAATATGTATACAAAAGTATAATCCACAAATGTTATTATTATTTGTATTTTTGTATACGTATGATTGAGCGTATTCAGGAAATAATTAAAAGAAAGGAAATGAATGCATCGCGTTTTGCGGATGAGATTGGATTGCAGAGAAGCAATGTTTCGCATGTATTATCTGGAAGAAATAAACCCAGCCTTGATTTCATAATGAGAATACTTGATCGCTTCAATGATGTAAATGCAGACTGGTTATTGTTTGGTAAAGGGAATTACGGTAAAGGCAAGGAGGATCTTTTTTCGGGAAACGCAGATGATAAGGCAGAATATCCCGCACGAGACAAGAAGGCTGATGAGATTGATCGGCAGAAAGACCCAATCTCCCCTCAACCAGAGGGGCGGGAATTACCAGGATCGACAGAAAAGACCGGGATAAAAAAGGTCCTGGTATTATTTAAGGACGGCAGCTATGAAGAAATTAGCACTAATAACTGAGGATTTCCCTATCAGTGAAAAAGAAAGCGGCTTCCTTCAATGCATTTTCATCGCTATCGGATCCGTGTACCGCATTCTGCTGTAAATCAGTTCCATATAAACCCCTGATGGAATCAATATCGGCATCTTCTGGGTTGGTGGGGCCAATATAATCCCGGTAAGCCTGAACAGCATTTTCTTTCTCGAGCACTGCGGCAATGATTGGACCCTCCGACATAAAGCTACAAAGATTTTCATAAAAGGGACGTCCTTTATGCACTTCATAAAATTTCTTGGCTTCTTCATAGCTCAACTTCGTGAGCTTAAGGGCGATGATCTTAAAGCCACCTTCTGAAATTTTATTTAAAATAGGACCGATATTTCCTTCTCTTACGGCTTTGGGCTTAATCATTGTAAGGGTTTTGTTTCCGCTCATATCTTGAAGAATTGTTTAACTTTGGCAAAACTAATATTTTTCGGAATTACAGCTTGCGTTAAATTAACCTAAATCGTATTTTTTTGAAGGAATTTGATTTCAATAGAGCAAGGGAGTTGTGCAGACAGGCAAAAAAGATTCTCATCTGCAGTCACACCAACCCTGACGGGGATGCGATCGGTTCTGTTTTGGGTTTGTTTCATGCCCTGAATCAAGAAGTAAAAGCAGAACTTAAAATGATGGTTCCCAATGATTTTCCCGCTTTTCTAAAGTGGATGCCCGGTGCAGAACAGATCATTGTTCATGAACTGCAAAAGGAGATTTCCAGTTCTTTTATACAGGAAGCTGAGCTGATATTTTGCCTGGACTTTAATGATATTGAGCGGGTTGAAGTTTGTTCACAGAGCCTTCTTTCCAGCACAGCAACAAAGATACTCATCGATCACCATCCCAATCCGAAGCCACAGTTTGACCTGGTATATTCCACAACTGTAACTTCTTCCACTGCTGAACTTGTCTATCAATTTATCCGCTCATTCAAAAAAAGTGTAATGCTCGTGCGTGAAGCGGCTGTTGGCCTTTACACAGGTATTATGACTGATACGGGATCATTCAGTTATCTGTGTAATAACGAGAGCACTTACCTCACAGTAGCAAGTCTCATCAGGGCCGGAGTGGATGCTGAAGAGGCTCACCGTCAGGTTTATGATACATACTCCATCGAACGTTTACAATTGCTGGGATTTTGTCTGAGTGAACGCCTGGTTATCCTGAAGGAATTCCATACGGCCTATATTTATCTGTCGCACAACGACCTGGAAAGATTCAATTACCAGGTGGGTGATATCGAAGGTGTGGTAAATTATCCCTTATCCATCCGGGAGGTCAAATTTGCTGTGCTTTTTCGTGAACAGAATGCTAAGGTCCGGCTTTCTCTTCGCAGCAAGGGAAGCTTTGCAGTCAATGAATTTGCCAGTGAACATTTTGCCGGTGGCGGCCATCGCAATGCGGCCGGAGCAGATTCATATGATGACCTGCAGAAAACTCTTCAAAAATTTGAAGCTTTGTTGCCACAATATATACAACAATTATCCGTATAGATTCAGACAAGAGCCATGAAGTTATCATACACAGTAAAATATGTCATTTTATTTCTGCTGGTCATGGAGCTGTTTGCATGTAGGCAAGCTGATGATAGGAAGGAAAGAAAAGTGGGCCAAAAAGAGATCAGGGAATCGTTGATAAAAGCAAACAAAAATATTGTAAAGACCGAGGAACAGGAGATTAAGGATTTTTTAAGGCGTTATGACTGGGAAGTGGAAAAAACCGGCAGTGGCCTCAGGTACTTGATTGTGAAAGATGGGGAAGGGAAAAAAGGCGAAACCGGCCGGATAGCCAGCATTGCCTATTCGGTACAATTCCTTACAGGAGATACACTGGAAAAATCTGCAAAAGGCAAACCCCTGCAATTTATCATTGGCAAAGATGATGTGATTTCCGGCCTACAGGAAGGGATTTTATTGTTGAAAGAAGGGGACGAGGCCATATTTATTATACCTTCGCATCTTGCGTACGGATTCACAGGTAAACCAGGAAGAATACCACCAAAGACCACCCTTGTTTACTATGTTAAAGTGCTTAAAATCAATTAAAAATTAATTAGATATGAGATTTGTTTATTTGACATCAATTATTGTATTTCTGACATTGACCGCCTGTAACTCCCAGGATTCAGGCTATAAGACAAGCGAAAGCGGGATGAAATATATGTTTTATGAGGAGCATGATGCACCCAAGCCTGTTGTGGGAGATATTGTAACGCTCAGAATGACTTATGGCAAGCAGGACTCTGTTTTGTTTTCAACAGATATAACCAAAGAGAAAGATGCACAGTTTCCCCTCAGGGAGCCACAATTTATGGGTGATATTTACGAAGGTATTAGCATGATGTCTATTGGCGACAGTGCCCGATTTGTGATCAGTGCGGATTCTTTCTTCATTATAACAGCTAATTCAAGGCAATTGCCTCCTTTCATTGAGCCAGGAGAAATGTTGTATTTCGATATAAAATTGATTGATTTCCAGTCAGAAGAAGCTTTTATGGAAGAAGAAAGAAAACGGCTTGCCGGATTGGAGCAAGAAGAAAATGAAAAACTTCAGGCTTATGTTTCTGAAAATGACCTTTCGGGTAAACTTACCGAATCCGGGATCTATTTCATCAGTGAGAAAAAAGGCAAAGGGAAGGAGCTTGCAGAGGGTGCCATGGCGGAATTGCATTATTCCATTCAGATGCTAGATGGCAGAAAATTGTTTTCTTCTTTCGACAGGAATCGTCCGGTGAATGTGGAGATAGGCACTAAATTCGATACGGAAGGCTTTATGGAAGGTGTTAAATTGATGAAGAAAGGTGGAAAAGCCAAATTCATTGTTCCATCCGAAAAAGCTTTTGGGCAGCGTGGCCGTGGACAGAACATACCACCATATACTACCCTCATATACGAAGTAGAGATCCTGGATGTTGTTGATAAAGAAACTTATCAGAAACAGATGGAGGCTCAGAAGAATGAAAGAGAAAAAGCAAAGCAGGCCAATATGCAGAAACGCAAAGAAGAGGAACCTCAGAAAATTGCTGCTTATGCCAGAGAAAATTTTGCCGGGATAGAACCTTCAGGCAATGGAATTTATTTTAAGGAAGTTGTTGCAGGAACCGGCGAGAGCCCAGCAGCAGGCGATGTTGCAAAGGTTCATTACACCCTCTACAGATTGAGTGGAGATAAGCTGCAATCATCAAAAGATATGGGTAAGCCATTTGAATTTACGGTGGGCCAGGGACAGGTTATCCCGGGATGGGATCAAAGTCTTCCTATGATGAAAGCCGGAGGAACATATAGAATTCTAGTTCCATCCGAAATGGCCTACAGAGATCGCGATATGGGGAATGATATTCCACCTTACACACCTCTGTTGTTTGAAGTTGAATTATTGGATGTAAATCCCTAAAAGAATTTTAAGCATTTAATTGGAAGCTGTAAGACAGCAAATACCACAAAAGGTATTGCCGGTTTACAGCTTTCATCATTATTTATTAAAATACACCTTGTCGATCAGATCGATCAATTCCTGGGGTTTAAATGGTTTGGCAAGATATTCGTTCATGCCGGCATTAAGGCACATTTTCCGGTCACGTTCCATAACATAGGCTGTAATGGCAATGATTTTGGTTTTGCTTTTGTCATTTTCCTCTTCATAATTTCGTATCTCACGGGTAGCCTCCATGCCATCCATCACCGGCATCTGTATGTCCATGAGGATAAGATCATAATCATTTTTTATGTATTTTTCAACTGCAATCTTACCGTTTTCCGCAATATCAACACTGTGACCTTCTTTTTTTAAAGTGGCTGTTGCGAATTTTTGGTTCAGCAGATTGTCTTCTACCAGTAAAATATTCAGGTTATCCTGCTCGTTTCTATCAGCTGCGTTTTTTTTCTCCGTCAAAAGTGTTTCTTTAGCACGTTCCTGTTTTTCAAGCCGGGCGGTAAACCAGAAAATCGAACCTTTTCCTTCCTCACTTTCAACACCAATCTCACCATTCATCAGATTTGAGAGGTTTTTGGCGATTGCCAACCCAAGGCCTGTTCCCCCGTATTTTCGAGTGGAGGAGGAGTCGAGTTGAGAGAATGCCTTGAACAGCTTTTGTATTCCCTCCTTCGAAATACCAATCCCGGTATCGATGATGCTGAATTTTAGTTCATTAAATTTTTCATCCTCTTCCACTATTTCTACCTTGATGGTTACACTTCCTTCTTTGGTATATTTGATAGCGTTATTTGCAAGGTTTGTTATGATCTGTCTCAATCTGTTAGAATCCCCGATAAAATCATTGTTGGCTTCATCACTGATGCTGGATTTTAATTCAATTCCTTTTCCCTTGGCTTTTATGGATAGTAGTTTGATTACCCGCTGAACTTCTTCATTCAGGCTGAAGGCTTTGGAATCCAGTATCAATTGCCCGGACTCAATTTTTGAAAGGTCAATGATATCATCTATGATGGTGAGCAGATTCTGCCCTGAAATATTGATAATGTCCAGAAATTCCCGCTGTTCGTCGGTCAGTTCGGTTTGCTTCAGCACATTATACATCCCAATGATCCCGTTCATGGGTGTTCTGATTTCGTGGCTGATATTTGCCAGAAACATGGCCTTGATATGATTGGCCGCTTCAGCTTTGTCAACCGCTTGCTTCAGATCCTTTTCAAGGTTCTCCATTTGCTTTTGAAGTTGCTCAATTTCCTTGATCAACTCCTCTTTCGTCAAATCCTTTAACGATTTCATTTTCCTAATTTAGTTTTTTACTGATCTTCAATTGATTGTTAATCATTGTAATCAACTCTTTCTTATTCACAGGTTTGGCAATATAATTATCGAATCCGGCTTCCAGCAGGCGTTCTTTGTCACCGGTCATTGCATATGCTGTTTGAGCAATGAATGGTATCCGGCCATACTCCTTGTATCTGGATTTGATCTCGTTCATGAGTTTGATCCCATCCCAGGGAGCGGGTAAGTTAATGTCAAATAGCATTATATCAAAGGTAAAGCCTTTTTTGGAATAATCACTGATTATTTTGATGGTTTCTTCGCCATCTATCGCTGCAACCGTCTTTCCAAAAGATTTCAGCATCTTAGTCAGGACCAGGCGGTTCATTCTGTCATCCTCAACAATAAATATATTCAGTTCACCTTCAGGAGTTGTGACTTCATCCTCAGTATATATCTTTTTTTTGAGACTATCCTGAGGTGTAACTTCTTCCATAACTTTCACATCCGCTTTCAGATGGATAGATACTGTTGTACCGGCACCCTTGCTTGAATCAACGATTATTTCACCTTCCATCAGTTCGATGAGGCGTTTGGCAAGTGGCAATCCCAACCCAGCCCCCTGATATGTTCTTGAGTATCCAAGACTTTCCTGTCTGAATGCTTCAAAAATATGCTCCAGATAGGATTTATCAATACCAATCCCTGTATCCTTAACATTGATCGTGATCTGTTTTCTTGCTTCGTTGTATTCGGTTAATACATTGATAAAACCCTTTTCGGTATATTTTAAGGCATTATCGATAATATCACTTATAATTTTTGTGAGTTTGGTCTCATCAGCAAGGGCTCTGGGAATGTCATTCAGCTTTGTGTTGAATTTCAGTCCTTTGTCGTTGGCCTTGAAACTATATAATTCCGATACATTTTTTACTATTTCATTTACTGAGCAAACACTCAGGCTCACATCCATATCGTTGGCTTCTATGCGGCTGATATCGATGATATTATTCAGCAGGTGAAGCAATCGTTCACCACTTTGCTGTATTCCACTGGCATATTCGTATAGTTCCTCATTTTCCATTAGGCTGAGTTCCGTTACGAGAAGGGAGGAAAACCCGATGATGCCATTCAGCGGTGTCCTGATCTCATGACTCATATTGGCCAGAAAGGCATTTTTTAAGTAGTTTGCATCTTCGGCATTCTTCAGTGCAATTTTCAGTTCCTGGTCAACTTTTCGCCTTTCATTGATCTCTTCTTCAAGGTTTCTTGTTCGCTCAGCAACTTTTTCTTCCAACCGGTTATTAAAGTCCTTTAGTCGCTCGTTCATCCGTTCCACCTGGTGGCGTTTATCCTCTAGTTCCTTGCTGGTTTTGTTCTTAATCCGGTAGCGGCTATAAATGAATACGAACAGTATGATCATAGCTAAGATCAGGATTCCCAGCAGGTACATGGTACGCTCTTTGATCCGGTCTTTCAACTTTCGGATCTCTACTTGTTTTTGCAGGAGTTGGATTTCTTTTTCCTGTTTTTGTATATTATATCCTATCTCCAGCTCAGTGATTTTGACATTGGTCTCAATGCTCCGGATCGAGTCTTCCAGCTGTGCATGTTTTTTATAAAAATCGAATGCCTGCTGATAATTTTTGAGAGAATTGAAATATTCTGAAATGGCGAGATAGATTTTCGATTCCAGCTCCCTTGCCTGGATATGCTTTGCAATGGCCAGGGCATCATCAAACATCTTTTTTGCTTCAGCTGTTTTACCCTGTTGAAGGTAAACCCCGCCAACGTTCCTGTATGTATTGGCCAGTGACCACTGATCGTTGATCTCTTGGCTGAGCTTCAGTGATTTATTATAGTTATCCAGGGCATTCTCATAATCTTCCATCTGAAAATAGGTCGTCCCCAGATTGTTCAGCACGGAAGCGATCCCCTCGCTTTGATTAAGCTGTTTGTTAATCACCAGTGCCGATTGAAAATAGAGGAGTGCTTTTTCGAAGTTTTTTTGCTCCTGGTATATGGTGCCTAAATTGTTAAAAAGATCGGCCACTCCATTTTCATTGCCAAGTTCCTGGTTTATCCGCAGTGCCCTGAGGTAATGGTCGAGGGCCTTTTCCTTTTGTCCAAGATAGGAATAGATGTTTCCGATGTTGTTTAATGAACCTGCAATGCCCTCATCATTGTTCAGTTCCTCTTCTAAACTGAGTGATTGCAAATGGTTTTCTATGGCCTCATTGTATTTTCCAAGATATTCGTAGATCAACCCAATGTTGCTGTAGGCATTTGCCAGTCCAACCTTGTAATCTATTCTCTGGCTGAGCTCAAGAGATCTTTTATAAAAAAGCATGGCTGAATCCAGTGTTCCCAGGTAGAGGTAAGCATTGCCCGCAGTTTTCAAAGCATCTGCAACCATGTTGCTGTCAGAATTGTTCATGGCAATTTGTCTGGCCTCTTCTGCATGGCGGATGCTTAAGCCCGGATCAATTGCTAGATTCAACTTAGCCAGCTCCAGTAGAGTTGAGGCTTTGGTGGATCCCTCCGAATTCTCTACAATCTTATTGAGGCTATCTCTAATCTTCTCTGCATGCCGATCCTGCCCGAAAGAGAGTAGTGTGAGAATTGAGAATCCTATCAGGAAAATGTTTTTCATTCTCATATATTTCCTTGCTTAACTTTTCTGGCAAAAAAAACGGACTCTTCCCTGTTGAGGGCATATTGTTCAATATTCTCAATGCCCCATTCATCCTTGAAGGGGTCATCCTTGACGACACTGAAACCTACACCCTCAAGCCTGTCGAAATAATCTTTCCCATAAATCCGTACATGATCAAACTGACCAAAGTGCTTTTCCCGGTCTTTCTCTTCAAAAATTGCCGGGTTTTCATAGGTGCTATCTATCTTATAAGAAATGGGAACCTGCAAAATTGCCCATCCTCCCGGCTTCAAGACCCTGTATAGTTCTGCCATTGCTTTCGTGTCATCTTCTATGTGTTCCAGAACATGATTGCACAAAATAACATCAAAGGTATTATCTGCATAGTCCATTTTCGTAATATCAAAAATAAGAATATCCTTGGAGTAGTAAAAACCCTGGTGATGCTTTGTGCCCATTATATATTCAATATTGTTTTGCGCAGAAAGCAGTGCCTTCATGGCTCCGGCAGGTGCAATATGCAAAAGCTTTAGTTTTTCTTTTTTAAAGATATTCGTTTTGTGTTGAAGAAATAAATACAGCAATCGGTCTCGATCGGTTGAATAACAGCGCGGACAAACATCGTTCTTGCGTCTTCCGGCACCGATAATATGTTTTTCTTTGATCACAGGAAGATCGAAGCCGCCCGCCAGCATCTTCCGAAAAGAATTTTTACAGAAAGGGCAATGATAGCGGCTTCCCCTGTAATAGGCTCCAAGGGTTTTCTGCCAGAGTCCTCTCAGTTTTTGGCCCAATGTGAACGGAATGATCTTTTTTACCAGTGCTCTCATAAAAGGAACTTAATTTTTAATAAATTTACCTGTATAGCTATAATTTTGACCACTTATCCTGTAAAGGTAAAGTCCACTGTTAATATCCAGCAAACTGATTGCAACTATGTTATTCCCGCAATTTAGTTTGCCTTCGAAAACCTGTCTCAATAAATTTCCGCAAACATCAAGTAGTTCAACTTTTACGAATGATGTTTTCTCTGCCTGGATACTGATAAAAGCCATATCGGATGTGGGATTCGGATGAATACTGTGTCCATTTATTCTACTTAAATGTGATTGAACACCGAAGAGGATGGAGTCGTGACATTCAAATGCACCAATATCAAATATTTCGTCGAATGGACGCATGCGGTGTAAATAATCACTCTGCAGGCCAAGAGATGAAAGGTCGGCGCCTGCATTGACTGCCGGTGAATAATAATGTAGGTCAAAATTGGCCTGCAAGGGACGCACAAATTTTGCTGCTGAGGTATCCGGGTTCAAAAAGTTATTTGATTGGCTCAGTGGGATATTTGGGCTTTGTTGGTTAATGTAGGCATTTTCGCCAAGGATTTGATAAGCGCCAGGGTTTACAATGATGTTGTTGGTAAGAACGTTATTGCTTAGGCTTGCATTGGCAAGTTTGACCCCAAATGTTCGCGGGCTGACAATTGTGTTATTGTAAATGAAAATCTCCTGATTGGCTTGTGTTTCCAGGTCACCCACCCAGATTCCATGTTTCTGGAACTGATCCGGTGGTTCTCCATTGTGAAAATTGTATCCTGGGCGGACGATCAGGTTATTATAAATCTTTACACTTTTCATGCCTAGGTAATCGATCCCATCACCTTTTCCTTCAGTGATCTTGTTGTTGTAGCAATCGCATGCACTGCCTCCTCCGACAATAATGCCACTCATCTGGTTGGGTTCTTCGGCCTGGCTGTCGCGGATAATAATATTGTCAAAAACATGGCAATCCTCCACAGCTGATCCGATTTGTATGCCATCCCAGCCGATGTTTTCCAGTATGTTGTTGTAGATCTTTACCCCAATCATCAGGTGGGGGAGTACTATGGTATCATTGCAATGATAAACGGTTTGTCCGGTATATTTTGAGCTGCCTATATAAAAGCCTTCGTCTCCAATATCATGTAAATAGCAATCATGAATGATGGTATTGTACATGGTATACTTCCCGCGCACTGCAGGAAAACTGCAGTCTCCAAGATAATCGGGTTCCGTTTTTGCATATATCCCAGCGATCCCGGTATGGGAGATTTCAAGGAACTCAACTTCCACATCCGTGCTCAGGGCATCAATACTCATGCCGGCTCCATTTTCGTTTACCACCGATTGGACAATGATGCCATACTTAAAATGTTCCGCACCTGCACCGCTGACTTTAACATGAGAGCAATTGCTTAGTTTCAGTCCGTAAAACCAATCCGTATTGATGATTACGACTCCGCTTTTATTTGTAATCAGCACAGGCATCTCTTCAGTACCATGCACATTCCTGATCAATAAATGGCTCCAGTTACCGTTAAGCAGGCATATAGTATCACCAGGTAAAACTCCGTTTCCGTCAATTACGCCAGTAGAAGAATCAAACTCATGCTGGCATGAGAAGGCATGTTCCAGGCCAGCCAGAATCATAAATATAAAAATGATATATCTGCTTGTCATCAATTTAATTTCGTTTTATTTAAGCCCCTCTTTTCGCCCTTTCCCAGTTAACGCTTTGTTTTCCTTTCAGAAACCTGCGTAAACCCAGATAAACCGAGAGGTTCATGATAAAGAAGTAATAGGGGATAAAAAGGACCTTAATTTTAATTTTGTGATTCTCAAGATACCAGCCAATGAGGGCCATCAGGTAGAAAATTACCTGCCCCCAGAACATCCAGGTGAAGAATTTTGAAAAATCAAAAAATCCCTCATTTGCTGTAATAACTGTATTCATTAGCAGGATCAGGAGCAGAAAAAGCGGTGCCAGGGTCCAGCGCAGAACACGGTGCGAAATATACTGGAAAGAAAGTGTTCCGTATTTAAAAATGTTAAGAAGCGGAAGCAATCTGAGTATGGATTGAATCCCACCGGCTGATATCCTGATCTTCCTTTTCAGTTCTTCTTTAACACTGGCAGAAGGCGCCTCAATGGCGTAAGCCTCAGGATCATACTGTATGGTGTATCCTTTCATCGCGATCCTCAGGGATACGATGAAGTCATCCAGCAAGGTATCCCCTTCTACATGCTCAAAAAGCTCGGTGCGCACAGCGAATAGTTCTCCTGCTGCTCCCACAACCGAATAAAGTTCAGCATCCCATTTTTTAAGGGTGGATTCATATTTCCAGTAAATCCCTTCGGTTCCGGCTGCCGTATCTTTATCCTTCGCATAGATCCTTTTTTCCCCGCTTACACATCCGACTTTCGGATTGCTGAAAAGGTTTACGATCCGACGAATGGACTCTTTACCCAGCATGGTGTTACCATCACTAAAGATTACGATCGGACTTTTTACAAAATCCACACCCCTGTTCATGGCCGCGATCTTTCCAGCGCGCTCGGCTTTGTGATAAACCTCTACCCCCTGCTCACTATATTTTTTTAGCATGTCGGGAGTGCCATCGTCTGAGCCATCAGTAACCCAGACCTGGTGTACCTTTTCTCTCGGATATTCCAGCTCGAGCGAATTTTTGACCTTTTGATCAACATAATCCTTTTCGTTATAGGCTGCAACAAAAAGCGTTACCTCGGGTTCATAGTTAGGATCATAAATCTTCGATTTATCAGGCTTTACAAGACGTTTCAATCTGACAAGAATAAACAACAATAATCCATAGCCGATGTAGGCATAAAAAATGACAAACAAAAAAACCCAGAATAAAATCTTTAGTGTCATCATATCATTTTGCTTTTGTTTTTTTTGTTGCAATATTGAACTGGTCCACTGTCCAGTATTCAAAGTGGCCGAGCCTATCCAGTACTGTTCTGATCTCCAGGGATTCACTATGTTTGCTTTCCATCACGATCAATAAGTTCTTGAAACTTGAGAGGAAGTTTCTCGCGCCTTTAATCACCTCAACTTCCATTCCTTCTACATCAATTTTCATAAAAACCCTGTCTTCAGGACTCAATTCGAATTCCTTAAAAATATCATCAAGTGGTTTGATTCGAAGTTCCTCTCTTATTCCTGTATTTTTAAGGCCTTCCTTCTTAAAGTGCGAGGCTCCTGTATTGACCGGGTTGAAGAGGAACTCTCCCAGGTGTTCATGTTCTCCAAGTCCCAGACAATAGGAATGTATTTGGTTTTCCAGTCCGTTCAGGCGGATGTTTTTTTGCATTACATCAAAATTGCTCAGGGAAGGTTCAAAAGCAAAGCATTTCATGCCTTTTTTTGCCATCATGATGCTGTAAGTCCCGATATTCGCGCCAATATCAAAGAACACATTATAATCCCGGTAATGTTTCAACACAAATCTTTTAACATTCCATTCATAGGCATAATTTGCAAACATGAAATCAATGGTTCCTTTGCGGGTTGTAAAAGTGCCCAGACTGCTTTTATATATTCTATCGGAAGATGCAGGAATTCTTTTCAACTGGTACCTAATGGCAGTGGGAATAAAGGAAAACTCCCCCTGTTTGATAAAGTCCTTTAGGTATCTCAAGAATGTTATTAATTTATGCATCTTAATTATTAAACTAATTTAATTGAGTCTTTAACTGGTTTTTTCCCATTTACCGGAACTTGAATTGTATTGTTTGATCAGCCGGGCAGGATTCCCTGCAACAATTGAGTAGGGTGGAACATCCCTGGTAACTACACTGCCAGCAGCCACAACCGAATGTCGGCCGATTCTGACGCCAGCTGTAATCACAGCATTGGCCCCGATCCATGATTCATCTTCCACTACGATTTTGCTGGTGGTAACTGCCTGGTCGTGAATGGACATATTAATGTCTTCATAGGAATGATTCAGTCCGGACACCACGATGTTTTGTGCAAACATGATATCATTCCCGATTTCTACAGGTCCTATCAGGGTATTGCTCAAGCCTATGCGTGTACGATCACCGATAATTATATCCCCAACGCCGTTGTTGATCGTTGAGAAATCCTCTATGGTAGAGTTTCTTCCAAGGCGAAAGTCATTCCAGGGCAGTACATCTATGCGAGTTCTTCTCCGGATGCATGATCCCCTGCCACGCTTATGCACAAGTGGATTATAAAACCATTTCACCCACAATCTGGGGCGGGGCTGGTTTTTGGGTGTCAGAGCCCAGATGGCGAGCTTTTTCAACCTTGGGTCCGACTTTATTTTTTCTTTGATTGACATCTTCATTTTAGCTTAAGATTCAGATTCAATTTTACGGATCACCTTGTAAATATTATTTACACTGTTTTCCCATGAATGCTCCCTGGCAAATTCAATCCTTTCTTGTTCAAGTTTTGCAGTATTCTCTTGCAAAGCCTGCTCGATTTTATTTATGTAGTCATCAGTGTTTCCTTCTGCAAGATAAACATATTCTTCAAAAATGCTCATGGCCCTGGTCCTTGTGGCAACCACAGGCCTTCCGATGGCAAGGTATTCATCAATCTTTCTAGGGTAATTTCCAATGGTAAGTTCGTTGATTGCCTGGGGATTGATGGCTACATCAAAATATCTGGTATAAGTGGGTAATTCTTCCAGTTTCCGGGAGCCGAGAAAATGCACATTCTGCATAGCATGAAGTTCACTTTTCCGGAATGTTTCATCTTCGGGGCCTACAAGTACCAATTGCCATTCAGGCTTTTCTTTAAAAATAGCGGTCAGCAGGTCAATATCCAGTCGCGAACTTTTCAGGGCTCCGATATAGCCAATCAGGGGGGCTGGCAGAATAGCCATTTCATGAGGTGTTTTTTTAACATTCTTCTTGCTGAACAATTCCAAATCGCAACCCTGCCCAACATAATGGGACTCTTGATTGAATTTAAGGGCATGATCCTTCAGGTAGACAGAGTTGGCAACAACTGCATCTGCCTTTGCCATTAAACGGCTTTCATAAAGGAGACCGTATCGCCTGAAATAATCGGTGGCTACCATATTGTCGCGCGTGTAGTAAAGATAGGTTTTGGGCTTGAGTTGTTCTTTCAGGTAAAAACTGCGGTAGAAATCACTGTCGTTAAATAGGATAATATCTCTGAAAGTAAGTTCATTTATTGCGTGGGCGATACTTTTCGCAAAGTTGCCAGCATTCCTTTTGTTGACAAAATTAAAGAGAAATCCGGGTTTTAGCTTATTCACTGATTCAAGCTTGATGGGTGGTGTAAAGTTCCAGAGCTTATCACTGATCCTGGCAAGGGCCTCCTTTTTGCCGCTAAGCACTTCCCTGCGTTTGATGATCAGAGGTTTTTTTCTGGCCCGCCAAAGCGTTAGCCGATCAAGGGCGTAGTTAACGTACAAAACACGATTTTGCCGTGCGAACTCATGGGCAATGTTGACACAATTGCTTCCGATTTCGCTATCGAGACTTTGCAGCCCAACAACCAGAATATCCCTGTTACGGATCATATTATTGGGCTTTTCTAAGTTTCTGGGTTTCTTCTATATGCTTATAGATCTTGTCAACAAAATTTTCCCAGGTATGGGTTGATGCATAGGCAATCCTTCTCTTTTCTTCTTGCGGATTGTTTTCTGCCAGGGCTCTTTCGATGGCTTCAACATATTCCTGCTTGTTTGAGGGAAGGTAGGTATAATCCCTGAAATACTCCATGAAAGTTGTTTTTGTAGCGACTGTTGGTTTCCCCATTGCCAGATACTCGTCGATCTTCAGGGGATAGTTTACATCAGTTATCTGATTGACTATTTGGGGATTGAGCGCAACATCGAAACCTTTGATATATGCTGCCAGTTCGGTGGGATCTTTTCTTCCCAGGAAATAAACATTCTCCAACTGATGCAGCTTGCTATTTTTGAAAGCCTCATCTTCTGGGCCAACCAGGGTTAGTTTCCATTCTGGTTTTTGTTCTGCGATGTAAACCAGCACTTCAATGTCCAGCCTGATCTCCGTGAGGAAACCAACGTATCCTATCCTGGGCCTGCCGATGCTGTCAAGGTCGGCAGGAACCGTCAATTTACCGTCTTTGTCGTTATACATGCTCAGATCACAGCCCTGCCCGATCATGAACGATCTGGGGTTTGACTGGCTGGCATAATTTGCAAAAAAGTCGGAATTACAAACCGCAAAATCAGCTTTTTTAATGATTTTCGGTTGCAGGCGTTTACCGTGCCGGGCATGATAGGAAACCAGTGTAACGGCATCCCGCAATAGGTAAATAAACATATCCGGTTTTAACATTTCCTTGAGATAGTATCCAATGATCATGTTGTTATCATCAAAGAGAATGTAATTTTTAAAATTCAGTTTATCAGTAGCCTCCTTGATCTTTTTCGCAAAGCGCTTATTATTGATACGGTTGAAAAAGTCAAAAACAAAGTTTACCGGGATCCAGTTAACCGATTCAACGATTGTTTTGGGATACAGCACCCAGAGATTGTCGTTTTCCTGCACAAGGTCGGGTTCCTCGCCTTTCATTATGCGCAGCCGTTTTTTCACCTGGTCACTGTCTTTTTGCCGCAGGACCATATTCCTGCTCAGTGGGGGATTCACAAAAAGAACACGGTTTTTCTTAGACATCTCAATCGCGGTATATTTGCAGGTACTGGCGATATTTAAATCCCAGGGCTGCAGACCGAATACGATAAAATCCCTGTTGTTTATCATTTTATTTCTTTTTTGATGTTTTTGCATAAACTTCTTCGTACAACTTTAAGTTTTCCCCGGCCATGGCTTTCCAGGAGAATTTTGCAGATTGTTCAAATCCCTTGCCGATAAGATCAGCTCTCAGTGATTGGTCATCCAGTAGCTTATGCATTGCTGTCGTAATCTCTTCGGGATTGAAAGGGTCGATGATCAATGCTGCACCACCTGAAACTTCGGGCATTGAAGAGGTATTGGAGGTAATAACCGGTGTTCCGCAACGCATGGCTTCCAGCATGGGGATACCAAAGCTTTCCCGCAGGGAAGGATACAGGAAAATTTCACACAGATTGTAAATGGCCGGAAGGTCTGTGTTTATAACATATCCTGTCAGGAGTATGTGCTCCATCAGCTTCTTGTCACCGATCTCAGAGAGCATTCCCAACAAAACATCACGATCGAAGTCGAGCATAACCAGTGGGATGATCTCATCGGAGGATTTTAAGAAATTAGAATATGCCTTGAGCACGCCACGTGTATTTTTCTTTGGGTCCGTATTGCCAAGGAAAAAGAAGAACTTATCCGGTAACTTGTATTTCTCTTTAACCCTGGTCAGTTCTGATTCATCATCAATTTTCCTGAAATGTTCGCTAACCCCGTTGTAAATAGCCACAAGGCGTGTATCTGACTCTGGCCAGCCGAAGAATTCCCGGATGCGGTTCTTCTCAAAATGCGAAACCGTAACAATCTTTTCACATTTCTTAATCACCCGGGGGACCACATAACGGCGATACAGATTACCGAACTTCTGGTACCAGGTGCCTCCTTTTTTGAATATACTTACACTTTCAAGGTAAATGATATCATGTAAAATCACCACCAGTGGAATATCCGATTTAATGGGAGCAGTATTGCTTGTGCAATGCAGGATATCGCAGCCTTCAGCCTTTGCAGCTTTTGGCAGTGCCAATTGCTCCCAGGTCGGGTAGGGGCCCCCGCCAAGCTCCACGATTTTGAAATTATCGGTATCCTCAAGGCATTTATCAGTATCGGGTTTCACAAAAACCACGTATTCATTTTCTTTATCAATGATCTGCAGGTTTTTGATCAATTCGAGGGCAACCATGTCCATGCCATGTTTTTTTTCCCTGAAAAGTCTCTGTCCTTCAATTGCTATTTTCATACTTGCTGTTTTTAGTTGCTGTTTTCTTTTTTCGTACTGGTATGCTGTGTATGGATGAACTTCTTGTTTGCCCCTTTGATCCTGAGCAATGAAAATACCATCAGAATGAAACCTTTGGGTAATGTTAATACTGCGGCCAGTGTTTTGTTATTATAAAAGCGGGCGGGAATAGAAAATAGAAAAGCCAGTATGCAAGCTCCCAGTATTGCCAGCCAGGCATAAGTGAGGTCAATTGGATTGAAAATGATCGACAGCAGGGAGATAATAACAAGGAAGCCCAGCAACATGATCCTCGGGGGCTGAATGAACTGAATGGCTTTGTCGAAGTAGTCTATATTGCCCCGGCTGATCAGATGCCAGAGAGCAGTTGTGAAATCCTTGCTGAAATAATGTAGTTGAGCCGAAAGCCACCGCCGTCTCTGATTTGAGAAAACTTCAGCTTTTTGCACTTTCTCATCCAGTACGTATGCGTGATTAAGGTAATCGATCATTTTCCTTTCTTTCAGCATTTTCAATTCGATCTCTTTATCAAATCCGCCTACAGCATGAATACTTTTCATCAGCGATTTAAAATAATCATAATTAATGCCCATTCCCGAACCGATGATGGCTGCAGAAAGCCCAAGTACCCTGTGCCCTTTCCTGAAAATATTGTTATTGATCTCTTCACTCACTGCGTCTAGAATAGCAAATGAATTGTTGGTGTTTTTTGCGATACGGTGCCCCTGTACGGCATAATGTCCCTTTTCAAATGCCTGGTTCATTTTCATCAGAAAGTCCTTTTCCATAAGATTATCTGCATCCAGCACCACTGCCACATCGTAATCATCGGGTAGCTCACTCATGGCTTTGTTAAGGGCTTTGGACTTGGTGCTTTTATCAAAAGACACTTCGATGAGTTTGATAGGAAGTTTGTGCAAAGCTTCCAGGGTATCTTTCCTGAAAGAGTCAGCAATTACGATCACATCGAATTTCTCACCAGGATAATTCTGATGTGTGGCATCTTCGGCCACTTCAAGTATTACTTCATCTTCTTTATAACCTGGAATCATCACCGCGAATTTTCTCTGGGTTGCGGCATCCTTTATCTTCAGTTTCCACGGAAAAAGTCCTGCAAATCCGAAGAGCAGGATATAAAGGGTTGACAATCCAAGATAGATCATTAAAATGTATTGTATGATATCTAAAATGATCATGGCTTTTTGCTTTTATATTGTTGTTCAGAACTTCCCGTTTTCGGGGTTGGATTGAAAGCTTTTAATGCGGATTTAAATCGCAGGGCTGAAAGCAGCATCAACAGGAAACCCTGGGGTAGTTTCAAGAGATGAATCAGACTGCTTCTGTTGTAAAAGCGCTGTGGTACCGACAATGCAATGGCAAGGTTTACCATAAGGAATATCGCTGCCCAGGCAAGGGTATATTTTAGTGGATTGAAGATCATGGAGATAATTAGGAAAATATAAACGCCTCCCAGTAAAAGGATCCGGGGAGGCAACATATACTGGAATATCTTGTCGAAAAAATCGAAATTACCACGGAACAGTTCTTTCAGGGCTTTGAAAAAATAATGTCTTGCATAGTAAAGCTGGTTAGCAATCCAGCGGCTTCTTTGTTTCAGGAAAACATCCGATTTGCTTACCTTTTCATCCAGGACAAATGTCTTGTCATAAAACTCAATTTTGTACCTTTCGGTGAAAAGGCCAATTTCTAATTCTTTATCTTCAGCATGGGAGTCAATCTTTAACATCAGGCGTTTGTAAAGATCAAAATTGAAAACCATACCTGAACCGATTAGTGCTGATGAAAGACCCAGTGCACGATGCCCCCTCCGGAAAATATGATTGTTGACTTCTTCGCTGATCGCATCCAGAACTGAAAAGGAGGTGTCGAGGTTTTTTGCCATCCGGTGAGCCTGTATGGCTACAGCACCGGTTTGCAGGGCATTGTTCATTTTCTTTAAAAAATTGGGGTCCATCAGATTATCAGCATCCAGGATGACTACAGCGTCATAGGCTTTGTCAATGATCTCAAGGGCTTTATTTATAGCCCTTGCTTTTGTGCTAACTTCAAAGCTTACTTCGATAACATTTACAGGGATCTCATATAAGTCTTTTAAAGTTTCTGCTTTAAAAGAATCAGCAATTACGTAAACATCGTATTTACTTCCGGGATATGCCTGTTTCAGGGCATCTTTGGCTACATTAACGATTACGATATCTTCTTTGTAGCCCGGAATGAGTATGCAAAAGGATTTTTTTTTCCGCTGGCCGGATGGTTCGTATGGCTTTGCGTAAAGACCTGCGACGGCGAATAATAGATAGTAAAAAGCTGAAATGGTAAAGTATATGATAAATAATACCTGCAGCCCCAATATGATCTTTAATAAAACATCCATGTGTATTATTTATCAATTCTTATTCAAATATAAAAAAAACAATATTTAAAAAGTCATAACATGGGATTTTCGTGAATTTCTTTGTTGAAAAAATTTTTGGTATGCCAGCCGATTGCTTTACAATAGGCATAAAAGAGTTTAATTTTGCCCTTTAGAAGAAATTTGCCGGCATTCTTCGGGATGGCAATGAATAACTGGTATAATATTCCGAGAATGAATGTCTTACCGATAAGATTTCTCCTCATAAAAACAATTCTGTTCCTGTTCAGATAGTAGATCTTTAAGGCCGATAATTTCCCGGTGGAAATTGATTCTTTGTGGAAAACAAGTGATTTGTGCACATAATGGATTTGATAACCCGCTTTTTTGATCCTGGCGCACCAGTCAGCTTCTTCATAATACAAAAAGAAAATGTAAGACATCAATCCGATCTCTTTAACCACACGCATGGGCACCAGCATTGCCGCACCATGTCCATAGGCAGTTTCACGGTCCTGATCGTGCTGACCATTATCGACTTCCCTGTAACCGATGGCAAAATTTCTCATGCTGATATAATTGATGGGCGTATAACCAGCGTATTGTATCGTATCGGGCGTATGGTGAAACCGGATCTTTGGACTGACAGCCCCGATCAGCTTGTTCTTTTCGCATTTTTCAACCAGGGGTTCAAGGAATCCTTTTTCCACTATCGTGTCATTGTTCAGCAGGAGGATATATTCTCCGCGTGCTGCCATCAGGCCAAAGTTGTTACCGGCAGCGAAGCCATAGTTAATGGGGTTCTGAATAAAGTTAATAGCAGGAAATCTTCTTTTGATAATGCCGGGGTCATCCTCAGGCGAATCATTGTCGACCACAATGATCTCGATATTTGGGTAAGTAATTTCGTTAAGTGATTGGATAAGTTCACAGGTAACCTCAGCATGATTATAATTTACAGTAATGATGGATACCAGTGGATATTCTTTTTGCTGTTTTTTTTTGTAAAGCGTATTGACCATGGCCTTAGCGCTTGACAATAAACCAGGGATTCAGCAGGTCTCTTTTGTTGTATTTGAGTGCTTCCTTTTCATCCACTTTTGTAAGCCGTGCTCCTGAAAAAACTGCAATGGCATGGCCAGCAGCAGTATCCCATTCAGAAGTAGGGGCAAAGCGTGGGTAAACATCCGCTTTGCCTTCTGCTACCATACAGATTTTTAGGGAGCTTCCCCTCGAGATCAATTCGATATGACTATGTTCTTTGCTGAGCTTGTTAATATATTCTTCTGTTTCAGTCGACATATGGGATCGGCTGGCAATGATGGTATATGATTTTCTTTCTTGCTTTTGCGGAAGTTTTTGCCCCGAGCTTATCAGGTCTTCCATATTGAATGATGTTCCGCACTTTTCAGAAGCAACTTCTACTTTGTATGAACCGATTTTTGTAGAAGCAAAATACAACTGATCAAGAACCGGCACATATATGACACCAATGACCGGGCTCTGTCCCTCGATCAGTGCAATGTTCACAGTAAACTCATCATTTTTCTTGATGAATTCTTTGGTCCCATCCAGTGGGTCTATCAGCCAGAATTGCTTCCAGTTCTTTCGCTCACTGTATGGGATATTTCGTCCTTCCTCACTCAAAACCGGAATATCGGTGGTATTCAGGAATTCCATGATGCTGGCATTGGAACTTTTATCAGCTGTAGTGAGCGGGCTGTCATCATCCTTGGTTTCAATATCAAAATCCGAGCGATAGATATGAAGTATTTCTTTCCCTGCTTTAATCGAGGCTCTTATGGCCAGTTTTAACAATTCTTCCATTGATTGTTAACTTAGGTTTTGTTATTCATTTTCAAATTTTTTAACTGTTCGTCGAACATAGGGGACATGAAAAGGAACACCCAGCTCATATAGGTAATGGCACCGGTTGGCATCTGTCCCAGTACCCCGTTTCCGTAGCTTGCGCCCATTATCCCGGTGAACGCTGCCACAAGGGCAGACATTTTACCCCGTAGTACAGGATCCTCCAGCTTGAACATGATTAGATATGAGCTTTTAACTACGATATAAGATAAAATGAGCAGGTGAAGCATCAATCCAATGATTCCCTGTTCGGCCCAAATTTGGACATACCAGCTGTCTGTGGCAATTTGGGCCAGGAAGCCATGTGGGGAAAACCGCCGGCCCCAGTCACCGGCACTACCGATACCTCCTCCAAAGGGCCTTGATTTCAGGTATCCGGCCAATATTCTCCTGTTTTCAAGCCTAACCTGCAGTGAAGCATCTTCTTCGGGCCGGAAAGCTGTGCGCATTCGCCTGATCTCATAGTAACTCTGCCCAATGTAAGTATAGGCAAAAAAGGCATATACAGCGGCCAGCAATAAAGTGCCGATAAGGATTACCCTGAAATTCTTCCTGTGTAAAATGTACATGAATCCGCCGATCATGGGTACGATCATGGCACCCCTTGTACCGGAGATCATCATCCCGTAGAATCCGGCAAAAGACATGCTGAAAAACAGCACCTTTTCCCAGAGAGTTTTAACATTCAGAGCAAGCACCAGCCCGGCAATACCTGCCGCTCCCATGGCAGCACCGAATTGCCCTGCATCCGAATAAAATGAAAATGCCCGCAGTTCACCAAAAAGTATGTGGGTTACCGCACCTCCCTGATCCAGCCAGCGTTGTTCTGCAAAGTCGGGAGCAATGTTCACCTGCATCCATCCCTTGATAAAGGCGAGAATTGTAAAACCAGCCCATACATAAAGAAAATAATTCAAGTACTTTACCTTGTCAAACAAAAGGTAGGTTAGTGGAATGAACAAGAGCGGATAGAGCGACATACCCCGCATGGCATAAAACCATGCTGTCCGGCTGAGTGCCTCAGGATTGAAGAACTGAAGCACACCGTAGGTAAACCATACAAGTGCAAGCAGGGTCAGATCTGATTTCAACGGGCTGTAATCAATATCTTTATAAAATACTTTAAAGAAGAATGCCACATAGGTGAGCACAAGCATGATATCGATGCTCAGCCCAAGCGGAAGTCCTGTGATATACCTGTTAATGCCGATGGCTGTAAATGCCAGAATAAGGACAGTAAATAAACCAATTCTGGGATTGACAAAAAGCCTGTTCAAAAAAAACAGGATCGGGGGCAAAGCCAGGGCAGCAGCAGCCGCCATCATGCCACCTTTTGCAATGACGTAGCCAACACCAACAATCATCAGCATCAGTGTGATGAAAACCCATGGTTTTTCCAGGTTCAAGGAGCCGGTCTTGTAGTTTTGCTTTTTGAACATTTATAAAACAAAAAAATAAAAATACTAATTATTTTCTGATAAGTGATCTTCCCAGCAGGCTTTCAAATGTTCTTGTGAAAAATGTCAGTCCATCGGTAAAAATCCGCTTTTTCTGAATGCCAATTTCTGCGTTCAGGTAATTCAATCCAACCACAATTCCGATGATCGTGAAAAAGATGGTTACTACAGCTACCAGTTCCAATGTAGTGATGAATGCGTAGGCATTGCTGATGTCTGGTATTAGGTTGATGTCCGTACTGCTGAAGAAGAGGCTGAGCATGGCAGTTCCCAGTAAGAACCTCGACAACATAAAAATTACTACAGTATCACCGATAATATTGGCAGAGGCCATGTACAGTACCTTGAAGAAGTTTTTCCGGGGCCTGTTGATGCTGTCCAGGGCTACACCCGTAAATTTATCAATCGGTAGGAATAAGCCGTAAATACAAAATATCCTGAAAATTGAGGCTGTTTCAATGTATTCCCTGCCTCCGATGATGATCACGAATTCTTCCGCAAAGATCAGCCCAATAATAATGATTGGCAGCAGCATATAGGTGAGACCACCCGAATAGCTATAGTAGATATTCTTAACTTCTTCGATTTTATTCTGTATGCTGGCCTTTGACATTTTAGGAAAAGCTGTCGCTACAAAACTGCGCAGGGGAATTTCGAGTATTTCTGTAAGTTTGAGCGGGACACTATAAAAGGCAACGCCGATGGTACCCAGGAAAGGGCTAAGGCCAATGATAAATGTGTCAGAGCTTTTCAGCAGGTTGCTGCCGATCAGCGTTCCGGTGGTGTATTTTCCGAAATCCAGCAGAGTTTTCCTGGCTGCTTTGTTGCCACGAAAAAAATATCGTAGTCCATCCCATTTCAACAGGAGGCTTAGAAAGGAAGTCAGCAGGTTAACGCCCAGGTGTACATAGAGGATCTCCATTAGGCCCAGGTCAAGAAAAAACAGGTTCACTGTCAGGAAAACTACAAATACGCCAACATTGATCAGTCTGATAAAAAGAATTTTATCAAATTTCTGGTCGGCCTGAAGGACGGACAGTCCATTATTAAATGGAAGATTCAGGAAAGCCAGTACAGGATACCAGATAAAGAAAAGGGAATACCCCGAATTCTCAATACTCTGTGGAAAAAGTAGGTAAACAGCCCATAGAATGAGGGCGATCAGGGCAGTGACCACAAAGCTGATCATCCAGTTGGAACCAATGAGCCGTTGCCTCTCTTCCTCCTCAGCTCCGGATAAGAAGCGGATAATTGCAGTTCGTGTAATACCAAAACGAAGCATTTCGATGAAATTGCCAGCAGTGATATAAAGCACCCATTCCCCGAATAATTCAGGTTTGAGAGAGCGGATCAGAATGAAGAAACTGAGAAAACCAAAAACAGCAACTGAAAGGTTGCTGGAGAGTGAAAGAAAATTATCGTTTTTGAGTAGTTGTAATGTCTTTTTTTTCACACGGCTATTTTCATGAATCAACTTTTACCCTGATCCTTACTTTGGAGGGGTAAGAAATGATCTCCCTGACTTTCTTTCTGATAGAGAAACCCGATTGCTTGGGTACGGCATTCATGATGTCTTCCAGTGCATAAACTTCAGTCATATTCAAAACAGCCATAGGCTTTTCCCTGCATACCTGCAGGAAGGTTTGAATGGCATTTGTGTCGGATTTTTGCCAGTGATCCTTTGCATTCAGCACCAACAATGAAAGGTCCACGGTCTCTATCAACTCAAGTGGGAATGAATTGTAAATAATTGAAGGCAATTCAAGGAAGATGTAATCATATTTATAATTCTCTTCCCGGATGAATTGTGACTGGATCAGATCACTGATGTGTTTAATCTCAACAAATTTGTTATCCAGCTTATAACGAATGGCATAGTTCAGATCCTCGTCACTATTTACGTCATTATCCTTTTCGTAATTCAAGTACAGCACTTTTTCACCATATTCGCGCAATTTCCTGATCAGGTTCGTGGCAATGGTTGTTTTACCAGTCTCTGGTTTTGTAGAAAACAGAAGCACCAAATAAGGTTTGTCAGACTGGTAAATAGAGTTTTTGCTGATATTCAGCTTGATATTCTGGATGATTATCTCTAGCAGTCGATCTGAAGTATTCCTGAAGTCTTTTGACTGGGGGCCTGGTGAGAACCTTGGATAGGCCCCTGCAAGTTTCATTTTTGTGAGTTTCTGAACCCTCTCTGGTGATTTTATTGAGGTATCAAAAAACTCAAGAACAAGAATTATGAAGGCTACAATTACGAAGCCTGCTACTGCTGCGATCAGGATCAGCAGCTTTGTTCTGGAAGGCTGGGCAGCAATGGGGAAGAAGGGTTCATCCACGATCTTGATGTTGGTAGCCATTTCCAGGTTTTGCTGTTTCATCTTAGCCAGGTTCAGGCTTCTGAGCAGTTCTAGATAGGATTGTTCGGCAACACTGATTTCCCGTTCAATCCTTTTCAACATTGCACCGAGGGGGGCCATGATCTGGTAAACGGTCTGGAAATCTTCTTTTCTCCTGTCGAGTACCCGCAATGCTGCCTTTGAGCCTTCAAAAGCCAATACGTTTTGAACCCAGTCAGTCAATAGGTCTTTTACCGGTATTCCTTCGGGTGAATGTGAATACATATAGTATTTTTCAACCAGATATTTCATTTGGCCCCGTAAATTATCTGCCTGTCTTTTCAACTTATTGAGCTCATCCCCGATTCTGGGATCGTTCTCAGCATCCAACTGGTTGATATAGATCATTTCATCTACTTTTTGCAGCTTCTGCCTTACCTTATTCATTTCATCAGTAGAGATGTAAATACTGTCTTTATCCATCAGCCTGGTTTCTATCTCTTTGATGGCAGCAGCCGCAGAGGCCAGCCTGATTTGCTCATTTTGATAATAGGTATCCAGCTCTTCCTTTTGTTCTGCAATGAAACGGGATTGTTCGTAATAGTTGATAATATTGTTTTTCTTGTTGAATTGCAGAAGTCTATCCTCAGCCCGTTGCAATCGGTTATTGGCTGAGTCGACCTGTGACTGGAAATAACGTACAACCGCATCAGTCTGATTGATACGCAGTTCTTTGTAATTCTTTACAAACACATCGGCCAGTATTTTTAGCGTTTGCTGACAGATGCCCGGGTCATCCGATTCATAGGTGATCTCTACAAGGTCACTGGCACCGATCCTGGTCACGCGGGATTTTTGATTGATGGCGCTGATACTGTAATGGTGGTGATTATAATGTAGCAGTTCATAAATAAAATTGGTATCGCTTGAGCGATAGTAGCGGGTAAAGTTTTCCAGGGTTGCATCAAAATCCGATTTTCTAACACCCGGAGGTACAATGGGATCTTTTTCAGGGATTGCATTGTTCAGTCTGGGTACCCTAAATACCCTGTTGCTTGTTGTTGTAGCTTCATTTTTTCCCTGTTTTTGCATATCATTGCTCTCGGGATAGAAGTTGTCGGAAACTTCTTTGGAATATCCTCCTGAAGTCTGACTTTGCCTGCTGGTACTGATGATTAGTCGTTGACCATTTCTGATTTCGTTTGAAGATAAATTGTTCATTCTGCGGAGATCCGAGATGCTGACCCCATAATACTTTGCTATTGAGAACAGGGTTTCACCTGGCTCTACCGTATGGTATTCATTCATGGTGGGGCTTGAGTTTTCAAGCAGCAGGACCTGCCCGGTATAAACCTGGTTTGAGCTTAAATTATTAAGGCTGATGATTTCACCGACACTGACTCCATACATGCTGGCGATCTGGAACATGGTTTCCCCGGCTTTTACTGTGTGATAACGTGGAATATTGCTTTCTGATTCCGCAGTTTTAGCCTTATCCTGGATATCGGCATAGGCTTCATTATCCATATCATCTGTGAAAGTATTGAGACCTTGTTCTGCCCGTGTTCGCTTTCTGGCAATTTCCTTTTCCAGACTTCGGATCTCTGTTTCCAGGTTACGGATCTGCTCTTCTTTTTCCCGTTCAAGGCCCATTTTACCATTTTTGACCACCATATTCTTCACGTTCTTTGGAACCATACGCTGGAGTGCCTCATAGTTTGATTGTGAAATATATTGCGGATTGGCCTGTTCAAGTGTGAGATCCTGAGTTAGCAGTTTGATGGCGGTTTGCTCAATTATTTGCCTGGAATTGAAAAGATTGATAAGGTTGTCGAACTGTACGTTTGTTCCGTAATAGTCGAGATAACCACGATCGGTGGTTTCAATGGAATAGCCTGTTGCAATACCGGTATAGATCACTGTGGAGGAAGAATAGGTTTTGGCCTGGTTACGGGTAAACATATATACCGTAACGGCCAATACAATTGGAACAAGTATCAGCAGTAAGAGGTGTCTTCTAAATAATTGATAAAACTGATAAAAATCCATTACCTCTCAACATTTATTAAATTAAATTTCATGCCAACAATTTCTTCAAGCCGCCAATATGCATCATTGAAGGCTTTCACAATGTTGGCAAACCTTTCAGCTCCCCTGGTTTCATAATCTTTTAAACGCATCAGTTCTGAAGCCGGGATCTCACCGTTTTTAAATTCCATTTCAGCTATGGGCATGTAAATATCTGCATATTGCTGAAATTCATTGCTATTCCTCAGCAGTTCCTGTTGCTGCAACAATTCATTATACAAGGTTACTACCTGCTCTCTGACTTGTCGTATTTGCCAGTCACGGGTTGCCAGGGCAATTTCAACCTGTTTTTTTTCCTGGTTGATCTGGTTACGCCTGTCAACGATATCGATCAGTGGAAAACGGATCGAGGCCCCGATCAAATAAGATACCCGCCTGGATTCAGAATAATAAAAGCGATCCACTTGATTTAGTTCATCACGGTCCCAGTAATTCCAGTCCCCCGCATCAAATTCAGCATCCAGGTAAAAATTACGGGTCCAGTTGACTTTAGCTGACTTCGTTGTATAACGGTAATAATCAGCCGTTAATTCCTCCATTTTGATACGGGGTGAGTTTACAATGGCTGAATCAATCAGGGCTTCGAGGGGTGGGAGTTTGGTTGCTATATCGTCTGTTAAGGGATTAAAAAAAACTTCAGGTTCATTCTGCTCATTTGTTTGTGCCAATGCCATTCCATTGAGTACCAAAAAAAACACCAGAAAAATATGCTGAGCTGAAAATAATCTCATTAACATCAATGCGTTTTTGTTAAAGATTTTAATTAAAAGTGAAACTACATCAATTTTAAAAAAATTAACAATGAAATAAATATTTTTTTTAAATAAGTTTTTAACAAAAATTTAAATACATAATAAGCATGATCCCAGTATTTTACCCCCCCTGACGCCTTTGTTGTATGCTGGAATACTAAACGTTTTCCTTTTGGAAGAGTGCTGGAATTGTTCTAAGTATTAGCTTTATATCCCCCCAGAAGGAGTAATTCTTTGCATATTCATTGTCGAGTGCTTTTCTTTCTTCTTCCGACATTTCCCCTTTTTTGCCTCGCAATTCGACCTGCCATAAGCCGGTAATTCCCGCAGGGCCTAAAAAACGCTGGCTCCAGTCATCTGACGTAAGCAATTCTGCTTCATACAATGGCAGTGGACGGTTTCCGACGATTGACATATCACCCTTCAGTACATTGAAAAGCTGTGGCAGTTCATCAATGCTGGTATTTCTGATTATTTTACCAACACGCGTAATTCTTGGATCATCTTTGATTTTCAGGAAAGTAGAACTTCCTTTTTTTCTTTTTAGTTCGTTGTACCAGTATTCGCAAACTTTCTCACCCCCTGAATACAGGGTGGGGGAGCAGAACTCACCTTCCGGAAGTGCTTTGCATCGCGGGCATTCTTCCCTGGAATCTTTTTCACTATTAATTTCCTGGTTTTCCTTGGCATATTTGTTCAGGTGTTCAAGTTCTTTAAGCTTGGCATCGGCCCCGGTATACATCGATCGAAATTTGTAAAAGTCAAAGATCTTGTATCCGGTTCCAACCCGCTTGGATGTGTAATAAACAGCCCCTTTTGATTCAAGCTTGATGGCGATGGCAATCAGCATGAGCAGGGGACTAAGGATAAGCAGTGCAAATGTTGATACAAGAATATCAAAAAGGCGTTTTATTACCGGGATTTTGTATTCCCTGATTTCGGCCTTCTCCGATTCTTTTTCAGCAAAACTTTCTTTAAAAAACTTAAGGAACTTAATGCGCGTGTAGATGTCTTTCACATCAAGGGGAGTAAAATAAAGATCGTCCACTTTTTCATCCATCATTTGCTTTTTGAGGCCTTTTTCCTTTTCATGCGAGATGATAATGAATGGGGTTGTATGGTCGATTTGTTTGTTTCGAATTGTGTTTAGCAGCCCTATGCCATTGAGCCCAGGCAGTACATCTTCACTGATTAGGGCGTCTACCTCTTCGGATTTTAAAAAGGAAATGGCTGCCAGACCGTTTTCAACCGTGCTAACTTCGAAAAAATGTTCCTCTTCCCTGAATTGCCGGATGATGTCTGTGTCACCGCCGACGTATAAGATCTTAATTCTTTCTACGGCATTTTGTTCCATATTAAATGGAATTTATTGAAATTACTTCCTTGCCAGAAGCAATTCAATTCTTACTGAAAGTTCTTCCGGGTTAAAGGGTTTTACAATATAATCATTGGCTCCGAGCTTCAGGCATTTAACTTTTTCAGTACTGCTTTCGATGCCTGAAAGCATGATGAGGGGAATATCCCGGAAGTAGCCGCTGGCTCTTACATTTTTGATGAAATCATAACCATCCAGGTTTGGCATCTGTATATCGGCAACCACCAGATCAGGGATATTTCCCGCTTCTAGCCATTTTAAGGCCTCAAGGCCGTCGTTTTTTGTTGTAACATCGTATTCCTTTTTCAGGAAATTTTCCAGAAGCAACCGGATACTCAGCTCATCATCGATTACCAGTATTTTTTTCTTCATTTGAAATTATTGTTAATTCCTTTACACTCCGCCGAGAGATGTAAGCTCTCCTTGGTAGCAAAAGTAAGTAAAAATGAATAAGAAAGAAACCCATATTGTAAAGTTATTTACAAATGTCTGGTTAATAAGTGTGAGAAGCACTTAAGTCGCTTTGGATTTTAGGATTTCCTGGAAAGCATAAATTTCGTCTCGTAAACGGGCAGCTTCAATAAAGTCCAGTTCTTTTACGGCCTTTTCCATGGTGCGCTTTTTATCTGCGATGGCTGTTTTCAATTGATCTGTATTCATGTAGTTTACAAGCGGATCAGCTGCCACACTGATCTTACTGTCTTCCACGTATGCTTTGGGTTCTTTCTTTCTTGAATCCGCAACACTTGTAGAATGCATGATGGAGTCCCGGGATTTGTGAATGGCTGTCGGTGTGATCCCGTGTTCTTCATTGTATGCCATCTGGATCTCGCGGCGCCTGTTGGTCTCGTCAATGGCTTTTTGCATTGAATCTGTAATCTTATCGGCATACATGATCACCTTGCTGTCGATATTTCGAGCGGCTCTGCCTGCCGTCTGAGTAAGTGATCTTTCTGACCGCAGGAAACCTTCCTTGTCAGCATCCAGGATGGCCACAAGGGCAACTTCCGGGAGGTCCAGCCCCTCGCGCAGAAGATTTACACCCACCAGGACATCAAATTCTCCGNNAAAATCGCGCATGATCTCAACCCTTTCAATGGTATCCACTTCGGAATGTACGTAGCGGCATTTTATCTGGAGCCGGGTCATATATTTCGTGAGTTCTTCCGCCATTCTTTTGGTCAGGGTGGTTACCAGCACACGGTTTCCCTTTTTGATGGTTATATCGACCTCTTCCAGGAGATCGTCAATCTGGTCGAGGCTGGGCCGGACTTCGATCATGGGATCCAGAAGCCCCGTTGGCCTGATCAATTGTTCCACAACAACGCCTTCGGATTTCTGAAGTTCGTAATCTGCCGGGGTAGCACTCACAAAGATCAATTGATTGACCATGGCTTCGAATTCATCGAATTTCAGGGGCCTGTTATCCATGGCCGAGGGCAGCCTGAAACCATATTCCACCAGGGTTTGCTTGCGGGAGCGGTCACCGCCGTACATGGCCCGGACCTGCGGGATGGTGACATGGCTTTCATCGATGATCATCAAATAGTCATCCGGGAAATAGTCCAGCAGGCAGAAGGGGCGGGAACCGGGTTTCCTGCCATCAAAATATCGGGAATAATTTTCTATGCCTGAGCAATAGCCCAGCTCACGCATCATTTCTATATCATAAACCACACGGTCTTCCAGTCTTTTGGCTTCCAGGTGTTTGCCATTTTCCTTGAAATAGGCCACCTGTTTTTGCATATCATCCTGTATCTCATTCAGTGCCGATTTCATCTTGTCTTTGGAAGTAATAAAAATATTGGCANNCAGGATAGATGACGATGTTGTCATACTCTTCGATTTTATGCCCGTCAACTGGATGAAAGGATTCCAGGCCTTCGATCTCATCTCCCCAGAAGTAGATCCTGTAAGCGAAATCTGCATAGGCTGGAAAAACATCAACCGTATCACCCTTCACCCTGAAATTGCCACGATTGAACTCAACTTCATTCCTGGAGTACAGGCTGCCCACCAAATCGTGCAGGAATTTGTTCCTGTTCACCCATTCTCCTTTTTGCAATCCAATCACATTGCTGGTGAAATCATCAGGGTTTCCGATACCGTAAATGCAGCTTACCGATGAAACCACGATTACATCCCTTCTGCCGCTCAGCAGGGAAGAAGTTGCACTGAGCCTGAGTTTTTCGATTTCATCATTGATGGAGAGGTCCTTTTCGATGTATGTATTGGTCACCGGGATGTAAGCTTCTGGCTGATAATAATCGTAATAGGACACAAAATACTCAACAGCATTTTCAGGAAAAAACTGTTTAAATTCCCCGTAAAGCTGGGCTGCCAGGGTTTTATTATGACTCAGTACCAGTGTAGGCTTTTTTACCTCCTGCAATACGTTTGCAACGCTAAAGGTTTTGCCTGAACCGGTAACTCCCAGCAGGACCTGGGCAACATCACCACGGTTGATGCCCTCTGCCAGTTGTCTTATAGCCTCCGGCTGATCACCGGTTGGTTTGAATTCAGAAGTTATTTTAAAATCCATAGACGCAAAAGTGTAAAATAAATTTAGTTTTCCTTACTGAGAAAACAGGAAACCGGATAATGATCGGATATTTCAGGATTGTCTGCCCGATAGGCATCAGAAACGAAACAAGTATCATAAAGAATATAGTCTATCCTGAAAAATGGGATCCTCGATGAAAAGGTCTGACCCAGTCCGCTGCCGCTTTCAATGAAAGCATCTTTCAGCTTTTCGGTGAGCGTATTGTAAGCATAACTGCTTGGAGTATCGTTGAAATCCCCACAAATGATGACGGGATAAGGACATGCCTCGATCTCCTGCTTCAGTTGTTCCACTTGCATTGATCTTCGCTGAAAAGCTTGCTTCAGTTTACCGGATATCCGTTTCAACCGGCTCATCAGGCTTTCTTTGCCCAATTCTTCTGTATTTCCTGTAACTATTTTGTAATCCGTCCTTTGCAGGTAAATCGACTCCAGGTGGAGATTGTATACCCGAAAAGTATCTCCCTTGTGCACCAGGTCGGCGAATATCCCAAACTTCTTGGCAGCCTCCCCTTTGAGAAATCCATGATTGATGCGCTCGAACTTGCTGAAAATAGCCATTCCTACAATTTTCGACTTATAGGGGTTGTAATAGGATTCATAATAGTAATTGCTGGCATCCAGTTGTTCCTTCAGGTTGAGCAAGGGATAGTAATAATTTTCTCCCTGGGAATAAAACTCCTGCATACAGGTAATATCCGGTGCTTCGTTGATTACATGGTCAAAAATATCGTTCTGCCTTTCGCTGAGTATTTTATAATTGTTTTCGGTAAGATTATGAACATTAAAACTCAGCACCTTGAAACTTTTGTCCAAATCCAGTTCCTGGTTGCCGGCACTGGCCTGAAAATAGCGACCGATCAATCCAAAGCCTGCCAGGATGATAAGAATGCTCAAAATGAAATAGTACTTTGCGATAACTGCCCAGTAGACCGCAAATGCAAGGTTGATCAAAAGGAGGAAAGGATATGCCAGGCCAATGAATGGCAGAACCCATGAATCTGCCGGGCTGACGCTTCCGGCAAAGTAAGACATGATCAACAGTATGCCGAAGACCAGGTTTACCAGTAGCAATACTTGCTGAAGGAAAGAGCCTCTATGCTTTTTGTTTTTAGATTTGATGCTCACTATTTATTGCTGGCTTTGAAAAGGATCTCTTTTTCTTCTTTGCTCAGGCTGTCGTATCCTGATTTTGAGATTTTCTCCAGGATCTCATCAATCTTAATCTGCTGCTTCTTTTTTTTGTAATTGTACTCATCATCTGTCATGGGCCTTTCACCAGGCCGGGATGTTGTTTCGTACTTTGGGGCAGAACTTTTGGTAAAATATGAAAAAAACTTTTTCAGATTGAATGAAGGTAGCCAGTTTCCCATATCGGTTCCTTTTTTTAGCATTTTTATATATGCAAAGCCCCAGAGTGCTCCTCCGATATGGGCAATATGCCCTCCGGGGTTCCCTCTTTGAATACTGAGTATATCCAGTATTACCAGACCAATGGCCAGGTGTTTCAGTTTAACCCGGCCAAATAAAAGCAGTTGTACCGTATAGTTGGGTACGTATGTTGAAATGGCGATTAGAATGGCCAGCACGGAAGCAGAGGCACCCAGTGCAATGGATTGTGGAACGTAATCCTGGAAAACAGGAAGTAAGTTGAATGCCATTATATATAGAACAGCACCGGCAATCCCACCCCATATGTAAACGCTCAGAAGTTTTTTTTCACTGAGGTATTCCATGAATATGCGACCGCCGAAGTACAGCACAAACATATTGAAAAAAATATGGAAAAAGCCCTGCTGCAGGAACATATAGGTGAAAATGCTCCAGGGGCGCGTAATCAGGACGGATATGTCAGCAGGTACCGATAACCAGTAAACGAGCGGGTTAAGGCTCGCTTGTGTGCTGGGATTGTCCTGGAAAAACCAGAAAATAAGCCCGATGACATTGACTGTCAAAAAAACAGCAAGGTTGATCAGGATCAGGGTGGAAAGTATGCTCTTCCTCCTGAAAAAATCCTTTACCTCATCCAGCGGATTCCGGTTGTATTGGTACATAAGCTAATGTCTTTTCCAGTATCTGATCATGAAATACCCAAAAATCATACCACCCAGGTGGGCAAAATGAGCCACATTATCCCCGGGGTTATTGGCGATGCCGCTATACAATTCAATGGCACCGTAAATGATCACGAACCATTTGGCTTTGATTGGAATAGCAAAATAAACATAGATCAGGGCATTCGGGAAGAGCATACCAAATGCAAGCAATATTCCGAAAACGGCACCGGATGCTCCGACCACTACTGCAGAATTGAGAAAGTCTGTTTTATATTGACTGACGAAATTAATCCCTTCCTGAAGTGCACGGCTGGGATCACTTGTAATTAATTGGTTGTATTTATTGGCAAAAACAGTGTAATTGTTCTTGATCTCCATGGAAGTGACCTTGAAATTGTCAGAGTTCAGGAAAGCCATCAGTTTTTCATTCGACGGGTTTTGAACCAGGTCATTGATTGCACTCAGAATGGGCGAGATCTGAAAATAAAACACCAGGTAATGAACGATGGCGGCACCAACACCGGTAACCAGGTAATAGATCAGGAAGCGTTTCGGACCCCAGACATTTTCCAGCGCATTCCCGAACATCCAAAGGGCAAACATATTGAAGAAAATATGCATGAATCCGCCATGCATAAACATGTAGGTTATGAACTGATAAGGCTGAAAGTCTTCTGCTGCCCAGTAATGCAATCCCAGATAATCGGTTAGCTGGATTCCAAATGCACTGTCGAGTGCCAGGGTGGCCAGAAAAAACAATATGTTGATAATCAGGAGATTCTTTACCACAGGAGGCAATATCTTGAATCCCATTGGTCTGAATTGTTGTGACATATTCTAAGTTTTAAGCTGCAAAAATAAACATAACAAATTACTCGTACTCGGGTTTTTTCTAGGCAAACTTTTTTTCCATTTCATCAAAAGGCATCACATAAAAGCAAAGTCGTCCGTCAGGTGTCTTTTCAGGCACCTTACAGCGGAATAGCTTATCCGAAATATTCTGCATTTCTTCTGCTGCGAGCCTGGTCCCTGATTTGATGGCCATGTTTAATGCCATTGCCCGTGCAAGGATGATCTTCTTATCAATATTGATATCCTCCAGGTTCTTTTTATAATTCTCAATGGCCGATTCAATCAACTCCTGTATGTTGTTGTTCTGATATCCCGAAGGTGTCCCGTCCACTACAAAAGTATTGCTTCCAAAGCGCTTGATACTGAATCCGATGAGCTCCATTTCTTCCTGTATGTCTTTCAGTATCTCTGCATCATCCGGACTGAGGCTGATGTTCTGTGGGAAAAGTTCTTTCTGGGAGATCGCATTCTTGTTTTCCAGCGTTTGCAGGAAATGTTCATAGAGTATCCTGTAATGGGCATTCCGCTGATTGATGATCATCATACCCGATTTAATAGGGGTGAGGATGAATTTATTCTGAAGCTGAAAAAACTTGCTTGTTCCGTCCAGGATGAGATCTCCATTATCATGTTCTTTTTGGGTGGAGAAATGTTCATCTGACTGTTTCTTGGTGTCTCTCTGGCTTATCTCATAGAGTTTCTCCCAGCCGGTATTTGGAGGTGCAGAATCCCGGCCACCGGCACTTCTGTATGTCCCTTTATTTCCACTCTCAAAAGGATTGTAATCACTTTTTTCGCGCCTGAAGGGGTTCTTAATTTCCTGATCCCCGGTGTTCTCCCTGATATCAAAGCTTTGCTCCACATCAAAATCAATGCTGGGCGTAACATTGAATTTGCCGAGGGATTGTTTGATCGCTGATCGCAGGATCGCATATACGTATTGGTTGTCCTGAAAATTGACCTCAGTTTTTGTGGGATGTATATTCACGTCCAGTAATTTAGGATTTATTTCCAGGAAAATAAAGTAAGTGGGGAAGGCATCGCTTGGCAGCAATTCCCGGAAGGCACTGTCGACGGCATGATTCAGGTAGGCATGTTTGATGAATCTTTTATTTGCGAAGAAATACTGTTCTCCCCGGGTTTTTTTTGCAAACTGTGGCTTACCGATGAATCCGGAGATTTTAAGCTGATTGGTCTCCTGTTCAATGGGTACCAGGCGCTCGCCATACTGACTGCCCAGGATGTTCACGATGCGTTGTTTCTGATTGGAAGGCTTCAATTGAAAGAGGGTTCTTTTGTTGCTGATCAGTGTCATACCGATTGAAGGATATGCCAGGGCTACCCGGATAAACTCCTCAATGATGTGGCGCAACTCTGCAGAGTCGCTTTTCAGGAATTTCCTTCTTGCCGGCACATTGAAAAAAAGGTTTTTGATCAGGATGCTGGTCCCTGCCGGACAACTGACTGTTTCCTGGCGGGTTAGTTTTGTTCCTTCAACTTCTATGAGGGTGCCAAGTTCTTTTTCCTGCATCTTTGTTTTGATCTCTACCTGGGCAATGGCAGCAATGGAGGCCAGGGCTTCTCCCCTGAAACCCATGGTACGGATAGCAAAAAGATCATCTGCTGACTGGATCTTTGAGGTAGCATGCCTTTCCAGGCTCATCCTGGCATCTGTTTCCGACATGCCACATCCGTTGTCGCTCAACTGGATCAAGGTCTTACCGGCATCTTTTATCACCAGTTTGATCTCGCTGCTGCCTGCGTCCACAGCATTCTCCAGCAGCTCTTTGACTGCTGATGCAGGCCGTTGGATCACTTCTCCTGCAGCGATCTGGTTGGCAACAGAATCCGGTAAAAGTTTAATGATATCTGCCATTACTGGGTAAAGACTCTCACAAGGTTATCCACAATATCTGTAAAAAAGATCACATAGATGGCCAGTCCGGCAAAAGCCAGGTATATAACGGTACGCAATTCTGAGGTTCTTTTTTTCTTAGCCTCGTATTCATAACGCCACTTGCGCCTGATCTGGGCCCTTAGTTGCTCCGCTTTGTCCTCGCTGTCCGTATAGCCAAGCTTTTTCTTTCGCTGCTCACGTTCATCCTTCTCCTTGTCGTAGTACAAGGGCTGATAATTAAATGGCTTGGGCTTGGGTCTCTTGAAAAATACGATCTTCATGCTTTGCTGTTTATCTTACAAAAGTATCGAATATTTTATGCCTTGACAACATAATTAAAGCTGTAATCTATATCTTTGAACTGATTAAAGCGGATCATATTATGAAAGCACCCGAAGAAAATAAACTGAGTAAATTGATCGTGGTTGGAGACCGTGTGCTCGTCAAACCAAAAGAGGAGAACAACAAAACCAAAAGTGGCTTATACCTGCCGCCTGGTTACAAGGAAAAAGAAGAGGTACGTTCGGGTTATGTGGTCAAAGCCGGACCGGGTTATCCCATTCCAATGCCTGCGGAAGATATGGATGAACCCTGGAAGGCGCAGGATGACAAGGTGAAATATGTTCCCTTGCAGGCCAGGGTAGGCGATCTGGCTTTGTTCATGCAAAAAGGCGCCATCGAGATCGTTTTTCACGGGGAAAAGTATTTCATCGTTCCGCAGCACTCCATATTGCTGCTGGAAAGGGACGAGGATCTTTTTGAATAAAAAAAAGCCCTGCTATCCAACAGAGCCCTGACCAACATATTTTTAAGAAAAATTTCAGGCTTTTGCAAGTACCGGGAATTTCTGCCTTGCAAGGTAAAATGCCCCGAAGAACAGACCATTATAGAACAATCCTCCGAGTACCGTATTCAGAAAGAATGAAATCCCGTAGGCACCATCATTGAAAAATGCGAGACCGGCAATGTAAGCCTGGATCAATCCCGCAGCATTGGCAGGGTAAATCGGTGAAGCCAGCCAGGCGCCAAAATTGGTTATCAGGAAAAATACCACCGAAGAACCAAGTGAAGCACCCACAACATTTATGGCGCTGACTTTCTGACGCAGCACAAATCCGATCATCACCGTAATGGCAAATGCAATGTACACAACCATCATATAGGAATGAAAACCCAGTAACAGATCACTGATGAACATGGCTGCAAGGGGCAGCATGAATGCTAAATACTTGCGGTTCAGATATGTTCCTCCGAACAATGCCATGGCCGCAATGGGCGTGAAATTAGGCCAGTGAGGGATCAGGCGCATGAAAGCACCGAACAATATCACACTGATGATGAAAATAAATCTTGGCGTCAGAATTCTATCTTTCATGATCTTTGTTTTTAAATTGTGTCAGGCAAAAGTATGAAAAAGCTTTTATTTGATAAACCCTAAGTTGTTTTTTTATAAACATGCAATTGTTACTTTTGTTTACCGAAAAAGAATATAAGATGAAATTGTTTAACTACGTTTTGATGGCCGCATTCGGCCTGCTCATGGTAAATTGTAGCAATATGGAGAAGAAAGTTGACCTGATCATATACAGTACGAAAATTTATACAATCGATAGTAATTTCAGCATGGCACAGGCCATGGCTGTGCGTGATGGTAAGGTAGTAGCCACCGGCAGCAATGAGGATATCTTTGATCATTACACTGCCGAAAAGGTTTACAATGCCTTGAATAAATTCGTTTATCCGGGATTTATTGACGGGCATTGTCATTTTTACTGGTATGGTGAGGCTTTGATCCGCTATGCCGACCTGGTGGGGACTGCCTCTTTTGAAGAAGTCCTGGAGATTGTAAAAGAACATCAGGATAAAAATCCATCTGATTGGATACTCGGAAGAGGATGGGACCAGAACGACTGGGATACAAAAGAGTACCCCACACGAACAGAACTGGACGAACTTTTTCCCGACAAAGCTGTGGTACTCACCCGCATCGACGGGCATGCTGTCCTCGCCAATGCTGAAGCACTTAGAAGGGCCGGCATCAACGCCCAAACAAAGATTGAAGGTGGGGATGTAATCCTGGGCAGTGATGGCGAACCTTCCGGCGTATTGATTGATAATGCAGCCGATCAATTGAAAGCCATGATCCCAGAACCGGACCCAGATGAGAAAGTCAGGGCCTTTCATGAAGCCGAAAAGAATTGCTTTGCCGTCGGGCTCACTTCAGTAGTAGATGCGGGTCATGAAAAAGACATGGTCACTTTCATCGACAGCCTGCACAAGTCAGGTAAACTCAGGATGAAGATCAACCAGATGCTCAGCCCTACAGAAAAAAACTATGAGCATTTTATCAAAAATGGTCCTTATGTCACAGACCGCCTGAGTGTGCGCTCGGTAAAGCTTTATGCCGATGGTGCCCTGGGCTCGCGGGGAGCCTTGTTGCTTGATCCTTATTCTGATGATCCGGACAATTACGGTCTCCTGATCAAAGCCCCGGATTACTACCGTGAATGGGCGCGCAAAGCATACGAAAACGGCTACCAGGTAAATACCCACACCATCGGTGATTCCGGAGCCAGGACCATGCTGGATATTTACGGGGAGTTCCTGAATGGCAAGAATGACAGGCGGTGGCGCATTGAACATGCCCAGATCATCCATCCCGATGATATGAGCAAATTCGGGATGTATTCCATCATTCCTTCGGTTCAGGGTACTCACGCTACCTCAGATATGTACTGGGCTCCCGACCGCATCGGTCCGGAGCGCATCCACTGGGCTTATGCCTTCAAGGAGTTACTGGCGGAGAACGGCTGGATCATTAATGGAACGGATTTCCCGATCGAAAACATCAACCCTCTGCATACTTTTTATGCCACTGTGGCAAGAAAAGATCTTGACAATTATCCCGAAGAGGGTTTCCTGATGGAAAACGCACTGAACCGGGAGGAAACGCTCAAATCCATGACAATCTGGGCAGCAAAGGGAAGCTTTGAAGAAGATAAGAAAGGAAGCCTGGAAGCGGGCAAAGATGCGGATTTTGTGATCCTGGAGAAGGATATCATGGAGATACCGGCTGAGGAGATACCCCATACCCGGGTTGCCAGAACATACCAGGATGGAGACCTTGTGTATCAAAATCCGGATATAGAGCACTAATTCCTTTAATTTTGCATTTTATCTTGAGAAAGGATTAAGAGAGAGATGGAGAAATATGTGTGTATTCACGGGCATTTTTACCAGCCGCCACGTGAAAATCCCTGGACGGAAAAAATCGAAGAGCAAAAAGATGCCGCACCATTCCACGACTGGAATGAGAAAATCACCTATGAATGTTACCAGCCCAATACAGCCTGCCGCATTCTTGAAGATGAGAAAATAGTGGATGTGGTAAATAACTTTGAAAAGATCAGCTTTAATTTCGGGCCGACCCTTTTGAGCTGGCTCGAAAACAAACACCCTGAAACCTGCATTGCCATTGTTGCAGCAGATAATAAAGTTGCCTCTGCAACGAACGGCCATGGACCGGCCATCGCACAGGTATATAATCACATGATCATGCCATTGGCCGATCAAAGAGACAAAGAAACGCAGGTCTACTGGGGCATAAAGGATTTTGAGAAACGTTTTGGCCGTAAACCCGAAGGCATGTGGCTGCCAGAGACCGCTGTTGATATTGCCAGCCTGGAAGAACTGGCAAAGCAGGAAATTGCCTTTACCATCTTATCACCTGAGCAGGCCAGGGCCGTTCGGAAGATCAATGATAATAAATGGATGGAAGTAGATCCCATTCAACTGGATAAAAGCCGGCCTTACCGCTGCAGACTGCCTTCCGGCAGAAGCATTAGCCTCTTCTTTTACAATGGAAAAGTATCCCATGATGTGGCCTTCAACGGCCTGTTGAAAGATGGTAAACAATTTGCCGATCACCTGCTGGAAGCTTTCCATGAAAATGGAAACAATATACAATTGTCCCACATTGCCACAGATGGCGAAACATATGGCCACCATCACCGCCACGGGGAAATGGCGCTGGCGTTTTGTATGTATTATCTGGAAAAGTACCGCAAGGCCCGGGTCACCAATTACGCGCATTATTTATCGATGCAGCCTCCGGAATACGAAGTGCAGATTCGCGAAAATACTTCCTGGAGCTGTTCACATGGTATTGAACGCTGGCGAAGCAATTGCGGCTGCAAGGGAACCCATAAAAAATCCATACAGCAGCAATGGCGAAAACCTTTACGGGAAGCTTTTGACTTTCTGAAAGTGAAGATTAACAGTATTTATGTTAATGAAATCCATTCCCTCACAGATGCCGATCCCTGGAAACTCAGGAATCAGTTCATTGATCTTGTACTTGAGCGCTCGCCTGAAAATATTCATTTGTTTTTCAGTAAGAGCTTTAAGAATCACCCGGATAAAGAAACACAGAATAAGATAATTGATCTGCTGGAGATGCAAAAATACTCCATGTTTATGTACACCAGTTGCGCCTGGTTTTTTGATGATATCAGCGATACGGGGACCATACAGATCATCGCTTATGCAGCCCGGGCCTGTCAACTGGCCGAGAAATACAGCCCACAAGCATTGTTCCCGGACTTCCTGGAAAAACTGAAGAAAGCCGGAGGAAATTTTCCCAAATATCCCGATGCAAAGGTTCTGTTTGAAAAGCGGATCAGGCCGGCGATGAAGGAAGTCAATCATTTTGCATTATGATCATGGAAAGGGCCAGCGGCATATTACTGCATATCACTTCATTGCCTTCAGGCTTTGGGGCCGGTGACTTCGGATCCACAGCTTATCGCTTTGCGGATACATTAATAGCAGCAGGCGTAAAATACTGGCAGATCCTTCCCCTGAATCCTACGGATGCTGCAACTTGCTATTCACCTTACAGCAGCAATTCTGCATTTGGCCTGAATCCCTTGTTTGTGGATGCGCGACAATTGCTTGAAGCAGGATGGATCCTTAAAGACGAAATTCAACCTGGCAGTAAAGCTGAACAGGGAGTGGATTACCTGAAAGCCCACGAAAATAAAAACGAATTGCTGAAAAAAGCCTGGGTCCGTTTCAGGCAAAACATTCACGGTGCTTTTTATGAATTCATTGAAAAGAATGGTTACTGGCTTCATGATCATGCCCTGTATATGGCCCTGAAATCCCATTTTGAGAACAAAAGCTGGGACCTTTGGCCAAAAGGTATCCGGGACAGAAAGGTAGAGGAGATAGGTTCTTTCCGGATATTACTCAAAGATGAGATAATGGAGGAGCAATTCAGGCAGTATGTGCTTTTCGATCAATGGACGAAACTGAAAAACTATTGCAACAAAGCCGGATTGAAGATATTCGGCGATATGCCCATTTACATACAGCACGACAGTGCCGATGTCTGGGCCCACCAGGATTATTTTAAACTGGATAAAAACAAACAACCTGAATGTGTTGCCGGGGTGCCACCTGATTATTTCAGCGAAAGCGGACAATTGTGGGGAAATCCCGTTTACGACTGGCAGGTGATGCTTGCAGATAAATTCAAATGGTGGAGGGAGCGCTTCTGGCAGCAAATGGAATTATTCGACCTGATCCGCATCGATCATTTCAGGGCATTTCTTGCTTACTGGGAAATCGAAGCAGGGGAGGAGACCGCAGTGAATGGAAAATGGGTTGATGCTCCGGCGGAAGAATTGTTCAGGCGTTTAAAACAGGAATTTGGTCAAATCAATATGGTTGCTGAGAACCTGGGAATCATTACAGAGGATGTCAATACGTTTCTTGAAAAGGAAGGAATTCCCGGTATGCAGGTGATGCAATTTGGTTTTCAGTCCATGGATACGGCCAATGATTACCTGCCCCATAATTTTGAAAAGAATTGTGTTGCCTATACTGGAACCCATGACAATAACACAAGCAGGGGCTGGTACCGGCAGGAAATCAATGAAAAACAAAGGAAATGGCTGAGCAGTTATGTGGGCAAAGAGATCGATGAATTCAATGTTTCTCAGGAATTGATCCGACTCCTGATAGAGAGTCCGGCAGGATTGGTAGTCTTTCCGATCCAGGATCTACTGGGGCAGGATGAGACGCAGCGTATGAACACACCAGGCACAACGGTGAATAACTGGATGTATCGCCTGGAATGGAAGGATTTGACAGAAGAAAAGCTTGAATGGCTGAAAGAACTGAATAAGCTTTCTTCTCGCACAGCTTTTTGATATACACCAGAATTAACAGCTTTTGATGTCTTATTCTTATAATGCTTGATTCTTCTTTGAATTGAGGTTAAATCAGTAATTTGCCACGAAGGCACCAAATCACCAAGAATCACAAAGTATTGTAAAGAAATAGTTCAAAGCTAATTGACTTCACTTAGTGCAACTTTGGGTCTTGTTGTCGTAGTGGTTAAAAAAAAATCATTGATCCAAAATCCCAAGCAAATGCTTCATTCGGGCCAGCAGGATTTTATAATTGACCCGCGAGGCAAATACATCCGCAATAGATTCTTCCAGCTCAGCCTTTGCCTTCAAAAGATCGGTATTTAGTTTCTCTCCGGCCTCCAATGCATCCCGCATCAACCGGTATTCTTCCTTGCGTGCTTTCAGAGCCTCATTGGCTGTTAGCATCAGCTTCTTTGCATTCCTGATCTCCAGGAACAATTTTTCAGCCTCGTGACGCATACTTTCTTGCTGGTAAAGAAGGTCTTCGGTGGCTTCTTCCAACTCTGCATTCCTTTGCCGGATGCGGGCGGCCCTTTCTCCGGAAGAAAAAATATTCCATTCCAGGTTCAGCCCGGTCAGGAAGTAGGAACGAGGAGTCAAAGGAATACCGTGATTGTAATTGTATTGGCCAAAAAGGGTCAGACCGGGGATGTATTCTTTCCGGGCTGCATCTATGCCAAACCGGGCTTTATGAACGAAAAGTTCTGCCTTTTGAGCGGAGTAACTTGAATCTGATGCCCATTCAATAGATTGCTGCAGGGGATTCATTTCTTCCAGCCTGATCTGTTCATCCATCCGGGGTTCAACGATGAAGTCAATCCCTAGCAGTTGTTTCAACTTCAAACGGTAAACCTCCAGATTATTCCTGATGCTGATCAGTTCATGTTCTGTTTCACTTAGCTCAGCTTTCAGGCCCATGGCATCAACCCTTAATAATTCATCTGCTTCCACAGCATTAATCGCATCCTGGTACTCCGATTCTTTATATTCAAGCCTGGCCGTGGTTGCTTTTACTCTTTTTTCTTCCAGCATTATTCCATAAAATAACTCAACAACTCCCAGTTTGATCTCACTGATCATATTTTCTGTTTCAAGTCGCCTGATATTTACGTCTGTCTCAGCCACTTTTTTGCCGCTGTTGATCTCGCTCAATTGCGTAATCGGCTGGTAAAGGCTGATGGATGTTTTGTATATGAAATCATCGCCGTGGATCAGTGTCATGTCTTTGGGCGGCAATGGCAGGTATTCCTCCAGCAACTGATCGATCCAGTCGATGTTCACCAGTTCATGATATATGTGATTGAATTCTCCTTTGTAGACATAGATATCCGGGTCGCTGTTGTAGGCAAAAGTACCTTCTGCCTTCAGGCGGGGAAAGAAATTGCTTTTCATTTCACTCAAACCGGCTTCGGAAGCCATTTGCTGATACCTGAAAATTTTGATCAGCCTGTTATTTGTTTCAGCAATTTCAAGGGCTTCATTCAGGGATAATGTTTTTGTTTCCTGGGCACAAACCGGATGCAACTGGAAAACCAGGAGAACAAGAAGCAGATATGTTTTCCAAATTTTATTCATCGATTGATTTTCTTTTTTTGATAATGATTGCGTACAGAGACGGAATCACCATCAGGGTGAGGATCATGGAGATGACGATGCCAAAAGCAAACACACTGGCAAGGGGTGCCCAGAGCGGGTCTTTCATCACAATCATGGGCACCACTCCGATGGCGGCAGCCATGGTCGTCAGGAAGATGGGCCGCAACCTTCTTTTCGCCGATTCCTTTGCTGCCTGTGCAAAGGAAATCTTTTCTTTTTGAACAAGATGATCCGCAAAGTCCACGATGATCAGGGCGTTCCTGATCACAATCCCAACGAGGGCGATCAGTCCCACGAAGGCTGTAAAACTGAAAACATTGCCAGTCAGGATGAGGCCAAGCACCGAGCCGAATAAGGTCAGTGGTATGGACACCATGATGATCAGTGGCCTTGCCAGGTCTTTGAATTGAATGAGTAAAATGATGAAGATACTAACCAGTGAAATGATCAGGGCAGCGATCATATGCCCGAAAGTCTCACGCTGGTTCTTCTGGTCGCCGGCAATTTCCATCCTGTAACCCGGAGGAACCTCAAGTGCTTTAATTGCAGGCATTGCTGCCGCAAGTACTTCCGATGCCAGGTAGCCTTGCTGCGGTTTGCATCCCACCGTCAGACAGGGTAATCCATTCCTTCGGGTGATCTTTCCTGTTTGCCAGATTGGAGCAATGGTAGAAAACTGCCGGAGTGGAACATATTTTGGCAGGAAAGGCGTGGTGATGTAAGTATTCTTTACATCAGAGAAATCATTTCTTTTGTCTTTTTCCAGTTGGAAAATGATGTTCAGCGGATCGTCTCCTTCCCAGAGCCTGGATATGGGTGCCCCGTGAAATCCGGCACCCAGCATGCTTGCAATGGTGCTGGTGGTGTAACCCATGCGATTGGATATCCGCTCGTCGATGTTTACCTGAAGACGGTAATTGTTGTCAAAGTCCTTTCGTATCAAACGGCTTCCGGGAGTATTTCTGAAAATCTCATGCAAGCTATCTCCTAGCTGCTCCAGCCTGGAAATATTGTGGCCATAAAGCCTGACTTCCACCGGGGATACTGTGGGCACGCCCTGCGCAAATTGCATCACATCAAGCCTGGCATTGGGCAGGAAGTTTTCCAGCTTCTGAAGATAATAAGGTGCCAGCTCCCCGGTCAGTTTGCTGCTTTTGGTGTTGACCAGTATCTGGGCATAACTTTCATCTGGGAAAACAGGGGCAAAGCTGTAATATACACGCGGGGCTGAAGTACCGATAAAAGAAGCGAAACTGCTGATATTGCTATCACTGAGAAGGATATCTTCGATCATTTGAATATCCGCCTTTGTATTTTCGAACTTCGTTCCCATGGGTTCGAATACCTGGATCACAAATTGATTGCGCTGGGCATCTGGGAAAAACTGCTGTTTGGGGATGCTGAACATCAGGGCTCCTAATACGACCAGCAAGAGTCCCAGGATGATGGTCAGGGCTTTCCTTTTCATCGCCCATTCCACAACCTGATCAAAAAGACCCTGAATGATATCCAGTACATTGAATTTTTTCCTTCCGGGATCTTCATCTTTTTTCAATCCCTTTTTGATAAAGACAAAAGCAAGAAAGGGGATCATGAAGAAAGCCACCACCAGGGAGCAACTCATGGAGATGGCGACCGTGATGGGCAGGGAAAGCAGGAATTGCCCCGTAGAACCACTTAGCATAAAGACCAGCGGCAGGAAGGCGACAATGATCGAAAGGGTAGAGGAGGAGAGGGAGACCGAAAATTCGGACGCGCTTTTCCAGGCCGCCTCAAAACGTTTCATTCCCTGGTCCAGTTTATCGATGTAATTGTCAATAACCACCACGGCATTATCGACCACCATGCCCAGCACCACGATGAGGGAAGCCAGGGAGACCTGTTGCAGTTCAAATCCGAAAAGGTTCAGAAAAGTGAAGGTCATCCCGATGGAAACAGGAATAGAAAATGCAGCGATGAGGGACACATGGAAGGGCAGGAGCAACATGATCACGATGATCACGGCAAGCACAGCAATCACAAACTCACGCATGAAGTCGTTAACAGCGCTTTTGACCACGGCCGGCTGGTCGTTGATGATCTCCAGCTTTACATCCCCGGGGATCTGACTTTTGCATTCTTCCAAAACTTTATTGACCTTGCTGCCGAAATCTACGATGTTATACCCCGACTGCATTTGCAGGGATATCAGCATGGCTTTGCTGTCGTTGCCATTGATACGGATCAGTTGCGTGGTTTCCTGCAGTTTTCTTTCCACGCGGGCAATGTCTTTGATCCGGATCACCGCCCCGGAAGGGAAATTAGCGACGATCTGGTTGCGGATGGCCTCCGTGCTGGAATAAAGACCCGAGGTATGGATCTTCACCTTCATTTTTTCTGTTTCGAGGTATCCTGCGTATTTGATCGTATTTTGTGTTTTAAGCGCTTCGACAACCTGCAGCAGGCTTAATTCATACTGGGCCAGTCGCTCCGAATCAAAGAGCACCTGGATCTGCTCTGCCTGGTAACCCAGGCGGGATATTTTTGATACCTCTTTCAGTTGCCGTAAGTTGTTTTCGATGATCTCCACATAATCTTTCAACTCACTGTAGGAATGGTTGCTGCTTTCGACCGCGATCAACTGTGAGACCACATCCCCGAAATCGGAATCAACGATGGGACCGATCACCCCCTCAGGGAGAGAGATCTCTTTTAACTGGAACAATGCCTGTCCCAGGCGTTCCCAGAAAAGATCCGGCAATTCGACCCAATCCTGCAGGGAAACCGTAATGGTCACGAGTCCATCGGTGGTGGTAGAATAGGTTTCGGATTTATCAACCTCCTTGTAGGTGAATAGTTTTTCCTCGATGCTTTTGGTGAGTTGCTCCTGCACCTGTGATGCAGTGGCTCCCGGATAAAATGCCACCACCAGGGCCTGCCGTATGGTGATCTCAGGAGAGGACCGCCTGGGCATGGTCAGCAGGGAATAGATCCCGATACAGAAAATCAGGATGATGATGATGAGGGAAACCTGATTATATTTTAAAGATGAGCGTATCAGATTCATGACAAATTACCGGATCATTGAATTATACTTATCGATGCATTTTCATACAATTTGGCCTGTCCTTCCATGATGAGACTGTCACCATTTTCCAACCCCCTCAGTACCAGCACACTTTCTTTCCATGCTTCCCCTGTGTTGATCTTTTGTTTGCGGGCTTTGCCTTCAATTGCAAGATACACATAGGTTTCACCGCTGGCATCGCGCAATACTGAGGCTGCGGGGATGAATATGCCGGAAGTCATTTCTTTACCTGTCAATTCCACCTCTGCGATCATGCCGGGCTTTAAAAGGAAATCCTCGTTTTCCAGGCTTGCTTTTATTTCAAAGGAGCGGGAAAAGCTACCGGCATCCGGGGCGAGTTCCTCAACGACCGCCTTCAGCATGGTATCTCCCAGGGCAGGGATGCTGACGCTGGCAATTGCTTGCCTGCTGGCGAAGTTGATCTCCTTTTCCGGAACAAGAAACTTTGCATAAACTTTTTTTGAATGAATGATCCTGAAAACGGGGATCCCTTTCTTGATCACTTCTCCAGGTTCCATTTGGTCAAATGATATCCAGCCTTCTGCAGAGGCATAAAGCCTGGTGTCGCGCAGCTGCTTTTCTTTGTAATCCAGGTCTGCTTTTGCTTCTTTGTACAAAGAGGTGATTTTGTCCAGATCACTTCTGGTCAGACTGCCTTTATCGTACAAAGTTTTTAATCTTTTGTATTCACTTTCTGCTCGTTCATACTGGGCCCTGGCAGCATTCAGGGCAAAGCGATAATCCGCCGGATCAAGTGTGGCCAGCAGATCTCCTTTGTGTACATAATCCCCTGAACGTATTTCCACGCTTTGTATCTGGCCAGAAACCAGGAAAGCGGCATTCACCGATTTGTAGGCTACGATACTTCCGCTGTAGGTGAGTTTCTCGGCATCCTGAATAGCTTGCACAGGCTCAACTTTTACAGGGATGGGTTTTTGGGAGGTGTCTTTGTTTTGTTCAGAAGCACAAGCCCAGGCAAAGAATAGGAGCACTGGAAGTAGATAAATATATTTCATCGTGTACTGGTTTGGTTTAATCCGCCTTCGCGTTCGCTTCGGCGGACGAGAAGCTATGGTTTAACCTG